>TARA_R110000787_G_scaffold8094_3_pt1 | contig 26760 bp, 26 predicted proteins | sample TARA_R110000787 | Tara Oceans TARA_R110000787 (sample SAMEA4397920) | marine metagenome | biome: Polar Biome; feature: [DCM] deep chlorophyll maximum layer (ENVO:01000326); material: water (ENVO:00002006), including particulate matter (ENVO:01000060) such as... | depth 35 m | reverse complement strand
TGAGACGCTCCAGATCGTGGACCGGGCCTATGTCATGTATGATGGTGACGTTCTCTTCGATGGCACGCCAGGCGATGTGCTGAAGAACGAGGATGTGCGCAGGGTCTATCTGGGTGAACAGTTCGCCGCTTGATCGATAGGGCGCGGGCTTAGGAATGAAACAGTCACTCGACATGCGCCAGGGCCAGTCCCTGGTAATGACGCCGCAGCTGCAGCAGGCGATCAAGCTTTTGCAACTCTCCAACCAGGAACTCTCCGAGTTCGTGGAAGCCGAGATCGAGCGCAATCCCTTGCTGAACAAGGCAGAGGAGAATGCCGAGGATGGCGGCAGCGAGCAGGGCGATGCGCCGGCGCGCCGCGAGCAGCTTTCCCTTGATGACAATTCAGGACTTGGCGCCGCGCGCGAGCAGCTTGATGCGCCGGGCGAAGACGTGTTCGAACCGGGCACGGGTTCCGATGCCGCCATGCCGGCCGAAGGCTCCGGCCCGTCGGCCCAGACAGACTGGTCGAGCGCCACGTCCGGCGGCAGCTTCAATAGCGAGGAATATGACTTCGCGGCGAACCTTACGACCGACATCACGCTGCAGGAACACCTGCACAACCAGTTGAACATTGCCGGTCTCTCGGCGGCAGACCGCCTGATCGGTGCCCGCCTGATCGACGAGACCGATGAAGCCGGATACCTGCGTGCGCCCCTCGAGGACGTCGCGAAGGTCCTTGGCGCGGATGAAGCCAACGTGGCCGCCGTGCTCGCTGTCTGCCAGGGCTTTGAGCCGACCGGCGTCATGGCGCGCTCGATACCCGAATGCCTGACCCTGCAGCTGAAGGAACGCGGCCGCTTCGACCCGGCCATGGAAGCCATGCTGGCCAATCTCGACATGGTGGCCAAGCATGACCTGAAGGCGCTTGCCGATGTGTGCGGCGTAAACAAGGCTGACCTCATGGACATGCTGGGCGAGTTGCGTCAGCTCTCGCCCAAACCTGGCAGCGGCTTTTCCAGTGACACGACGATCGCTGTTGCGCCGGATGTGTTTGTGCGTGAGCTGCCGAATGGTAGCTTCGGGGTTGAGCTGAATTCCGAGACCCTGCCACGCGTGTTGATGGACAAGGCCTATTATTCCGAAGTGAGCGCGCTCCCGATGCGTGACCAGGAAAAGGAATTCATCTCCGAATGCGCGGCGAACGCGACATGGCTGATCAAGTCGCTCGACCAACGCGCCCGTACCATCCTGAAAGTGGCGAGCGAGATCGTGCGCCAGCAGGACGCCTTCTTCGCGCACGGCGTGGCGCATCTTCGTCCGTTGAACCTGAAACAGGTGGCTGACGTGATCGAGATGCACGAATCCACGGTCAGCCGTGTGACGTCGAACAAATACATGGCGACGCCGCGCGGACTGTTCGAACTCAAGTATTTCTTCTCGGCGGCCATCCCGTCGACCGGTGGCGGCGAGGCCCACTCAGCCGAGGCCGTGCGTTACCGGATCAAGGCATTGATTGATGGCGAAACCGAGGATGATGTGCTCTCGGATGATCAGATCGTTGAGATCCTGACCGGCTACGGCATCGAGATCGCCCGCCGCACGGTGGCGAAATATCGCGAGAGCCTGAACATCCCGTCGAGCGTCCAGCGCCGCCGGATCAATCGCGCCAGCGCCTAACCTGGTCTACTCGACCGGCTGCTCTTCCGGCGCTGTTTCGAACATCTCGTTGAGATATGCCGCAAGGCGCACGCCGCCTTTTGACAGCTGCTGGCGAATAATGTCGCGCGTCTGGTAGGCGTAGTCGTAGGACAGGATCTGCGTGTCCGGGTAGATCGTGTCGCGGATGGCGGCGCTCTCATCAGCCCAGTCGCCGGGGGCGGCCTTGGCCCATTCGGCGAGCTGGTTGGGCGTGATCTTCTGCACGAGCCAGTCTGTCCATTCGGTGTAGGAGAGTTCCTGGTAATTGATCAGCAGCTCGTCCCACACTTCATGCAGGTTGCTCATTTCGTCAAAGAATGTGCAGACGAACTGGTTGCCGCCGCGGTCCGTGCCATTGCCGACATGTAGCGGCTGGTGCAGGTCGCCAACGAGATGGATGATGAAGCGCAGGGCGAGCTGGCGCTTTTCCCGCGGCGCGGTGGGATCAATCGCGATGGCGCGGTATTTTGCGAGCGCGGTGATCGCGTCGCCTTCCGGCGGCGGCGTGACCTGCGCATAGGTCTGGCCGACAGGAATGGTCACATAGTGCCAGGGATTGGCTTCAGAGCGCCAGAATGGATCAGGGTTTGAGCGCATATGGTCCGGCCAGTCGGCGGCCTCTGCGATGCCTTCAGGGCCGAGGATATCCTTGACGCCCGTATCGGCGGCCTGGCTGAGATAGGTCTGGGCCACGGCGCCGACCACTCTGTGGCCGGTCTTGCCCCACGCATGGGCTGGCATGACGGTGGCGAGGGCCATGAGGCAGGTCACGATCAGGCGTTTCATCGGGCAGTCTCCGGAGTTTCAGTGTTGGCCTGACCTCAAAAGTATTTGCGCTGCCGGGTCAATGCAGCCTGTCGCCTCAGGGCCATGTTTTCGCAACGAGCGCATCGACCTCTGCGCGTTTGGGCAGGCTGGGCTGGGCACCAGCCCGCGTGCAGGCGAGCGCGCCAGCGGTGACGGCAAAGCGGAGCGCATCCTGTTCAGTCATGCCTTCGATCAGGGCGACGGTGAGGGCCGCTGTGAACGTGTCGCCAGCCCCGACCGTATCGACAACCTGCACCTTGGGGGAGGATGCGCGGGCAATCTCCTTGCCGTGCCGATGCAGCGCTGCGCCTTCGCCGCCGAGCGAAATGGCGACCAGCGCGCCTGATGCGTGCAGCGCGTCGCCATAGAAAGCGGCCTCGGTTTCGTTGACGCAGAGCAGGCTCGCGCGGGCGAGGAGGGCATGCGGCACGGACATGGCGGGGGCGAGGTTCAGGCCGACAAAGCCGGTGGCGCGGTTTGCGGCTGCGAGCAGCGTGTCTGCGGGGATCTCGAGGACACCCATCATGTGTGTGATGTTTGCGTCTTCGACGTCCGCCGGGCGCAGGGCGCGGTTTGCGCCGGGACAGACAACGATCAGGTTCTCGCCATCGGCCGAGACGGCAATCAGGGCCACACCGGTCGTCTCGCCATTGATGTGCTGCACGCCGGAAAGGTCCACGCCGCCTGCCTGAAGGAGTTTCAGGGCTTCCTCGGCCATGTCGTCAGCGCCCACGGCGCCGATCAGGCGGACATCCGCACCTAGACGCTGCGCCGCAAGGGCCTGGTTGGCGCCCTTGCCGCCAGGATGGCGGGCGAGGCGGGCATTGGTCACTGTTTCGCCGGGGCGGGGCAGGGTGGGGCCTGTGGCGACGATATCGAGATTGATGGAGCCTGTTACGGTTATCATGATGGCTTCACCAGTCCTTCAACGAGGGCGAAGAAGCCGTCCGCGTCGGCCTTCGTGACCCATGTGTGTGGGCCTTCGGCGTCCGCAGAGAGGCGCGTCTGACCGAAATGGTCGCCCTCTGCCGTATCGACACTGACGGTGGTCTTGCGGCCTTTGAACAGGTGCGGGGCCAGCAGGTAGGCGATGGTCGACGGGTCATGCATGGGCGTCATGCGGCCTTCCTTCCAGCGCGCTTCGAGCACATTGGCGGCTTCCAGCAGTTGCACCATGATGGCAGGTCGCGCGCCGGGCAGCATGCGCAGCGGTTCCAGTCGTTCCGGCTCGGCGCGCACCTGGTGCGTTACATCCAGGCTGAGCAGCGTGGCCGGTATGCCGCTATCGAGCACCACCGCAGCAGCATGCGGGTCCGCAAAGATGTTGAACTCGGCCGTGGGCGTGATGTTGCCGCCTTCACTGTCAGCGCCGCCCATGATGATGAGTTGGTCGATGCCACGGGCAATATCGGGCGCCATGACAATGGCGGCAGCCACATTGGTCAGAGGACCGGTGACGACAATCGTGTATTCACCGGGCGCCGCGCTGCGCAGCGTGTCGATCAGGTGTGTAACGGCATGGCCTGCGGCAAGAGGTGTGTCAGGTTCGAACGGTTCCAGCCCGGCAATGCCACTGTCGCCATGGAAGTGCTCGGCGGTTACCGGCTCGCGCAATATGGGGCGCGGGCAGCCGGCAAAGACGGGCACGTCGGGCCGGTCCATGATCTGGCACATCATGCGGGCATTCCGGCTGGTCAGCCTGAGTGGGACATTGCCGGCAACGGTCGTGATCGCCCGCACGTCCAGCGCTGGGCTGGCCAGCGCCATCATCAGCATCACGGCGTCGTCGACGCCCGGGTCGCAGTCTATAATGATCGGACGGGCCGTCATGCGTGTTTCGCCAGCGTTTCCAAACGGGTTTTCCTTCCCTTGTAGGCTTGTTGGTGCCCATGCTAACCAACGGACCCGCCCCGGCAAGTGAGATCAGGCGGCGAGCTGCATTCAACCCTTGGAAAGCATGGGGATTTTCGTGACCGATATACCTCAAGGTACACTTGAAAGACTGGTTGAGGCCGCACGCGCCGTTCGCCTCAACGCTCATGCACCTTATTCCAGTTTCCATGTCGGCGCGGCCGTGCTGGATGAGCATGGCAATGTGTCTGTCGGCTGCAACATGGAGAATGGGGCCTATCCACTCGGCACATGCGCCGAGGCTGTGGCGCTGGGCTCAATGGTTGCGTCAGGTGGCAGGGAATGCCGGGCAATTGTCATTGTCGGCACCGGCGAAAAGCTGATCACGCCTTGTGGCGGCTGCCGCCAGCGGATCGCGGAACTCGCAGTTGACGGCACGGATATCTATTGTGTGGCTGAAACCGGCGATGAAATCGCATGCATGAGTGTCGAAGACGTGTTGCCGGGCGGCTTCCGCCTCTAGGGGCGGGCCTGCAGGTCGTCCAGCATGGCGCGGAATTGCGGTGATATCTCCGGGCTGTCCATGTGCAGGCCATAGCCTTCAAACACCATATCGATTGTCACGCGCTGCTTCTTGCGGCCGACGAGACGGGCAACCATCCGGCTCTCCGCGACCGTGCGGCCCTTTGAGATGAACTTGTGTTCGAAGAGGATATAGCTGCCCTCCCATCCGACGGGACGGGTGTGCAGCTCGAACTTCTGCGGGAAGCGCATCATGCGGTGGAAGCTGATCGCCTCGCTCTGGATGATCGGAGTCCAGCCATTCTTCCGGAAGACTTTCAGGAAACCAGTGCGCGCGATGTAGTTCAGCATGCCGAGATCGGTGAACGAGGCATAGCGCGAATTCGTCATGTGGCCCATCGGGTCATGGTCCCCGATCCACACGGCTGACTTGATGATATGCACATCCAGCGGCTGGGTTCGCTCGCGTGCAAACCAGGCAGGCAGAAATATCCGGAGAAACCGGAAAAACAGATTCATGGCTCGCACGCTCCCGACGACTTGCCTTTATGCGCGTCGTCCCCCGACGACACGCTCTCGACCTGCATCCTGCAATCCCCAGGCCGAAATGCGAGCGTGGCAGAGACTGGCTAAGAAAGCGTGAGGGGCGGTTCTGGTGTCGGGCCTTCAGTCGTCCGAGGGCATGTTCCGGATGCGCCGGATGATATCCATTAGCCTTTCAGACAGCGGTGTGGAGTGTTCGCTTCCAGAAGACTGCTTAACAGCGTTTCGCAAGCGTTGGGGAAGTTTGCCATTCGCGCCGCCATTAAGATGTGAGGCGTGCGGGGCGGATGGTGTGTCGTCGTCTTTTTGGGCCACGAGATTTGCACTTTTTACGTTGAGGAAGCTGGATGGCTATGGCTTTTGTCGAGCGCCTATCTCATCGCCTCGCGGAGTTGTTCCAGGGACAGGAAAACAGTGAGGTTATTGCCAAGGGCGACTTTCACCATGTCGGATTCAAGCACGTTCTTGAGGTAGTCGAGATAAAGTATCTCGATCGTGTCAGGTTCGATCGCCAGCGGCCTCGGAATTTCACGGTCCAACACGCGCAGGAGAAAGGCGGCAACGATACGTTCGGTCACTTCGAAGTCGCCGGTTGCAGTCAGTGTCATGGCGCGGAGCGGCACGATTTCGCGCTCCAAGGCATCTGCGAACACGGCGTAGGAAATGGCTTTGCCTGCGCCTTGAGGCTGATGATTGAGTTCCATTTATATGTACCACCCGCCCATAGCAGAAAAATCGATCCAGAATGGAACGATATCAGCTCGAGGGCATAGGAATGAATAAGCACTTCTACCTAACCGGTCTCTTGGTCCAATCCCAGCAAGTGCGCACCGTTAAAAGCAGCTACAAGTTGCAATGGCTTGCCTGACCTCTAGGTTAACCGCCAACCCTGCCTGCTGGCGGGAATGTTATTGTATCCTTAAAATATTCAGCTCGACCAAGCGGTTGGTCCCTGTAAAGATTATTTGGGGGGATCTGACTTCTGTCGTGGCTACAACAGGGCGCGGAATCCGTGGAGATTTAACTCCATGGGAAGAATGATGAACAAATCGTTTTAACCCGTTAAAATCATGGTAATTATTGCTAACACATCGGGCTGCAATATGGCCCAAAAGTAATATCTGCTTCATTTTGAACCCTTATTTATTCAAGCTAGCGTTGCGCTGGGAAAACCCGCGGAGATCGCTTTAGGATTGAGTGATACTGGAGTTCCAAGATGGATTTAGACCACAACAACGGCCGCGCTCGCGGTCGAAAACACTTTATTGGGCGGGCATTGGGTTCGGCCTCTGTCTTTACCCTCGCGCTGGCGGTTCTGGCGCCTGGCACAGCCAGCGCTACCCCCGCCGTTTTCTTCAACGAGGACACGTCTGCAGGACTTCAGACGTTTATCAACACGGTTCTGGCGGCCGATGCATCGTTTAACACGGCGAATCCAACAACGCCGCACACGTCCGATATTTACCAGTTCGACATTCTCAACACGACGGGTGGTAAATTCACGGTATCAAGCACGACTGGCGGAAATGATATTGTCGTTGAAACTGTGCGGCTCGGCTCACTGACGTCGAATAACTATACCGGCAAAAAAGGTAGCGATGGTTTTACGGACTGGAGCAATAGCTACAGTTCTACCTTCGCTGATGCTGAAGCCATGGGGTATACATACAAATTCTTCGAAGCCGATGGGGTAACGCCTTACGACATAAATGCGCTCGGCACATATGTGAACGACTGGGGGACCTGCTGTACGAACGGCGTTGATCCGGATGGAAATCCTACTGGCGCCTCGGCAGTCTACTTTCGGTTTGGTGCCAGTGATCCTCTGCTGCTTGGCGGCATCAAGAAATCGATTGGTGGCACGGAACACTTCGTGGGTGGTATCAACGATACAGGTCTCTTCAACACTGTGACCATCATTGCGACCGGTAATGGAGAATATTTCGGTGCGGGCGCCTATCTTGCCTTCTCATCGGTGGCCCTCAACAGCGTTCCGCAAGGTTCTTCTTCTGTCGATCCGTCGCTATCGGGTACTTTCAATATCGATACGAACAGCGCCTATTATCAGGCCTCACAGATCAATGGATCGCAAGGCAAACCGAATTTCATGGGTGGCACCCTGAAGTTTGCTGACAACACGGCAGTCAATGCAGACTTCACGGTCCAGTCGCAGGGCGGCACGATTGATACAGAAGGCAATGCTGTGGTCGCAACCGGCACATTCTCGGGCGTCGGTAACATCATCAAGACGGGCACAGGCGTTCTGGCCCTGTCAGGGACCAACACGACGACGGGCGGGTTCACGATTGCACAGGGCGCGCTGCAAGTATCGCAAGCCGCCAATCTTGGTACGGGCACACTGACAATCGGCCAGGGCTCTCTCCAGCTTTCCGGTGACATGACCGGTACGCAGGATGTCATTGTCGATGGGACATCCTCGCGCATGGATGTTGGCAGCAATTCGGTGACCTGGAATGGGCAGATTAGCGGGGACGGCACGCTGAATGTGCTTGGTACGGGGCGTCTGGCGCTTACGGGCACTAATACCTATTCCGGCGGCACTTATGTGGAGCAGGGGACCCTCGCTGGTTCGACCAGCTCCCTCCAAGGCAATATCGAGAATAACGGAACGGTCGAGTTCAGCCAGTCGCAGGACGGTCTTTTCTCCGGAACGATGACAGGCGCGGGCGGTCTTCGCAAAGTTGGCAACGGCATGCTGATGTTGACGGGCAATAGCACGATGACGGGCACAAGCACGGTCGAGGCTGGCAGCCTGAGTGTGAATGGCCGTTTTGGTGCAGGCGATCTGGTCGTTTATGACACGGCCTCTCTCTATGGTTCCGGCATTGTCGATAGTTCGGTTCGCGTGTTGAACGGTGGCACGCTGACACCGGGCAACTCTCCGGGCACGCTCTATGTGTCAGGCGATGTTACGCTGAATGACGGATCGATCTTTATAACGGAGATTGACGGGCGTGATTACTCACTCGCCGGCGGTGCCGGCAGCTATGACAGGGTCGTTCTGACAGGCGCTGATTCGACCTTCACGGCGGCAGGTTCGGTCAATCCGATCCTTCGCGGAATTTCGGGCAATGCCAATAATGATTTCGCGCCTGTCATCGGTGACATGTTCACAATCGTGACGGCGGCCAATGTGACAGGGGAGTTTGATACCCTGACACAGCCGAGCGACGGCCTTCAGGCAAATTCCCGGTTCAAGGTCATCTACAATGCGGACTCCATTCAGCTGGCGGTGGTTCCCGAGAGCCTGAGAGTTCTGGTCACGGATATGTACGGAACGGGTAATGCGATTGCTGCAGCTCAGGCCATTGATTATGGCACGGGCTATGGCAATGCCGCGACGGGTGATCTTGACGATTTGCTTGTCTCCCTGACGCCCCTGCGGGCTGCTCAAATTGGTGTGGCCATGGAATCCCTGTCAGGCGACATGCATGCGCATGTCCTTGAGAGCACGGAATCGGTCCTGGTCGGTTCTGACGATATCATTATCGCCGCCGCGCAAGGGGATACCGGCCTCGGCGGTGTCGACAATCAGCTTGAAAACGGGGTCCGTGTCTGGTCACGCGTCGACGCGCGCGGCGCCAGCTATGATCCTGACGGCAACACGATGGGCTTCGATGAAGACACGTATGGCGTTACGCTGGGCGCGACCTTCATCAATACGTCCGAAATGCGTGTGGGCGTCGCAGCCAGCTACAACACGGTCGAACTTTACACCGACACGGCCAGTGGTGCGACCAACCACATGGCATCGCTTTACGCCTATGGCAGCCGCACAGTGGCACCGCGCCTGACCCTTTCGGGACTTGTCGGCTACACGAAGGCTTCACCAAAGACAGATCGCGTGACACCGCTGGGTGGCCTCGTTGCCGCCTCGAAATCGAAGGAAGACTTCTCGGTCATGCACGTTCAAGCCGAGGCGCGCTATGCGCTCCTCCAGCGTGGGGCAACCAGCCTCTATGCGATTGGCGGCCTGCGCGCAGCCAGCCTCAATCAGGATGGCTACACCGAGTACGGCAATGTCGATTACACCCAGCTCGATGTGAAGGCGGAGTCGCGGAACACGCTTCAGTCCAAACTCGGTGGTGAAGTGGTTCACACCTATCGCGGCACGGATCTCGCCGCGTTCACCAACTGGGCACATGACCTTGGTGATGATCCGACCGTCGAACGTGCGGTGTCGCTCGGCAATGCGATCTGGCAGACCCAGTCGGTTGGGCGCGGACTGGACACCTATAATTATGGTGCGAGCGCCCGCCGCGACATCACGGACCGTGTTGGCTTCGAGATCGAATATACCGGTCGCTACAACCCATCGCACTATGATGCCCAGCAACTCATGCTCGGCGTAAACGTCGCCTGGTAGGCCGCCCCGCAAACTGAAAGAGGCCGGCTGCGGGACACTGCAGCCGGCCTTTTTTATGTGACTTCATTATCATCTCAGCCGACAGATACGGCAGGGACAATCCGTGTCCTTGGTGCGCTGAGTACAAGCGCCAGGCCGCCCAGTGCCATGCCCGCGCCTGCCATCGCCACGGCGGGATATCCGAGGTGAAGGCTGATCACGCCGCCGCCCACGGCTGCGCCGATGGCGTTGCCGAGATTGAACGCGCCGATATTCATGGCCGATGCGAGATTAGGGGCATCAGAGGCCGCCGCCATCACCCGCATCTGCAAGGGGGGCACGATGGCGAAGGTCGCAATGCCCCAGGCAAAGATCGTGAGGGCCGCCGGCACGGGCCATTGCATGGTCACCGCAAAGAGGGCGAGCAAAACAGTGAGGCTGGCCAGCATCGCGACCAGCGTGCGGTGCACGGACCGATCAGCGAAGACGCCGCCCAGCCAGTTGCCCAGGGTCAGGCCCACTCCATACACGACAAGCATGCCGGTAATGAACAGCGTGTCCGTGCCCGTCACTTCGGTCAGGATGGGGGCAATATAGGTGAACACGGTGAACATCGCAGCGGATCCCAGCACGGTTAGTAACAGCGCGAAGATCACATCGCGGCGCTTCAGCACAGCGAGCTCGGCGAGCATGTTGCCGCCGGTGTCGGCCTTGATGTCCGGCAGGCCCAGTCGCAGTGTCAGCATGGCGAAGAGGCCCCAGCCGGCAATGCCCCAGAAGGCCGCGCGCCAGCCGAGTGTCTCGCCGATCCAGGGCGCCAGCGGCACGCCGGCCACATTGGCAATTGTAAGCCCCATGAACATGGCGGCGACGGCGCTCGCCCGCTTGTCCGGCGCCACAACACTTGCAGCCACGATGGACCCAACCCCGAAGAAGGCGCCATGGTTGAGCGAGGTGATGACGCGCGCCACCATCAGCGTCGTATAATCCGGCGCAATGGCCGACAGGAAATTGCCGAGGGTAAAGATACCCATCAGCATGATTAGCAGCCTGCGCCGCGGCATGCGCGCAGTGGTCAGCGTCATCAGCGGTGCGCCCAGCATTACGCCCAGCGCATAGGCCGAGACAAGCAGGCCCGCTGTCGGAATGGATACGCCCAGGCCTTCGGCCATATCGGGCAGCAGGCCCATGGGCGAGAATTCGGTAATGCCGATACCGAAGGCCCCGATGGCCAGGGCCATGAGTGGAACATTGATCTTCATGGAAATGCCTTTTCGTCACGCGCCGTATGGGTGGGGCGAATCCCCGAAATGACGCTGAATGCACAAATAAAGGCGAGGCATGCGCCATTTTAGGCGTATTTTCGGTCAAACATTTATGTGCATATTGCACAAATGAATCGTAATCGGGTCAATCAATCAGCCGATATGGAAGTATTCGATGCCGTCATCACACGCGGCAGCTTTTCGGCGGCCGCCCGCGTGCTTGGCCTTTCGCCATCGGCTGTCAGCCGCATTGTGGCGGGGATTGAAGACCGGCTCGGTGTTCGCCTTGTTGTGCGCACGACGCGGGCCTTGGCCGTTACGCCGGAAGGGGAGGCGTATCACAGAGCTGCGCAGCGCATCCTCGCCGATCTGGCCGAAGTTGAGCAGACGATCAGTGACCAGGCGGCGCCGAGCGGTCGGCTACGGGTCAGCTCGACACTCTCATATGGTCGCCGGTTCATCGTGCCGCATTTGCCGGAATTCATGGACCGTTATCCGGGTATCATGGTCGATATCAGCCTGACGGATACGGTGATAGACCTTGTCGAAGACCGCGCCGATGTCGCTATACGCGTCGGTCCGCTGCCGGATAGCCCGCTGATTGCGCGCAGGCTCGGTGACAGCCGCCGGGCAGTCGTTGCCTCACCGGCCTATCTTGCACGTTTCGGAACGCCCACGACGCCAGACGATTTGCGCGATCATCGCTGCATTGGTTTCAATTTCCGGCGCATGCATCCCGGCTGGCTGTTCAAGGTGGACGGCGAGGACACGCAGCTGATGATCAAGCCGTCAGTCGAGACCAATAATGGTGATACAGCCACCCAGCTCGCCGTGGCTGGCGCGGGCATCGCCCGCGTCGGCCTTTTCAACGTCTCTGAAGAGATTGACGCCGGACGCCTTGTCGAAATCCTGAAGGATTATTGCCCCTATGATATCGAACCGTTCCACGCCCTCTATCTCGGCGGTGCGACCCTTCCAGCCAGAGTCCGCGTATTCATCGACTTCCTCGCCGAAAAGCTGAGCTGAAATAAGGGGAATGGTGCACCCAACAGGATTTGAACCTGTGACCTCTGCCTTCGGAGGGCAGCGCTCTATCCAGCTGAGCTATGGGTGCGGGGTGGCCGTGTCTTTAGGCCAAGCCGGGCGGGGGCGCAACGATTCAATACCGCCTCGGGTCGTTTGCGCCGGGCGCTTTATAGGCTAGCTAGGGCGGCAACCGAAAAGGAACCGACATGCAGATTCGCGGCCTGGCCCTCTCCCTCATCCTTGGCCTCTCGCTGACAGGCCTTTCCGCCTGCAGGGAGGAGACGCCCGATGCGGCCAGTGTCGCTGCACAGGCGGCCGAGGCCCGCGCCGAGATGGAAGCGGCGACCGAGGCGGCTGTCGCGGCGGCCAAGGCCTCGCATGGCATAGGCGAGCCGGCCCTCTGGGTGCTCAAGGATGAAGACACGACCATTTATATCATGGGCACTGTCCACCTCCTGCGCCCGGAACTCGACTGGCGCAGCGATGCCATCAATGAGGCAGTGAACGCGGCCGATACGCTCGTTTTCGAGGCCGATGTCTCGAGCCCCGAGGCGGGCGCTGAAATGATGAAATTCGTCCGCGAGGAAGGCCTCTTCGCCAATGGCGGCCAGCTGACCAACCTGCTGAGCGATGCCGAGACGGTCGAACTGAAAGCTGCGCTCGATTATGTCGGCCTGCCGCTCGGCGCGGTGCAGAACATGCGGCCCTGGTTTGCCGCCGTGAACCTGTCGGTCATGCAGATGACCAAGGACGGCTTTGACCCCACGGCCGGCGTTGAGCAGGTGTTGATGGCCGAGGGCGCCGCGCAGGGCAAATCCTTCGCCTATCTCGAAACCGTCGACGACCAGCTTGGCCGCCTCGCTCGCCTGCCGGATGATGTGCAGGTGGACTTCCTGATCAGCTCGGCGGAATCCATAGAGGACGGTGCCGAAATGCTCGACATGCTGGTTGAAGAATGGACCGATGGCGACGTGAATGGCCTCGGACTTCTAATGGCCAACCCGGAAATGATGGGTTCCGAGGAGGTCTATGACGCCCTCCTCAAGACGCGCAACGAGACCTGGGCACCCAAGATCGCTGCGATGCTGGACACGCCCGGAACGCGTCTGGTCGCGGTCGGCTCGGGCCACCTTGCTGGTGACGACAGTGTTATCACCCTCCTGAGGGCGCGGGGCCTGGACGTGGCGGGGCCATAGAGGCCCGCGCCGTCTTTGCCTGCGAGGGCAGCCCGATCCAAATGCGCAGGAAAGGGATGCGCCGGCCTAGGTCGTAGAACAGCCAGCAACCGGCGAACGTGGTCAGGATCAGAAGGCTAGCTTCCACTGAGACAGGCAGGTGCAGTTCATTCAGATAGTGCCCGGCCACCACGATTATGGTCTGGTGTATCAGGTAGAAGGGGAAGACAGCCGCGGTCAGCATGCGCCGCAACGGGCCATCATGACTGCGCAGATGACGGTGCGCGAAGCCTATGGCCGCGACAATAGCCGTCCAGGCCTGCATCTCGCGCACGCCACGAAAGAGAAGGCGCTGCCATTCGGGCGGCATGGCATCGCCCGGCCAAGCGGCATAGTACGTCATCAGCGCTGCCCATGCGGCAACCATGATGGCCAGCGCGGCCCACCGCCAGCGCATACAAGCCTCGAAGAAGGGCGCGTGCTTGGCAATGGCAAAGCCGAACAGGAAAGTGCCGAAATAGGTGACGTGGAGATACCAGTCATTGCGGAAGTCATGCGTCTCCCCGAACTGCGGCATCAGGAGGACGCGCGCGGCATAGAGGAACAGCCATGGTGCGATTATGAGACCGGGTCCCCGGATGAGGGTCGCCATTCCTTTTGGAAGGCGACGCATCAGGGGGATCAGAGGTAAAAGTGCAAGTGAGTAGAGGATCAGGTAGGCGACAAACCACATGTGATTATAGGTCGGCGTCATCAGGCAGCCGTCTGCGTCGCACCAGTGACCCGAGGCGGTCACGTATTTCACATAGAAATTATCGAGCCAGGGCGATTGCGGCCCGTTCAGGGCTTTCAGAGCCTCGACGACCTCGTAATAGCTCTGCGGCGGCACGATAACGAATATCGCCAGCAGCAAGGGCGGCCAGAGGCGCCCCATCCGCGCTTTGGTCAGCTGCCATGTGCTCATCTTGTCGGCCATGAACCGCGTTGCAACCCCCGAGATCAGGAACAGCAGTACCAGCCTCCAGGGGTTGGACAGTTGCATGATCGGTTCGATCAGCGTGCTCGCATGGCTGGATTTCACGTGCCAGTCCCAGGTCACGTAGAACATGCCCACATGATAGAATATCAGAAGGCCAAAGGCGCCAATGCGGAGCCAGTCGAGATCATAGCGGCGTTGAGTCATATAGGGTCTCCTTCGTGTCTCCCTTCCTTTCGCGAAGCTGCGGGCCGGGCTATCGTCATGACGCGAGCGGCAGCGGGCCGGGACAAACGGAGATGATCTTGTGACGAGTGGTGGCGCTGGCGGGACGAGCGGTGACAGGCGCCTTTGGCTGTGGCCATGGCTGACGGTTATCGTGATCGGTCTGGTCAACCTGTTCGTCAACGCAACGTCCGGCATCTTGGAAGCGCGGAGCGACGGGGACGCGATCAACACGGCTGTCCCGTTCATTCTTGAAGCGACCAGTTACATTTTCTGGATTGGGCTGGCGCCGTTGATTGGCCTTGCCATACGCCGCGTACCGCCCCGCAGCGGATACTATGCCCGCTTTGCCTTGTTCCATGCTGCGATGACTGTCATGATCTCTCTGATCCATGTTGGCGGCATGGTTTTGTTGCGCAACCTATGGCTCGGCGCCATGGGCATCCGCTATGACTTCTTCGGCGATGGTGTCCTGCTCGCGTTCATCTATGAATGGCGCAAGGATGTGCTCTCCTATGCATTGGTCGCGGCGACCTACTGGGCGTTTGAACGCTTTGCTGTCTCGCCGCCCATTGTCCCGCCAGATGCCTCACGCATTGAGCTGAGGGATGGGAATACAGCTGTCTTCCTTTCCGCACGCGATATCTTGTTCGTGGAATCGGCTGGGAATTACGTAGCGTTCCATACACAGGAAAAGGAACACTTGGTGAGGGGAACGCTGGCAGCTTGGGAGGGGCGTCTCGGGGGTCAGGGTTTTGTCCGTGTGCATCGTTCACGCCTCGTCAACAGGGCCCGGATCGGCGCGCTCAAAATGCGCGCTTCCGGCGATGTCGATATCACGCTTGATGATGACCGGGTCATTGCGGGCAGCCGGCGCTACCGTGAGGCGCTTGCAACCTCTACGTAATTTAAGGCGGGCGCATCGGAACACAGGAGCCGTCCCGCGCATTTCTTTTTCATAGAGTTCAATGGAAAGGAAACACTATGACACATTTCGTATTGTCCGCTTCGTCGATCAATGGCGACTCGGTTCACAACGCCGCCGGTGAGGATCTCGGCAAGATCGAGGACCTCATGGTCGATACCGACAGCGGCCAGATTGAATATGCCGTTCTCAGCTTCGGTGGCTTTCTCGGCATGGGCGACAAGTATTTCGCCGTACCCTTTGATCGCCTAAGCGTCGACCGCGCCAACAAGCGCATGGTCCTGAACGTGGAGAAGGAGCGGCTCAAGAACGCGCCGGGCTTCGATAAGGACAAGTGGCCGGATTTCGCCGACCCGCAATTCCGCACATCGATGACGACGCATTACGGCTGATCTTAGTCGGATGACTTAAAGGCCGGTCCCATAGGGGCCGGTTTTTTGTTTGCACAAAATGTCAGGCCGGGAAGAGATGCGCCGCAATGGCATCATGGCTATCGAAGCTGGCCGCCGCACCAGCCGAGAGAAGCCGCTCCCCCAGGCCGGCATCGGCATGGCCGCCGCCCGTAAAGCCGAATGCGGTCATGCCTGCCGCGCGTGCGGCTTTCACACCATTCACGCTATCTTCAATGACGAGGCATGAGGTGGGATCCGATTTGATTTTGTCTGCTGCAAACAGGAAAAGGTCCGGCGCTGGCTTTCCCCGCGCAACCTGATCTGCCGAATAGATGTGCGGAGAAAATGTACCGGTCAGGCCGGTGATCTCCAGTTTGCGGTGCAGTTTCGACGTGATGGATGATGAGGCAACCGCGATCGGCCCGTGAAATCGTGCGGCCAGCTCCGTCGCTCCCGGCAACGCCCTGAGCTCAGCCTCGATACGCGGCCAGGCACGGTCATGGAGGCGCGGCCCGAAATCTTCAGGGAAGGGGCCTTGGCCGAGCGCCGCATAGTCCTCCGCGAGGGCGGCGTGAAACTCTGGAACGCCCAGCCCGACAAAACGCGAGAGATAAGTCTCCCACGCATAGGCGAGGCCCATCTCTGCCAGCAGGTCCATTTCGACAGCCACATGGATCGCCTCGGAATCGACGAGCACGCCGTCGCAATCGAAAATCAGTGCTGAGAAGTCATGTGCCTGCATATGTGCTCTCATACCTGCCGATTGTGTCGGCTCTATGTTGCAGACCGCCTGAGGGCCAGCAGCGCCTGCTCCATAACACCCTCGCTTGAGGCGCAGACGATCTGTCCGCCGAGCTTTGGTGTATTGCCCCGCCAGTCGGTCACGAGCCCGCCAGCGCCGCGCACAACGGGGAACAGCGCCGCCACGTCCCAGGCCTTGAGGCCTGACTCTGCAACAAGGTCCACCGTGCCAGCCGCCACACGGGCATAGGCATAGGCGTCGAGGCCATAGCGCGTGATCCGGGCGGTCGCACGCAAATGTGTCCATGCGCCCTGTTCGGCCGGATTGAAGATGAAGGGATCGGTGGTGGCGATGGTCGCTTCTCGCAGGTCCTGGCAGCCGGACACATGAATGGGCGTGCGCACGCCGCCTTTTTCCATTGCGGCGCCGCCCGGCCACCCGAGATAGCGCTCGCCCAGAACCGGCTGGTCGATGATGCCGATGACCGGCACATCATCCGGATCGACCAGCGCAATAAGTGTGGTCCAGACTGGCAGGCCGGCCACGAAGGCACGCGTGCCGTCGATCGGGTCGATCAGCCAGCGGTAGCCGCTCTGCGAAGGTGTCTCGGGGAATTCCTCACCGGTCACGCCATGATGTGCGCGCTCGGTCTTGAGGATGTCGCGAATGGCCCGCTCGGCAGCGCGGTCACCCTCAGTCACCGGGTCAAATGGTGTTTTTGTCGGGATTGAGGGGGACGATGTGGGTTTTGGGCGGTCGCTTGACGAGATTAACGACGGGGTTTGCGCCTTGTTATCCACATTTTTCAGGGCACGAAAATGCGGCCGGATTGCTGTCCAGGCCGCATCTGCGAGCCGCCCGGCGAGGGCAAGCTCATCTTCGAGGGAAATTCCGTCTGGCATTCGGCAGGGCTAGCCCTGCCTTGAGCCCGACGTCAAGCGGCGCCGTGGCTCGACTGGTCACCTTCAAGGGCTTTGGCAAGCTCCAACAGGCGTTTACGAGGGCGTTCGCCGAGGCGGTAATAGGCCCGAACCAGTTCCAGCGTCTCTTTTTGCGAGAGGATGTCGCCTTCCATGTATTCGTTCGCATCATTAGCCGCGTCAGGCGCATCGCCCACCGGAATACCATCGAAGAAGTACTGGACTGACACGTTCAGCGCCCGCGACAGTTCATAAAGACGCGAGGATGTGATGCGGTTGGCGCCACACTCATACTTCTGGATTTGCTGGAATCGCACGCCAACCTGGCTTGCGAGGTCCTGCTGGGTCATGCCCAGAAGGCGGCGGCGGCGGCGAAGGCGTTTGCCTACGTGCAGATCGGTTTCATCAGCCATTACTTGCTCCAAACTCATACAGGACCGTTTCAGTCCCAAAACAGGAATTTCGAGCAAGTCCTACGCAATAGGTGTGCCGCAGGGGATTTTTGTGCCCAATAAACGGGCAGTTGAGGTTAATTGCACAGGTGCGACATTCCTGCGCTTGCCTATTTGTGCACCGCAACATATTCCTGTTCTTGCACTTCGGTGCAGACGCCTCTGGCGTTTCCTCCCTTTGACTTCGGCCGCACCCACGGGTGCGGCCCTTTTTTTTGTTGGAAAATCAGGGACGGCTGACGAGCGCGGCGATCTCAAGGATCTCTGCCGTCACATCTGTAATGATCGCTCTTATTTCAGTAAATCGCTCAAGGCGGCTGATCGTGTGCTCATCCATGTATAGCCCGCGATTGATCTCGATCTGGAGCGCATGGACCTGGCGTTTTGGCCGACCATAGCGGCGGGTCGTATAACCGCCCGCATAGGGCGCATTGCGGGCGACGCTCAGGCCATGCGTTCGGAAGGCGCGTTCGACTCGTCCTGTCAGGCGCGGATCGCAGCTTGATCCGAACCGGTCACCCAGCACGATATCGGCCAGCTGGCGGCGGCCCGGCTGGACCGAGGGCATGGAATGGCAATCGATCAGGAGAACTGCGCCATGCGCCTCGCGCAGCTGGGCGAGCTCCTGAGCCAACCGGTCATGATACGCGTCGTGTATGCAGCTGAGGCGTTCCTCGCCCTCCTCACGGCTCAACCGGCGGGCATAGATGGCCTCGCCCCGAGCCCCGACGCGTGGCAGGCAGCCGAGCCCGGCATCCACCCGTGCCGTTGGCAGGCCGGATGCGCGGGGCAGGCCGTCGCTGAACATGCTGGCATCCAGCTCGCGCGGGTCGCGGTTAAGGTCGGCTACCGACCGTCCGTAGCGCGCAGCCATAAGGATGGCGCCGAGGGCAGGGGCCTCCCCGAACAATTCCTCCACAAAGGCATCTTCGGTGCGGCGCACGTCTATCAGGGGTACGCGCAGGGCCGCCTGCATGTTCTCCGGATAGTCACTGCCGGAATGGGGCGACGCAAACAGGACAGGCGCCGGTCGCCCTACGGGCATGTCCAGCGTATAGGGCGTGCCATAGGCTAATGGTCCGGCAGATGGCGGTGTGGCTGATCTTGTCAGGGGGAGGGCGCCGGTCATGGGCCCAATGGTTTGCCTGTTCGCGTGAAGGTCAAGCCTTTTCAGGGCGCTGGTAAAAAAGAAGTCTGAAATTTCACCCGTCTTCACTGCTGATTTACCGGATAGGCTGTTTATGGCTTAAATCGATTACTGGCATCCAAGGGGGCGAGCGTGACCAAGATCCTTCTCGCAGAAGACGACGACTCAATGCGCACATTCCTGGCTGCAGCCCTGCGCCGGGCTGGCCACGAGATCCAGGACTATGCAGATGGCGAGACCGCCCTGCACGCGCTCGAGCGCGAAGTGTTTGACCTGTTGCTGACCGACATTGTCATGCCGGGCCTTGATGGCATTGAGCTGGCCCGTCGCGGCGCCGAGCTGGACCCCGCCATGAAGATTGTTTTCATTACAGGTTTTGCCGCCGTGGCACTGTCTTCCAGCGCGCCGACGCCGGCCGGGGCGAAAGTCCTCTCCAAGCCGTTCCACCTGCGTGAGATTGTCGACGAAGTCGACAAGGTGATGGCTGCCTGATGGCCGGCGGCTCGCCAGACGAGCCGCCGAAGCTTATCAAATCCACTGTAACAGATACCGGACGTCATTTCTTTGATGCGCCAGCACACATGAGCATGGATGACTGCGTCATCCGGCTGATGGCACTGGCCGGCATCGCCATTGTCTCGCTGGTCCCTGCCGAGATCGGCCAATGGCTGATTTTCCGGCTGGATGGCTACAGTTTCACGGCCAGCGACCCGCTTGGAGAGGTCTGGTTTTATGCCGACGACCCGGAAACACCCGAGGCGATACTGCAGAAAATCGCCCTGCACATAGTGACACCGTCAAACGCGTCTTGACGGCACGCCCCGAATTATCCATTACCCCTGCTTCCCGAATGGATCGGGCGGTTAGCTCAGTGGTAGAGCACTACGTTGACATCGTAGGGGTCACAAGTTCGAACCTTGTACCGCCCACCATTCCCGGCCGGTGCGCTGCGGGCGTGCGATTTGAGCGAGCATCAAATCGAGGCCTGAAATGCCCACCGCGCCAGCAAGGGCTTCCGGAAAGCTAAGCCAGCTTCGTCTTGAAGAAATCCATCGTCCGTGACCAAGCGAGAGTCGCCGCGTCCGCGTCATAGCGGGGGGTCGTGTCATTGTGGAAGCCATGGTTCACGCCGTCATAGATGAAGACCTGGTATTCGGCGCCATTTGCCTTGAGCGCGGCTTCATAGGCCGGCCAACCGGCATTCACGCGCTCGTCCAGCCCGGCGAGATGGATCATCAGCGGCACCTCGACCTTTGCGGCCTCTTCCTCGGTCGGCCAGCCACCATAGAAGGGAGCTGAAGCCGACAGCCAAGGCTGGTTCACCGCCATCATGTTGGTCACGCTTCCGCCAAAGCAAAAGCCGACACAGGCGACCTTGCCATTACATTCGGGATGGTCGCGCAGAGCCTCGGCGGCAGCCATGAAATCCTGGATCATGGCGTCGCGGTCACGTGTCGCCTGCATCTCGCGGCCATCGTCATCGTTTCCGGGATAGCCTCCGAGCGGATAGAGCGCGTCCGGGGCGAGGGCGATATAGCCCTCAAGCGCCGTACGACGGGCGACATCCTTGATATAGGGGTTGAGGCCCCGGTTCTCATGCACGACCACGACGCCAGGGCGCTTGGTCTTGCCCTTTTTCAGGCGGACCAGATCGCCTGCCATGTCGCCCGCGCCATCGGGTGAATCATAGTGGAAGGTCTCGATATTCAGGCGCGCATCATCCGCCGACGTCTGCAAGGTGCCTTCGTAATCGGGCATCACGCAGGCGGCCAGCATCGACACGCTGAGCCCGCCAACCGCATACTTGCCGAGCCTGTCGAAGAAGTCCCGGCGCGACATGGCGCCATGGCAATAGCTATCATAAAGGTCGAGCACGCCTTGCGGCATGGGCTGGTTGTTCGGCAGTCTTGTCATGGCGCGTTTCCTTGTTGGCGGGGGTCGTGCGCGATGATAGGGCGCATTTCCGGGGGGGAAACCCCGCGCCGCAAATTGTGTTTCAGTTCGCGTTGGCGCCGATATAACCAAGCGTCGTCGCCCGGTGAACAGCCTGCGAACGGCCGGAGACGCCGAGCTTTCGGCTCGAATTGGTGATGTGGAACCGCACCGTTGGCTGCGAAATCCCGATAATGGTCGCGATCTCATGGTCGGTCTTGCCGGCGGCAGCCCATTTCAGGCACTGGATTTCGCGGCGGGTGAGGGGGACGGCGAGATCAGTCGGCCCGGCACCTCTGAACTCGTGATAGGTGGCAATGAACTTGACCGTCAGGACGTGGATTTCCGCGGCGCGTTCGTCGAACACCTTTCGGATTGGGAAAGCCTTGTCGGGCGTTGCCCAGACGACCGCGCCGATCACGCCGGATGGCAGGTGGCACGGCGAAATGATCGCGGCCCCGACACTATTATCCTCGGCAGTCATTGTCTTCGCCAGCCCGTCGAGCGCAGCGATCTGGCGCCAGCTACCAATTTGCTTGTCGGCATGGAAGAAGGGCTCTGCGCAGGTCCGCGCCCCACGCACATAGCCTGACCGCAGTGCGAAGGCGCGGTCCTTCCAATAGGCCAGTTCAGGGTCGATCCAACGGAACACCGTCTCGGCGAGCGGTCGGCCGGCCGGGTCGCGCATGGGTTCCGGACTGCCGATATCCGCGCTGACCGCGATATAGGGCAGGCCCATGGCCTCACCCAGCGCGGCAACCTCGCGAGCAAGGCGCATCGCCTGCGTTCCGGCGTCTCCGGGATTGTCCTGCGTGTCGGCAAAATCCGTCAATAAACTAAACCCTATCAAATAGAGCAGGTTGCATGATCTGGCCGTATACTGTCAGCTTGGCCGATAAGCAGACGCGGCGTCGGAGTCGTGCAAGCCCGGAGGCCCGAAATGAACCTCGATCTCACAGCTGAGGATAGTGAATTCCGTTCGCAAGTGCGAGCGTTCCTTCGCGACAACCTGACTGAAGAACTGGCCGAAGCAGGCCGATTGGTCACGAGTGTGTTCATTGAGCCCCAGTTCAGCCTGCCCTGGCAGAAAATCCTGCATGCGCAAGGATGGGCAGCTCCCGCCTGGCCCGTCGAATATGGCGGCACAGGCTGGACCGAGATGCAGCGCTACATCTTTGCATCGGAATGCGCGCGGGCAGGGGCCCCCTCACTGTCGCCCATGGGCCTCGCAATGGTCGGTCCCTGCATCATCGGGCACGGCACACCCGAGCAGAAGGCCTATTATCTGCCGCGGATCCTCGCCGGTGAAGACTATTGGTGCCAGGGCTATTCCGAGCCTGGCTCTGGCTCGGATCTCGCCAGCCTCAGCCTGAAGGCCACGTCCGATGGTGACGATTATATTCTGAATGGCACCAAGATCTGGACCACCCATGCTCACCACGCAAACATGATGTTCTGCCTCGTGCGCACACGGTTCGACGGCAAGCCTCAGGAAGGCATCACCTTCCTCCTGCTCGACATGACCCTGCCGGGCATCAAAGTCGATCCGATCATCACGCTGGCGGGTGAGCATGAGGTCAATCAGGTTTTCTTTGATGATGTGCGCGTGCCCAAGTCCGGACGCCTCGGCGCCGAGAATGATGGCTGGACCGTCGCCAAATACCTGCTTGAGTTCGAGCGGGGAGGCGGTTCGTCCGCCGGGCTGGAAGCCAGCGTGGGCCGCATTCGTGCGCTTGCCGCGCGGGACGGCCTGCTGGCGTCCGATCCCGGCTTTACCAGCCGCCTTGCTGCCGCCGAGATTGGCCTCGAAGCCATAAAGATCACCGAGCAGCGGGTCTCTTCCGCGCTGTCCAACGGCGGGAATCCCGGCCCTGCGGCCTCCATGCTCAAGGTCCAGCGCACAGAGATGATGCAGCGGATCGATACGCTCGGGGTTGAGGCGGGCGGCACCTATGCCTGTGTCGAGCAGTTGGACGCGCGCCAGCCGGGCAGCAATATAGAGCCTGTCGGCCCCTCTGACCGCGTGACGCTTGTGCCGCGCTACCTCAACAACCGGGCGGCTTCGATCTATGGCGGCTCGAACGAGGTCCAGCGGAACATCATGGCCAAGATGGTGCTCGGGCTCTGAGCCGACCCTGTCACTTCCGATAGCTTGTTGGATGTCCAATAATTACTGACTGTCTCGGCCAATGGACAGGTCCCAACAAGAGGATGCTGCCGGGAGGAGAAAATCAGATGACCCAGACACCCCGAATCCGCCGTTACGCCCTTCTCGGCGCCTCGCTTGTCGCGCTGGCCGCGCAGATGCCGGCCATGGCGCAGGAAACCGATGCTGCAGCGGCAGCACCTGCCGAGACCTCCGCTGACAGCTCGCTCAAGCTTGGTTCGATTGTCGTAACCGCGCAGCGCCGCGAAGAATCCATCAATGACGTGCCGATGAGCATTCAGGCCTTCGGCGAAGACACGCTCGACGCGCTCCGCGTCGACAGCGTTGACGACCTCCAGAGCGTCGTGCCGAGCTTCTCGGTTTCGCAGAGCTATCAGGGCGTGCCGACCTACACGCTGCGCGGCATCGGCTTCAACACAATCAACGTCTCCGCCACGTCCACCGTCGGTACCTATGTGGACGAGGTGGCCTATCCCTATCCGTTCATGAACTCGGGCCCGGTGTTCGACATTCAGCGCGTTGAAGTGCTGAAAGGTCCGCAAGGCACGCTCTTTGGCCGCAATACGACGGCTGGCCTGATCAACATGGTCACCAACAAGCCATCCGATGAGTTGGAAGGGTCCGTCAGTGCCGATGTCGGCAATTACGACACCTGGAATATTGAAGGCATGCTCAACGTGCCGCTGTCCGAGCGCGCGCAGGCCCGTTTCGCCATCCGCAGCGAAAACAGCGACGAAGGCTGGCAGAAGTCGATCACGCGCGGCGATGATCGCGGCACGAAGGACAAGCTTGGATTCCGCGCCGCGCTTGCCCTCCAGCCAACCGACAGCCTTGATATTGATGTTTCCTACAATGGCTGGCGTAACAAGTCCGACACGATCGGCGGTCAGGGCATCGCCCTGACACCGAACGCTGATCCGACTTTCGTGGTTCCCGGCACCGGCGGTCCGTCCACCACGTCGCTCTTCAACGCAGTTGATCCGGTCACCGGTCTCAGCCTTGTTGACTTCATCAACAACAATTTCCCGACCAGCGCCGAACAGACTGACTGGGCGCCGAATTATGCCCGCACGACTGACGGCATCGGGGTCAACGGCATTGATGGCCCGCTGGAAGAAGACTCCAAGTTCGACGCCCTCAAGCTCGGCGTCCGCTATGGTTTCGACAATGGCCTCAACCTGGTTTCGCTGACCGGCTACAACAAGCTGGACCGTGAAGCGGTACTGGACTTCTCCGGCGCGCCGTTCGCCATCCTGCTTCAGGATGTTGATGCCGAGATCAAATCCTTTAGCCAGGAACTGCGTCTGGAAGGCGAGACCGGCAAGGCCAACTGGCTTGTCGGCGCCTATTACGGCAAGGACGAAACGTCCGATACGAACCGTACGCTCCTGCTCGACAATGCCAATTCCAGCTATGTCGCGACCATCGCGGCAACGCTAGCAGCCTCGCCACTGAACGTGGATCCGGAAACCGGCGTGCCCTACACGGTGGCCGAGCTTCTGAACTCGTTCCAGACCTATCGCGACACCGGTGAATTCGAGACGAAAACCTGGAGCATCTTCGCCAATGCCGACTGGGAGCTGACGCCTGAGTTCACACTCACCACGGGTATCCGCTATACTGAAGACACGCAGGATTATGTCGGCTGCTCAGGCGACGTGAACGGCTCCATGCAGCCCAACGTCAACGTCTTCAACCGCACCTATTTCGCGTTGATCTACAGGACGGCCCCCGCCGCACCGCTGCTCGAAAACGGCTGCAACACGTTTGATGTCGCAACCAACTCCTTCGGGCCGGTCTCGTCTTCCACCAAGGAAGACAACGTCTCCTGGCGTGTGGTCGGCAACTGGACACCGACCGACAATCTGGTCCTCTTTGCCTCCGCAACGCAGGGCTACAAGTCGGCCTCCACGCCTGTGAACGCGGCGTCCAAGTCCGAACAGAACGCGCCTGCAACACAGGAAGGCCTGCTTGCCTATGAAGTCGGCTTCAAGGCCAGCTTGCTCGACCAGCGTATGCAGGCCAACGCGGCCCTCTTCTATTACGACTATGAAGACAAGCAGATCTCTGCATTTTTCGCCGACCCGATCTACAAGGCGCTTGCCCGTCTCCAGAACGTGCCAACCGCTGAAGCCTACGGTCTTGATGCAGAAGTCACCTACCTGATCAGCGAGGAGTTGACCGCGATGGGCGGTCTCACACTTCTGCACACAGAGATCGGCGACTTCGACACGGTCGACAGCTTCGGCCTGCCGACAAACCGCCAGGGCGATCCTTTCCTCTACAGTCCTGAATCCGTCGTCAGCCTCGCGCTGCTCTATGACCGCCCGGTCACGACGGATCTCGGCCTGCGGGCTTCGCTCAGCGGTCGCTGGCAGAGCGAGTCGACCGCCGGTCAGCCAAATGATCCGCTCTATGACATCGACTCCTATGGTCTGCTCAATGGGTCTATCGGCGTCTATTCGCTCGATCAGAACTGGGAGCTTTCGGTCTGGGGCAAGAACCTGACCGACGAGTATTACTGGCAGCAGATCACGACGAACGCCAACGTCGTCATGCGCTTTGCGGGTATGCCACGGACTTATGGTGCCTCCCTCACATACCGGTTCTAGAACCGAAAAGTGTTTCCTCCCCTTGTGCACCGCGGCCGCGATCCTTCTGGATTGCGGCCGTTTTTTAGGGCAGGGAAGGGGTCAGTTACGCTCCCACCATGGATAGCCTTCCGGCATATCGGTGGAGACCTTACCGGGAAAATTAGGTGCGCGCTTTTCGAGGAACGAGCCGACGCCTTCCTTCACATCCGGCGACGCGCCGAGCGTCAGCGCGAACTGGCCATCGACCTTAAGTAGCTCGAACGGGTCGCCCGTCGGCCCGAACCGCCAGAGCAGCTGGCGCACCAGCGCGACAGAGACCGGCGCTGTGTTGCGGGCAATCTCGTCCACGATCCGCTTGGCCGCAGGCAGCAATTCCTCCGGCGGATGGATCTCGCTGATCAGGCCGCCCGCCAGCGCTTCTTCCGCATCGAACACGCGTCCTGTCATGCACCAGCGTAGCGCCTGTGGCAGGCCGACGAGCTGCGGCAGGAACCATGCGCTGCCCGCTTCCGGCGGCAGGCCCCGCTGCGCGAACACGAAGCCGAACTTCGCTTTCTCCGAGGCTATCTTGATATCGGTCGGCAAGGCCAGCGTCAGGCCAACGCCGACAGCTGCGCCATTGAACGCGGCGATCACGGGCTTGCGGCAATTATAGAGTGCACCAATGAAGCCCGCACCATCGCGTTTCCTGCCGGGCTCTGAGGTGCCGAAATTCTTCGCGCCCGTGCCGCTCTTCGTGTCGAACGCATCGGCGCCATCGGATATGTCGGCGCCTGCACAGAAATGGCGGCCTGCACCGGTCAGAATGATGCCGCGTACGTCATCATCGGCGTCGCACGCATTCACCGCATCGGCCAGTTCCTGGCCTAGTTGGGCGGTGAATGCGTTCAGCTTTTCCGGACGGTTGAGGGTGATGATGGCCGCCGGGCCATCCTTTTCCAGAAGGATCTGCTCGTAGGCCATCACATATGCTCCTGAGGTTTATCTCGTGGTCGCTGCTAGACGCGAATTGATAATCGCGTTGGCGTCCGCGATGATGCTGTCGATCAGCTCT
>TARA_R110000787_G_scaffold138260_3_pt1 | contig 26796 bp, 20 predicted proteins | sample TARA_R110000787 | Tara Oceans TARA_R110000787 (sample SAMEA4397920) | marine metagenome | biome: Polar Biome; feature: [DCM] deep chlorophyll maximum layer (ENVO:01000326); material: water (ENVO:00002006), including particulate matter (ENVO:01000060) such as... | depth 35 m | reverse complement strand
AATACTGAAATCATCCGTTGGTGTTTGCACAACTCCACTGATGCGTACAAGCGCACTAAATGTACTTGATGCCACAGACAGCGTGAATGCAACGGTAGTAGTGTCACCACTGAATTTGTCTAATTGTACGTCAGCCAAATTTGTTCCGACTAAAAAGTTGGACATTATTTTCCTCCGACAGGCTTATCGCTAGTTGGGACTTGACCGGGTTTAAAAGTTTGGACTGCCATTTTATTTAACTCCATTGTAGCCATGCGCCGTGGAACCTTTGCTCCTTGACGTTGGCGGTTACGATTTTGTACTTCATGTTTGTACCGCTAGGTTGTGCGGAAATGTCGAGGCCGTTGATTGTCAGGATGTTGATACCTGTCGAATACTCACCGCCGCTTGCCAGTGTTCCTTGGGTGTACGTTGTTCCACCATCTCTTGAGATGTACGCAAGAACATCAGTGTTCAAGGTAACAGAGCTAATCGGTTGATGAAGAAGAACCAATGATGCCTCACTTGGGGCTGTTTGTGCTGTGAAAGTATTGGAGACAAGTGTCATCAAAGCTGGATCAGTTACCGCACCATACCCCTCTAATTCGTGAATTGACGCTATAGAACGAGCGCCGGGGATACCAACTTGTGTCACATTACACAAATAATAGCGGTACGCAGTAGTGTTGGTGAAGGTAAATGGTACGGTGGCTAATCCTGTGCCTGATCCAAACACTGATACACTTGTTCCGTTTGCCATCGTGTAGAGAGTTGTATATGATGATCCATTATTTGAACCTCGAAACGTGAACCCGTCAACTCCTTGCATATTGCCACCAGCCCCGGTGGTCATAATAATTTTGACTAATGTCTGTTCGTTACCAGCGCCTAAGTCAATTCGTATATAACCGGAAGATGTCCCTGCGTTTGATGCCCACCGAGATGCGGTTCCGTCACCATTAAAAGCATTTGCAGCACCGTAGTCGCCGGGGTGAGTCGATGAATGAGAATACACTGCACCATCAATATTCGACAAAAGTGAGTATTGGCCCCCGGCGGGATTGTGGTAATAATCACCACCTGCATTGTAGGTAGTGTTGATGGTGCCACCAACTATAGTAGCAGAAGTTATTTCCATTTCTGCGACACTAATAGTCGTACCATCTGTTCGTGTGCAGTTCATAACAACGCCCTTGAACAGTGTAACTGTATCTGTGCAAGTAATGACATTCGTACTTCCAGCCGCCATAGCTACCGCAGTAGCGGCACTTATTGCCACCCAAGTACCATCTGAACCGTTTGTTGTGTCCTCACTGCCCATTATAGTCATAGTTATGGCATTACCGCCGTTCACATAACCAGCGTTAGAAGGAGCCTTCATTTCGATAGACGCTAAAGCAATTGGTGTTGTGTATAATTTGCCTATCTTTTGATCGGTTGCTGTAGTGGTTGTTGCAAGTGTCCCACCAGCAGCAGCTATTGCAGAGTTAAACGCATAGTTTCCATTAGTGAAGTCACCTATAACGGTGCCTGTACTTTGAGCTATTAATGCCCCTTCAATATCTAGGTTTATACCAGTTTCATCAGCAAACTCATCAGCAACACCGTCTTGGCTTTTGATGTATGCGCCATTAGTTGCAATCAAAGAACGAAGGCGGTCTACTGCCATGCGGTTTTCGATTGGGGACAAATCCGTCGAGGGTATCGCTAGAAATGTTGTGGATGGTTTAGTTGCCATTTCTTATTCTCCTAACTCTGGAAAGGCGGCACTATTATCTGAGGCATACGTTGCAGGATAATCACGGAGTGCAGTTCGGTACGTTGTCATTGCATCTGACATTGTTGGTGAATCAGGAAGTGCGGCCCAATCAGTTGCGGCTAATGCGGTATCACGTTTGGCTCTGATGTCAGACATGATTCTAGCTGGAGCTTTATCTAACGCATCCGCCGCATCAATAACTAACTGAGCCTTATCATAATCAGATAAAGGAACGGCTACACCGTCTACTATTTTATGTTCAGCCATGTTATTTCACCTGTCCGTAAAGTTTAAAGTTGCCTTCTGCAACACTTGCTCCGCCTGAGTAATAACATCTAATAGCATCATTAGTTTCAGCCGTAGTTCTCCAAGCTGTACCTGTACTTGCATAGTTTACATTAACACTGTCCCTAAAGTGACTCCAAGGACAACCAGCAAAAGTGATGCTAGAAGCATCTCCACTAGAAGTGATGTTGATTTCTGCACTAAATAATTCTGTTCCAGCGTTACCTTGCCCACTTGCACTCCCCTGATGAGGCTGTAATGCAGCTTCAGCCCCACCGAATAACCCAGTTGGCCCAGCAGTCTCGTTTATCCTAATACACATAAAATCGTACCCAGCAGTCACAAATGTACTACCGCCATCATTACTAAGTCTGTATATCACGGACTCACCACTACCTTCTGTTGAAGGTCTAGCCTCAGTAATTATTATTTTAAACATCTGGTAAGTAGAGTTGTCTAAAGTAAAGTCTACAGCCGCAGAAGCTGATGCTGTTGTTTCAGTTATTAACGTCCAGCAACCAGCACCCGCAGGTAACGCCTCAAAAGCTGGTTGAGCGCCAGCACCTGCACTAGTTAAGACTTGCCCATCAGTACCTGTTGCAATCGCTACCGGATTTCCAGAGGCATCAAAACTAATAATATTTCCATCAGTCCCGCTTGCCATTTTTGAAAGTGATACAGAGTTGTCTTGAAGTTTTGCTTCGGTAATATTTGCATCAACAATTTTTGATGTCGAAACGCTGCCGTCTGGAACAGTTATAGACGAAACTGTGACAACAAATGAGGCTTCGATCTCCGCTACACCAGTAGGGATCACAGCGTCAAACGTAACTGTAGTTGCTGAAACTGTGTACGTCGAATGGTGTTGCACGATCCCATCAAAACTTATTACCACATGATCTTCAGTGCCGGGATCGTTTGTGAGCGTGATCGTCGTGCTTGAGTTCGCGGTGAAGCCAACGCCATCCGTTAGTATTTGTCGGGTAGGTGTTCGTGTCTGACGTAGTGTTGGGTCAGTGCCAAGTAAAAAGCCAGCCATTATGTCTGCACCAGATAGCTGATAGAGGCTTCAAGGGATGAGTTAGCTTCTGCGTCAAACGACAAAGCATCTCCAGTATTTAGAACTACTTTGCCTTGAAGTAGGTCTAAGCTATCGTTTACTGGGATGCTGACTTGGTGAGCAATCTCACTGTCTACTCCACCTGATCTAACAACATTGGCTGTCACCCAGCTAGCAGTGGTGGCGTGGATATTACCAATCGTTAGACCGATTAAAGTAATAGTCTCACCAGCGGCAGCAGTTAATGCTACTGCATCTGTGGTCGTGATGGCATAACCTTTGCCAGTAAGTACGTCAGCCATATCAGCCTCCTAGTGCTAGTGCTAATCCAACCCCAACGGGGCCAGTGGGGCCAGTTGCCCCGGTTAATCCGGTTGCTCCAGTGGGGCCAGTTGCCCCGGCTCGCGAATACATGAGCCGTATAGAGTCGGTGTCTGCAAATCCTACGTTACTATCTAAGTATGTCACAGCCAGCTCAGTCCAGCCAGCGTTATCAGTTAGACCTGTGATGAGGAATATGGCAAAGTTAGCAAGTGTGCCTTCCTCTACGATCTGTAGGAATCCTTTGTTTGTTGCTACAGGATCGTCCCATGTAGTTATAAAATCGGATACATCAGCCGAGTCTGCATTTACATCATCAATCGCAATCGCTGTAACACTCGCAAGTGTCGCATTGTTAAACCGTAAAAGTCCAGAACCGGGGTCTGCCATAGAAGTAGTTGTAGAAAACGTGTATCCAAGGGCAATGGCTGATGTTGCAGCTTGGGTAAGTGCCACATCGGCGTTTGTCAGAACTACATCAGCGTTTGTCAAAACTACATCAGCATTCGTAGATACTACATTAGCATTACTAGATACGACATCAGCGTTGGTAAGCACGACATCTGCCGCAGCCGCAGCAGCAGAAGTGCTATTAGACACAGTAACCCAAATTGTATTAGTTAGATCATAAACAAACATATCAGGCGTCGTTGTGTTGAAATACATAGCGCCGTCAAGAAGAGCATCCCCATCATTATCTAAAGTGGGTTCACTTGCTTTAGCTCCTAAATATCTGTCATCGAAACTGTCAAATGATGCAGCCGCCGCTGTTTCTGAGTTACCCGCATTTGTCTCTGATACTCCTGCCGCAGATTCGGAAGAAGCAGAATTGTTTTCACTTACTAATGCAGCCGCCGCACTTGCAGCCGCAGCCGCCGCCGCAATAGACGGCTCATCAACAAGCTCAAACGCCGTTCCTGCCGCATTGATTGCAATAGCCTTCAATGCCACGGGGGATGGAATAGATGTGTCAAAAGATGTTAAGTCTGAAGAGACCGCAAATTTCATTGTGCGGGCCTGGACCTCAGCAAGATCCTGGCTTATCTGGACGGATTTATCATATGCAGCTTCCAGGGTTGCAGGCTGTGTTGCTCCTCGGTTTTGGAGATCCGTGCCCTGTGTCCGAGGAACCGTCCGGCTGATGGTCAAAGTCTCCGTACTGGCTGGGAAAGTAACCATTGTGACGTTGCCGCCACCCTCGCTGCCTACACCGCTAACGGAATAATGCGTCGTAAGGGTTTGGACGGTTTCTACACCAGTCGAAACGACTTTTGTGGTCACCACCAAGTGGGCCTCATCAGAAACCTTGAAGTCATAAGCGAAAACGGTGGTTGCACCATTCCCAGTATACGGTCCTGTTCGTGCGTCTTCCGATGCGATTGTCATCAGTATTCTCCGTTATTTGATGTAATATACATGAATTGTATTCCCATTGCTATTTTTTCTTACCCATAACGAACGCTCTCCACCAAAACTCTGGATCTTTTGGATCGAACCCTTGGTCATCAACAACGTCCACAAACCTAGTCGCGGTCCTGGTGCCTGGGACATGGCCCAAATACCCGAGGGCCATCAGCAATGCCTTAGTTAATTGGACATCTGCCTCGCCTTGCGCCACTTGCTGAACAGCCGCTACAGTCTTAGACGCAACGCCCCCAGCCGGTGACATCTGGTAACCGAACCCGGTCTTCATGGCATTGACCACGTCGCGGACAAGGAGCATACCACCAAACATAAACGACCCTGTCGATTTGAGACCCCAGAAAAAAGGATTTTCGTCATCTTCTGGACCACCATTGAACAAGTAATCAATCAACATAGATGGGATCATGGTGACCCAAACTTGGTTCAGCAAGTATCTGCTCAACGATTTCGGGCTGCTAAACTTAGTCTGCTTAAACATATCGGCTTGAACATTGTAGTATGCGTTGAAGAACGTATAAAACATCGTGAACATTTTCTTCCACACGTTCCCGCGCTGAAGACTAGACATATCTCGCTCTAAGCCAGACCCCTGGCCTCTAGCAACAATGCTGTCTGCATAGTCAACAGCCTCATCCAAAGTCATGCCTTCGTCCTGGGCCTTTTGATATGCACCAAGCCAAGACGGGATAGATACCGCCATATCCAGCATCTGGATACCTTTGAACGAGAAGTTTACTACATCATCCTGGAGACCTTTAACACCCATCATCTTCTGGGCATCCTTCACGTCCCGGTTAAATGTCGCACCCCGGTTCCGCATGAACGAGGAAAGAGACATCACCTTTTCTACAGCCTTGTTTGAAATCTCTGCTCCCGAGTTTCCTACCAATCGAGATGCGACACCTCGGACCTGGCGGCCACTACCGGCAAAAAATTCTGCTGTGCCTATCGTTGTATATTTCTCACCAATCAGGGCAATGGTCTGCGTGATGCCAAATGGTTGCTGAAGCATGGTACGGACTGACAAACCCATCTCCGCGATAGATGCGCCGGTCCTCGAGTACTGCACAATTTTTTCTATAATATCTACAGGTTCTCTAACGCCTACAACATCCTTTATAAACGACTCATATTGCTGGTAAAACTGGTCACCCTTCGCCTCTTTGATCGGCTTGTTGAGCTTCCTGATTAACTGATCAACCTCGACAACAGCCTCCCGCATCTCGATATCTTTTACAATCCCGTCCACATGATTGAACGCAACGCTGAGATCAAGCTGAACAACCCGGCCACTAGCAGCAAACCCGCCGGTCCGCTCTGTGGTGCTTCCGTTCTTTGTCGTAGATTTAGAGTGAGCCCCTCCGATTAAGCCCTCCAAACTATTCCGCGCATCCATGTCTGCCCGACCAAGAGATTTTGTACCACGATGAGGATCTGCAACCAGCGGGTAATACCCACCAGAGATAACCCGGCCAGACGGAGTAGTAAATGGTGCCGCGTCAATCTTCTGTGGGATGACACCTGTGACCCTACGTTCAACAGACGAAATGCCCTCTGCTATGACATTGCCATTGGCATCCAATGTATCGTTCCAATAGCTGTCAATGTGCTTCCACATAGCCTCTACCACATCCCAATCTTTATCTGTCAATGTGCTGAGGACTGCATTTATCTGATCAGGGCTGTATTCTTCAAGCATGACATCCGCGTTGCCGGTGTTACCCATGTTCAGAGCAAATGACAACCGCCCCGACAAAGACAAAGAGTCATCGATCGCAGGGATGTATGTTTTGTTCATATAGAACAGCGTCAATTCTTTTTTAGAATACACGCCAAGAATTTTGTTCATCTCCCGAGCGGCGCTCATCCCCCGGTCAAGATACGCATCATTGGCCCGTTTGATGCGATTGAAGACATGCTTTTGCATCAGGCCATTCGCCTCATACCCATCAAGTTCCAGGCTCAGGCTTGAAATCTGCCTGTGATTAGCGACAAACTGTATCGCACCACGGGCAAGCTTCGTGAAGAACTTGTCCTCCCGAGATTCTTTCTTCTTGGTTTTAAAGTTATATTCTATGCTGTTCGTTATGTCAGAGACCAATGCCTTCAGCTCATCCTGCTTGGTCTTGCTGAATTTTCGGCCTTGCGCCATTATACTGGTAACCGTGTCGTTCAGACCATCAAGTTCGCTGAACGTCATGTCCTGGTAATTATCATTAGACAGCGCCCGGTCCAACTCAGGGCTGATGGCAAAAGATGCTCCCCATTCTTTCTCGCTCTCAGCAACGAACGCATCAAGGGCCTTCAGCTTCAGTGTCTGGATACGCTTCTCTCCCGCCTTTTTACCAAAGCTGACATCCGATAGAAGTTCTTTGACTTGAGCCACAAAATCCGGATGGATCACTTTCGGGTTAATAATGTCCCGCTGTAGCTTGCTCAACTTGGTTGCAATCTTCGTTGATTTCTCAGCCGCCGTTCTGGCTTCTCTGTAAAGGTGGAAGTTTAGCAGTTGCCGTTGCTTCGCTTCAGCCGCTACAGAAAAGTCGCCTTTAAGTGTGGCGGCCATGGCTTGCTTCGCAGCCTTCATCTCAGCGTTTAAAAACTTGTTAGGGGTGAGTATCTGACCCACCTTTTTATTCGCAATGATCCGTTTCGCAGCAGCCTTAGCTATTTTGCTGTTTACTGTACGGGATTTTCCTGTTTCAGCATTCCCCTTCTTGGCTTCCTGGATGATCAGCCACTTCAATTCTCTGGCAATCAACCGAGATTGGTTTTCCGAGTGAACCCGAATCAATGCTTCCTCATGCATTGTCCCATCAGTGAGCATGTCACCATGCTCTTCCGTCATTCTTTTCTGAGCCTCAGCTTTTGCGAACTGAGCCGGGGTCAAAAACTTGCCGTTCTCGTTCTTTGGCATAGCCTGGAAGGCCTGGATCATCTCACTGCCAGAATTGAACCCATGGGCCGCAGCTACGGAATCAGGATCAGATCCAGAGTTAGACAGCATACCACCCGGCATGAACCTAAACGCTTGGGCGTCGATAAGTTCTGCCAACGCCTTCCGATCGATCTTCATCTCCGCGTCAAGATACGCAGGGAGAGGCGCACCGGACGGTAATTTTCCATTTTTAATCGCGTAAGCCATAAGCCAGGTTTGGTCCGCATCTAGCTCTATGAGTATTTTCTTAGTTAGAGCTGCGCTTTGCTCTTTCCACCACTTGTTGGTTTCCCGAGAAATGTCTTTAAGGTTCTGCGCGACAAGCTCCGCTGTTTGGGCCTGTTGCGCCTTCTCTTTATCAAGTATATATTTCTGGAATTGCTCTTCCGTCACCCCAGCCTGTGCGGCATCCGCGAACATGGGCTCCATGCTGGCAAAACCACGTGCCTCACGAATAGCCTCTTCACTGGCAAGCATCCGGTCCATAACGCCGTGGATCTCGGGGGTTAGCTTCGCCCGCTTCAGGCCAAACTTTTTGTATATCACGTTCAGCCATGAACTAAACTTCGCAAACGCATCCAGCAACCCAACAGATGGAGCCTCCGCAGTCTGTAAATATTTCTCGTAAGTTTCCGCCCACTTCTCATGCTGTTCTGTGGTGAACGCCTCTCCTGGCTCCATGCCCAACCAATCGCGCACAACTTGGAAATCATCTTTCAGGCCTTGCGAGGCTGTTGGCATCTGAGACAGCTCAGACATCATCTCCAGATACAGGTGACCGGATTCATGCAGGAACGTCGAAAGGTTCTCCGCCTTGAATAGACGGATGACAATCTCATCCATGTTTTGGCCAAAGGTTATGGAACCCCTGGGGCCGTCTTTGTTCGTTTGGAATAACTGGTCTTCGGCAAAGCTTGTGGGCATCCCGACAGTATCGGGAGCTTCTTTGTTCCTTTCGTTGAAGTCTATTCGCTCTTGGCGGAGCTTTCCTCCTTGGCGATCAGCTTTCTTATTCTTTCCGCTGCTTGCATCTCCGTCATTGGATTCTTCAATGCCTCTTTTTCGTAAGAGATTCGCCGCTCCCTTAGAGTTGGTTCCTTCATCTAATGCTGCTCCATGTTCATGCCAAAGGCGTTTTTCAAAAAACCAAAGGACGGCTTGTACATCCCCCGGCTTCAATTTGTACTCATTAACTAAGTCTTCAGTAACCCGAAAAATAGCATCGCGCTCGACATCGTCTTTCGGCTGTGCAGCAACGCCTTGATCCCCAAGGGGCGGCTCAAACAACCTACCGGTCCAACGTCTGAATGTCCGAGTGTACCACAGATCAACCGTTGTGTCACCAGCATCGATGTCCACACCATGCAAACCGATAGTGTATCGGCCCAGCTTATCACCAAACGCCAACGCACCAAATGTATGGGCATCGTTGTTTTCTTCAGCCTTCGTAAAACGTGGATATTTTCCTTTGTATGCACCGCTATCTCGCATGGCATTGTTAATGTCCAGCGGAGACTGAACCGCCTTCATCCAATCAACTGCCTGTTGAACACCGCCCTTGCTCTCAACCAGATATTTCAGGAAAGACAGTTGTTGACGGTTGCCTTGATCACGAACACCGTAGCCAGCGTGTCGCCGTGGAATAAGCTTGTTTTTCTTCTTGTCAAAGAACTCTTCCGCCCATATCTGAGGCTGGCCCTTCAGCGGCTTCCTGCTTGTTGGGATCTCGCCAGATTCCAAGAATTGTTCAAACGCTATAGCGGATGCTTCCCAAGCTTGCGCTGGGTTCATGCCATTGGAGAAAATACCAGCAAACATCAGATACAGATCACGATGACTTTTGTCAGTAAGTAGTGTGGGGAACAACGCCGCAGTATCAACCAAAGCATCCACAACATCCTGCTCATACCAGCCAACACCAGAATTGGGCCGCTTCATCTGGGCTTCCAATTCGGCCTTCGCCATCTTCATCACTTCAGCATGGTGGGCTTCATCCGTCTCAGGAAAGAATTGCTCGCCATGGACATCCTGATGGTTCTCATTAAACGCTCGGCCGATGTCTTCGATCAGTATCGTCTTGCCCTTAGCGCCACCAGTTGGTGTGACATCCAAGGGGTTGCCGAACATATTGGAGCCATCTTGGAAGAACGTCATGGCCTGCGATTCATCCATTCGTGGTTCTACTCGACCATAATCTTGGACGCCAGCTTCCGAATTGATAGTCTCAACCTCGGCATCAGATAGAACCCTATTAACCTTCACGCTGCCGGAGATGACCCATGTCCCCTTTACGTTCGAGCTGGTGTTGTATTCGTAGTTGCCGCCAACAGGAATCTGGTCGTCTATCTGTGCCTCTTTCTTGTTGAGATTGCCCTTGTTAGGACCACTCTTAACGGTAGATGCTCTACTGTTTGCCTCAGTCTGCCAATCCACATCGTCAGCGACTTCAACCTCCGCCCACACCTGGAACGGCTCTCGGATGGCTTGGTTCCCGTCTGCATCTTTCCCACCGATCTGGTGAGCAAATGGAAGTGTCCCCGCATGCCAGCCAGGGCGGAACGCGAGATCCCCAATCTTAGATTTGACTTTAGCCTTACCTGTTTTTGTCGTCTTGCCAGGGTCGCCAATGGCAGCGTCCATCCACTCGCCCATGACCATTGGCGTATCCGCACCGACATACAGGGGAAACAGCTTCCCTGGGTCATTTGGATGTATTGCGAACAACTTGTATGCCTTACGAGTTTTCTTTGGCTGATACGCCGTGCCTTCTGTAGAGACATCTTCGTTAATGCCCAGCTTCTCTATTTGCTGATACATAATCCGCGGATCATTCGGGTCGTATGTGCCTCGGTTGTTTACGGATTTTATGTTTCTATTGTTTTCGTCAAACACATGAACGTGCGCCGTACCAGGCTCCATATTCATATTTGTAAACCGTTCCTCAGCGTTCTTTAAAATGATACTGTCAAAACCAAGTTTCTGAATAATCTGACCAATAACGTGACTTCCGATGATGCGCCCACTGTCTTGATCTTCGGCATACGCCAACGCCTCACTATCGCGCAGGGTTTTCTCGAGGTTTGATTGCGACAAACCTTCAACGGAAATATCCATCAGATCAAAAAGCAATTGTTTAGCGTCAATCCCCGTTTCTGCCGCCACTTCTTCAATGGCCTCCGTTAGAGCGTTTGGTGTGTCTGCTTCAATTTCCCATCGCGTTTCGTCAATTTGTTCTTCATAATTTTCTCTATCCTCTTTCACCGCCAAGACAGAAACATCGTTGTCCTCAGCCACGCGCTCAATAGCTTCGGATTCCAACGCATCGAAATCAACAAATTCAATCCAAGGGGACACATCCGCGCCGACAACAAACGGCTTTTCTGTCCGAACGAACATTTCAAGAACTTGTTCTTTCCCGCCTGTCATCTCTTTGTAAGCAATCCTTGCAGCCAAAGCCTCCGGCATTATGTCACTGTCGATCATGGACTGCGCTGTGGCGACATCTACCATATCAGGAACGAGCAACAGCAAATCTTCGGCGGTCCCATTGAAGTGTTCACTAAGATTATCGGACTCGATCTCCACGGACCGCCCTTCAATCCTCCCTGTTAAGTCTGGCCCTTGGCCTGCATAATTTTCGTTGGCGTCTCCTTCGCTTGACGTGAAATAATTCACAGCTCCAAATTGGCCTTCTTTATTCCCCCGAACAGATGCTAAGAACAGATCAATATTGTGCGTAGTCCCGTGGAAAACCTTTAACACATAAGGCTTGTCTTCTGAGAAATCAGTGTAGTTTATCTCTTCTGATTCAACCGTCTCGTATCCATCGCCAGCCCAAGCATCAAACGCCGGAGAACCTGGCTGATCCAACGTCCTCCCGCTAATATCGGCATCAACAGCCGCAATCTGCTTCTTGATCTCCTGGCTATCCAGCCCAACGTCAATGTCGTTCCGGTCCATGAACTCGAGTAGGTCAGCAATAGACTGTGCAGTCGCCAAAGCGTCCGCATCCTGATTGGCTATGGAATATGAGGGACGACCCTGCAATTCCTCTCCTACGGCCATCAGGAGGTCATTGATATCTGCGCCCTCTTCCAAGAACCCAGCTTCGACGGCAGCCTCTCGCACATAATCAGGCATCAAGCTTAAATCGGGGGCAGCTCCGCCACCAAGCATATCCGCGCCCAAATCGGCAGGCATGTCCTGGAGCAGCTTTCCAATGAACGGATTAGCCTTCTGCCAGGTAGCCATGTCATTAACATCAAATTCACCATCCTTGTCGATGATGCCGCCACGTTGAGCTATAAACTCAAGCAATGTCTGCCCGAGGGCCTGTTGCTCAGTCGGCTGGCTGGCAGCCCGCTTTACCCGCTCAATTAAATAGTCCTGTCCGTCCGGCTGGGTGGTTTTGTAAAACTCTGGTAATTGCTTGCGGATAGATGGCAGAAACCGTTCTGCAACCTTCAACGGGTCTATGCCTGCGCGTTGTCCGAAGATATTAAATACCGCCGCCATCTGCGCTGCCTTTGGGCCCGCATCAACAGACGTGGCTCCAGCAGATAACAATTGATTGTAGACCTCTGTGTAAATTTGGTTCTCTGGATCAATGCCTGCCTGCTCGGCCGCAATTTCTTCTTCCGTTAGTGTGCCGCCAAACTCTTTCACCAGGTCATCAACCTCGGTAGATTCCTGCTCTGACATCTGGCCGTCACCGAAACTTGTGTTCGTGGCAATTTTATCAATGGTCTCTTTCGGCAACGCCCAATATTCTTCAGGCGATATTGAAATACTGCCACCAGTCGCGATTGCCTCCTGGGCGACGCTATCTTCTACCAGGTCAAACGGATCATCAGACTGAAACAATACCTTAACGCCAGCAGCATCGATCTCGACAGTCTCGACACCCTGCTTCCGCATGAACCTACCTTGAGCATCAGCGTACATCTCCGTCGAGGATTCTCTCAGCTCAGATGGTTTGTTGTTCAAATCTTTGATGGCTTCTGTGCGCTTATTTGCCTGCTTTCGTTCTTGGATGTATCTGCCACCGCCTAATGCGCTGGAGACAAGACCGCCAACGATAGCGCCAACCCCGCCTTCGTAAGCTGTCGCAGCGTCAGTTATTCCTGATGCCCCAATAATACCTTTTTCAGCATCTTTCCCATAAGCAAAGAACGCAGACAAATTCTGCAACACTTGTTCCGTTATCTCCTGAGCGCCCTCAGATGTTGCGCCAGCCAAAACCTGTAAAATCTTATTCTTGGTGATGGCCGGGATTCCTGTCAACCAAGCATCCAATCCATATTTCTCAGTAACTGCGGTAATGGAACCGCCAGCCAGAGTAGCAACGTCACCCCCAAAAGTTCCTTTTTTTCCCTCTCTCTCGGCAGTATCTGATGCAATGCTTGAACCTTGACCGATCATCGACAAAAGAGACGGGACAGATGATGTTCCGCTGGTCAATATTGCCATGGCGATTTGCGCCGAAGCCTGGCCAACTCCGCCCATGACATCGACAAAAAGGCCTTTCTCTTTCGGCGCTATATCCTCGCCAATTTTCTCAACGGCACCACCGAAGCTTTGAGCAGGGGAAAGCCACCAAGGCAATTCTGGGCCCAAGGCATCCCCGTACTCCCTGCCTATCATCGCATTCAAAGGTGCCATAATCATATTCGCGGCAGCCTGGTTAGCATCGCTCAGACCGCTTATCCCCTTGCCGATGACATCACGTACAATGCCAGCGCCAAATGCCCTCGCGGCCACTTCTGGCTGGTTTGCTGATTGCTTTGCAACATCGACAGCGCCAGATGCCAGATCAACAGCGACGGAACCGATATACTTGGATGCCTTATCCCATGCTTTCTCAATCTCAGACAGATTCTCAACGTCATTGTGTGCAGCTTGGATATTGTTATCTTTTGCCAAAAACTTCTTTGTCTCTGGAGCATCCACCAGTGCAGATTTGATTTCACCTTCACGCGCAATAGCCCCGGCTTCAACAGGGTCTTGCTGGACAGCCATCTTCGGAAGACCAGTCTTCTTGCTCAGGTCATTCGTTTTGATAGCGGCAGCGACAGGCTGTTTAACTGCCGGACGGATCAATGGATTTAGCGCGCTGTCCTGCCGTTCACCCACCAGGTCATTAGCTGCCTTTGAATAATCGAAAACATTGGGCTCTTTCTCAATGCGCTTTTCTTCTTCACGCTCTTTGAGTAGTTCTTCACCAGCCGCGCTATAATCAAAATTTTCCATCATTAGCCTTTTTTCTTTTTCTTCGCGTATAGATCCATGATGGTCTGGACGTTCATATCCAGATTATCATTCGCGTCGATAGCCTTGAAGATGCCATCCAGTTCCGTTTGTGGCACACCAGACGCTTTGGATATACGAGGCTTTTGTTCACCGGCATCGACGATGACAAACCCACCTTTTGTTTCCACACCCTTGAACTCGAAAGCCTTACCATCTGGATCAAAAAACTCACCTCTGGTGTAAAGCTCCCCAGTTAAAAATATATTAGCCAAACCTTTGTCTATATCAGCTCTCGTGATCGGAACGCCTTTGGTGTATGCGTCATCAACCATCTCTCTAACCAAAGAAAGAACCTTGTTCGATTTCTTGGCATCATCCTCACCCGCCGATGTCCCGTACTTGATCTGAGCTTCGTTTAGGTATTCTTTAGCCAACTTATCGCTCATCGTATAGCTGATGGCCTTCGCCTTGCTCTTCTCGTCTGCCTTATCAACAGTGCTTTGCAATTTCAGCCAATACTTGAAGTCGCTTTCGGACAGGTCGCCAATCTTATTAATGATTTGTTCTTCTGTGAATTTCGTCTTGTCAGCCTGATACAAGTTATGCAGCTCGACCATAACGGATGGCTTTGAAATAGCGGCATACCCCACGCCGGTTTTTGCCCGCCGCGCCTCAAACGCCTTCATGGATGAGATCGTTGTACCATCAAGAGACGCTTTCTGGTCAGGGCCCAGGTCATCAAACGACCCGCCGTCCGCGACAAGCTTCCACGCCTCTCGTTTGTTAGCTACACGAGCATCATTGTCTATGCGTCTTCCCGTAGCATAGTGGTCTTTAATCCTGGCCACCGTAGCATCATAGACACCCGCGTCTTTTATCTTTTTGGCTTTATCTAGGGCATCTTGCTCGCCTTCTGCACCGCTGATGTAAGCCTCAGCATTCTTGCGTGATTCATCCTTCATTGTCGCCGTCTTGAGCATCCCCTGGGCAGCTTCCAAATCGTCACCATCGATTGAGTTGTTCAATTTGCCTTCTTCATATATTTTCTTAGCGAAAGCTGAATTGTCGTCTGTTATCGCAGCCTTGATCCGCCCGAGGTTCATGGCGCTGACTTTGTCCTGCACATTGGCATCAATCTGAGTTTTCTCTAGGCCCAGACGCTGACCGGCCAGCGTCTCGCTCGATCGTATCACGTTGGTCGCATCAATGGCGAGCTGGGGGTTGTTGTACTGACCCTGGGCAGCTTCAGAATAAGACTTTGTCCGCTCATTAGCCAAGCCAACAATCTGAAGCTCAGTCTGCTCAGACTCATGCCTAAACGCCGCGCTATATCCAGTCGTTCCACTTTTCAGACGGAACAGTTTAAATCGTGCCGCCGCAGTTGGTGTGAGGTCTTTCGTATCTAATTTATTGTTAAAATCATCAACCTGTTTCTTGTAATTTTTGGCCGCGTCCTTTGCCCCACCAAGATTTGTCTGCGAAAAGATCCGGCGCTGTTCTGCATCGTTTTCCAGAACCATGCCTTCTAGCTCCATCGTTTTGATCAACGAGGCATCTTCTGCGCGCTTATCTGAAAATGCTTTTATGTCCTGGGCAGCGCCCATAAGCTCAGACCCAGCAGATGACAAAGACTTGCCAAGGCCAGCTCCGAACATATCACCAGATGTCTGGAAAGACTGAAATGGCGTATCAGCAGCAATCGGCTTAACAGCTCCGATGTTCTGAGCGCCTTGGGTAACTGGTGTTGGAACTCGAGCCATAACTTAAATCCTTATGCGAATAACTTAGCGGTTTTGGCCGCACCTGAAAGAAGGGTTGTCGCCCCTGCAAGCCCTGGGTTCTGAGCCGATGCCTGAGCATCAAATAGACCAGCCTGAGCCGTGAAGTTCTGCCCTTGAATAAGCGCCCGGCGCTCTTCTCGAGCCGTGTTCTCTTCTATCCGCAAAACGTCCAGCTCACCGGCTTCCATGACATCTGCCAGCAAATCTACATTTGACGAACCAGGGTCATCGACCAGGAACCCATTGGCAGCCTGCGAAGCAACGACAGCACCACGGGTCTGCCTGATCCTGTCCCGATGCTCCTGCGCTTCAACCTCTCCACGGTTACGAACATCCGCCGCATTCTGTTGGGCAATGATTGCATTGTTCCGCTGGACTGAAGCCTGGAAATTAGCCTGCTGTTGTGCAGCCTGGGCTTGCTGACGTGCCCCCATTGCTCCCGACACAGCCCCTAATGCAGAAAACCCAATAGACGCGATTGTACCCCAAGACATTCCTGCCCCGGCTACCGCTGTCGCTGTTGTTGCACCAGTCATTATTATTCTCCTGTAACCACGACATGGTCCTTACTGGAAACCAGCAAATACACCTCATCCGTAAATTCTTCTTGCGCTTCACCAACCGTCGTCGCCTTGGTTGAGAACAGCATTGTCATATCAGTATGCTCATGGGCGTATATAGCCTGTTTCCGGTTTGCGCTCGCTGGAACGACATTGTACCCGACAAAATCGATATCTTCACCATCAGTGTATACAGTAACATGCCCGCTTATGATAAGGGTTGTTGCAATCTTAATCAGAGCGCCAGTCAGCATACAGCCAGGCGGCATCATAATCGTTCGAGTGTAAACCCCGCCGTGGATCGTGTGGAGTATTTCAAGGTCATACTGTGGCTGCTTAGACATCTCAGCTTCAAACTTACGCACGTTGCCAATAGATGCTTCACTCATAGCCGGTATGTGTGCCCTTGATGGAACTATGTTGTTCATGCCAAACCCCTAAAGAATACGCGGTTCGTTTCTGTATAACCGACCTTCTCCATAACATCAGCCAGCTTACCGCCGAACGGAGCACTGACCAGCAGACCAACAGCGCCGAGATCCTTCGCCACAGCCTCAGCAATGCGTAGCAGTTTAATGCCAGCCCCAGACTGCCGCTTATCAGGATCAACAAAGAAACTTTCAGTTGTCGCAACCATTGCCCCATAGTGAGGAATAACTGAAATCAACAGACCGAGGAAGCCAATCATACGGTCACCGCTAAACGCACCGAACACATGAAATGCCCCAGTAAGCTCGAGCGCCTTATACTGCTCTGGCTGACAATCGGGTGCTGGCAAACCATTGATGGCGCACTCATCACCGTACCCTGCCAAAAGATCGGCAAAGTCTGGGTGTGAGTATGCTTCGTCAAAGGTTATGCAGCGAATCATTAGTTTCCACCAATTATTGCATCTGGGATCAACGATAGCACAGTAATGGGCAGTGGGTCACGTTGTTGAATAATATACTTGCCTTCCTTATTCCACTCAGGAGGGAGCGTTACGTCCTTGTCCCCTGTCAACATACTCGGGGGTTGCCCAAGCAGCGCAGGAAGGCCAAATTTCGCCTCTCGCATACGGTCTCGATTGCTTCCCATCCACATCCCCAGTGTTCTTTCCACTCGGACGGTCAATCTGGAGATTTTCTTAGCTTTGCCCTGGATGGTTTCGGCCGCAGACCCTGCATCCAAGCGCAGTGTCTCGATCTCAGCAGTGTAGCCAAACCCGACATGAACCCGGCTGGCTGTGTCCGGAAGTGTGATTTGACCGTTTGCCACCGTCAGGCCTCGAACCACATAGCCATTGGCCAGGCAAACAACCTCCGCGCCTTCTAGGTGCCACAGGAACCCAACGCTCACAGATGACAGGCGAACTTTGCCGCCGGAGTGATAGACACCAAATGCTGTGCCATCCACGTTCGTTGCGTTGTTTTGAAGCTCGAATGTGTGTGTCGTCTTGTTGGCAACCATGTACCCGGTGCCGTTTATATCGGTATCGATAATATGCCCTTGCGTCACGGTAGTGTCGAGAACCCTCAGACCGTCGATGTCCACAATGTCACCGTCGTTCAAACCATGAGACGGTGCCGTCACTACAATTGGATTTGCATTCGTAAAGCCGGTGATGGTGATCGGGACATCATGGAATACACCCGCGTCCACAAATGGTGCGTCCTGGATATCCTCGAATGTCCGTTCCTTCAGACGTTCAATATATTTGACCGTGCGGGTTCCAATCTTACGCTCAACAACAAAGTATGTGATGTCGTCGTCACCCTCGCGCACAGACGCCGTCGATTTAAAGTCGCCCTGCGTTGTGTGCCGGTGCCAACCGTAGATCTCCTGCTCTCGTAGATATGTTAGCGCCACAAGAATCCCGTCGTCTCGCACACTCCAAATGATAGACAGCGGAGCCTGGCTGAAACCCCAATCGACAACCGTGTTATAATCGAATAGGTGCCGGGCAAGGATTGATATGTCGTTGCCGCTATAGGCGTCAGTCTCAAATTTGTATCCTAGATCCCGCACCGTCTGACCTGGCTGCATGAAGATGCCAACGTCACCGGCAACGATCGGCTTCAGGGATGTCGCGCCGTAATATGACTGTGGCTTTACTTGGATACCGGAAGGAGTGATCTTGTCGTCAACCCCACTGATAACCCACTCACCGCCTGATGTCAGGACGATCAGATCGATCAGCGGAATATAATGCTTGATCTCGTTTATTCGTAAAGCGGCAATGGTCGCGGTTATTGCGTCGTCATCTTTGGCCGGGCTGGAAACTGCCATGTTATAGAAGTTGGCCGTCTGTGTGAAAAAGTTGCGCTGGGTATTCGAGTTGGTGTTGCCAAAAATCCTGCGCTGGTCGAAGAAACCTGCCGTACTTGGAAAGTTGTTGGTGCCAAGGAAAGGGTTGCGGGTTTGTGGTGGCGTATCAGAGAGGTCCGGATCAATGTTGTTGTCAGTAAAAGTTTCCTTCTCCGTCCGGCCAATAAACCCGAACAACCCGTTCTCGGCTTTGTAAATATTATAGCTCTCAGCCCCGGTAACCGCATCCCAGGTTATTGTGTTGTCAGGCGTTGCGTTGCCGTTGGTGATTTCGTCGTATGCAATGAACACGTCGCCAGCAGATGAATAGGCCGTGAAGCCAGAACCATCTATGTCCGTTCCTGTCGTATCCTCCAAGGAGATGGTGTGTGTGCCAATAGTCCCTGCCTTGAACCTTTGACCGTTCAGCTCTGTCATTCCAACAACACCGCTGATATGGATCTCATCCCCCAACGATACGCCGTGAGATGTTGCTGTGATTACAACAGGATTCGCCGCAGTGGCACCTGATATTGTGAATGATGAACCGGTGGCACGTAAGCTTTCCTCCGCAGTTTCACGTGAAACCGCCGTTACAACGTACTGCTCAACAACTGCACCTGTGGTATTGGCCGTGACAGTCAAGGAGGTGGGGAATGCCTGCTCTGGCTGGAATACAATTACGCTTAGTGTCCAGTCATCATTGGCCGTCCGGATAAGTTCGCGGGGTTCATAGCTGGGATGGGTCAACGTCATCACGTCAGCAGACTGCACATATTGGATCTCAAACAGATCCGCGGTCAGGTACGGCGTCGCCACCTCAAAGATCAGAGATGCAATCCCTGCCGAGCTGTATGTCGTATATCCGGTGCCATCGACATCAACGCTGTCCATGTCCTGGATCTCGAACGTATGGGTAGTCACGTTGGCCACTTTAAACTGTCGCCCGTTTAATTCTGTCATGCCAACAACGCTAGATATAAATATCTCTTCTCCGTTGCTTCTGCCATGGCTGGTTGCCGTGACCACAACAGGATCGGCTGCCGTCGCGCCACTAATCGTTTTGATCTCTGAGCTATCAACAACCAGTCCGCCATCAGCAATGACGCGGATGTATAGGTTCCCCATCTCGAGGATGTATGTCTGGTCTACGTTAAATTCAAAGGGAATAATGCGGGTGGATAAAGAGCTGTTCTTCACCTCGCCTACAAATTCGGTTCCTGTCCGGTTGGACACACCGCCAGATGTCTGCACATACATATTCTCGCAGGCGGCAAGAGACGTTTGGTATTTGGAAATGTCTACCCGAGCCGCAACAGCTTCAGATATTTCTCCACCGGCCAAGCTGGGTTGAATTACTTTTACCATTAATTCCTCGCATCAATCCATGAAGCCTCTGGGGCTGACCGTGTCCGGCCCTCGCTACTATCTGTTTCCGCTGCATGGCTGACCACGCGCAGGACTTCTTGATCAAGCTTGCTGGTAATCTCCACACTTCCCGTCAGGGACATGCAAGATCTAGCGGCCAATAAGAAGCTAAATGCCATTGTAAATTCTGGGTCAAACTTGGTGGTGTCACTAACGCGGGATGTGTAGAAAAGCTCCGCATCTGACTCATCAGTTAAAACGACCTTCGTGTCATCCGATAGGAGGACAACCTCGAAGTCGATAGCCTCAGCATCAAACCCGCCAAGGACGTTGGTGATGCCGCGCACCTTGACTGCGTCAGTTGGATACTGGTAGGCAAATGTCCACCCACCTGGAACCGTTACCGATAGTGTCGCAGGGCTGGTGTATTTTTTGGCAAAGCGCCATGGCACCCGTCGCAGTAACTCGTCCCGAGTATCCTCGAAGATAAGATTCATCTGCTCTGCTTCTGTCCCCTCCTCGGTCAGATCCGATATGTCGTATCGATCACCGATATGTTGGAGGGCTAATTTTGCAATCTGAACGGCGGATGCCATGGTTTAGCCTTTCTATTTCTTTTCGGGTGCAGCCTTTATCGCAGCTCGAGCCTTTAAGTATGATGACTCCCCGACAAGTATTTCAATGTCCCGAGACGGGATTGCTGTGTCAGCAGGCATCTCGTAAGTCTCGCCTTTTTCATACATGCCGACGCCAGTTCCGTAACCTGGGTAAAAATTCTGTTTGAACAAAACCGTGATCATATCGCCGGTCTCGGCTTCTTCTTTCGGTGGTGCTTTTTTCTTGATAGCCATTTGTGTCTCTCCTCAGAGTTAAAGGGTGGGGAGGCAGATTAATCCACCTCCCCGGGTAGGTCTTAGTTAGTGGCGTCAGCCGCTGCAATCCAACCTGTTGGGTCAAGCGTCAAGAAGGCAGAGTAAGTGCCCGCTGATGTCGTCGCCGTACCAATGACAGCCTGAACGCCGATGAACTGCTCGTAAGCAGTGCCCATTGGCAAAGGAATCACAGTGGTGTAACCAGCAACCAAAGTCGCTTCAGGGATAGCGCCAGTCTCAATGTGTGCCGTCGAGGTGGTGGCGTGGATAGCTGCCGTGCTATCTGACCGAAGCCGGAAGTTGATTGTTGAAGATGAGCCGCTAACAGCAACATCAATCTGGATCACCAAATAGATTGGTTGACCTTGGCCGATGTCGCGTGAGTTGCCAATATCAATTACGTTGTCAGACAACACAGTTGATGCAACAGCGGAGATATCACCGCCGTCTGCAAATTCGCCTAGTTTATCCATAATCATAGCAAATCTCCTTTCGGGAGAAGTTGGCCTGGAGGGGTTATTAGGCTCCAGGCCGGGGGTTATTACCTAATCGTGTGATTAAGATACAGTAGCTTCGTTACCGCGCAAAGCATCAACACGGCGGATAGGATATCCACCCCATGAAGTCTGCATTGTGCCGCCAACCATGTCCATAGACAAAGTTGAATTAGAAACCGCGTTCGACGTTTGACGACGCAACATGGACAGGATTGATTTATCCATGTACCAAGCGCAACGACCAACAGCCGTATTCGGGATTTCTGTGACCGCCTGGTGCATCAGGTCGTTCAGATCCGCGCCCGTCGCAGCAGTGACTAGCAAGGCAGAACGGTCAATGTTGGCAATACGCACAGCATAGCGCCAGTCGCGAACAGTTAAGCCCACGTCCCAACGATAGTGAGTACGGTAGCCCTGCATCAATCCAGTGGTTCCGCCTTCAGTGTCCTGAACGGTAACCTCACCGAGGTCGCGTTGCTGGACGCCAGCTTTGGAGCCTTTTGGAATAATGCCGTGGCACGTATTTGGTGACCAACAGATCAACCAGATCGATGCATTGTCTGAACCGCTTCCGCCGCCAGAAATAATGTTGTCGCCGTTCTCAGCAGACAAACTATTGTAACGCGGAGACAAACCAGTGAACTCTTCAGGAGATGTAGATTCATCACCGTAAAAGATCTTAGTTGCCAATGTTTGGTTCATGCCTTCGATATGAGGGCGGTCTTCCTGTAAGCGGAATGCAGCGGGATTTCCAGCCATGTCCACAAGTGCTTTATCCACCTGGGAATAGTCTTCCATCATGCCGCAGTTATCGGTGATTTGTACCGCGCGAGATTTAGTCGGCTGTACAAATCCGTACATCTTACGGAAAGTTGGTGAGGGTAGTCCGGAACGAATAGAACTCCGGTGACCAGTTGTGAGGTTGCCCTCTAACCAAGTCATGTCTTCCAGAATTTCGTTCGTCTGGTTTAGAATTTCGATCACGTCAGCAATAGTGCCATCCGGATCGGTAACCTTCGCCAAATCAGCGAGGGTTGGGTTTTCAGTTCCTAATGTAGCCATAATGGCCTCCTATGTAAGTCAGCTTTGATTAGCTGGCTTCTTTAAACATAGATGGGTACATGCGCTTCAAGGAATCACCGTCAGATGCCTTGTGCCCGTCACCCTCGTGGAAAGTATCTTCCCCGAGGGCTTTACCCACCCTTAACATCAGTCGAAGAAACTCTGGGTGATTTCCCAAGCCGAGTCCGTTGGGATTGTCAACGCTTGGTGCGCCAACTAGCTCCGCAAGTGCAGGGCTCCCGAACTTCTCTTGAGCTGCCTTGATAGTGCCTAAATTCGCATTAAGGGCATCGCCCCCTAGCTCCTTGTCAGCCTTAGTCTCGCCAGCCCATCCTTCAACACGTTCTACAAATCCATTGGCAGCTTCTACCAACGCTTTCTGTCCACGCTCGATGTCATACTCAATGAGGGATTGATACTGCTCCTGAGAGAGATTCATTTCCCGCGCCGTGTCACCAAACGCTTCCAGTCTTGTTTGGGCGTCCTCGCTGAGGTCAATACCCTCGGGCGGTGTGAACTCGTATTTCTCGGGTACACCTTCGTCCGATCCGTCACCCTCGTCGTCCGACAGCAGGGTTTTGGTCTCTTTGCGCTCAGATCCGTCAGCTTTGGTATCATCACCATCCGCCTTCTTATCGTCCGCGCCTGGCTGATCCTCATCAGCCGGTTTCTGGTCTGTGACCTGGTCGTCTGCAACCTGGTCATCAATTACTTCGTCAACTACGTCTGTCTCTTCCGCCATTGTTCAGCTCCTCAGCTTTGGGTTAAAATTCATTAGGGTAGCCTCTCAAATCCATGAGCAATAATGTTTATGCCGTTTGCTGGCATTGTTGAACGGATCAAGCTCTGGCCCAAATGAGTTGGTAGAATTAACTATCAAAGTGGTTCTCCTCTAACATCTTCAGGTAATGCTCTGGATGGGCTGCCCGAATGTCCTCGAGAATCTTTGCGCCAATACTCCGAGCGCCTTCGTTGAATGCAGTGCTGTCAGAGCAGCCAGGGATATGGCTGTTCAGATCCACATGGCTAGTGCTGTAAATGATGTCATGCACCCAGCGACGGCCACGAGGCTTCGACAGGATAAATTCCAGGTCACGTTCCCGGTCCTTCTCCTGGTCGTCCGCCTTCTGGATGTCACCAGGGCTAGAGCTATCTTTGACAATGTGCATACTCATACTGATGCGCCACTTCCCAACAGGTCAGTTAATGCGTTTGGTGACTGAGAATCCGTCTCGCTCAATACCTTGGCATTCGCGGCCAAGGCTCCAGCTTGATCTTGTTCCTGGGCAGCCTGAGCCTGTTGAGCTCGCGCCTCCCGAGCATTGCCGACAGTTTCTGTATCTTTAATTAGTTGCGGATCATTACCCAGGATCTCCGAGTATTCGCGCATTGCGAAATCAGCATCGATAACATCAACGACCTCTGGGAACACAGCAGACAGGTTGCCTGCGAAGCTCATGGTACGTTCAATGCTTGATGCCGAAACAGCCTGCTGGGCCTGCGCCAAGAGCGAGATGTAATCCACCTTCAGCTCTACCCCTTGAAGTGCCTCGGGCGGCGGTGGGAGGAGGTCAGCTTCTAAGGCAAACTCGAAAACGTCATCAAGTAGGGGGTTCAGAAGCTCCACGTTCAGCCTTTGTAACACAGGCCCGAGCAGAACAAGCTTCTCTTCATGGCGCTCAACAACCTCAGTGGCTGTGATCTGCCGACGATCGGAATTGATCATCATTGCAAAGAGGTCAGCATAGAACCCACGCTGGATGCGGCCTTGTACTTCTTGGATGTCTTGACCCAATCCGGATATGTCAGGCGTCACAGTGTAGGCAGGCTGGTATCCAGCTCCGCCCTGCGTCGGGTCCACATAGGTATTGGCACCAGGTAGAGTTGACGTTGGCTTGCCGCGAAGACTTACAGACGCAACCATTGGAGGGTTGACCTGTTTATCAATAGCCTGAGCCTTACGCTTCTGCTGGTGCTGTAATTGTTTGATGTCGCCAAGTGTGTCCATACCTGGTGATCTGCCGTACACGTCGCCGGGGAGAACATCCCACCGCGGCACATAGGCTGGGAATCGTTTGTATCCGCCTTCGCTCAATAGCTTATCGCCATCGCCGCCATATTCCATGTATGCAGATTTGAACGGCATGTTCTTGCCATCCATCTTACCATACTCGCGGTCTTCAGAACGCCGTGGTTCGATCATATGGATGATGGGGACAAGCTCGTCATAGTTCTGCTCATCCCAAAGCTTCTTGGTTACCGCGCTCAATACGGACCAATCGAGGCTGCCATCTGACTGGACGACAAACTTCTCAACGACCTGGCTGACTGTGTATGTGAAATACCGGCCGAGCGTATCGACGTTGCCTTTATCATCTTCGGCAATGATGTATTCGCCTGCCGTGTATGGGCGGAACCGCACAACCTTCTCAAAGCTTGGCTCTCGGAACATTGGCCCGGTGCCGAAGCCTCCCAGCTCTGTATAGATAGTGGACATGGAATTGTAGAAATTGGAATTGTTCAGGATGCCGCGTTCAACGGCTTCAACCTTAGACAACCAGATCTTCACGTCTTCACGGTCCATTAGGTCAGGGTCTCCAGCAACTCCGCGCCGGTGCCAGGGTCGAGCTGGGCTCGTCATACCAGACATCATGCCCGCAGCCATAGTCCGCAAAGCTTGTGTGCCGGTGCTATCAATAATCTTGTTGTTGCGCTTGCGGCCTCGGGTGTTCGAGCTGTCCTCAATTAAGAACCGGCCACGACGAGGTGCTAAGTAATCACTCAGCTCTTGCCAATGACTTCTCCATGATGATCTATCGTTCTCGAGCTTACGATAGCGCCGGATGATTGGTCCGCGCTTGCCCTTCAACGTATTCATTGACTGAAGGTTTTCTGGTGATGCCAGCAAGGCCATAGTCTATTCCTTATCGAGGGATGGATACATTTTTTCGGCTGCTGTCGGCTTGTCTTTCTCTTCTAGGTACAGCTCTAGCACCTCCAGAGAGGCAGTCCGAGAACCGTCTTTTGCTTTGCCCATCTCAGAGACCCGCACTTTGCCGGTGATCATACGTTCGTCACCTGGCTCCGCATCATTGGGAACAGCATCGACATCGCCGTCGTTCAGATATAGCCGCGGATAGTTTTTGCTCTCCGTCTGCTCATCCATCAACGTGCCGCCGACAGGCTTTGCGCCTAGTTCTGGCATGGTCTAGCTCCCTAATAGGGTTTTTGTTGTTGTGGCCGGTGTTTGTACACCGAGAGGCCCGGTCTTAACCGTTCCACCTTGGCCAGCCTGGATACGTGCGCGCTTCTGCTCATCACGTCGAGCCTGCGACACTGCCTCGTCTGCCTTTTTGGCAACGGGTGCAGGAGGTGGTGGAGGTGGCGGTGGAGGGGGAGGGGCTGCCGCTTTTGGGGCACCGCCAAAACCTGGGATATATGATAGCTGTTTGATAAAGTCCATGATCCGCATAAGAATGCTCCGGTTTGAGAGGTGGCAATAAAGTTGATGGGGAGTAATCGAGAATGAATTGATGCCAAGGATTAGCTTGGCGTGGCCAACACAGTTGTTCAACATGAGAGGGCCAAAGGTGCTATTGCGTTGCGTTTGTATTGATAAGACCTCGTATCCACCGTCTCGGTAGTACGAAGACAGGTCGAAGTCTTTTGCGGCAAAGGATTCTATTGTGGGGTTTCCGTCGCGCCAATCGTACTTGACCCAACCGTTGTCCGTCAAAACGCAGACAAAGACGTGCCGGTGAGCCTTATCCAGCATCCAGGACAGCGCGTGATGGTTGCCCGATGCAAATACAAGTATTGCGTCCATACACCGTAATTAGCACAAGATGGAGCGCCGGTCTATTAAATTGTGGTATTATCGTACCGCACTATTGCATGGGGACGAACAAGGAATCAAAGTGGATATGATGCCAGGGCCCGACGAACGTGCTGTCGTCAGTGTCCAGAACCCTATATCTCGGAATCATCCCTTCACTGAGTAAGTACAATCCGCCATCTGTTGGCATAACCACAATGGTTTCTGGATTTGGTGTATCTTCATATGGGTCAATATCGCCCCATGATTCCTCGTACCATATGCATGTAGGGCAATCGCAGAGCATAACGTGTGCGACGGTAACGCCAACACGGGCAAGATCAGATTGGGTCATAGTCGGGATCGCTCTTGTCTTTGTGCAGCATCGATTGCCATGACGGCCCAGCGCAAGGTGCCTTCTCGGTGTCCACGTTCTTGCGATTGCCGCAGTTGGTGCAAACCTGGGACGGTCCCTGCCCTGGTAGCCTGGCTCCCCAGATGTGAGGCGATCGGTTGATGTTGTCATCGAATGCACCGATG
>TARA_R110000787_G_scaffold283422_1_pt1 | contig 26803 bp, 45 predicted proteins | sample TARA_R110000787 | Tara Oceans TARA_R110000787 (sample SAMEA4397920) | marine metagenome | biome: Polar Biome; feature: [DCM] deep chlorophyll maximum layer (ENVO:01000326); material: water (ENVO:00002006), including particulate matter (ENVO:01000060) such as... | depth 35 m | reverse complement strand
ACACGCTCTAAGGACTGGTGTGTGTGGATGGATGCGGATACATTTGTACACAGTGATTGGTCATATGAACAGTTTGCAGAACAACTTCCAGATGATAAATGGATTACATATGTAGGTAGAGGCAAAGGATCACAGACATGGCCGGAGTGTGGATTCTACGGTATGAATATGAATCATCCTATGTGCATACAGTTCTTAAAAGAGTTTGAAAGATTTTACGAAGATGCAGACAATGGTATCTTCGAATTAGAAGAATGGCACGACAGTTATGTGTTTGGACACATACTAAACCTAATGAGAAACATTGATCCTAACGTACATGATTACAGTGAAAACATCTATGTACAAACTGCTAAGACTGGCGGAGGAGGACATCCACTTATTAATAGTGATTTAGGAAAATGGATTGATCATATGAAAGGCGCCCGTAAGGACGATGGACATTCGAAGCGAAAAGACCTAATGGGTAATCGTAACGAATCGTATTGGAATGAAATTTAGTTTATGGACACAGTATGGCGCACTTAATAGTAAGCCTATTTTTGATGCTTTTGCAAATAGCCTTAACAGTAACGGGCATGTTGTTGTGTATAATGATTCTAGTGCCGATATTAATGTTATTTGGAGCGTGTTGTTTAATGGAAGAATGGCTGGAAACAAAGCAGTCTGGGAACAACAAAAACCAACAATAGTATTAGAAGTTGGCGGCATTAAAAGAGGTACAACCTGGAAAGTAGGATTAAATGGGATTAATAGAGATGCTTACTTTGGTCCTAGTAGCAACAACAATACTCGTGCTAATGAACTAGGTCTTAAATTATCTCCGTGGAAGTACACTGGCGAGTATATTCTTATAGCAGGTCAACATGATAAGAGTTTACAATGGAAAGATATGCCTAGTATGGCTACTTGGGTACACGATACAATAACGTTTATTCGAGCCCAAACTGATCGTCCTATTATATTTAGACCACATCCGCGTTGTCCGTTACCTGCTATTGAACACGACTTTAAAGATGTTAAAAGGCAAACTCCTAAACAAATAAAAAACACATATGATGACTTTGATATGCAGTTTGACAACATATGGGCTACAGTTAGTTGGTCAAGTAACCCGGGCATACATAGTGTAATCAACGGTGTGCCAGCATTTACCGGCCCAAGTAGTTTAGCATTTGATGTAGCAGAGCAAAATTTACGCAACATTGACAATCCTTTATACGGTGATAGAACACAATGGCTAAACGATTACGCACATACGGAATATACTATTGAAGAAATTTCTCAAGGAATTCCATTAAAACACTTGACTTCTAAGTTAATTTAAGTTATAATATACATATGATAATAGAGAAACCATCTACGTGTGAAGACTGTCTGGCCTATTTACTAGGCAAGTGTAAAGTATCGATAGACGATAAACCTATACTAGTAAGTTTGAATAAGCAGTTGAATAGAAAAGTTGCATTAACTGATCGGCAATTTGCATTACTAAAAGGCAAACTGTTAAACTACTCTCGAGTATGGTTTGACGAAGATGTTGATATAGAGACTGTTGTTAATAATTTAAAGTATCCGTTAAGAGAAATAGATAGATCGCATTGGCTTAAAATTCTTACATATAACGACGAGGATCTTCTTGGAATTAGATTCCCTTTTAATAAAAAAGTCATTGATAGAATTGAAGAGTTACGTAATATGGAGCCTAAGAATAATCTAAAGTATAAAGATAATACTCATTACTTCCATCTTACACCAAAGAACGTTTTTGGATTAGTTGAAATAGCAAAACGGTTTGAAACTAAATTTGTTATACATGATGAAATTTTAGAAATATATAATCAACTAATAGAGTATGAGAAGAATTGGGCTGACTATGTGCCAGGCATATATGATTACAAAGTTTGTAATATTCCTGATGTAGCAATCGAAAACTTAAAAAATGAACTAGGCGATTGTAATAAAGATACGTTATCTTTATATTATGATAGGAGATACTTGTACGGGTTAGAAGAATTTAATTACGACTTAGTTGATCAAAGTATTAAGAAGCATACTATTATAGCTCAGCATATTATTAAAAGAGATAAGTCAGTTGTATTAATTAATAATAAATCTGTTAACTTAAATGATCTATTGTCAGCAATATACGAAATTGGTAGACTGCCAATGTTAGTTATTCTTACTCCTAATACTGCACATGATACATTATTTGAAATACATAATGTACTTAAAAATATTATTCCTTCTGAAGAAATGGCTGTATTATTTAGAAAAGATGGCACTGATCTGTTTAATGAGTATGTTAAAACACAAAAACTTAATAATAAGGTTGACATTAACACTAAAGTAGTGTATATTAGTAGTATAAAGTTACCTAAGCCATTATTACAATCAGATTGGCATGCAAGCTGTAGTTTATCTTTTGATAGCTCTAAGTTAACATACAATCATGTTAGTGGATATGTAGACACATTTGATCTACGTATTACATATGACGAAATTGGAATTGGTGGACTTTGGGACAGAACTGAGCGGAGATACATACGTGCGAACATGTAAACTAGTTATTGAAGATGAAGTAAATATTAAGCTAGAAGGACTAGAGGTAGATGTACGGAGAAAACTTGCAAGTGCATTAAAGTTTGAAGTACCTTATGCTCGCTACATGCCACAATACAAACTAGGACGTTGGGATGGTAAAGTTGCTTTCTTTGGTATAGGCGGCACCGGTTATGTTAATCACCTTGACGTAGTGCAAGAAGTACTTGCTAAAAATAATGTAAAAATAGTTGACATTGACGACCGAAGACATCCTATTGATTTAAAGTTTACACATGTTACAGAACGTTATTGGGCAGACCAAGGTGTATGTTGGCCCGAAGGACATCCTGTAGCAGGTACAGAAATTATCCTGCGAGATTATCAAGTTGAAGCTATTAATAACTTCCTTGACAATCCACAGAGCTTGCAACAGATCGCGACTGGAGCAGGCAAGACTATCACCACTGCGACACTAAGTCACATTACGGAAAGATACGGGCGTAGCCTAGTTATCGTCCCCAATAAGAGTCTCGTCGAGCAAACGGAAGAGGACTACATTAATTGTAATCTGGATGTGGGTGTGTACTTTGGTGATAGGAAACAATTAGGTAAGACTCATACTATTTGTACTTGGCAAAGTTTAAATATCTTAGATAAGAAAACAAAAGATGGCTCAGCAGTATTGTCGTTAGCAGAGTTTTTAGAAGGCGTGAGTACTATTATTATTGACGAAGTACACCAAGCAAAAGCAGAAGTACTTAAAAATTTGTTAACACGCAACTTACGTAATGCTCCAATTCGTTGGGGACTAACAGGAACAGTACCTAAAGAACAGTTTGAATTTCAAAGTATACATGCTAGTTTAGGTCCTGTAATTGGAAACATTACAGCAAAAGAGTTACAAGACAAAGGTGTGTTATCTAACTGTCATGTTAATGTGTGCCAGTTAATTGATACAGTAGCACACAGTGATTATCAATCAGAATTAAAATATCTTGTTTCTAACGAAGCAAGAATAGAATATATGTCAAAACTATTAACTAAGATATCACAAGCCGGTAATACACTGATACTAGTTGATAGAATCTCAGCAGGGCAAATGCTTGCTGAGTTAATACCTGATAGCACTTTCATAAGCGGAAGTGTTAAAGTAAAAGACCGGAAAGAAACCTATGATACGATTAAAGAAGGTACCAATGAAGTGATTATTGCAACCTACGGTGTTGCGGCTGTTGGTATTAATATCCCTAGGATCTTTAATCTTGTGCTTATTGAGCCGGGCAAGAGTTTTGTTCGGGTAATACAATCAATTGGTAGAGGCGTAAGAAAGGCTGAAGACAAAGACTTCGTACAAATATGGGACTTGACATCAACATGCAAGTACGCGAAGCGACATCTAACTCAACGTAAGAAGTTTTACAAAGAGGCAGAGTATCCCTTTACAATTGAAAAAATAGACTGGAATTAAATATATATGCAAATATTAACACTCGAAAACGAAGCACTAGACCTAAACACTTTACCAGATCAAATTGAAGAAGACATACGCTTTAGCGTATTAGACAATTCAGATAAAGAAAATCCTGATTTCTTTTTTATTCCTTTAATTTTCTTAGAGTCGTTTAGTTCTCCAGGTGTTGTTTTAAAAGTAGGCGAAACAGAAATACAAATGCCAATTGATTGGCACATTGCTGTAGGTTGTAGCGAAAGTGGAAATGACTTAGAAGTGCTTCCACTAACAAGTATAGGAGACAGAGGATTTGAAGCATTCTTGTTTAATCCAATGGCCAGCTTCAAACCTGAGTTTGGAGAAGTTAAGGTAATTAATTATTACAATGATGTTAAATGGTATTTTCCAAAGATGCGTAACGGTCAGTTATTAACCGTTCCTATGGAAACTAAAAAAGAACCGTTGTGTGCCTTCTTTATTAAGGACATCACAAGACAAACAGAAGTGATCAAATATGGAGAGTTATTGTAAAATGAAAGCAGGAAAAGTTTGGGGTCAAACGGAATTGATCCATGCAAACGGTGTACTAGAGTTTCACCGTATTGAATACAAAGCAGGATTTAAATGTTCAGAACATGAACACCAATTTAAATGGAACGGATTCTTTGTTGAATCGGGCAAGATGATTGTTCGTGTTTGGCAAGATGATCAAGATGGTCTCGTAGATGAAACTATTCTTGAAGCAGGGGATTTTACTCAAGTTAAACCGGGTAAGATCCATCAGTTCGAAGGTCTCGAAGATGGAGTAGCCTTTGAACTTTATTGGGCAGAATTTAACCACAATGATATTGTGCGTAGATCTGTCGGAACAAAAGTATAACAGGAGAACATATGTTAACAAAACTTTTAGAAGGTGTAGACAAGGCGCTTGTCAGGAATCTTGTGATTCTACACACCCTAGTAATTGCAGTAAGTAATTACTTGGTAACAATTAGATTTGATCTATTTCCGGGTGCAGAGTTGCCCTTATTTGGATCATTTCCACTAGCGGCGGCGGCGTTTACATTTCCGATCGTTGTAATTGCAACTGACCTTACAGTACGTATGGTAGGTAAGCAAGCAGGTAGAGCTGTTGTAGCAATGGCTATTATTCCTGCTATTGTAGTATCGGTACTTGTGCTATTAGCACTAGGTGACGAACATGCATATAGAGTAGGTATAGCATCAGGTGTAGCATATGCAGTAGGTACAATGCTTGATGTATATGTGTTCCAACACATTCGTGAGCGTATGAGTGCATGGTGGATTGCACCAGCAGTATCAACTATTGCGGCAAACATTATTGACACATACGCTTTCTTCTATACAGCATTTTATCCTGCACCTTGGGTTGCAGAGGTAGCATTAAATAATACACTTACAAAAATTGTTATAGGACTAATTGTATTCCTTCCAGCATACGGTATATTGTTAAAATGGATGCAAGGCAAAGTAGTTGTAGAAGCACCTAAGCCAGTAGCTAAAAAGACTACTAAAGCTAAAGCTAAAGCATCAGCTAAAACTGGTGGCAAAAAAGCAGGCGAGCTAAGTATGACTCCAACTGCTATTAAGCAACGTGAAGCACGAGCTAAAGCAAAAGCGAAAAAGGTATAAATGCGTTGGGTAATCTTATACCCAACGAAGCACTGATATACGAGCGAGCCAACGGTGTTGTGTTCGCTCGTTATCGTGACCCGCCACACAATAAACAACCTAGATGGGTTATTGGTGGTGAACCAAATGCTACAGCAAGAGCATTAGGAATTGTAAGTTATGACGAATGGAAAGAAGTAATGTCAATTGCAGAAAAAGATCCAAACGTTAAAAAACAACTTGACAGATTAATGATTATGTATTATACTGTTAAAGATGAATTAAAGGAAAACGAATGAGAATTATAGCAGGCCCATGCCAACACGAGACATTAGCACAGTCAGCAGAAATTGCTGAAGAGTGCAAACGTGTATGTGACATGCACGGAATTGAATACATATTCAAAGCAAGCTATGATAAAGCCAATCGCAGTAGCGAACAAGGCAAACGAGGTATTGGCTTAGGCCCCACACTAGAAGATTTTCGTACATTAAAAAAACAATACAATATACAAACGTTAACTGATGTACACGACGAATTACAAGTTGAACAAATTATGTATGCATATAGTGATGCAGTAGATGTATTACAAATTCCTGCATTCTTATGTAGACAAACTGATTTAATTAAAGCGGCTTGTGCTACAGATAAAATTGTTAATATTAAAAAAGGACAGTTCCTTGCACCGTGGGACATGACTGGCATATTAACTAAAACAGAAGGTGCTAAAGAAGTTTGGATTACCGAACGAGGAACAAGTTTTGGATATAACACATTGGTTGTCGACTACACCGGTCTACTTTACATGTTGGATAATTTTAGCGAGCCATTGGTTCTTGATTGTACACATGCTGTACAAAAGCCCGGAGGACTTGGTGGCTCGTCAGGCGGTAATCGTAACTACGTGCCTGGCGTGGCTCGCTCTGGCAGTGCTCTTGGTATTTCATCGTTCTTCTTAGAAGTCCATAAAGACCCTGATAATGCACCTAGTGACGGTCCAAATATGTTACACTTAGATGACTTCGAACAAGTTGTAAACGATATAGTTAAGTATAATTATGAACGATAAATTTCAAAATGCATGTAATAGGGCAGAACAATCAACACCTCCAATTTGGATGATGCGACAAGCGGGTAGATACCAAAAAGGTTACATGGCAATGAAAGAAGATTGGTCATTTGAACAAATGTGTAAGCTACCTCGTATAGCCGCAAAAGTTGCTATGCTACCAATAGAACAATTTGATTTTGATATTGCAATATTGTTTAGTGATATATTATTCCCAATCGAAGGGCTTGGCGTTCCTTTAAAGTTTGATCCTGGCCCACAGTTTGAATGGACTATTAACGAAGACAACTATAAAGATCACTCTAATATTGAATTAGCAATTAAGCATATGGAGTTCCAAGCAAGAGCAGTAACAACAACAAGAGAAATGTTGCCTTCTAATAAAAGTCTTATTGGCTTTGTTGGTGGCCCTTGGACATTATTAAATTATGCCACAGGTAAAAATCCTAAGCTAAGTTTAAAATGGAAAACACAATACTTGCATGAAGTTATTGTTCCTGTACTATATAGAAATATAAATTTGCAATTAGATGCAGGTGCTGAAAAAGTAATGATATTAGATAGTGGTGTAGGCAATATGAGTGAGCAGTATTTTAAGAAAGAATACGTTAACCTATTACAACCACTAATACAAACTGACACAGGATATTACACACAACATTTAAATGCAAACTGCTTACCTACATTATATAAAATGGGATGGGCAGGCATAGGAGTTGACAGTATTGTTGACATTACTAAAACATTTAAGAAATACAAGGACGGATTTATACAAGGCAATTTTGATGAAAAACTTTTATTGTTACCTAAAGAAGAATGTCGATCGCACATTGAAGATTTTTGTAACACAATGCAAACAGTTGACCATACTGGTTGGGTTTGTGGACTTGGACATGGCATAACAAAAACTACTCCGGAAGAAAATGTAAAAATGTTCGTAGATATGATTAGAGAGAGATTTAAATGAAAACAGCAATACTAATACCAGCACGTTTAGAAAGTACACGTTATCCAAATAAAATGTTAGTTGAACTAGATGGTAAGCCGTTAATTCAACGAGTATATGAAGCATGTAAAGAAACAGTTTACGACACGTATGTTGTTACAGACAGCGAAGAAATAGCAAGCCTAGTTCCTAATTCTATTATGACTAAAGACGCAACTAACGGTACTGAAAGATGTGCTATGGCCGCAGAAGGATTAGATTATGATTACTTTGTAAACGTACAAGGTGATATGCCTGATGTTACTGAGGATATGATTTATAATGTAGTAGAGCAATTAAAAGAATATGAAGTGTCAACTTTATATACTGACATGAGAGAAGAGGACCAAGATAAACCTGATAGTGTTAAACTAATTAAATCAAATAACAAAGTGTTATGGATGGGTAGAGGAATGACAGGATACGGAAATTGGCATTTAGGTATATACGGATATGCTAAAGTTGCACTGAGCATGTACAGAAGTTTAGATCTGCACTTAGAAGAAGCCACCGAAAAACTAGAGCAACTACGTTGGTTAAAGAACGGTATTGATATTGGTTGCGCCTGGACTAAATTTGATGGTGTGGAAATAAACACCGAAGAAGATATTCATCTTTGGAATGACAAAAATAATGCTTGACTTCATTAGTAAAAGGTAGTATAATTAAACTATGAATAAACTTCCAATTAAAGACATACTAGCCGCAGTTGATATGGGTGCGTTAACCGTTTGGGACGAACTATCCGACGAAGAAAAGAAACAAGTAAGTTTCTATCTACTAAACAGATATGTTAGTAGTGTAAAAGGCGACAGAGAACAACAAGAACTTGCTGTATTCAAAACAAATGAATACTACAACAAAGGTTTTTTTGTATTACAAAAACACAAAAAACTGTTGTGGCAATTATTATGTTTAAGTGGTAACACAGGTAAGATTGCATATCACGAATGGATTGGACACAAGAAAAAAGGTACAGGAGATAATAGTAAAGCAACTAAGTTTCTAATGCAGATGTACCCTAATAAGAAACAAGATGAAGTAGAGTTATTAGCTCACTTATCTTCTAAGAAAGAAATTAAAGCGTGGGCAAAAGATCACGGCATTGAGGATTTAAAATTATGAGATTAAATATTAATGACATTGGTGGAAACATTGCTAAAGAAGATGATAGATATATTGTTAAAGACAATACAACACTTAAAAATTTAGTAGTAAGTAGTACACGGTTAAAGCAACGCAAAGCAACAACAGGACACAAGCATGAAGGCCAAGAAGAAGTATATTACTTTGTTGAAGGCACAGGTAAAATGGAACTTGACGATGATACAATCAAAGTTCAACCTGGTGATGTTGTACTAATTGAAGATGGAGTATTCCATCGTGTACATGCAGGCATGCACGAAGATTTGTATTTTGTTTGTGTATTTGACGGACGGAGATCTCATTGAAGATTAAAATAGAATTAGAAATTGATACTGAGGTCGAGCAAGACCTAAATACTGTTCAAGAGCTAATTGATAAGTTAGCAGAACTGAAGGAGACATTAGACGATGATAGAGTTTTTAGCTCCACAAAAGAAAACAGGCGGGCTATTTAAAAAGATGTCTACAGTAAAACCTTATACTTGTGAATACTGCGGATCTTCTTTTACAAAAGAAAAAACGCTGTCAGTTCATATGTGCGAAAAGAAAAGGCGTAGATTACAAAAAGATGAGAAGCGTGTGCAAACAGGATACTATGCATTTACACGTTTTTATAAACTAAGTGCAGGTACTAAAAAAGAAAAAACATACGAAGACTTTTGTGCAAGTCCGTACTACAATGCTTTTGTTAAGTTTGGAAGTTTTGTTAGCAATGTACGTCCATTGTATCCAGAGAAATATGTTGACTATGTAGTAACGTCGGGTGTTAAACTAGACCACTGGTGTCGTGATGCATTGTACGAACAGTATGCAACAGAATTAGTACTTAAAGAAAGTATGGAAACAGCAGTTGAAAGATCTATACAAACTATGATGGATTGGGCTACTGAAGTTGAGGCTCCTTGGAATGACTACTTTAGATATTGTAGTCTGAACAGAGTAACAAGAGATATTAAAGACGGAAAGATAAGTCCTTGGTTAGTATTAAATTGTCCTAGTGGAAAAGAAATGCTTAGTAAGTTTACTGACGAACAACTAGAAATAGTGTATACAGTTATAGAACCAAAACATTGGGCTTTACGTTTTAGAAGAGTTCCTGCAGATGTTGAAATAGTAAAAGAAGTAGCAAAGGAAAGTAAATTATGAACACACATCTATTAGGTAACGAGCATCAGTGGATTATTGAAACTCATTATAACGACAGTGAAGAGTTTGACTATCACTGGGATAAGAAAGTTTTTCCTGCAGAAACACGTGAAGATGTAAGTGATCAAACAAGTACATATAGAGGAAAGCAGTGGAATATTCATCCACAAGCCTACTTAAACGAATGGAAGTATAAGCCATTTTTACAGTCTAAGATTGACGAAGTTGGGTTAAATATAGAGCTAACAGAGTTATGTGCTTTGTGGACTGTAGAGTACAGAAAAGGTGGTTGGCAAAAGGCGCACAGACATAGTGATCAAACTGTAAAGAAACTTAGTGCAGTGTGTTACTTAACTGAGCCTGATGACGACGAATCAACGTCCCATGGAGCAACATTTGCATATCTATATGACGGCGAAGGTAACACACACGATTTATGTTATAAGCCTAATATAGGTGATGTACTAATATTAAAAAGCACAGTATTACATGGATCATATCCAGTAAGACATAACAAAAGAGTATTTGTAGTTGATTACTTTTACAAAGATAAACAATAGGAGATTATACATATGGAACTAGAACTTGTTATAGCACCAGACGAGAGATTAGATACAGCAGTTACTAAAGAATGGGATTTTGATAATCCACAGTACGATGCTAAAGAACTAAGAGACTCAATGATTGCAGTGATGAAACAGAACAGAGGCATTGGGCTATCTGCAAATCAAGTAGGCATTATGGACGCAAGATGTTTTGTGTTTCAAAACAACCAAGCAAATAATAACTATGAAAGAAACGTATTAGCATTACATCCGTCATACGAAATAGTTGAAGATGAACCTGAAGTTGATATGTGGGAAGGGTGTCTAAGTTTTCCGGGTATTACCTTACAAATTAAACGCCCATCGCGTATTAAAGCTAAGTGGAAAGGTGTTGACGGCAAAGAGTACGGTGATGAACTTTTTGGATATCAAGCACGTTGCTTTATGCATGAGTTAGATCATTTAGATGGTATAAGCATGAACGAACATGTGTCGCCCAAAATATGGAGAGAAGCTGTAGCCAATGCAGAAGAAAAGAAAACTTAAGAATGGTGTAACAGTATACGAGCTTGATGAAGCAGTTGAGCTTATAGTAAAAACAAAAGCGCCTATGAAGTGGAAACTTATTGATCAAGAAACAGGAGAAGAGTACATTGGACAAACTCCTAAAGAAGGCCAATCTAACAGTTGGAGAAAACTATGATTAGAGAAAAGAAAGACACAAAAGATTATACAACTCCGTCACCTCAAGAACTACAACAACAACTTGACGAGCGTATGGCAAAGTTTTTAGCTAAAGGTGGCAAGATTGAAAAGGTAGATTCTATGAAACCTACTAAAGAACAACTAAAGAGTTGGACAGTATAAATGCCTGATATTGATATTGACTTTGCGGATAGAGGTATTGTTTTATCTAAAATAAAACATCGAGTAGCAAAATTGCCTACTGGTAAGAAACATAACACTGGTGTGTATGTGACTGAAGTTCCACACAATCCGTTTAACGAATTATCAACTATCAACTATAAAGATGCAGAAGAACGAGGATACTTTAAACTAGACTTTCTTAACGTAAGCATATACGATAAGGTAAGCAACGAAGAACACTTACGACAACTAATGAACAAGGAACCAATATGGGAACTATTAGAAACAAAGGACTTTTGCGATCTAGTATTTCATGTATCAGGTCATCACGAACTAATCAAAAAACTAAAGCCAAAGAATATCCCACAACTGGCCGCTGTATTAGCTATCATACGTCCAGCAAAGAGACACTTACAAGATAGTGATTGGAATACTATTATGGATCAAGTTTGGGTTAAACCTAAAGAAGGATACTTCTTTAAAAAGGCACATGCTGTCAGTTACGCTGTAGCAGTTGTGGTACACATGAACTTAATCTGTGAGGATCTAAATGCGTTATGAGTTTGAAGACTATCGACCTAAAAAGAAACCAGAAGACGTTGGCCCTTGGCTAACATGGGCTTGGCCTAGAAAATTAGTAGGATCATACCTTTGGAGAATTATGTTTTGGACAATACTAGTTCCGGTAGTATTATTTGGTACAATACTTACGCCGTTAGGATTTTTACTACAGTTAGTAGTAATTGATTACTTCACTTATCTACAATATAAGAATAGTATTACTTAGAAGGTCTTTTAAGTAGCTGTACGCTTTTACGCTTTACTCTTTTTACAGATAACTTATTCAAATTAACTGTAGGCCCTAAGGTTACTTTAACATCTTTACTATTCATAGTCATCATTATATATTTAAACTGTTCCATATCTTTGTTTAAAAATATGTTAATAGGAATCATTCTATTTGATTCCCACCACCAGTCTTCGCCTAGTTCTACAAACTTAGCTTTATCAACGTCAGACCGCAAATTCGTGTAGATGTACATGCTTGTAATGAAAGCATCTTGATTGTTTATAATACCGATGTACTCGTTGCCACCATATGTAACAACGCTTAAAAACGGAAACTTTTCTTCTATATCTTTTCTCAACATAATCCAATAAATACAACTAGTGTTTAGGATAAAATTATTATGCAACTAGTTACAAGATATTTAGCAACTAATCAATCGGTGGTAGTCTTAGATGGCTTTGCCGGCAACGTGGAGTATAGGAAAGTGTACCAGAAAAATATAAAAGTATCTAAAGGGATAGACAATGTCATCACCTTTACAATCAAAAACAGCGATCATAAGCCTGTATCAATACTTAATACATACACACCGTATGTAGAAGTTTTTACAGAAGACAAAGTAATGCTCAAGCGTTATATGGGAACTATTAAAGAAACTAGTACACCTAATTACAAAGGACAGTTTACAATCAATATAGCAGACGGTGATACATTAAATATCAACGGACAGTACATGAGTTATGTTGTATACCTTACTAAGACTTCAGATAATACTAACACACTAACATATGCTGATTCACAATTTGGATCATCAGGAACAATTGAACTAATAGGATCTGCTTTTCCAGGTGCTATTGATTCAAAACTAGTACAAACATTTCTTGATAATATTAGTTCAGTAGTAGACGCTGAACCACAAATTAACAGCAACGAAGCATTGCACACGGCGGCAATATACTCAACTGGGTTCGCTGGTACTATTAAGGTACAAGGAACTTTAGGTGATAACACAAGCACTAGCTGGTTTGATATTTCAACTGAAACATTATCAAATCCAAGTGCGCCACACTACGTAAACTTTAACGGTGTCTTTAGCAATATAAGATTTGTAAAGGCAAACGATTCTGGAAACGTAGGAACTATAGATAAGATCTTAGTTAGAAACTAGAAGGGTACAATCAATGGAAAATCTAATTGCTGTCATCTTTCTGGCTATGGCCTCACATTCAAATGCAGAATTTATCGAAAGAAGTAACGAACAAATTGCACAAGGATACAAGTGGACATATGTAGGCAAGCAAGCACCTTCAGGTGACCCTGCTATTACAATTAAGCCAGAAAATGCAGACGAATTTATTTTGTTTAAATTGGTAAAATAATACTTGACATAGGATGCAAAAGATAGTATACTATTACTATGAGCATAGTCTATGATACACTGATACAATACTTACCTGCAAAACGTAAAACAACCCCTAGTGGGTGGACCTCGTTTAATGCACCCTGTTGTATACACAACGGTGACAGTGCAGACAAACGACAACGTGGCGGACTAATATCCAATGCAGATGACGGTGTTAGTTATCATTGTTTTAATTGTGGGTTCAAAGCAAGCTGGCAACAAGGACGTAACCTTAGTGGTAAGATGCGTAAACTATTGCAATGGCTAAACACTCCAGATGATATCATTAACAAACTTGCGTTAACTGTTATGCAAGAGAACGAAGGCTTTACAATAACACAACAACTAGTTGAGTTACCTAAGTTTAACACAGTACCATTGCCAGATGATGCTGTTAAGATTGCAGACATAACAGACTTCAGCAAGTACAGTATGTCTGTACTTGAATATATGTCAGTACGAGGACTTAATTTAGACGACACTGATTATTATTGGTCTCCTAGTTTAGGATATAGAGATCGTTTGATTATTCCTTTTTATTATGAAAAACGTATTGTAGGTTGGACTGCTAGAACAGTACAAGCTGATAAACAACCAAAGTACATGAGTGAACAACAACCTGGCTTTGTATACGGATTAGATGAACAAGGATATAACAAAGTATTTTGTATAGTGTGCGAAGGTCCAATGGATGCTATACATATTGATGGTGTAGCACTTCTCGGATCGGAGATTAAAGATCAACAAGCTATGCTAATTAATAAAGTAGACAAGCAAATTATTGTAGTTCCTGACAGAGACGAAGCAGGTTCTAAATTAATAGATCAAGCAATTGAGCTTGGATGGTCAGTTAGTTTACCAGAATGGTCTGATGACATTAACGACATTGGTGATGCAGTTGCAAAGTATGGCAGACTGTATACACTCTATAGTATCGTTAACAACGCAGAGTCTAATGAATTAAAGATTAGATTAAGGAGTAAAAAATGGTTAAGTGGTTTAAAAAAGTAATTGCTGATTGGAAACGCAAACGTGCAATGAAGAAAAAGATAGAAGAACTTAAAAAGAGAGATCCGTTTATATACAAATAAGGATTAGATAATAGATGACTGAATTTACAAAAGGCATAGGAAGCATATTTAAAAACAATAGTCTTACACTAGCCTTAATCTATACTATGGGACATATAGTTATTGCTATGTCAGTAGTAAGTGTAATGACAGGAGCAAGTCTATTTGAAGCAGGATCAGTTGCATTAGTTGAACCTGCAATTAACGGAGTTTGGTTTTACGTGTTACATAAACTATGGACAAAATATAATGATTAAATGGGGAATGGTAGGCAACAGTCACGATGCTAGTTTAGCAGTCTTTGACGATGACGAATTGTTATGGGCAAGTCTTTCAAAAGACTTTAGTAAGGTTCCTAACGATCCAGACTTTAATTGGACACAGCTAGAAGTAGCTAGACAAAGTTTTGGTCCTCCACAAAAAGTTATATGGTATGAACGTCCATTCCTTAAAACACTTCGACAGTGGAGAGCAGGACAAGGTTGGTTACGCGAAGAAAATGATATACGAGAATATCTAAAACGATGGGGTATTAATTGTAAGATTGAATATACACAACATCATTTATCACATGCGGCATATGCTTATTATACACAGCCAGAAGATGATTGTGCAGTAGTGTGTTTAGATTCAATAGGTGAGTTTGAAACACTAACAGTATGGCATGGTATGAACAATAAACTTAAAAAGATATACAGCCAAAGCTATCCACATAGTTTAGGTTTGTTCTATAGTGCTATGACACAACGACTTGGACTTGTACCTAACCGTGATGAATATCTTGTAGCACAGATGGCCGCTAAAGGTAATCATAAGATCTACAGCAAAAGGATTTTAAAAGAACTGTTACACGTATTAGGTAACGATCCAGCTATACATTGCAGAGAAAATTTACATAGAGGATGTATGTGGTGGGCACCTGATATTACATCAGAGCAACAACTAAACGACTTAGCGGCCGCAGTACAAAAAGTATTTGAACTTTCTGTTAAACACGTTACAGAGTGGGCTAAGAAAAGAACTGGCTCTAAGCACCTTGCATTAGCAGGTGGTGGAGCACTTAATAAAGATGCAGTAGATAAAATAAGACGTAAATGGAAAAGCGTATATGTGCCACAGAACCCGGGAGACCCTGGATCTTGTATAGGTGCTGTATTAGCTAAAACAAAAACCAAAGTAGGACTTGACAAACAGTGGTATCAGAAGCTATAATAAACAAGAGACTTACAAAAGAATTTCCTAAAATGATGGAAGTTGTTGGCAGTGACATTCCAGATGCGGAAAAAATAATAGTGGTAAATCAATATATAGATATACTAAAAGACTTAGAGAAGGCAATTAATGGACAAGACTAGACAGAATACAGATTACGGATACGACATACAAAAACTATATTTAGAGATGATGCTAACAGATGCAGAGTCTTTTGTTAGGTGTCAGGCTGTATTTGATCCTAGTGCATTCGACAGACGCTTAGAAGCTAGTGCGGCATTCTTAAACACATACGTTAGTGAGCATAATGCATTGCCTACATTTGAAATGATTAATGCGGCAACTAAAATAGATTTAAAAAATCCAGGTGATCTAAAAGAAGAACACTATGATTGGTTACTTGCAGAGTTTGAAACGTTTAGTAGACACAAAGCACTAGAAGCCGCAATACTTAAAAGTGCAGACTTACTTGAAAAGGGTGAGTATGGTCCAGTAGAAGATCTAGTTAAGAAGGCTGTGCAAATTGGTTTACAAAAAGACTTGGGTACAGATTACTTTAACGATCCAAGAGCTAGACTAGAAGCAATTAAAAGTAATAACGGACAAGTAAGCACAGGCTGGGCCGCTATTGATAAGAAACTATTTGGTGGATTTAACAGAGGCGAGCTTAATATATTTGCAGGTGGATCAGGTGCAGGTAAGAGTTTATTCTTAGCTAACCTAGGAGTTAACTGGGCATTACAAGGTATGAACGTTTTGTATCTAACATTAGAGCTTAGTGAAAACTTAGTTAGTATGCGTGTTGATAGTATGATAACAGATGTACCAAGTCGCGATGTGTTTAAGAACATTGACGATGTTGAAATGAAAGTCAAGATGATTGGCAAGAAGTCAGGTGCATTCCAAGTTAAGTATATGCCTTCAGGCAAGACACCTAATGATATAAGAAGTTATATTAAAGAGTATGAAATTAAAACAGGCAAGAAAGTAGACGTACTACTGTTAGACTATTTAGATTTGCTTATGCCCAACGGTGCAAAGGTAAGTGCAGAGAACTTGTACATCAAAGACAAGTACGTATCAGAAGAGTTACGTAACTTAGCAATGGAATTAAACTGTGTATTTGTTACAGCCGCACAGTTGAATCGTGGAGCAGTTGAAGAAATTGAATTTGACCACTCGCACATATCAGGTGGACTTAGTAAGATACAAACAGCAGACAACGTGTTTGGTATCTTTACAAGTAGAGCAATGCGTGAACGTGGACGTTATCAGTTACAGTTAATGAAGACACGTAACAGTGGCGGAGTAGGACAAAAGATTGATCTAGGATTTGATATTAACACATTACGTATCATGGACTTAGATGAAGATGACGATGATAGCGGAAATACAAGTGGATACACAAGTAGTGGTGGCCAAAACACTAACAGTATTGTAAGTAATCTTAGACGTCAGAACACACAACAACCTGATCTAAATGCAGATCCAGGAGACGGTGAAACAGTTAAGAAAGTTAAAGCGGATGTTGATTCAACTAAACTTAGATCTTTTATTAATAACCTTGGAAGCAATGACTAATGAAAATTAAATTTATCACAGGTGATCCACACGTAGAGAAATACTTTCCGCCTACTCCTATGAGTAAGGCAAGACCCGATTGGTATAATAACCTAGGGGGTTGGTTAGGTGAAGCTCACAACAGTCCGCCCACTATCAAAAAATGTATGCCAGTGTATGATCTAATCACAAGTGGGTATATGATTTATAACCCTGTTGAACAAGAAATAGTACGGGCTGATAAAGAAGGACACCCTGACGTTAAACAGTTTATGCGTAGGTATCCTATGGCATGGGATAGACAAGATCCACAAGAAGGACATGACTATTCACAATGTCCCGTAGCACACAAAGGCGAGAAGCAAGACTATGTAACCTTTAGTGTACCGTGGCGTATAGAAACACCACCAGGATATTCATGTCTTATTATGCAACCTTTTTACAACATGGAAGATCGGTTTACTGTGTTTCCTGCTATTGTTGATACAGATGTAATTGATGTACCTTGGAACAACTGGCCAGGACAAGTACACAAAGACCGTGTGGTGATTGAGCCTGGGGCACCACTAGTACAAGTAATACCTTTCAAACGAGAAGATTGGAACATGGAGGTTGAATATGATCCAGCTTCAGACAACAGAGATACAGGCTTAAAGTTTTGGTTGGGCAATGCTTATGCTAGAATGTTTCATAAGAAGAAGAAGTTTAAATGATATTTACAGCAAGCCAACAACCTGTATTCAAACAAGTAAAAGAAAACTATGAGTGCATACATGACGTACTAGAGAATACCAAAGACAGTGATTGGGTACTAACACCCGAAGGTAGTCTTAGCGGATACTGCGAAGGCCCTGTACACAACGCTACACAAGAAACAAAAGACGAATACAACAACTATGTACAGAAACTAGAAAACTATCTCAAAGAGAATAGACGCAACCTAGCACTAGGCACAGGACACATTGAACAAGACAAGCTACCCTATAACGAAATACGTTTTTACAAAGAGGGTAACTTTCAAAAGTACTATGCTAAACAGTTACTAACACATGGCCCAGAGTTTATGGGCGAGTATCATTTCTATGTACCCGGAGTTAAACTAGAAACAATTGACCTTGCACCCAACGTTCGAGCAGGAGCTCTTATATGTAACGATGCTTGGGCATATCCTTTAGCAAGTCCAAACGGTAACCCATACTATTGGCGTACACTAAAAGAGATGGGTTGCAACATTGTGTTCGTAAGTGCTAACTGTACAATGGATAAAAGAGATGAAGTTGTGTATAACTTCCACGAAAGTATGCTACGCATTATGGCCAAGAGCTATAACATGCACATTGTAGTAAGTGGAACATGCACAGACATGAACGGTGTACCAGTACAACATGTACAAGCACCCAGCGGTATTATATCAGACACTGGCGAATGGATTGTCAAGTGTAAAGAACAAGGCATGGATCAAGTGTCAGCGGAGATAAATTTTGGATAGAGAACAAAACGGTAGAACATTATGGATATACGGCGATAGCTTTGCTGTGGACTGGAAAGTAGATTGGGGTTGGCAAAGACAAGTGGCGGTGTTGTTAGATGTAGACCGAGTTGTTAACCAAGCATGTGCAGGAGCATCAAACGAATGGAGTGCAATGCAGTTACGCGATAACAAACAAAAGCCCGGCGACATTGTAATATTCTTTACTACAGAAAATACTAGACAGTGGTTCTTTGAAGATCGACCACACCTTAGTAACCTTGCTAGTATTGTAGACACACAAGATGCAAAAGAACTAGAACGAGCAGAGCCTGAAAAGTATCGTGCTATTATGGACTACTGGTTACACCTACAGCGTGATGACATTGATCAACTGCGTATGGAACAGATGATTGACAGTATACGTGTACAAACAATCGAAGGCGAACTACGCTTGTTATTGATTCCAAGTTTCATGAGCAATATCACATGGACTGACCTTACGCCTGTACACGGTAACATGACCTTTAGTGTATGTGACGGAGAGTTTACAAACGAAAATGAAATGCAACTGTGGTACAATCAATCAATTGATACTAGAGCCAATCACATGACACAAGCAAATCATTCAGTGTTTGCACGTAAACTAGTGGTGAGTCTAGATGAAGGTAAGCCTTTGGATCTTGAATCAGGATTTGATCGTGAGTTCCTCACACATCGAGACAAACTCTCACACTCAGGATTGTGTGCTGAGCTTGTTGAAATGGCACGAGCACCCGGCAACACAATACCTAAATAACCAACTCCTACGTTTAAATCCCCCACCACGACAGACGTCTTAATCATATGAAAAACACCCCTATATGGCTCTTAAATTGTAGTTAAGGTGAAAAGTGGTACAATGTATTACGACAGTGATTAAAGTGCTTTATATAGGTGTTTAATTACTTTTAAGACGCTGTCTATTGTTCTCAACAATCATAGTAGTTTGAGGGTTCTTGACTCTCTTGCGGTTGCGTTCAGCCAGTTGATTGGCTTGTTCTTTGAGGCGTTTGGCTTCTAGTCGTTCAGCACTTTCTTGATAGAGGTAGTTGTTGTCCTGTAGTCTAGCAATGCGTAGACTGAGAGCACCTTTGGGACTGGTGTGTCGTACAGCTATGTTTGCAAGGAATAGATCTCGGTTCGCCATGAACACGCTGTTGTGTGTTTTACGAAATGCATAGTACAACAGGTTTTGTTGTGTGTAACCTCGATCAATCAACTGGTATCCACTTTTGTTTATCAGTGTATCAAAGAATGCATGACTGTAGTAGTAGTGGCAATGCTCACGGAATATGCCCAGCGTATCCAAGCGGTCCACACAGGGCACAGCATGTATCATTACGCCACCTGGCTTTGTGCAGTGATCTGCTATGCGAAAACTGGTGTACTGTGCATCATATGGTTCTACATGTTCTGTAGTACCTGCGTTGTAGACCACATCAAAGGTGTTGTGCCATGCTTCAAAGTCTGCAAACACACTGAGGTCTTTGGGTATGCTACCACGCTGAGCATTGATGTCAACACTAGTATGTGCAAAGCCACGACCCTGCCAATAGAGTTTGCCACTCTGTTGTGTGTACTTGATGATCTGATCTCCGAACTCTAACATACTAAGTCCTTGTACACCATTTAGATATACACCAGCTACATCTCGTTCTATACGTTCTACTAAGTCTTTACCTAATGCCATCTATGCTCTCCATGTGTATATTTAGCTACCTCAGACTAGCCAAGAAGCCGCAAAGCGGTAAACGCAGATCAAGACAGCTACGAAGTAGTTTCGCAGAAAAATCGGAAGCGGTGATTGTACCTCTTGACAGTAACTGTTAGTATAGTGTTAGTAGTGTGTACATACTGCGCCTAACGCATACACATGTACACTGCACATGTTAACGTATATAGACTACACTTGTACACTGCACAAGCTAGACAACTAACACTATTGTATTAGTAACTATAAGATAGTGTGCGTAACTAACATGCATGTATTAGTTATAGTGTATGAGTAGATGTGCCGTAACTGTAACAGCTAGACTAGCGTCACTGTTAAATAGTATAAAGAGGAGGCGTTATGCACAACAAGGAAGATACTGAGCTAAAGTACGAAGACTATAATCGTATTATAAAAGCAAAGAGTGGACATTGGGATAAAACACACAAAGAAGCACTAGCTGAACTACAACCGTACTTTGACAAAGGTTATTTAGAAACCAACAAAGAAGGTGCTATGTGGCTCACACGCAAAGGTGTTGATGTACTGTTAGCTGTGGGTTGTGATCCTATTAAGCCACAAGAGTTTCTTAGGGACTATCCACACATGCTGGATCAGATGAGATAGTATGACGAGTGCTGATGATGATGTTAAACGTGAGTTCTTTCGTAAGATGGGTTTCTGTGAGTGTCTATACTGTACAGAACTGTTTTATGACTATGAGGAGTATGTAGCACATGAGTGTGATCTACAGGGACTGTATCCAGATGGTTGGACCTTTACATGGTGTGTGAGCAAGTAGCCCGAAATGGGTCCTGCAACCTTAAAAAAAGTGTCGCGTAAAAAATTGTGGTGAAGTACTTACAGAAGTGAGGTGGTGATTTACAACCATTAAGCTATACTTTAGCTTGTGTGTTTTTTAGCTTATTACGCCCCGACCCCGAAATATATTTTTTATTTTATTACTGCCCCGGTCAAGAAAAAAGGCAAACATTTCTGCTTGCCCCTCTCCCGTAGATTATTCCTACAGCTAGTCTGCTCTGCTACCTACGCTTGCTCTTACGCCGTAGCTGTTAAGCACACTCGCATACGCACCACAAGCGGCCTCCTTAACGTCCATGCTCTGTCCGTTGTAGCCTCCTGCATTCCACAACTGGTAGCTCTTGCCTGTCCAGTCTTTCCTAAAGCCCATAGCCTCTAGCACAGTTCTCTCCTGCTTGCCTAGCCTAGTGTTGCCTTTGTTCTCGGGTGTAACCTGTACCCATCCAAAGCCACAGTACATAGGCTCGCCGTACTCATTGCCACCAGTAGCTTCTTTCCACTTAGTTAAGTAAGCGTCCTTAGCAATGTTAGCCGCGTTAGTAGCCTGTGCCGCTACTGTGTTTGCATCAATGTTTAGTAAGTTTGTCATATTGTATAGCCCTCTTAGTTAAGTTTATATATAGATAATACATTCATTTGTAGCTGAAGTCAACCCCTAAAGGCTAACTCCATCAAGTGTATCAAACCCTGTGCCTGCTACTATGCTCACAGTACCTTGTTCATCTACAAGGATATCTCCTACACTCACAGAGTGCATTGGCTTGAATCGTGTGTAGGCCTCTTCAGGTCCTATGTTGCCTATTTGGAATGCTTCGTTCAAGTCATGTGCATCCAAGTTGGCCACGTGTTGGTAGCTGTTGATGTTTGCTACTGGATCGAACTTGCCCACGCCGTAGGTGAACGGAGTATCTGGATACAAGTTCTTGTGTGCTTCATGTGCTAGTTGGTAAACTTTAATCATTGAGTGTGCCCTCTCTTTGTGTTAATATAGTTATATTATACAGTCAAACGTTGTCAAGGTCAACCCCTTAGATGTAGAAGTTGCTGGTTGGATAGTCCTCAGTCACATAGCTGAACACCTGCTCACGCACATCAGTGTCAGTAGCTTCCTCGAAGTCCTTTGCGTAGCTTAACTTCTGCAGTTCCCTGTAGGCGAATGCCCATGCGTTCTTACCACAGCCATCTTCACGGGCCAGCTTCTTGCCTGCCTCTGCAATGCGGCCTACCATCTTGTTGCCCGTTGTAGTGAACATTCCGTAACGCTTAATTAATGTTGCCATGTTGTTTGCCCTCAAGTTATAAAAAAGTATTAAGTTTCTTACTTAATATACTATGTATTATACAGCCTTATGTGGCCGAAGTCAACCTTTTTTGGAGGTTTATTTTAGTCAAAAGGAAGCCCGGGTTGGACGAGGGCACATCCTTCCCAGGCTTCAGGGTTTGGAAGTAGAGCGTGAGGGCACATGTTCTACTTCCAAGAATACTGTGGCGGAGTTAGCCTCGACGCATCACAGTATTCTCAGCCATCGCTTCCCATTTGTCTGGGAACGCTTTGGCTAAGTCGGCTACTTTAAGCACAGTCCTTAGACTCAGCTCTCGTAATCTCTTCTTATTAATATCTACAAAGTCCACAATGTCCTGCACTGTTTCTTCTGATAGCTTGTACTCGTTCAACATACCATCATTGGTGATCTGTTTGATTCGCAACAGCTTCTCTCTGTCTGTGTCAATAGCTAGATCAATGTAGTGGCAACGTGACTCTAATGCACTAAGGTGATCTCTCATCTTAGGACTCTTAACGTTGTCGAACTTGATGTTGGTAATAAAGATCGCTGAACCTTTGAACTCGAAACTATCTGGCACACCTTCGTTCCTTAGTTTGAAACTGTCTGTGTTCCAGCAAATCTTACGTGTCTTCTTGCTGTCCAGAGCGGCCTTCAATATGTTTAGCGATAGTTCATCACTGAACACACTGTCACAGTCATCAAATACCAGCACGTTATCTTTGTCTGCATGTTTGTACAGCTTACAATATAAACCTATTGCACTCATAGCACCTTTGACAACTTCATACTTGGCCGGACGATCACCTAGGGTAGCAATTAGATCATGCTTGCCCAGTACCTTCTCAACACCATGTGACTTACCTACACCTGGAGGACCTGATACGATCATAGCTCGCACATCACCCTTCTTGGTGGCACGTGTCATATCTTCCAGCATCTCGAATCGCTCACGCAATCGATCGATGGTCTCTTCATCAGTCTCTTCACGCACTGATGTCTTAGTACTTGCATCGACAACTTCATATGCATGTTCGCCATCACATGCAATCTTGATGTTCCTGTCTGGGAACCCTGCAATGCTCTTACCGTCTACTGTTACGTAGCCACCCTTGGCTCCTACCTTGAACGCTTCCGTCATTGGAAACACCATACCAGCTAGGTCTACATCTTTACCACGGATCTTATACGTACCATTGATTACTTTGATTTTTTTCATATTGCCCTCTTTCATTTGTTGTTAACTTAATCCCTTATTGTCTATACAGTATACTATCACTCTTCTCGAATGTCAACCTCTTTTGGAGGTAAGTTCTGCATTTTAATTACCAGCTCAAAGAAACTATCTAATGTGTCTTTGGGTGTTTGGTAGTTGCCTTTAGGTATGCACACCGCCTGCTCCTGCATCTGCTGTAGGGCATTCATCGCCTCTACGCAGGTTGCCTTATCGTTGTATACGATCGGATCATTCACCAACATGGTGATTAGGAGATAGGCCGTCTTCATATCGCCAACTCCTCTTCTGTGATGCCCGTCCGTGCATGCCTGTCACTAAGCACTGCGACTGTCTTGGGTGAAACTCGCTTGACCTGCGATAGGTAGTAGTCCCTGCTGGACTGCATCTCACCTGCATCGTCTGGCAGTGTCTGCTCCCATTCAGCAACAGTCATAACCTCTGCTGGATACTCTTTGTATCCTAGGTCGTTCTCCATAACCAATGCGGCTATGAACGCTGTGGCGTCTTGCGGACGATCTAAGTCCTCGACCAAGTAAGTGTCGCCACCCTTGAACTTCCAGTAAGCATTGCCACTGCTGAACTTACCGTCCTCTGCATGTGCGCCGTAATTCTCTAAAGTCTGTGTAGTAACTATAAACATATATTTGCCCTTCCCTATTGCTTAATTGTTATATACATTATACGATCATTATTAGTAGAAGTCAACCACTTTTGGAAACTTTTTTAAATCTTTTTTCAATTGGCCTGCCCTGTAGGATTCGAACCTACGACCTACAGCTTAGAAGGCTGTTGCTCTATCCAACTGAGCTAAGGGCAGTCTCTCCAATCAAATCCTGGGGGCCGACTCCTATCACTGGCCGACCCCCGGGCCGTTACGCTATTTCTAGCTGAGCTTCGATCTCCGCTTTGATCTCATTACAGTTCCTAAGCACGAACTCGTAAATCGCGTCCTGTTGGACATCGCTTTGAAACTTGTCATGAGCCATAAGTATCTGACACACCTGTGCCTTAGTGAACTCTCCACCAAGCTCGATAAGCTCGATGTTCTCATGACCGTTCTTGTGGAGGATCTTGAACCTACCAATGTAGTCGTTCGCGAACCTGATCTTAGTTACACCATTCGAAGTTGATGTACCCGCGGTATTAAATGTTTTTGATGTTGCCATATTAGAAGCCCTCCTAGGCGTTGTTGTGTTATTGTTCTTACAGTATACGATCGATTGAATCAGAAGTCAACCCCTAATTGTTAAATCTTTCGGATAATTCATTAGCGTCCAACATGTCTTCTACATCGTCTGTAGACATGTACTTCAGCGCCATTGTTAACATGCTCTCTGCAGACACCATGCCTTCGTCTACCAGTTCAAGTGCCTTGTCTCGGCTATCAATTGTTCTGCTCATATTAACCCTCCTGCGTGTTACTAATTAAAATTAAAGCGCCTGTTGCCAACATAGCCAAGCCAATGCTTGCCACTATAAGCATCTCGCCTAGTGTGTTAGCCGTTTCCATGCAAGCACCATCACAGTCGTTAGCACTTCCTGCCATTGCTATAATGCCTACTACTATTAAAAAAGTAGCTATTGTGTTTATAATCGTTTTCATTAAGTTGCCCTCCTAATTGTTATACTATGTATTATACATTCAAACAAACCGAATGTCAACCCCTAAATTGCAATTCCTGCAAAATAAAAACATATCGTTCCTATTAGATGAAAGCCAGCTTGAGCCACACCCAATACAAAGAGTAGATATATTACTGCACAAATTCCGATAAGTCTTAACATTTTGATTGCCCTCTAATTGTTATACATAGTATAACAGAGGCTGACTCGAAAGTCAACCCCTAATTACCTCTTATTCTATGCGGTTATTTCTTTTAGGATTGCAACTTCTAGGAAGTCAAACTCGAAGTTCCCAGCATCGTCCTTCTTACCGTTGCTGACAATCCAGTCCTGACCATCAAACAAGTAAAAGAACTCGCACCAGCTACCAGCCATTGCCTCTACCCACTCGCCAATAGTATCGAACGACTTGGCTTCGACATCTGTTTCGCCTCGGTCTCTGCCGTAGGCCATACACCAGTTTTCAGTTAGGCCTAGCTCTGGCTCATCACCAAATTGAGCATCGAAGCTCTGCGTCTGTCCTATCTCCTGACGTAGGCTTGATAAGTCGCCTAGTGCAATCAGCTCTGCTATCTTAGCAGGTGATTGATAGTGCTCCTTTAGGATACGACCATTGTTGTCAATGTATCCATCCCAGTGACAATAGATTGCTTTAATTCCGTCTTCAGTTTTGATTGCGATTGAACTTCTAGTTCCCATAGTGTTAGCCCTTTTCTATGTTTGTTTAATTATTATATACAGTATAGCACCTACCTTGATAGATGTCAACCCCTAATTTGCCATTTCGTTACGTTGTGGCAAGCCGTGCCACTCTTCTGACTCTTCAACTTCGCGGCCTTCTGCAAACAACATCAACTCCACGGCCAATGCTCGTGCTTGGTGCTTGGTCAATTGTAGTGAGTTGAAGTTGCCATTGTGCCAAGCACCACCTGACTCTCGTTCGACTTTGGTCTTGCGTTGAGTAACTTGGATGCAAGTCGATCGATCCTTGCCACCCCAAAACCTAGTCTGAGTCAGTTCGTTCTGTGCTTTGCAGTCTGGTACGTTTCTTAAGTCTGTCGACATTTGGATTGCCCTCCTAATTTCTAATTGTTATATACATTATAGCATCGCAATGCCGGGATGTCAACCCCTAATTAGAAAAAAATATCTAATGTTTTCAAACACTTAGCAAATTAATTGCTAAGTGCTTGTTTTTGC
>TARA_R110000787_G_scaffold273504_2_pt1 | contig 26807 bp, 17 predicted proteins | sample TARA_R110000787 | Tara Oceans TARA_R110000787 (sample SAMEA4397920) | marine metagenome | biome: Polar Biome; feature: [DCM] deep chlorophyll maximum layer (ENVO:01000326); material: water (ENVO:00002006), including particulate matter (ENVO:01000060) such as... | depth 35 m | reverse complement strand
CTCGCCGCCGCGCCTTTCGATCAGAACTTCACGCCGAGGGTGGCCCCGAAGTACCGATCCGCATCCTTGTTGAAGGTGCCGACCAGGTCGGTATTGCCGCCCAGAAACGAGGTGTGGCCGATGCTGGTCAGATAGTTTTCGTCAAACAGATTCTTGACGAACAGGGTCAGGCTGTAGCGGCCATCAATCTGCTTCACGCCGATGCTGGCATCGACCAAGGTATAAGCGGGCTGTTCCAGCAGCGGATCCTGCTCGACCGAGAAGTTCATCGCGCTCTGGAAATTGACGCCAACCTGCGCGAAGCCGGCAAAGTCCGTCCCTGCGATGTCCGCTTCATAGCGGGGGGCGAAGCTGATCTTCCAGCGTGGGCTGACCGGCAGCGTCGCGCCACGCAGATTCTGGGTTGGCGTGACACCGGGCGCCGAGCGATAGCAGATATTCGTGGGCATGCCCGACAGAACCGGAGCGCCAGCGTTGAACTGCTGCGGACAGTTGAGGCCATCAATATCGATGGTGGCATCCGAATAGGTCACGGCGCCCGTCAGGCTGAAATTATCATCGGGACGCACGGTTGCTTCGATTTCAAAACCCTTGGTCTGCGATTTGCCTGCATTGGTCGAAACGAACTGCACCACACCGGCGGCTAGGTCCGACCGGTTGGCCTGAACCTGAAGGTTGGAGTAATCTGCCAGAAACAGCGCGGTGCTGACGCTCAGGACGCCATCTGACGTGCGGCCCTTGAAGCCGATTTCATAGGCGTTGACGTGCTCAGGCTCAAGCACGCTTTGATTGGCGAGATTGGCTCCGATCTCCATTTCATATCCGAGACCCTTATAGCCACGGGTATAACTGGCATAAACCTGCGCGTCACGGCTGAATTCATATTGCAGGCCCGCTTTGCCGGTGACGGCCGTGTCGTCGGCCGTGATCGAGCCGCTGACGGGCGCATTGCCCGGCAAGATCGCGTCACCCGGAACGAGGGGCGAAATACGGCTGCCGCTATTGGTACCCTTTTCATATTGTACGCGCAGGCCACCGATCGCCTTCAGGCCACCGACAATACGATATTCGACCTGACCAAAGGCAGCAACGCTGTCCTGCTTCAGACGAATATTGCTCGCCGAAGACTGGTAGATGGTGTTGGCAGGCGCGCAGGGCTGGCCAAAGGTGCCAGCCGTACAGCGCACGCGACGCCGGTCGAACGGCCGCTTGATGTCGGAGTGCATGTAGAAGACGCCCGCGACATAGTTGAAGTCGCCGCTGTCGTTATTGGCGATGCGCAGTTCCTGGCTGAACGCACTCAGATCGACGATGCCGCTATTGCGGCTCCAGTCAGCATAGGCTGCGGTAGCACCGACAAAGAGCGGCACGGCGCTGTTGATGCGCTCGATCGGCTGGTTCACTTCCAGATCATATTTCTGATAGGCCGTGATCGAGGTGATTGTCGCCGCGCCCAGATCCCAGTCGGCCTGCAACGAATAGGTCTGCTGCTCGCTATTGGAATAGGTTACCGTCTCGTCATTGAGGGTACGGTTGTTGCGGGTGGCGTTGATTGGGCCAACCAGCGTCTGAAGGTTGGGGTTGTTGATCGCGATCCAGGTCGAGGCGCAACAGTCGGCGTCGGTCTTGCGATATTCGCCTGTAAACAACAGGTTGAGATTTTCTGTCGCGTCCCATTCCAGCTTGCCGCGAACGCCCCAGGATTTGGAGCCATTATCCCAGCTGTCGGTGGCGATGTTGCGGGCGACGCCGCGTACATCATTGTAGAAACCAGTCACGCGGGCGCGCAGCGTGTCGCTGATCGGGCCGGACACAGTGCCACGGGCACGATATTCGTCATGCTCGGCGATGGTCACTTCGCCTCGGCCTTCAAATTCGCGCGACGGACGCGCGGTCGTGACGCTGATGACGCCGGCGGTGGCATTCTTGCCGAACAACGTGCCCTGCGGGCCACGCAACACTTCGATGCGCTCAATGTCCGCAAGGTCGGTAAAACCCTGCGTCTGGCGCACGGCGACGACACCATCGACGACCGTGGACACGGAAGCCTCTACGCCCTGACCGAACAGGGCGGTGCCGATGCCGCGGATGCGGAAGCTGCTGTTGGTCGGCGTTGCGCCTTGCTGGAACGTCAGCGATGGCACGGCCTGAACCAGCGAGGCGCTGTCATTGATCTGACGGTTGGATAGCGTGTCGGCCGACACGGCGGTGACCGCGAGGGGGACATCCTGAAGCCGCTCGGCGCGCTTTTGCGCAGTGACGACGATGTCGGTGCTGGCGTTATTACCCTCGACTGCGGCGGTCGCCGCATCCTGAGCATAGGCTGGCGCCAGATGGGCGGCGGCGAGCGTCGCGATCAGCCCGATCATGGACGAGCCGGACAGACGCTGAGTGACCTTAGAAGCTTTCATAGTACCTCCCCTTTTATACCAGTCGGATTGATTTCCGACACTTGCGAACGAATTGGAATGGGCTGTGCGACCCGAAGCGCCCATTGATGTTGTAGCGGTACATGTTCCGTCATGTCGCCTGAGTCAAACAAAAATGTAGCGCTACATTTCATTCTGGACGCGCCTGTCGCATTTTCACCACAGGGTGCATCCGGCTATGCAATTCAAGGATTGAAGGGCAAGCGCGTTAAGCTATGGAAGGTCATGAGTATGGAAAGACGATGACCAGACGGCCGACCAAGACGATCACCATCAAGACCGTGGCCGAACTCGCAGGCGTGTCGCCGATGAGCGTGTCGAATGTGCTCAACAACCGGCACAAGGTGCGCGAAAGCACACGACAAGCGGTGATGGATGCCGTCAAGACGCTCAACTATTCCCTCAATCCGGCGGCGAAATCGCTGGCTGGGTCCGGCATGACCCGTATCGGCCTGATGTATCGCAATATCGAAAATGCGTTTCTCAGCTCGATTTTGATCGGTAGCCTGGAAACGACCAATCGCATGGGCGCACAATTATTGTTGCAGCCGTTGGAAGTGGGCGATGCCGAAGAAGTGGCCGAAGGCATTCGGACGCTGCTCAGCAATGGGGCCAATGCCATCCTGATCGCCCCGCCCTATTGCGAGATCGCCAATAGCCATGGCTTGACCCGCGATACCCCGGTGCCGATCATCGCCTTGTCACCAGGGGATGACCTGCGCGACGAATATTGCATCCGCATCGATGATTTTGCCGCGGCACGCGACATGACGCGCTACCTCATCAGCCTGGGGCACAAGGATATTGGCTTTATTCGCGGGGCCGAGCATCATTTGATCAGCCGGACACGGCGGGATGGCTATATGGCTGCGCTACGCGACGCAGGGATTGCCATAAGGCCCGAACTGGTTGTCGATGGCGACATGAGTTTTGACTCCGGTCTGGATGCCGCCAAGAGCTTGCTTGGCCTGGCCGTCCGGCCCACCGCCATTTTCGCCAGCAATGACGATGTGGCGGCGGCGGTCACATCGCTGGCGCATCGTCAGGGGCTTGATATCCCGCATGATCTGTCAGTCGCAGGGTTCGACGATACCCCGATCGCGGTCAAGATCTGGCCTGCCCTCACGACCGTGCGCCATCCCGGAGCGAGGATCGCTTCGGAAGCGGCAACCTTGGGCATCATGCTGGCACGGGGTGGCGCCGCTCCGGCCAAGAACACGACCCATCTCGACTATATGCTTGCCATCCGGGAATCGACTGCACCACCGCAAGGATAGGCAGCGCCTGCAAGGATTGTTTGCATGCGGCTCGCGACTTATTTTTTCAGTCAGAGCGGTGGGCCGTGGCCTTTTACGGAAGCACCGTTTCGACGACAGTTCGAGATGCTTATGAAAGTATGGTGGCGATCCGCCACCAATTATAGGCGTTCGCAAGGCAGTTCTTGTCGTTTCTAGGCATTGGGAAGATACGGAACTGACAGTCTCCTACCAGTCCGCGCTCACGCATGTTGTTAGATTATTATAGATTTTACAAGAAGATGTACTGTCAGGATTGTGCAGGCACTCGCCATGGCACAGGATGAAGATGCCCTCGCATGATTTCGAGGAACGCCGTGATGCGCCGACTGCGGCCATCGCGCGCACTCAGCAAAGCCACCACGTCCGCATCAGGCGCCCGCCAATCGGACAAAATCTGCACAAGGCTGCCAGACGCCAAGTCATCGGCAAGGTCCCATTCCGATCGCATGATCACACCCAATCCCGCAAGCGCCCAACTTCGCATGATGGCGCCGTCGTTTGTCGACATGAAAGGCTTTATCCGGATCGTTTCCGGGCTGCACTTTGGCCGGGAAAAACGCCACAGCGTGACGTCTTCATCATTTTCTCTCAATGCCAAACAGCGGCAATGCTGTAAATCTTCAGGCTTTTTGATAGCAGGATTGTCCTGAAGGTAGGTCGGCGATGCGCAGACGATGCGACGGTTGGGCGCCAACGTCGTGACCAGCCTGTTAGTTGAATTCAGCGCCCCGATATGGATGACCACATCCCAACTGTCGGATGATAGCGACGCTGGATGGTCCGACAATTCAAGCGCCACCGTGGCTTCTGGATAAAGCTGGACAAATTCACTCACGGCAGCCGCGACAAATTCCCGGCCGAAGCCATAGGGTGCCGCAATCCTCAACTTTCCTCTGACCGTGGTCGATCTTCGGCCCAGTCGCTCGTCAAGCTGTTCGATCACATCGACGATCGCCGCGCCTTCGGCCGCCAAGAGTTCGCCTTCATCCGTCAGGGTGAGCCCGCGCAACGAGCGATCGATCAACCGCACACCGACCCGCCGTTCGAGCGCTTTCAGTCGCTGGGTCACGGCCGGTGCCGAAACATTGAGCCGACGGGACGCGTCCGCCAATGAGCCCGACCTGGCAATGACCCCAAAGAAAAGGAAATCCTCGCTCGAAAGCATTAATATTCACCTTAATTTATAATGACGAATTGATTAATTGAAGACTGGTGCACTTTCCATAGACTAGCTGTTCTGTCACGCCCCTAAAGAGTGAAACGGAATCAGCCTTGCTGGATGAAATGACCCGATATGTCGCCGATGTCGGCAGCCAAACGCTCAAGGATGTCGGCACCCCTTGCCTCATCCTTGATCAGGATCGCATGGATCGCAATGTTGCGCGGCTGCGTGGGCGACTGGACCGGCTCGGCGTGCAGTTGCGGCCACATCTGAAAACGGCGAAGTCCGTCGATGCGGCGCGGCGGGTCATGACTTCTCCCGCCGGGCCGGCGACGGTTTCGACGCTGAAGGAGGCCGAGCAGTTCGCCCTAGCCGGAGTGACCGACCTGACTTATGCCGTAGGCATTTCCCCTGATAAGATCGACCGGGTTCTCGCCCTTCGCGCATCGGGCGTCGATCTTTCGGTCACGCTGGACACCGTCGAGCAGGCACACGCTGTCGCTGAAGCCTCGCGTCAGGCGGGCGACATCATTCCGGCCCTGATCGAGATCGATTGCGACGGCCATCGGTCGGGCGTCCTGCCCGGCGATCGCGCGCTCCTTGTCGCTATCGCCCAAGCGCTGGAAAATGGTGGCAATCTACGCGGGGTGCTGACCCATGCGGGTGCCAGCTACGGCGCGACCGACGACGACGCGATACGCGCAGCGGCTGAGGGCGAGCGCGCCGCCGCGGTTCAGGCTGCTACTCTTTTGCGGGAAGCCGGCTTCGTGTGTCCGGTCGTTAGTGTCGGGTCCACGCCGACTGCGCATTTCGCCGAAGCGCTGGACGGCGTGACGGAGGTGCGCGCAGGCGTGTTCGTCTTTTTCGATCTGGTCATGGCCGGGATCGGGGTTTGCGCTATCGACGATATCGCTGTTTCCGTGCTGGGGACGGTGATCGGACACCAGCCGGACAAGGGCTGGATACTGATCGATGCCGGATGGATGGCGATGTCGCGCGATCGTGGCACCGCCAAACAAGCGGTCGATCAGGGCTATGGCCTGGTCTGTGATATGGACGGCCAGCCTCTGAATGATCTAATTCTATCCGAAGCAAACCAGGAGCATGGCATCATCACGGTTCGGCCCGGTTCGACGGCGTCGCTCCCGGAGATGCCGATCGGCACGCGTTTGCGCATTCTGCCCAACCATGCCTGCGCAACGGGCGCGCAGCATGACAGCTATCATGTCGTTCGGGGGCAAAGCGACAAGATCGAGGCCGTCTGGCCTCGCTTCGGAGGATGGTGATGAAGGAAATCAATGCGACCGGCGCGGCCCCGATACCGGTCACCACCGCGAACGCCCCTGCTGCGGGGGGGCATTATTCGCAGGCCATCAAACATGCGGGGCTGGCTTACATCTCCGGCCAGTTGCCGATCGAGCCTGATGGCACCCACCGTCCGGAAGCGGATTTTGACGATCAGGCGCGCCTCGCGATCCGCAACATGCTTGCCGTCGCGCAGGCGGCTGGCAGTTCAGTCGAGAATCTCCTCAAGGTGACCGTCTATATCGTAGGCATAGAAAACTGGCCTCGCTTCAATGCGGTATATGCCGATATGCTGGGCGACATTCACCCGGCCCGGTCGGTCGTCCCCGTACCGCATCTGCATTACGGCTATCTTGTCGAGATTGACGCCATTGCCGCTTGTGCAGGCTGATCTCTCAGGCCTGATTTAACTCGATGTGAAGGAAGCGCCCATGGCAACCGCAACATTTAGTGGACGAACGCCCGCCAAGGCGCTGTCGCAACCGGTCGCTCAAGCCAAAGCCAAAACCCGTTTGCTCGCGATTGATGCACTGCGTGGATTGGTGATGATCATCATGCTGATCGACCATGTGCGGGAAACCTGGTTCCTTCATCATCAGGTCACAGACCCGATGAACGCCCTGACGGTCGATCCCGCGCTTTTCTTCACGCGGTTAACCAGCCAAATCTGCGCGCCGGTCTTCGTGGCTTTGACGGGATTGTCCGCATGGCTTTTCGGCCAGACGCATAGCAAAACGGAAACGTCGCTATTCCTGATCAAACGCGGCCTGTTCCTGATGGTGGTGGATGTCACCCTCATCACCTTTGCTTGGTCGACGACTTTCCCGCCCAAGATCTTTTGGTTGCAGGTCATCTGGACCATCGGCATCTGTATGATCGTTCTGGCAGGGCTGATACATCTGCCGTCGCGGGTACGGCTTGCCATCGGCCTCGTGATCCTTTTCGGCCACAATCTGCTCGACTCCATCATTCTTCAGCCTGGCGACAGCTTCTTTGCGCCTTGGGCGATGCTGCATCAGCGCGCTGCGATTGATCTGGGGGCGGGCTTCGTTGCCAAGACAACCTATCCGGTCCTGCCATGGATCGGGGTGATCCTGCTCGGGCACGCTATCGGTCCTTGGTTCGCATCGAACGTCGATCCCGCCGAACGGCGGCGGCGTCTTATGACCCTTGGTCTCGCCTTCATTCTGGGCTTCTTCGTGCTGCGCTTTTCCAATTTCTACGGTGACAAGCCATGGTTCTACACCGGCGACACGGTACGCACGGTGATGAGTTTCCTGGCGCTCACCAAATATCCGCCCTCATTGCTGTTCCTGCTACCTACTTTAGGTCTGGGCGCTGTGCTGCTGGCCTTTTACGAAATGCGTAACGACGGCAAGGTGACGGCATGGCTCGCAGCGTTGGGAAGCGCGCCCATGTTCTACTACATCTTGCACATCTATGTCCTGCGCACTCTCTATAATGGCGCGCTGTCGATCTGGGGGCCGAACCATGGCCCGTCATTCGGTGTCGAATGGTTTGGCTGGGTCTGGATCTGGTCTGTCGCCCTGATCCTGCCGCTCTATTATCCATCCAAATGGTTCGCCCAGTATAAGCGCGACCATAGGGACAAAAAATGGCTGCGATATTTGTGAACGACGTCACGGCTCAGAGCAAGGATAGAGCGATTTCCACCTTCTCTTCCGTACTGGTGCGGCCGATGACGGGTACGGATCGCGATCTCGACGGTGCGCTGTCGCTGTCGCAGGCGGTACATTGGCCCTACCGCCGGGACGACTGGAGCCTCGCCCTCGAACTCGGTCAGGGTCTGCTCGCGGAGGTGGATGGCCAGATTGTGGCCTCCACGCTCTGGTGGTCCTACGGCGATGCCTTCGCCACTTGTGGAATCATCATCGTGTCACCCGCCATGCAGGGCCGTGGGCTGGGACGGGCATTGATGGAAAATATGCTTGAAGCGACTGGCGACCGCGCGCTTCTGCTGAACTCGACGGAAGAGGGACATCGCCTCTACGAAAGCTTCGGGTTCAGCGATATCAGCACCGTTCATCAGCATCAGGCCCAATTGCCTGACGTGCTCTCCGCGTTCCCGGCCGGACCTGTGCGGAATATGCGAGCAGGCGACCTGCCCGCAATCGCCAAGATGGATGAGCAGGCCTTCGGCGCAGAGCGGACTAGATTAATCGAATCGTTCAACCGCATTGGCACCTCTGCAGTCATCGAACGTAATGGCTCAATTGAAGGGTTCGCAATGTGTCGCCCCTTTGGTTTGGGCCATGCAGTCGGGCCTGTCGTCGCGGCAACGGCAGGCGATGCCCAATCGCTGATTCGTCATTTCATGGTAGAAAAGCCAGGCGGATTCCTGCGCGTCGATACCACCGGCGACAGCGGCCTTGGCGACTGGCTAACGGCGCAGGGCCTGCCGGAAGTCGGCCACGTCACCACCATGATCCGGGGGCAGCGCCCTCCTGCGGCAGGACAAGCCCGTATCTATGGTCTTGCAAGCCAGTCTTTCGGTTGAGGCAAATCTCATGAAACTTACCCCCTATTGGCACGATACGGCGCCTACCTTCCTGGGTACGGAAAATGGACCGGTCGAAGGCGACTATGATGTGGCGGTAGTAGGCGGTGGCTTTACCGGCCTTTCCGCTTCGATTGCGCTCGCCAAGAAAGGCGCGCGCGTCGTCTTGCTGGAAGCCGGGCAGCTAGGCGGATGCGCATCCGGGCGCAATGGCGGAATGTGCAATAATGGCTTTGCACAGGATTATGCCGGCATGGTCGGCCGCCTTGGTGCCGATGTCACCAAACGCCTCTACCAAAGCTTCAACACAGCCGTGGATACGGTTGAACGCATTATCCGCGAAGAAGCGATAGACTGCGATTTCAAACGCGTCGGCAAGTTCAAGATGGCGGCCAAACCCGCCCATTATGATAAATTGGCACGGTCGCAGGAACTGATGGCGCAAGGAGCCGATCCTGACGCTTATATGGTTTCCCGCCAGGACATGGGCTCGGAAGTCGGCACCGACCGTTATTTCGGCGGCCTGATCTTTCCTAAAAGTGCGGCGATGCATATGGGCAAGTTCACCCATGGGCTTGCGACAGCAGCGGCGCGCCATGGTGTCCGGCTGCATGAGAACAGCCCAGTCACACGCATGAAGCGATTGAACGGTCATGCTCACAGCCTGTCCACCCCATCGGGTCAGGTTACGGCCAAGCAGGTGCTGCTTGCGACGGGCACCTCCGCTGTCGGACCGCTATCCTATTTCCGCCGTCGTATCGTTCCGGTGGGCGCGTTTTTGATCGTTACCGAACCCTTGTCGCAAGCGCGGCTGGACAGCCTGCTACCGCATCGCCGCAACGCGACCGACACACGTAATTTCGTCAGCTATTTCCGTGTCACGCCCGACAATCGCCTGCTGTTCGGCGGTCGGGCGCGCTTTGCCAAATCCAACCCTCAGTCGGACGTGAAGAGCGGCAGCGTCCTCCAGCGGTCGATGATCGAGATATTCCCTACCATGTCCGATGTCCGTATTGATTATTGCTGGGGCGGGATGGTCGACATGACAGCCGACCGCCTGCCGCGTGCTGGCGAACATAACGGCTTTTTCTATTCCATGGGCTATAGTGGCCACGGCACGCAGATGTCGACTTACATGGGTCAGGTCATGGCAGATGTGATGGACGGCAACGCCGCGGCCAACCCTTGGAACGATTTTGATTGGCCGGCCATTCCCGGACATTTCGGCCCGACATGGTTCCTGCCGTTTGTCGGCGCATATTATAAATTGCAGGACATCTTGCACTGAACGATTCCAAATATCGGGCCTATCTTCAACAGCATCACAAGGACAGATCCGTGAGCGTCCCAGAGTACCGTCAATTCTATATCAATGGTCAGTGGCGCTCATCATCGTCGGGCAAAAGCAGCGCGATCGTCTGCCCGGTGACGGAAAAGGTCATAGGCTCTCTCGCCCTGGGCACCGCCGCCGATGTCGATGATGCCGTGGCGGCCGCGCGACGAGCGTTCTCGACATTTTCGGTCACCTCTGTCGAGGAACGGCGCGCGCTTTTGGAACGGGTGCAAACCCTCATGGAAGTCAGGGCCGAAGAATTAGCGGTAGCAATGACGACGGAAATGGGCACCGCCATTAGCTTTGCGCGCAGCGCGCAGGTGCCGTTCGGGATCGCCCATGTCCGGGCGGCGATAGAGGCGCTGAGTGACTATGCCTTCGTCGCCCACCAAGGATCAACCGCGATCGTGCGGGAGCCGATCGGCGTCTGCGGCCTGATCACGCCCTGGAATTGGCCGCTCTACCAGATCACCGCCAAAGTCGCGCCCGCGATCGCTGCAGGGTGTACGGTTGTTCTAAAGCCGAGCGAATTGTCGCCACTGAGCGCCCTGTTGTTCGCGCAGATCATGCATGATGCCGGGACGCCGCCCGGTGTCTTCAATTTGGTCAATGGTACGGGGGAAGAGGTCGGCGCGGCCATAGCCTCGCACCCCGACGTCGACATGGTATCGATCACCGGCTCGGTGCGCGCCGGCATATTGGTGGCGCAATCTGCCGCCGTGACGGTCAAGCGCGTGGTGCAAGAGTTGGGCGGAAAATCGCCCAATATCTTATTGCCCGATGCCGATTTTGAGCGCGTGGTGCCGCTGGGCGTTGCGTCGGCCTTGCGCAATGTCGGGCAGTCTTGCAGCGCCCCGACACGGATGATCGTGCCCGCCGATCGGCTGGAAGAAGTGGAAACGCTTGCCCGGCATCATGCGGAAAACATGGTCGTGGGCGATCCCATGACGCAGGACACCGTCCTGGGTCCGGTTGCTAACAGGGCGCAATTTGATCGTGTACAGCATATGATCGCCGTTGGCATCGACGAAGGGGCGAAGCTGATCTGCGGTGGTCCGGGCCGTCCCGAAGGATTGAGCGAAGGTTATTTTACGCGGTCCACCATATTTTCCGGCGTCACCACCAACATGCGCATCGCGCAGGAAGAGATTTTCGGGCCGGTTCTATGCATCATTCCCTATGCGACGGAAGAAGAAGCGATCATGATCGCCAACGACACCGTCTATGGTCTGGGAGCCCATGTCCAGTCGGCGGATCTGGAAAGCGCGCGGCGGGTCGCAAGGCGCATCCGATCCGGCCAAGTGCATATCAACCACCCTGCTTGGGACGCACATGCGGCATTTGGCGGTTACAAACAGTCGGGCAACGGCCGCGAATATGGCGTGTTCGGATTGGAAGAATGCCTCGAGACGAAGGCTATATTGGGATATGCCCCGTCATGACGGACGACGCAGGGGCTGTCGCCAAATCCTCTTGGTGGGTTCATGGGCTACACCTTCGCAGACCATGTCTGGTGGCAAGGCTAGGCCACTTCCTCCGCAATGCATGTACCGAATACAGGCTGGAACTCCATCATGTCACCCAGAATTAAAAAGATTGCCAGCGACGATATTCTTCCCCGGGCCGCCGATGTCGTCATCATCGGAGGCGGTATAGTCGGCGCGGCAACGGCCTACTATCTTGCGAAACGGGGCCTGTCCGTAGCGCTGCTGGAAAAGGGCTATGTCGGATGTGAGCAATCCAGCCGAAACTGGGGATGGTGCAGGCAGCAGAACCGGGACGCGCGCGAAATGCCGCTATCGGTCCTGCCGATGGATCTGTGGGACAAGTTGGCCGATGAAATCGGCGAGGATTTGGGCTTTCGCCGGAGTGGCCTCCTCTATGCCAGCGATGATGACAAGCAACTGGCTGAATGGGAGAAGTGGCAGGAAACCGCGCGGCTTTTTGATGTCGAAACGCGAATGTTGTCAGCACGCGAAGCTGCGGAGACGTTCCCCGAAACCAAGCGCAAATGGCGCGGTGGCATCCACGCCGCGCGCGACGGCAAGGCCGAACCTGCCCTGGCCGCCCCGGTCCTGGCCGAAGGTTCGCGCGCGCTGGGGGCGACGATCCATCAACAATGCGCCGCCCATGCTCTGGATATCACCAATGGGTCGGTAAGCGGCGTTCATACGGAGAAGGGGTATATTGCTACCAATGCCGTTCTGTGTGCCGCCGGCGCATGGGCATCGGCATTTTGCCACACGTCGGGTGTGCGTTTCCCGCAAGCCAGCGTCCGTCAGACCGCGCTTCGGTCTCGCCCAGCCCCCAATGTCGGCGAAGTCCTCTATACTCCCGACTGCGCGCTCACCCGCAGGCTGGACGGCAGCTACACCATGACGATCAGCGGCAAGGCGACTTTGGAAGTCACGCCGCAGAGCTTGCGCTTTGCCAAGCCATTCATGCCCATGTTTCTCAAACGCCTGCGTGCCGTGCAGGTAGGCGTCGGCAAATCCTTCTTTGTCGGGCCGGAATCCGTTTCCAGTTGGTGGTCGGGCAAAGACAAACGCTTTTCCGATATTCGGGTGTTGGACCCCAACCCCGATCCGAAATTTATCGCAGCGATCCTTGCCAATGTCCGCGCCAGCTTCCCGGCGCTGGCGGACATAGAAGTCGATGAGGCCTGGGGTGCCTATGTCGATTCCACCCCAGATGCGGTGCCCGTCATTTCGCCCGTCGATGGGATTAGCGGCTACTATCTCGCCGCTGGCTGTTCTGGGCATGGTTTTGGTGTTGGCCCGGGCATCGGGTTTTTGGCGGCGGAACTGATCGCCAATGAAAAACCCAGTGTCGACCCTCACCCCTACAGGCTGTCTCGATGGTCGGACGGTAGCAAGATCGAAGTCGGCGCACTGTAGTCCTTAGTCAAATCGCAGATTTCAAGACTATGCTTTGACCGAAGTTTATCAGTTTCGATTGCCATGGAACGCTGATGTCCTCAGGGAATACTTGCGGCGGACCTGCAAGGTCTGTGCGTGAAATATCCTTAAGCAGATGCTGATAGCGCATATCAGGCTATTCCACACTGTGGGCGATATGAGGATGTGCCAGCAGGCCTTTCAAAAATCGCCGACGAAATTCCGCTTGTGATACTTTCCAACACGATGGACGAGGATATCAAGCAGTGTCGGCCTGCTTGGCGCGCCATTTCATGCTGCCTACACCGCCGCGCCAATGGCAGCACCGCGACGATTTCCTTGACCGCCAGCCTTGTCCCCCGCGCCAGCTACCTGACCGCCGCTCGAAAAACGTATGGCCGAACTGCCGCTCCAGCTTGGCCAGCCCCTGCGTCAGCCCGGGTTCCGTAGCGCGCGCACGCTAGCCGGACGATGATATCCTGCATCGCCTGCACGATCGGGTCCGGTTCCGCCGTCTGCACGAACGCCCCGCCCTTCGCCCCTTTCACATTGCGGATGATCCCCGCGACCTCCAGACTGCGCAAAGCCTAGCGCAGCCCGCTCCGACTGACCTGAAATTCGACTGCCAGTTCGCGCTCTGCCGGCAGTTTGTCCCCGGCCTTGAGCGTGCCTGCCGCCAGTTGCTCGCGGATCTGTTAGCATATCACCTTGAATGCGCGCCGCGTCTTGATAGGGACGAAACTGGGCTTAGTGGACGGGGACGATGCCATGAACTGCGCTCCGAATGGAACGTCCAAGCTATAGCCGCCGCCGCAAAAGGCGCAATGACCGGACCAAAGGCTATTGTGAACCGTCTGGATGGCACGATATGTGTCGAACGGACATTCCAGTGGCTGCAAATGTCGATACATCAAGTGCTACGCTCATAAATCCATACGGTCCTTTCATTCACGGAGGTCAGTCTCACCGCCCGTGAGTAGGTCCTTAGTGTACGCTGGTTTCATGGTGCTGACAAAGGTTCGGGCGGATGCAGCATCACTTTTGGCCCAGAAGACAAACAAATCGAAAGATATAGCGAGAATTTTCCAACAATTTACCCCTATTTATCGCAGTCCCTAGCCGATCTGATGATAGCTCGAATGCCACGGCGCTGATGTTCATCGGCACCCAAGCTCGAAAGGCAAGGACCATGATGAAACGTCCCCTCACCAATGCGCTCGCGCTGCTGACCCTCGCCACCCCAGCAACCGGCTTTGCGCAATGCGCGCCAAACAAGCCCATTCTCGCTGCCCATGCGGTTCCCGTCATCCACTACAGGTCTGCCATGATTGACGGCGTGAAGGTCTTCTATCGTGAAGCCGGCCCCAAGGATGCGCCGGTCGTGCTGCTTGTGCACGGCTTCCCAACCTCCTCACACCAGTATCGCAATCTCATTCCGTTGCTCGCCGATCGCTATCGTGTGATCGCCCCCGATTACCCCGGATACGGACAAAGCGATGCCCCGGACCACAAATCCTTTTCCTACACATTCGCCAGGATGGCCGACGTGGTTGAAAAGCTCACGCGTGTGGTTGGTGCCGACAAGTACAGCCTCTACGTTATGGATTACGGAGCGCCGATCGGATACCGCCTTGCCCTGAAGCATCCCAACAAAGTGCAGTCGCTGATCGTCCAGAACGGCAATGCTTATGACGAAGGCCTCAAGGAATTCTGGGACCCGATCAAGGCCTATTGGGTCGAGAACACGCCCGAACGCCGCAAGGCGCTGGAAAAGCTGCTCACGCTGGAAACCACCAAGTTCCAATACACCGACGGCATGGGGGATGTGGCGCGGATCAGCCCGGATAACTGGGTCGTGGACCAGGCACTCCTCAATCGTTCCGGCAACAGCGACATTCAACTCGATATGTTCCGCGATTACGGCAGCAACATCCCGTTATACCCACAGTTCCAGGCGTTCTTCCGCCAATATCAGCCGCCGACGCTGATCGTCTGGGGCAAGAACGACTATATTTTTCCGGAAGCCGGTGCGCATCCCTACCTGCGCGATCTGCCCAAGGCGGAGATGCACATTCTCGATAGCGGTCACTTTGCGCTCGAGGACAGGCTCAATGTGATGGCCCCACTTATCCGCGATTTCCTTGATCGCAAGATCTGCTCCTGACGCGCCGCGAAGTCGAGATGCCGGCCGCTTGACTCCCCCGGGCCGGGGTCAGCCGTCTCCTATTGGTATCGCTCCGGAAAGGACACCTCATGACAAATGCGCAAATCAGCGACGCAGGCAGAGCCGCGCAATCTCGATCCATTGTCCTCGTCCATGGGGCGTTCGTTGATGCCTCCGGCTGGCAGGGGGTCTATACCGATCTCGTCCGTCGCGGGTTCGAGGTGCTGGTCACGCAACACCCGACGCAGACGCTATCTGGCGACATCGCGGTGGTGAAGCAGGCGATCGCCGCCGCCAGGAACCCGGTCGTGCTGGTGGGTCACAGTTACGGCGGTGCGGTCATCACGGCGGCTGGAAACGACGCCAAGGTCGCAGCATTGGCCTATGTCGCAGCCTTTGTGCCCGATATGGGAGAGTCGATCGGCGTCCTGACTTCGGCACCCCTCGAGGCGGGTGAAGTTGCTCCGCCGGTCGTGCCTGGGGCCGACGGCACGCTGATCGTCGATCCCGCTGGCTTTGCGCAAGCCTTTGCCGCCGATGTCGATGCCGACACGACGCGATTCCTTGCGGCTGCGCAACAGCCCTGGGGCATGGAGGCTGTCGTTGCCCCAGTCGACGATCCTGCATGGAAGACCAAGCCTTCGGCGTATATGGTAGCATCGCTCGATCGGATGATCCCGCCTCGCGCACAGCGCATGATGGCAGAACGCGCCGGAGCGGCCGTCACCGAGATCGAAGCAAGCCACGCGGTTATGCTGTCGAAGCCTGCCCAAGTCGCTGAATTCATTGCCAGGGCTGCGGCTACGCTTTGAACCGACGAGCCCATCGCACCTTGGAAGCAAGTACATCTTTTCAAAGGAGATCATCATGACGACCATCCCGAAAAGCAGCCTTCTTCCCACTAGCGGCGGTGTCGCCCTGCTCGACCCGGCGGATACGGTCATCCTCTTGCTCGACCATCAATCGGGTCTTTTCCAGACCGTCAAGGATATCCCCGTCGCCGACTTGCGGCGCAATGTCGAAATGATCGCCAAGCTTGCGACATTGCTGAAGATCCCGGTTATCACAACTGCGTCAGAGCCCAACGGCACCAACGGCCCGCTGATGCCCGAAATCGAGCTTTATGCACCGCATTCGGTCTACGTCGCGCGCAAGGGCGAAGTGAACGCTTGGGACAATCAGGATTTCGTCGACACCGTCGAAAACACAGGTCGAAGGACTCTGGTCATGGCGGGCGTCTGGACCAGCGTCTGTGTGATGTTCCCGGCTTTGGATGCGCGTGCTGCGGGCTATAATGTCTACGCGGCAATCGATGCCTCGGGCGATCCGAGCGAAATGGCATCGCGCACGTCGCTGGCCCGCTTTGTCCAGGGCGGCGTCATCCCGACGACCACCAATGCGCTGCTTTCGGAATTGCACCGGACCTGGGCGCGCGCGGAAGCCGCTGAACTTGGCGTGCTCTACGGGCTGGTGGCACCCAATTATGCCGCCGTCGCGGAGAGTTATGCCCGTGCGCAGCAAGCAGCCAGACAGACCAATTGACGCCGTTCCTGCGCCCGGCAAACATGTGACGAACTAGACAGGTGAGCTCATGCCATATGGCTTCTTGGACATTGCGAACACGCCGAGCGTTCGCCGGGCGCAGGCAGAAATGGGCGCGGATCATTTGTGGTCGGAATTCAAGGGCCATCGGGAGTTCGACAGCTTTGGACCCAAGGAGGCGGCGTTCATCGCCGGTCGCGACAGCTTCTACATGGCGTCGCTGTCTGAAACTGGCTGGCCCTATGTCCAGCATCGCGGCGGCCCTACCGGCTTTCTCAAGGTCATTGATAGCAAGACCCTAGCCTTCGCCGATTACCGGGGGAATCGGCAGTATATCAGCACCGGAAACATCGCTGCAAACGCGCGCGTCAGCCTGTTTTTGATGGACTATCCGCACGGAACCCGGCTGAAGATCTTCGCCACGGCCAGACAGGTCGCCCTCGATGCCGATCCGGAGCTGACGGCAGCAGTGACCGACACAGGCTATGGCGCGCATCTGGAGCGGATCTTCCGGCTAGAGCTGGCCGCGTTCGACTGGAATTGTCCACAGCACATCGCACCTCGCTTTACCGAAACCGAAGTGCTGTCCGCCACGCAGCCACTGCGCAACCGGCTCGCCGAACTGGAACAGGAGGTCATCCAACTTCGCCGTCGCGGGACCGACAACAACCAAGCTGCCCGCGATCAAGGAGAGCCGCGGTGAAGATTTATCTGATAGCTCTGATCGTCGGAATGCTCGCCGGGCTGCTTTACGGGCTAGTGGGCGTGCGGTCTCCTGCGCCGCCTCTGATCGCCTTGATCGGCCTCGCCGGCATCTTGCTAGGGGAACAGTTGGTTCCATTGGCAAAGCGTGTCGGCGACCGCGCTGAACTTGCCCGCTTTGTCCACAACGATGCGATACCGGCGTTGCTCGGTGTTCCCGCTCATCCCGACTCCAATCGGCCATGATCGGTCTGACGCGCCGCCAAGCGCTCGCCAGCGTAACAGGAGCGGCCCTGATGTCCGCGTCGGAGATGTCCGCCATGCAAAAACGAATTCTCGTCGTCGTCAATGCCAAGGTAACAACTCTCGACCGCGAAAACCCTCTCGCTGAAGCGGTTGCCATAAAAGACGGCAGGTTCCTTGCTGTCGGCAGCGAGCAGGATGTTCGTGCAGCGGCCGGACCGGGTGCCGACATTATTGATGGCCAAGGACGTCGCCTCATTCCCGGCCTGATCGACAGCCACATTCACGTGATCCGCGGCGGCCTCAATTACAACATGGAATTGCTCTGGGACGGCGTACCGAGCCTGTCCTACGCGATGGCCATGCTCAAGAAGCAGGCGCAAAACACGCCCCCTCCGCAATGGGTTCGGGTCGTAGGCGGCTTTACCGAACATCAATTTGCGGAAAAACGACTGCCGACGCTCGCAGACATCAATCAGGCCGCGCCAGACACGCCGGTATTCATTCTACATCTTTATGACCGTGCGCTGCTCAACGCAGCCGCATTGCGAGCGGTCGGGTACAGCAAGGACACCCCGAACCCTCCCGGTGGAGAAATCGTTCGCGATGCGGCCGGTAATCCGACGGGACTTCTTCTGGCGCAGCCCAATGCCGCGATCCTGTACGCCACGCTGGCGAAGGGGCCGAAGCTGCGCGAAGATTACCAGCTCAATTCCACCCGGCATTTCATGCGAGAATTGAACTCCCTCGGTGTTACCAGCGTCATCGACGCGGGCGGCGGCTTTCAGAATTATCCCGATGACTACGCCGTCATCGAGAAGCTCCACGCGGATGGCGCTTTGACGCTTCGCATTGCGTACAACCTGTTCACGCAAAAGCCTAAGGAAGAGCTGCTGGACTTCTCCACCTGGTCAACCAAGGTGAAACCCGGCGACGGCGATGATACCTATCGCCACAACGGCGCTGGCGAGATGCTGGTCTATTCCGCCGCCGATTTAGAGGATTTTCGCGTCGAGCGGCCTGATATGCCTGCGTCGATGGAGGCCGATCTGGAGCCGGTAGTCCGGCTGCTCGCCGAACGCCGCTGGCCCTGGCGCATGCACGCGACCTACGATCAGACGATCACTCGTGCGCTAGACGTCTTTGAAAAGGTCGACCGCGACATCCCGCTTGCCGGGCTCAACTGGTTCTTCGATCATGCCGAGACGATCAGCGACCGCAATATCGACCGAATTGCAGCGCTCGGCGGCGGCATCGCGGTCCAGCACCGGATGATGTTTCAGGGCGAATATTTCATCGAACGCTATGGCGCGAAGGCCGCCGAAGCGACACCACCGATTAAGCGGATGATGGACGCCGGCGTACCAGTAGGCGCGGGCACCGATGCGACCAGAGCGGCGAGCTACAATCCGTGGGTGTCGCTGTCATGGCTGGTTACCGGAAAGACGCTGGGCGGCACCACGCTGTATCCGGTGCGCAATCGCCTCGATCGCGAGACAGCGCTGCGCCTCTGGACCGAAAGGAACACCTGGTTTTCGAATGAGACTGGGAAGAAGGGGCAGATCAAATCCGGCCAGTTGGCCGACCTTGCTTTGTTGTCGGACGATTACTTCGCCGTGCCGGAGAGCGAAATCGTGCACCTGCGTTCGGTGCTCACGGTGCTGGGTGGCGCAGTGGTTCACGGCCAAGGCGATTACGGCCCGATCGCGCCGGTGCTGCCTCGACCGATGCCGGACTGGTCTCCGGTCGCGACATTGGGCGGCTATCACCACCAGGATCCCGCAGTCCAGAAGATAGCGGCAGCATGCGGCTGCGCATCATCCTGCGCGGTTCATGGGCATGATCATGCTGCCGCGCTCAGGACCGCTGTGCCATCGTCCGATCCGCAATCATTCTGGGGCGCATTCGGCTGCGGATGCTGGGCTGTCTGACCGAGCGGCCAGCGGCGCGCCGAGGGCCAGGCCGCGTTGTATTCTTCTGCAGTTGATGCTGAACCAAAATTAGATGCCGACGGCTTCCTGCATGCTGGCTTCGGTCCGCTGCCTCAAGCCGATGGCTCCCATCCGGTTCGCCATCCTTAGCGAAGTGCGGAAATGGCGCTCGGCCGCATCATGTTGTCCCTTGGCGCGCAGGACCAATCCAGCCACGCGGTGCAGCTCGGGATGGCACCAAAGCTCTTGTCGCAAATAGGGAAAGGCGAGCGATTTGCGCAAGCTCGCCTCCGCCTGCGCGACGTCACCGAAGGTCAGCCAAGCTTCGGCCAACATGGCCGTGTAAAACCCCAGTCGCGTTCGCCATCGCTGCCCATTCAGCGTATCAATGCTGCGTTCCATGATGCCAAGGCCGGCCCGGTCTCCCTGTACCGCCGCAAGGGCACCGACAAAAAATTCACTCGTCCCAACATAAATTCCAATATTTTCTCGCCGCGTGACTTCGGTCAGCATCTGTTGCCGACGCTGGGCTTCCTCGAAGTCGCCGGCAAGGAAAGACAGCGGCAGGCCAGCAAGGCTCAGAGCGTTGCCGAGAGAGATCATGTGATCCAGTTCGGCCGCACGTTTGATCGCGTGGCTGGATAGTGTGGCAGCTCTGTCATGCTCGCCCTGCAACCAGCATAGCAGTGAGAGCGAAAAGCCAACGGCCACCGGCAGGTCAACCTGAAAGCGGGACAAAGCCGTGCTATCTGCAATGTTGCCTACGTGCTCCAGCAGGGTTTCGAGGCGGGCTCGCGCCGATTGCAGCCTCCCTGCATATACCTCGATATGCCCAAAAAGACGGGTCCCGTCTAAATCATGCGCGGGGTCATAATCCGTTGCTTCGATAAAAGATTCGATAGCCCGCAATGCCGCAACGGGCCTTCCGGAGTACGCCAGGGATACCGCCTGCCCAAAAATCGACCGGACCAGAAAATCCATGCTGGCGGTTCGGTGCGCACATTCGCTGCTTTCCTGCCACGCCTGGTCCGTTTCAGCGTGCATGGAGAGGCCAAGTGTCATGGCCCAGGCCCGCGCCAAGGTGGCTTTGGACATCGATATCGGAGAAAGGCTCCTGAAGGCCGGGGAGTTTTGTGCAAGTTCAATTGCTGCCAGCATCTCCTTAAACACGGATAATTCCTGCCAGAGGGGGAGCCCGGCAACCACGAGCTGTGTCCCGATCCGTTCATCGCCTTCAGGGCCGAACGCCCAGCCCAGGGCGGCCCGAAGGTCATGGACCTGCTCGCGGTGTTTACGCAGCCAATCGCGCGAAGTCATGATGGACCATTCGCGCTCTGCCATTGTCAGCCTGTCAAGAATACGCTCCGCAAAGTGTCGCTTGGCCGCATCAAGGTAATCGGACGCCATCAGGCGCTGAGAGGCGTAAGTCCACGTGCTTTCTACCAGGCGACACGTGCTTTCTACCAGGCGATACGACAGCGTCCCGACGCGGGCGTCGGCAGCGACCAGAGACTTGGCCACCAGTTGCCCCAACGCATAACGCCCGGCCATCGCGTCGATCTCACCCACGGCATAGATGGCTTCGGCGTCGTCTGCGGTAAAACGGGTCGTAAACACCGACAGCAAGCTCAGCAGCAGGGCTTCGGTCTCGGGCAAGAGGCGAAAACTCCAGTCCAGCGTAGCCTGAAGCGTCTGGTGCCGAAGCGGAGAATCACGTGGCCCGCGTCGCATTTCGCCAAGGCTGCCCTCCTTCAAGCGGTTGAGGTGCGGCATGGCCGGCCCGCCCGCCGTGCCCGCTGCCAATTCGATCGCAAGGGCAAGGCCATCGACCCTTGAACATATGGCGACAATCGATTTTGCGGTGTCACCGCTGAGCGCCTGGGGGTTCTGATGCCCGACGCTTGCCAGGAACAGACGAACGGCTGGCGATGCCAGCGCGTCTCCGAGCACAAAATCATGCTCCGGATCAGGACAGGATAGGCGCTCCAGATAATATGCGTGCTCGGAGCGGGTGTGAAGAGGTTCGCGGCTGGTTGCTATGATTGGTGCATTGGGACTGGCGACCGCGATACGCTCGATCAGGGCTGCAATGCTCACGATAACGTGCTCGCAGTTGTCGATGATGAACACCAGCTCTCTGTGGGATAATTCGTCGATAACCCCAGCGATCGGGTCGCTCAAGCTCATCGAGACGCCGAGCGCGGTCGCCAGCGCAGGTACTAAGAAGCGCGGGTCGCTTAGCGCGGCGAGGTCGGCAAACGCGACATTTTCTGCACATCCAGCGGCTCGGGTGGCGCACTCGATCGCGACCGATGTCTTTCCAGCGCCCCCTGGACCCACGATGGTGACATACCCCGGTCGATTGGTCTTCGCGATGATCGTATCGATAGCCTCTTCCCGCCCGAACAGATGGGGTGGAGTTGGGGGTAGGACATGACTGCCCGGCAGCGCGGACCGGCTGTTTCCGTTGGATATGATCTCGCCATCGACCGGTGCGACAAATTTGTAACCGCGCCCAGCTATTGTGACCACGAACTCCGAATGGGGATCAAAGGTGGCCAAGACCCGGCGCAGGTTTCCAACATTGACCTTCAGGTTGTGCTCGTGCACCGTCACGCCAGGCCAAACGCGCGAATATTTCGCTTCGATCAACCACGTCCCCCGCGCGCTCGACCAGCAGGGTCAGGATATCAAAAGCACGCCCCCCTACCGCCACCGGGGTCCCACGACAGGTCAATGCCTGCTCAGCAGGTTTCAGCTCGAAACCCTTAAAGCCATACACCGCATGTGTGTTTCGACTAAGATCTGAGCGCGCCACGTCACCTACCCCTACGGGCTTGGTAACATCGATGTGGCGATTCCGCAAAGCGATCGCAAACCCGATGGTGCTGGCCTGTTCACGGAAAGGAGCCTGCGATGGAATCTACCGCGATGACCTCGAAATATGGTCGTACAGCGAGGTTCGCTCAAAATGGACCGTGTGAAGCACCCGATACCGTAACCCACCATAGCTCACGGTTGGCAGCATGCAATCAACATGACCTCCGTTACCAACCGTAGCGTCCGGACACAATCGACCTATTAAATCCGGGCCGTTCACAACCAAGCTTACCAAGCATAGCGCACGCTGATGGTTCCCCCGATAGTGCTGTAGTTACGCGATAGCCGGGCATCGCCGGATGCGCTCACAGACCATGACCGCGCTGCACTCCACTGCCCGCCAAACCGAACCGATGCGGCGTTGGCGTCGGTCGGCAGCGTCGTCCGGCTGATCTGAAGCGACGGAAGTTCCGCAAAGCTCCGGGACACGCTGCGGTCGGTATGGAAGTCGTGCATCCAGGCCAGTTGCAGCAATGGCGAGAAACTGCCGCCGCCAGATGTTTTCCACTGGCCATCAACCCGCACGCCAACCGACATCGGCAGGGCGGTGATCGTCTTTTTGTGGAAACTGATCTCGCTTTCACGCGCGTTGGACAGGATCTCCGTCGCGGACCCCTGGTACAGCCGCATCGGCTCGATAGCGAGGAACGGCACGATATGCGCCGCCGGTCCGCCAAGGCCGAACGCATAGCCTGTTTCGAACCGCGCGCCGACGGTTTTGGTGCCCAGCTTGAGCGAACCCGCCATGCTAACGCCGAGCGCATCCAGCCGGCGGGTGAAGCGGGTGGTGCCGGTGCCAATCTGGGCCAGCGCCGACACATAGGCGGAACCGATATGACCGATGCCGTAAAGGCTCAGCGAATAATGGTCGCCCTGAGCGTTCGAATGTGGCGCAACCAGGCTCGACGAAGCATCCATATAGGTGAATGCGGCACCGAGCAGGATGGTGTCTCCTGTTTCGCCGTCGATGCCGATGGTTATGCCGCGTAGCTGGCTGGACAGTCCTGCGCCGCTGCCAGCAGAAGCGGTAGGCGTCAGCCAGAACCGGTTTGCGCTGGGTTGCGCGGGTTCGACACGCCAGCCATCAAGGCGATCGGTGACAGACTGGATCGATCGCTGAGCCGCCGACAGGACTTGCCTGGGCACGATCGTCACCCCGCCTGCACCGAGCGTCTTATAAGCGCTTTCCAGCTTGTGTGCGCTGTCGAGCTCGACCAGCCTTGCCGTCAACAAACGTGACAGTGCCGATCCGCCCTGGGCCTGAATCGCGCCGAACGCATTGCCGATCTCAACCCCGGCACCACTGAGTCCATCAGGGGCAAAATTCGCGGTCGATACAAGGCTCAGCACGCCGCCCTCGGTTGCGAGCGCATAGCTGAGGATCGCGCTCCGGGCGGTGCTGAGCGTGATGCCCTGCGCGGCCAGCCCGCCGACGGCCGAAACGACCCCGCCGAGCTTAAAGCTGCCCGGCCGGACCGACCCGGCGTTGAGCGTCGTGACCGCCAGCGTGCCGTCCAGTTGCGCAGCGCCGAGGATATGGAACGTATCGGAACGCCCGCTTTGATGATCGACCCCGATCTGCATCATTCCGGTTGCAGATTGAGTGAACGCACCGTTGATAAGGACGCTGCCGACCCCCGATGCATTGGCGAGGATGCCGTCATTGCGGAAGTGGCCGGCACTCCCAAGATCAATCGATGATCCTGATCGGATCGTGCCACCCGCCAGATTGTGGAGCAGATTTTCTGCGCCATCCTTTAACGCGATGCTACCCAGTAAGGTGCCGCGATTTGCGATGGTGGTGTCGCCCGACAGGCTCCTGATCGCGGTGCCGCCCGCACCGTCCAGCGTGGACAGGCTGCCGCTGTTGTTGATCTGGTTGATCGGCGAATCAAGCAGTGCGGCATGCCCGCCTTCGCCGCCGATAGCGCTCGCGCCTTCTTCGATGTTGAGGATGGGGTCGGTCGAGGAATAGGCGTAGATGGCGCTCGCTCCGACACCGCTGGCCTTGATCTCCACGCCCTTGGCCAGATTGACCGTGACGATGCCCGATGTCCCGCCCGACCCGGCGCTGGCGAGAAGCGCGGTGGTGCCGCTCATGACCAGGCCGCCGCCGCCCGCGACCGATTGGGCAACGACGCCGTAGCCGCCCTTGCCGGTGGTGGTGATCGAGGCATTGACGTTGACGGTGACGGTCCCGGAATTGGCCGCTGTGCCGCGCGTGGTCGTCGAGGTGAGCGTATTGCCGCCCGACAGCACCGCGCCGCCGCCGCCGCCCACGCTTTGCGCGAGGATGCCGATTGCGTTGGTGCCGCTGGTCGTGATCGCCGCGTTGCTGGTGACGGTGACGTTGCCGCCGCTGTTGGCCACGCTCGCGCCGCCGCCCAGCGTCGCGCTGCCGGTGGAGATCGCCAGACCGCCGCCGCCGCCGATGCTCTGCGCGACGATGCCGACCGCGCCGGTGCCGCTGGTTTTGATGGCCGCGCTGTTGGTGACGGTCACACCTTGGGCGGTGCCGCCCGCTTTTCCACCCAGCGACGCGGCGGTGGTTACGACTTGGCTCACGCCGCCGCCGCCTGCGATCGACTGCGCGACGAGGCCATAGGCGAACGCGCCCTTGGTGGTGATCGAACCGCTGGTCGTCGAGACATTGACGCCGCCGCCGCGTCCGTTCGACGCATTGCCAGCGCCCAGCGTCATGGTGCCGGTAAACAGGCTGTTGGGCGATCCCGTCAGGCTGGCAAGACCGCCGCCGCCGGACACGCTTTGCGCCAGAATGCCGATCGCCTGCGCGCCGCTGGTCGAGATTGCGCCCGATCCGCTGGCCGTGACATCGCCGGCCCAGTCAGAGCCGTTGAGCTGGCCCAGGCGACCATTGGCCGTGCCGCCGCCGCCCTTGGAGCTGTCGGTGAAGCTGGCGACGCCGCCGCCGCCGCCGACCGATTGCGCCAGCAGCGCGACGGCATTGGCGCCGGTGGTCAACAGGCCCGCCGAATAACTGGCAGTAACCACGCCACCATCGCCGTTGTTGGCGCCGGTCGCGCCGAGGTTCAGCGACGCCGTCACGCCACCGCTCGATGCGCTGAGCCGGCTGTTTCCGCTGACGCCGCCGCCGCCGCCGATCGACTGGGCGATCAGGCCGAACGCGCCCGCGCCGCTGGTCGAGACCTGGCCGTTGCTGGCCAGCGTGACCGTGCCGCCGCCCTGACCGCCGCCCGCCGAACCGCCGAGCGTCAGGGCGACATTGGCCTCCCCGCCGCCCGCGCTGGTCGCGCTGGAGGTGGAAGCGGAACCGCCACCGCCGCCCACCGACTGCGCAAACATGCCATAGGCCAGTGCACCCGCTGTCTTGATCGCGCCGCCATTGGTGACCGACACCGCGCCGCCCACGCCGCCGACGCCGCCCGATCCGCCTAGGACGGCGGCGATCGCATAGGAGCCGCCATTGGCGTTGCTGGTGGCCGAACCGCCATTGCCGCCGCCGCCGCCGACCGATTGCGCCTGAATGGCAGTCGCCTGATCGCCAGCAGTGGTAATCGCGACCTGGTTGGCGACTTCGACGGCCGCGCCGCCGCCGCCTGCGCCGCCATTGCCGCCGATGCCCATCGCCACGGCCACGCCGCTGGCTGTGTTCGCGTCGGCATTGCCGGCATAGGTGGTGTTGCTCAGGGCGCTGCCGCCGCCGCTGCCCGATCCGGCGGTTGCCGCTGCGCTGAACGCGCCGCCATTGCCGCCGCCGCCGCCCACTGACTGCGCGAAGATGCCATAGGAGCCTGCGCCAAAGGTAGCGATGCCTTGTCCGCTGGTCGCTGTGGCGCAAAGACCACCGCTCGCCGTACCGCAGACCAGCACCGCGCCGCCGGCGCCGCCGCCGGCACCCAATCCCGCCAGGCCGATCGCGACCGATGCCGAACCGCCCGACCCGGTGGTCGAGCTGGTCGAACCGCCATTGCCGCCACCGCCGCCGACCGATTGCGCGAAGATCGCGCTGCTGCCCGCCGCATAAGTAGTGAGCAGGCCGCCGCCCTGCGTGACCTGCACCGCGCCGCCTGCGCCCGCGCCCGCGCCGTTGCCGCCCATGGCCATCGAGACGCTGGCCTTGCCCGCATTGGCGTTGGTGCTGCTCGACCCGCCATTGCCGCCGCCGCCGCCGACCGACTGGGCAAAGATCGCCGCCGATCCCGACGCCAGGAATGCCGACGCGGCGCTGCCCGTGGTGATCGAGCCGCTGTTCGCGACGGTCACCGCATTGCCCGCGCTGCCCGATCCGCCCGCGCCGCCCAGGCTCATGCCGACCGCATAGCCGCCGCTGCTGCCCGCGCCGCCCTGACCGCCATTGCCGTCATGGCCGGCGGACGAGGACGTGGCGTTGCTGGCGGAGGTATACGCCGTCCCGCTGGTGC
>TARA_R110000787_G_scaffold215191_6_pt1 | contig 26910 bp, 24 predicted proteins | sample TARA_R110000787 | Tara Oceans TARA_R110000787 (sample SAMEA4397920) | marine metagenome | biome: Polar Biome; feature: [DCM] deep chlorophyll maximum layer (ENVO:01000326); material: water (ENVO:00002006), including particulate matter (ENVO:01000060) such as... | depth 35 m | reverse complement strand
AACCGTCAAGCCGCATAATACGCGGCCCCCAGCTCTCGCTTACCCCGCAGTATATCAAACGACCCGAAGGCTCGGCTCTGGAACGATGCCCGCATCATTCGCCGCCTGCGCCAGATTCAAATCCTAACCTCGCAACGTCGTCCCAAAACGACTGTGGTTGAGACTTATAAGACCGGCAAGAAAGGTCCTAAAAACTGACTATCGTCTTGCTGAAACATAAGAAGCCGACGAGACTCCATTGAGTCTCGGCGGCTTTGTCGTCAAGAAAAACAAATGATGATATCGCCTAATTCCATTCCGGACTTGATGCATTATCTAGCAAAATTCGGGATCAAATTAGAGGTTAACTCATTGAAAATAAACAACTGCTAAAACACCTCCGAGTTGACTAGCCCAGATCCGCCTTGATAAACTCCGCAGCCCGTTCGCCGATCACGATGCTCGTCGCGTTGGTATTGCCGCTGATGATTTCCGGCATGATCGAGGCGTCGGCGATATAAAGACCGTCCAGCCCCTTGAACTTCAGACGCGGGTCGACGACCGCGGCGTCGTCTGGACCCATGCGGCAGGTGCCGACGGGGTGATAGACGGTATCGGCACGGTCACGGATCAGCGCGTCCAGTTCCGCATCATCATCCATGTTGATCGGATGCCGGTCGGTCGGTGAATATTCGGTCAGCGGCGGGCTTTCCAATATCCGTTTCATATGCCGCACACCCTTGCGCAAGGTCGCGATATCACGATCATCATCGAGGAAGTTAGGGTCGATCGACGGCTGCGCTTGTGGATCGTCATTATTGAGCCGTACCGTGCCTTTGCTATGCGGGCGCAGGACACAGGCGTGGCAGCTGAAGCCGTGACCCTTGACCTGCTCGCGGCCGTGATCCTCGAGCATCGCTGGCACGAAATGATATTGGATATCGGGGGCTGGCACCTCCGGACCGCTGCTCCAGAACCCGCCCGCTTCGGCATAAGGTGTGGTCATGATCCCGGTGCGTTTGATCCGATGTTGGAGTATTGCCTTGGCCATGCGGACGGTGCCTTCGAGAGAATCGCCGATCAGTTCCTTGGACTCGGTCTGATAGCCGGATACAAAGTCGATATGATCCTTGAGGTTCGCGCCGACTTCGGGCTTGTCGAGCACGATGTCGACACCCTTGTCCTTGAGATGGGCTGCTGGACCGATGCCGGAGAGTTGCAGGATATGGGGTGACCCGAAGGCTCCGGCGGAGAGGACAACCGCAGCGCGCGCGTTGATCGTTTCGCTGCCAGACCCTCGCCTGATCTGCACGCCGGTGACGCGCCCGTCTTTGACAACCAGTTTCTCGACCAGTGACTTTGTCTTTATCGTCAGATTCGGGCGAGACCGTGCCGGCTCGACATAGGCGCGCGCGGCGGACCAGCGTTCGCCGTCTTTCTGGGTCACCTGGTACATGCCCATGCCTTCCTGCTTCTCGCCATTGAAGTCATCGAGAATCGGCAGTTGCAGATTGCGCGCCGCTTCGACGAAGGCAAGGCTGCCCGGGTTGGGCCATTTCTGGTCGGACACGGAAAGCGGTCCGTCGCCGCCGTGATAATCATTACCGCCGCGTTCGTTGCTTTCGGATTTCTTGAAATAGGGCAGGATATCGTCATAGGACCAGCCGTCGCAGCCGAGGGCCGCCCAATTGTCATAATCCCATTTGTTGCCGCGGATATAGACCATCGCGTTGATCGCGCTGGAACCGCCCAAGCCGCGTCCGCGCGGCTGATATCCGGTGCGGCCGTTGAGGCCCTTTTGCGGGACCGTATCGAACTTCCAGTTGGCATTTTTCAGCAGGAACGGCATCATTCCCGGCGTTTTGACCAGGAGATTATTATTTCGTCCGCCAGCCTCGATCAGGCATACCGAACGCTTTCCGTCTTCGCTCAGCCGTCCGGCGACTGCACTGCCGGCGGAACCGCCGCCGATGACGATGATGTCAAATTCTGCCATATTCCTGTTACTCCCCATCTGCGCTTTTTGCGCATTTTGGGGAGGCTATATTGTAAAGCACCGGCTGTGCACAGTGCAAATAATCCAACTATCGCGCCGCCGATCATGTCGATCAGATAATGGGTCCCTTCGACCGGTGTGGAAAGCAGCATAGCGCCATTTATCACCAGCAACGGCCAGCGGAGATAGGGGCATTGCCAGGCCATGGCGATATAGATGACGGCTGCGGCAGTATGGAAGCTGGGAGCACAAACCAGTCCCTGAAGCGCACCCAGATCAACGCTGCCCAGCAGATTGTCCCGTAACAGCGGAATTAATTCCGCCTGATAGAGGGCGCTGGTTGGCATGTACGGAACCGGCCCTTGCCATATATAGGCAAGCGGACCGACCGCCGGAAAGGCGAGGAATGCCAGCATGGTAATCACCGCGGCCAGCCAGAAGCTGAACAGGAAAAGTTGCGCGCGGGCGCGTTCGCCGCTGATCGCGAGACCGCCGAGCAGCAGCACCGGTGACATATAGATATTGGCATAGGCCAGACTTCCGGCCGATTGCAGCCATGGGTTGTTGACGACCAGCAAATACCAATCCACCCATTGGAAGCCCAGAAATGCGTCGATACGGGCCAGTGCCGGGTCGACAAATCCGCTGGTTGCTGCGGCGACAGGATAGGTCGCGGTTGCACCCAGCAGGCTGATGAACAGAAAGAAGCCGACATATTCGAAAAAATCGCGGGCGATCCGCTGCCATCCGGTCGCATGATCTCGCAACCTATAGCGAGTGGTTACGAGCAGCAGCAGCAGCAGAAAATATTTGCCATTGCTGGCTTTGAGAAAGTCCAGGTCGAGACCGGCCCATCCCATCATGGCGATGACGATCAGCAGGCTACAGGCGAGCAAACCCAAAATCCAGCTGGTCGGTACAATGCGGGTGATCAAAGCCTGCCGGTCGGTGTGAATGTCCTGGATAGCGCTCATGTCCATGAGCGGAACCCTCGGTACAATATCGCAGCAAGACAGGTTCGAATATTGGCCAGCCCGCGACGAACGCGGCTGGATCCCTCCGAAAATTGCAAAATGGTTCCAATGCGCGACCCGCGTGCGAATCATGCACGACTGGAAGGGACCCCAACCCCTCTATCGCGCGCTTGCGCTCTTTTTCAGACAAAGGATAGCGGCAAATTCGCGGCGTTCGATAAAGCTAGATTTTCTCGTTTTGCATCCAGCGTTGCTTGATCATCTCGCTGCTTTCGCGGCTTCCGTCATGGCTCCAGCCAGGCGGCTTGATCAGATAGTTCCACTTGTGCCGCCATGGCGCGGACCACAAGTCCTTGGCAATGCCGATCCATTCGTGGAAGGCAGCCCAGAAAAGGTTAAAGCTTTCTAGATTCTTGATGATGCCATATTGAATTTTTTCCGCATCGGTTTCCGGTTCATAGGTGCCGAACATCTTGTCCCAGATGATGAACACACCGGCATAATTGCGGTCGAGATAGCGCGGGTTGGTCGCGTGATGGACGCGGTGGTGCGACGGCGTGTTCATCACCGCTTCGAACCATTTCGGCATCCGGTCAATCGCTTCGGTGTGGATCCAATATTGATAGATCAGGTTCAGCCCCGAGAGGAAGAAAACCAGCGCCGGAGGAATGCCGAGGAAAAACAGCGGCATCGAAAACAGGAAGCTGAGAGCGAAAAAACCGGTCCAGGTCTGCCGCAGTGCCGTAGTCAGATTATAATGCTGGCTGCTGTGATGGATGACATGCGCTGCCCAGAACCAGCGGACGCGATGCGCCGTGCGGTGAAACCAGTAATAGGCAAAATCGTCGAGCACGAAGGCCAGTGGTGCAAGCCAGAGCAGCGTCTTCCAGTCCAGCTCGATATCGATGATTCTATGCTCGTAAACCCACAGGCTCAGCGCCAGGACAAGGCCACCGGTCAGGATGCCGGCGACCAAGCTCCCCATTCCCAGCGCCAGCGAGGTGAAAGCATCCTTGGTCTCGTAGCGAATCTTCGCGTTTTTCCGGCTCCACAGCCATTCCATTGCGACCGTGATGACGAAAAAAGGAATCGCCCAGAGGGTTGGAGATGGCAGGTTTTCCATTTTCCAGACTACTTACACGAATGTTAGTGGCTGTCCAGATGCCTCAGCTAGTTCCCGGACGAAAGCGCGTCGACCATCGCCCGGACCGGAGTAATATCATAGCCCGCGTTACCGGCAAGCCGGGAGATTTCGTCCGCTTCGACACCCTGTTTCGCCTGCGCCAGCGCCCACAGCAATGTGGATCGCGTGCCGGAACGGCAATAGGCGAGGATCTTGTCACCATCGGCGAGCGCCGCGATCATTGCATCGACCTGCGGTCCCGAAAAGCCGCTGTGGGTTATCGGAATTGCGATATATTTCATGCCCGCTTCCCGCGCAGCCGCTTCGATATCGGCACTCTGAGGAGCAGACGGATCCTCGCCATCGGGGCGATTGTTGATGATCAGGGTCACGCCTTCGGCCTTGGCTGCAGCAACATCTTCAAGACTGATTTGCGGTGCCACGCTTATATTGTCGTTAATTTTCCGGAACATGCTCTGGGTCTCCTCTGTAGGAATGGGCGTATCGGTTGCGGTTGCCGCGCTACAGCCGATCAAGGCTATTGGTAATAAGGCGGGCAGAAATCTCATATATTGGCCTAGGCTGCTTCGGTCACTTCGCGGATCACCGCCAGAAACGCGTCGCCATGTTTCTCCAGCTTCGCCGCGCCAACGCCGGGCAATTCGCTGAGCGCCGACAGGCTGTCCGGTTTCAGGCCGGTCATATCACGCAGCACACTGTCGTGGAAGATCACATAAGGCGGGACGCCCAGTTCCTTGGCCAGTTCCATGCGCTTCTTGCGCAATGCCTCGAACAAGGGGTCGCCAAACGGGTTGGGCGAGGCGCTGGCACCGCGTCGTTTTCGCGAAGTCCGTTTCGGCGGTTCGACAATCGCGATTTCCTGCTCGCCCTTGAGAATTTTCCGCGCTTCGGGACCGAACATCAGGCCGCCATGATCGGTGTTGCGCAGCGCGTCGCGCAGCAACAGCGACCGCGATACCGGCTTGATCAGAGCGGCTTCCTCTTCACCGACAATGTCGAAGACCGAAAGCTGGTCATGACCGCGGGCGAGGATTTTTTCGTCCTGTCGTCCGGTCAGCACCGCCTCGAGATGGGTGACGCCGAAACTCTGTCCGGTGCGATAGACGGCGGACAGGAATTTCCGCGCCAGTTCGGTCACGTTGCGGGTTTCCGGAGCGTTCAGGCAATTGTCGCAATTGCCGCATTGGTCGGCCGGATGCTCGCCAAAATGCCGGAGGAGAATTGCGCGGCGGCATCCCGGAGTTTCGACCAGACCGCCCAAGGCGGCGAGCCTTGTCCGCTCGCTCTCCAGTCGGGTCTCGTCGATCTCGCCAAGCCGCTGTCGCGCTCTGGCGAAATCTTCCGCGCCCCAGAACATATGCGCTTCGGCGGGATCGCCATCGCGGCCGGCACGGCCGGTTTCCTGATAATAAGCCTCGATCGACTTGGGCAGGCCGGCATGGGCGACAAAGCGGACATCCGGCTTGTCGATCCCCATGCCGAAAGCAATGGTGGCGACCATCACCATATCCTCGGAAGCGACAAAATCATGCTGGTTCTGCTGACGAACTTCTGGCGGCAAGCCAGCGTGATAGGCGCGGGCGCTGCGTCCGGTGGCGGCGATCTGGCTGGCCATTTTCTCGGTGGCGGCGCGGGTCTGTGCGTAAACAATCCCGGGTCCAGGAATACGATCGACCAGATCACCGACTTGCCGTGCCAGGCCGCTGCGCGGGCTCATGCTGTAGCGGATATTGGGCCGGTCAAAACCGGCGAGGATCAGGCCGTCTTGTTCGATTCCCAGCTGCACCAATATATCGTCGCGGGTATGCGCATCGGCAGTGGCGGTCAGCGCCAACCGTGGCACCGAGCCGAAATGGTCGAGCAGCGGGCGGAGCAATCGATAGTCGGGCCGGAAGTCATGGCCCCATTCGGAAACGCAATGCGCTTCGTCGATAGCGAAGAGCGAAATGTCTGTCTGTTCCAGCAATTCGCGAAAATGCGATTGGGACGCGCGTTCCGGCGCGGCGTAGAGCAGGTCCAGTTCGCCGGCCTTCAGACGGGCGATGGTCTCGGCGCGATTGTCGTCGGCCGAGGTGAGGGTGGCTGCCCTGATCCCCACCGCCTCGGCGCTGCGCAACTGGTCGTGCATCAGCGCGATCAGCGGCGATATCACGATGGTGGTGCCCTTGTTGGCGATGGCGGGTAGCTGGTAGCAGAGCGATTTACCCGAGCCGGTCGGCATGACCGCGAGCGTATTCTGTTTCGCCATCACGCGCTGCAGCACATCCGCCTGCATGCCGCGAAAGCTGCTGAAGCCGAATGTGGATTTGAGCAAGGGAAGGAGGGCTTCGGTCATATTCTAGTCCCTAGCCAGAGACGGCGTTGCGCGAAACCGGAAAAGCGAGAATTGACCGAAAATGTAATCCGCGCGGACGGTCACGCCTTCTCCCGCTGGTCCTCTGCCTGCCGCTTCCACATATCTGCATAGAGGCCGCGTTTAACCAGCAACTGCCGGTGGCTACCCCGTTCCGCGATGCGGCCTTCGTCGAGCACGATGATTTCATCGGCATGCGTGATCGTCGACAACCGGTGCGCGATGATCAAGGTGGTCCGCCGCTCCGATATCTTGGCGAGCGTCGCCTGGATTTCGTCCTCGGTACGGCTGTCGAGCGCCGAGGTCGCTTCGTCCAATATCAGCACCGGCGGATTTTTCAGCAAGGTTCGGGCAATTGCGACGCGCTGCTTCTCGCCGCCGGACAATTTCAATCCGCGCTCGCCGACCTGGGTGTCATAGCCATCGGGAAGCTTGGCGATAAATCCATCCAGCGCCGCCCCGCGCGCTGCTTCCTCGATTTCCGCCTGGGTTGCCCCTTCGCGGCCATAGCCGATATTATAGCCGATGCTGTCGTTGAACAGGACGCTGTCTTGCGGGACGATACCAATCGCGCCACGCAAGCTGTGCTGGGTGACTTCGGCTATGTCCTGACCGTCGATCAATATGCGTCCCGCTTGCGGGTCATAGAATCGGAACAGCAATCGCGCGATCGTCGACTTGCCGGCACCGGACGGCCCGACAATGGCGAGCGTTCCGTCAGCCGGAACTTCAAAATCGAGCCCGTGCAATATCTGGCGATCATCGTCATAGTTGAACACGACATTTTCGAACCGCACTGTGCCGTCGGAAACCTGCAAAGCTTTCGCGCCCGGCTTGTCGACAACCTCCTGTTTGGTGTCGATCAGCTTGAACATCGCATCCATGTCGACCAGACCCTGACGGATGGTGCGATAGACCATGCCGAGCAGATCGAGCGGCCGGAACAGCTGCATCAGCAGCGCATTGACCAGCACCAGATCACCAACCGTCAGTTCACCCTGTTTCCAGCCGTAAACGCTGAACGCCATCGCTCCGATCATCGCCAGATTGGTGATGATCGACTGTCCGATATTCAGCAAGCCAAGCGAGTTTTCCGATTTGACCGCAGCGGCTGCCCAGTCGCGCATGGCCTTGTCATAGCGGTCGGCCTCGCGCTTTTCGGCAGTGAAATATTTGACCGTCTCGTAGTTGAGCAGGGCATCGACAGACCGGCCAATCACTCTTGTATCCATATCATTCATCTTCGCCCGTAGAGCGTTGCGCCAGTCGGTGACCTTGCGGGTGAAGGAGATGTAGATCGCGACCATCGCCATCGTCGCGGCGACTAGGCCGAAGCCGAATTTGATCTGGAAAATGACCAGTACGGCGGTCAGTTCTACGATCGTCGGAGCAATGTTGAACAGCAGGAAATAGAGCATGATGTCGATGCTCTTGGTTCCGCGCTCGATGACCTTGGTAACTTCACCGGTGCGGCGGCCAAGGTGAAAGCGCAGCGATAGACTGTGGAGATGGGTAAAAACATTGGTCGCGAGGCGTCTTGCGGCTTGCTGACCGACTTTTTCAAAGACAATGTTCCGCAGGTTATCGAACATCACCTGCCCGAAGCGCGCCAGTCCGTAAGCAGCAACCAGCGCGAGCAACACGGTCAGTTCGGTGTCGAGATCATCGCCCGACATGCCATCGATAACCGCCTTGTACAGGAAAGGCATCGTCAGGATCGCCGCCTTGGCACAAAGCACGAGGAAACCGGCGACGATGATTCTCATCCGCAAACCCGGCTCACCCGCAGGCCAGAGATAGGGTAGGAAACGCTTGAGCGTAGGAATCATCGGCGGGTCAATCTGACCCTGGGTAGCATAATCAGGTGGCATGGGGCCGGATGTAGGGCGAGCGGCGCAGAAAGTCTATCTGGCTAAATTTTCTTGTCGAGCGGTGCGTCTAAAAACTGCCGCTGACCTTCAGCCGACAGATCAGGCCGAATTCGCGTTTGCGGTCCTCGACAAAGGCGATCGGACCGTCGCGCCTGTTTTCATAGACCGTGCGGGCAAATTGTTCGCTGCGCCCGAAAAGATTGCCCAGATTGGCTTGTACGGTCAGACCGAACACATCCTTATGTTCCACGAATATCCAGCTATAGGGAGCGCCGGTGCGAAAGCGGTTGCTCTGGTCGAGGCGCAGAAATCTGGAATAGCGGAAGTCCTCTATACCGGCCCCCCATGCCCAATTGCTTCCCGGCACATCGTGACGGAAATTGGCCTCATAAGTGAATATCTTGTCGTCATTGATCCGGCGCGAGACGCCGGTCACGGGATCGTTCAGCGAACTTTTCCGGATTTCTCCTTCAAAATCAAGCTTGGCTCCGGCCCAGCCGATCGGGTCAAACAATATGCTGGTCAGCAGTTCCACGCCATAGCTGGTCGCGCTGTCGAGATTGCCACGGGCTTCGGTGGTTGCCGTGATCGGAATGGAATCGACTATATCACTGAATTTTTCGCCGTAAATATTGACGGTCATCGAACCCCATGGCCCAAGTTTCCGGGTCGCTTCCAGTTCGGCCCGCCAGCTTTGCGGCGGCACCAGTTCCGGGTTTCCTGCATTCCCGTTATTCTGGGACACATCCACGGATTCGACAAAATCAAAGAAATTCAGCTGGCCGACCGACCGTTCCAGTTTCAGGCTGATGTCCAGATCATCTTGAGGCCGCCAGGCAAGCGATAGCGATCCCTTCGGTCGGATGAAAGACCTGCTCTGGCCCGCTGCGCCGCTCTGGCTGATCTTGCTATATTCGCCACCCAGTGTCGCCTGAAGGCTCAGGTTTTCCAACAGGGGGCGTCCGTAGGAGCCTATGAATTCACCGCGATATTCGGTGACTTTGCTATTGGCATTGGTCAAGGCAACCGGCTGGAAAATGCCCTGGGTATCGAGCACCGCTAGACTGCCCTCATTGTCCAGGAAATTATAGGCACCCTCGAGACTGAAGCCCCAATCCGTGCCGCCCTTCGTCTTCCAGCCATATTCGGCCCGGAATATTGACTCGCCTTCGTCGGTCACGCGGTCAAACCGGCTACCGTTCGGGGGCGTAACACCATCGGTGAATGTCTGGCCGAAAAAGTCGCTGACCGGGCTATGTTCAAATCGCTGCAAGCCAATGAGCTTCAGTCGCCCTCCGCCGAGAGCGAAATCATAGTCGGCGCTGAGTTCCGCATTCCATTCATTCTCGCGGCTGTCGTAGAGTTCGAAAATATCGGGCTGACCGATCTGAGTACGATCTGTGGCAACCGATTCACGCCGCCGAAATATTTGGTAGGCGCCATTGATATTGAACACAGACCCGGCTGCGCTGGTACGGTTATAGGATGCGCTCAGCTTTGGTAGATCCTGACGATAGCGGGCAATTTCGTCACGCTCGAACAGCAGGTCGCCAAAGCGGCCTGTAACTTGTTCCGGCCCCTCGACACCGTTGCGCGCAGCATCATTCTCGATCGCGAGGGTGAAGTCTCCCTTGCCGAGCTTGCCGCTGATAGAAGCTTCGCCTGCAAACCAGTTGTTGCCCGAGCGCCGCCATTGAGGCTCCCATTTGAAATTGCCGCTGAGGCCGCTTGTTTCGTTCGTGTCGGTTACGAGATTGAGTACCTGACCTGAAAGGCCGGAAATGCTAAGCGTTGCGCCGTCAACGATTTCGACCCGCAGTACATTAGCAGCGGAAATTCGGCCCAGGAAAGTGAATGCGTCGCTATTCTTGCCCGAGATGCGCGCGCCGTTGATCAGGACATTTTCGTCCGCCTGACCCAGGCCGCGCTCGTCATCGTCTCCGGTGTCGATGGTGAACCCCGGCACCTGGCTGACAATATCGAGCGCGGTGCGGGGATTGAAGCGGGCAAATTGCGTCGCGTCATATATCTGCCGGCCATTTTCGGTGCGCGGCTGCAAGGAGGACAGGGACGCTGTCTGGGCATGTGCTGCAATGGGGAACAGGCTGGATGCGGTCATCGCACTCATGGCAATGCCGGTTAGAATCCGTATTCTGTTGGTCAATATATCCCTCCCCAGGGCGTTTTGTTCTGGAATTAGGCGCTGCTATGTCCAAATGGTTGCAGCCGATACCGGCTTTCGATAAACTACACCCGTAGTCGGATAAACGACATAGGTTATTTCAAGCGTTAAGCCGTTCAAACTTAATGTTTGTTGAAAAATAGTACCCAGGCCGCCGCGCAATTGGCGAGCGTATAGACGAAATAGAAGATCACGGCGGTGAGCATACCCATGTCGGCAAAAATCATCGCTGACAGGAGCATGAAGAACTCCAGAATATAGCTACCATGAGGACCAAGTATCTTCCGGAAACCGCCCCGTGCTTCGGCAATGATGGGATGGTTACTCTCCAACATAGCCTTGTGCATCGCGAAATTGCCGATGCCGCAGAGGAAGATGACGAAAATATACATGGCTTCAATATAAACGCATTTGTCCTCATTGTCATTTGGTCAGAAAAATAATCGTCCAGCGGGAGATGAAATGGACTTTGCATGGAATTTGCCAACATGGAGTGCTGGTGCGGCGACCTACTCGCTAACAACGCCGGTTCCGAGAGGGTGGCCGGACATTCTTGTCCTCGGCAAGCGTTTCAAAGCCAACAGCCGGCCATTTTGGTAAAAATATACAGGAATAGTTCAACTTGATGGCGCCCTGTTACGATCAATTTAACCATTTTAAACGAATGTAAAATCCTCCCAATCTAGGATTCAGAAGTGGCGAAAGGTTTTTTACACGCATTTTCCAACGAATCCGCCATAAGTGCGGATCCGGAAGGCGTGTCTGTAATAACATCGAATGATTATGCCCGGCGCATCGAGATTCTTGATGATTTTGAACAAGCGGGAATAAGCTGGCTATGGGCAACCGATGCAAATGGTAATTTGGTATATCTATCAGAAAAGGCAGCGGAAAATCTGAACAAGCCGATTGGCGATTTGCTGGCAGTCTCTCTGACCAGCCTGTTCGAAAATGATCCCGACAACCCGGACGAAAAATCAGACCGTCCCTTCAAATATCATCTGAGCAAGCGCAGCAAGATCAACGATTTGGTCGTCCGCCGGATACCGGACACGCTGGGTCAAAATGATCGTCCGACATGGTGGTTGATTTCCGGCCATCCGAAATTTGACGATTCGGGCAATTTCCAGGGCTATCGCGGCAATGCAAAAGATGTGTCGGTGGAATATCAACAGAAACTGGAAGATTTGCGGCTGGCGGAATTTGACTCGCTGACCGGACTTGCCAACCGTCACCGGATGGACAGTCGGCTCAACGGAATGTTGGCTGCATTCAAGGCGGCCAACCGCAGCTGCGCGATCATGATGCTTGATCTCGACCGCTTCAAACAGGTCAATGACACGATGGGCCATGCAGCCGGGGATCAATTGCTCCAGCAGGTGGCAAAGCGGATGCGTGAGATTATCGGGGATGGTGGTGAAATCGGCCGTTTAGGCGGTGATGAATTTCAAGTCATATTGCCAGATATGGATGATCGGGGAAAACTGGGCGAACTTGCCGAGAAAATCGTGCAGCTTGTGTCCAAGCCCTATCCCATTGACGACAAAAGCGCGACGATCGGAACCTCGATCGGTATCGCGATTGCGCCCTATGACGGCGTCGAGAAGGACGAACTGGTTCGCAGTTCCGATCTTGCCCTCTATGCGGCCAAAAATTCAGGCCGTGGACAATATCGTTTCTATGCCGCCAATTTGAAAAATGAGGAAGACGAGCGGCGCGTTCTGGTAGAGGATCTCCGGGACGCGCTCGCCAATGACCAGGTTGAACTGCATTATCAGCCGGTCGTCCGCACCGACGATCACATGGTCGTCGGGTTTGAGGCGCTGATGCGCTGGGTGCACCCGGAGCGGGGAGGGGTCAGTCCTTCGGTATTCATTCCGATCGCGGAAGAATTGAATCTGATCAACCAGCTGGGTGAATGGGCGCTTCGCCGTGCATGCCGCGATGCTACGCAGTGGCCGAATTCGGTTCGGGTCGCCGTCAATGTGTCAGCCGTGCAATTTGCCAATAGCGGATTTCCCGAAATCGTGATGAACGCACTGGCGTCGAGCGGGCTGGACCCGGCACGGCTGGAACTCGAATTGACCGAGAGCGTCTTCATGGGCGATAGTGAAGCCGTGGATAACACGTTCAAAATACTGAAAGAACTGGGTGTAAGATTGGCGCTGGACGACTTCGGTACCGGCTATTCGTCGCTCAGCTATCTTCGCTCGGCCCCGTTCGACAAAATCAAGGTCGACAAGAGCTTTGTCGATTCCTGCACCCAAACAGACAAGAATAGCGCCAAGATCATTGCCGCGATCGTCAGCCTGTCTGATGCTCTGGGAATGGAAACAACCGTGGAAGGTGTCGAGGCTTTTGACCAGTATAAAGTCGTGTGCTCAAAAGGTGCGCGTTATATCCAGGGCTGGATCTATTCCAAGGCCCTCAGACTGGAAGAAATCGAAGAGAAGATGGGAAGTGGGGAATTCAGGATTGAACCCGACGGGCCGGAATTATATCGCCCGGACCGGCGCACGGTGTTCCGTCGTATCGGCGCGATCCATGAAGATCATCGCTATGAGGTCGTCATGCGCGATCTTTCCAAATCAGGTGCACGGTTTGAAGGTATAGTTGGCGTTCCAGTGGGCACCGATCTGGTGCTGGACCTTGGTGCGGGACAGCTGGTTATTTGCACGGTGAGCAGGTCGAACGGTTCAGTATTGGCTGTCGAGTTTGAAACACCACTGGTCAGCGACGGCGCGGGCGGACTGTGCACGCGTCATCGGGTCTCGCCATATGATCTCTGTGTTGCGGGCATGCCGCTTGCAGCCTTGCCTCCGGGCAATTATCCGATGAAACAGGACGCATCGGCCCCGTTCAGCAAGCCCAAATTCCTGCAGGTTGCGGTTGGCGGTTCGTAGTCCAGAGAAGAGGACGCCGGCCCTCGATTCCTAAACTCCGTCTAGCAGCCCTTCTTTCCGGATTTTCTCCTGCCAGACCAATGGTGCGAGATGGTGAACGCTTTGCCCCTCGGCATCCACGGCCACCGTCACCGGCATGTCCTGTACCTCGAATTCGTAAATTGCTTCCATGCCGAGATCTTCGAAGCCGACCACTTTGGAGCCCTTGATCGCGCGCGACACCAGATAGGCGCTGCCGCCCACCGCCATCAGATAGGCGCTCTTGTGTTTCTTGATAGAGGCCACCGTATCCAGTCCGCGCTCCGCCTTGCCGACCATCGCCAGCAGGCCTTGTTCGAGCATCATGTCGGTAAACTGATCCATCCGGGTTGCCGTGGTCGGGCCAGCGGGACCGACGATTTCTTCGCCAACCGGATCGACCGGCCCAACATAATAGATCACCCGGCCTCGGAATTCGACCGGCAGCTCTTCGCCCTTGTCGAGCATGTCCTTGATTCGCTTGTGCGCGGCATCGCGGCCGGTCAGCATCTTGCCGTTAAGCAGGAGCCGGTCACCATGTTTCCATGTCGCCACTTCTGCGGCGTCAAGCTGATCCAGATGGACACGCTTGGCTTCCGACGATGGTGTCCAGTTCACGTCAGGCCATTCGTCCAGCTTCGGTGGTTCAAGATAGGCAGGGCCGCTGCCATCGAGCGTGAAATGGGCATGGCGGGTGGCCGCGCAATTGGGGATCATCGCGACCGGCTTGCCAGCAGCGTGGCAGGGCCAGTCGTTGATCTTGACGTCGAGAATGGTTGAAAGTCCGCCCAGTCCCTGCGCGCCAATGCCGAGCGCATTGACCTTGTCGAAAATCTCGATGCGCATTTCCTCGATATCATTGCGCGGACCGCGCTCCTTCAGCTGGCCCATGTCGATCGGGTCCATCAGGCTCTGCTTGGCGAGCAATACGGCGCGCTCGGCGGTGCCGCCGATACCGATGCCGAGCATGCCCGGAGGGCACCAGCCGGCCCCCATTTGCGGGATCATGTCCAGCACCCAGTCGACGATATTGTCGCTCGGGTTCATCATCTTGAACTTGGATTTATTTTCTGACCCGCCGCCCTTGGCCGCGACATCGACGGAGACCTTGTCGCCGGGAACCATCTCGACATGCAGCACAGAAGGGGTGTTGTCCTTGGTGTTGCGGCGGGTGAAGGCAGGGTCAGCGAGGATCGATGCTCGCAGCTTGTTCTCTGGATGGAGATAGGCGCGGCGCACGCCTTCATCGACAATTTCCTGCATTGATTGCGACGTGTCGTCGAGCCGGCAATCCATACCCCATTTGACGAAGACATTGACGATGCCGGTATCCTGGCAGATCGGCCGGTGGCCCTCGGCGCACATTTTCGAATTGGTCAGGATCTGCGCAATCGCATCCTTGGCAGCGGGAGATTTTTCCGCGTCATATGCTTTTCCGAGCGCCCGGATATAATCCATCGGATGATAATAAGAGATAAATTGCAGGGCATCAGCGACGCTGTCAATGAGGTCGGCGGTCTTGATGGTGGTGGTCATATTGGCTCCGGAAATCTGACGATGGTCTATGGGCATGCCTATTGGCCGAAATGGTCAGGACGGGCAAGTTTTTGTGATGCAGCATTGATTAGGGCATTTTCAGCACGGTTGACGGATTGTGCCGGTTCAATATCGCGCTTCGGATACGGGGACCCCTCGCGTTCGGGCACAAGAAGATGGAAAACCTGACTGGCGTTCATATTTCATGCTGCGATTGCGAACAATGCGCTGACGCGATACGAGCAACGAAGCGGGCAGTATCGACGACCCGCCAAGGAACCGATTCTATGCGCCCGCGCGATTTCTTACTTCTCGTCCTTATTTGTCTGATCTGGGCCTCCAACAATGTGTTGAGCAAGATCATCGTCGATGACTGGGCGGTTCCGCCGGTCTTCTACGCAGCGCTGCGCTTTGCTGTGGTAGCGCTTGTGATGCTGCCCTGGCTGTTGCCCATGCCCCGCCCGGCCTGGCGCATCTTATTGATCGGCTTGCTGATGGGCGGCGGGAATTTCGCGCTGCTGTTCATCGGTTTGAAGACAACGTCACCGTCCTCCGCTGCCATCATCCTGCAACTTGGGGTTCCCTTTACGATCCTGCTGTCGGTCTTGATGCTTGGCGAGCGTATCCATTGGCGTCGCGGCGTCGGCGTCGGGCTGACTCTGCTCGGCGTGTTGCTGGTGATATGGCGTCCCGAGGGCGTAACTTTGTCGACGGGTCTCTGGTTTGTTGCCGCCGCGGCTTTCGCGGGCTCGGCTGGCGCGGTATTGATGAAGCGCGTTGATAATGTCACGCCGTTCCGCTTTCAGGCCTGGGTCGGTCTGGTGTCGGTGATCTCGTTGACGATATGCTCGGCAATCTTCGAGCAGGGCCAATGGTCAGCTGCGATCGCTGCCGGTTGGCCGCTGGCCGCCGCCGTGCTGTTCACTGCGCTGATCGTATCGGTAGGCGCGCACTCGGCCTATTATTTCCTGATCCAGCATTACGAGGCAAATCTTCTGGCCCCGCTCACCCTGATAACGCCGTTGGCAACGATCGGTCTGGGTGTCTGGATTACCAACGACAATTTCGATCTGCGGATGGGGCTGGGTGCGGCGCTGGCGATTGGTGGCGTGTTGATTGTAGCCCTCAGGCGCAAGCCGACCACCGCGCTTCTCGTCGATCGCGAACAGCGTTAGCGGTCCGGGCAGACCCCGGGAGATAGAGGGCATCGGAAGGGCGATTTTGCCGCCGACCGGCTTTAGGTCTAGCCTGGGCTTTGAACCGAACCGCCATCCACCTGTATGGCGGTGCCTGTGATATAGCTCGCCGCTTCCGAGCCGAGGAACACTGCAAGATTGGCAATTTCTTCAGGCTGTCCAATCCGCCGAAGCGGGATCTGCGCTGCGAGGCCTTCCGAAATTTCATCAACAGTCTTCCCGGAAGCCGCAGATTGCGACTCGAAAATTTGTGTAATGCGGTCGGTATTGGTGAAGCCGGGGCAAACGGTGTTGACTAGGACATTGTCGGGACCGACTTGATTGGCCAGCGTCTTTGCCCAGCCCAGTACCGCCATGCGGATGCTGTTGGAGAGAGTCAGGCCGGGCACGGGCTGTTTCACTCCGGTCGAGGATATGTTGACGATCCGCCCCCATTTTTGCGCCTGCATATGCGGCAATACCAGACGCGTCGTCCTGACGACGGACATCAAGGTGAGTTCCACCGCCTTTGCCCAATCCGAATCGTCGAGATCAACAAACAGGCCGGGCGGCGGGCCGCCTGCGTTGTTTGCCAATATATCGATGCCGCCAAACGTCTCCGTGACCGAAGCGACAATTCGCTCGATGTCATCGGCCTTTGACACATCACCGGCGATGGCAAGGCAACCGGGCATGAGCGCGGCTGCGGCATCTAGATTGTCTTGCGAGCGACCGCAAATAGCGACCCGTGCGCCTGCTGTATGAAAGCCGCGTGCGGTGGCAAGGCCAATGCCTTTGCTGCCGGCCGTTACCAATACCGATCTGTTTTCCAGTTTAAGGTCCATGATATATTGTTGATCCGATCTGTGAGAGATGTTGAAACAGCTTTTGTAATTTGTCGCGCCAATAATTGAACTACCATATCTGGTGCAGCAAATGAGTCACCCCTCCCTGTGCATGATCGGTGGATAGATTTTAATGTAAATTTTACCATCGACTCTTGCACTTCGCGGCAGGCCTAGAAAGTCCACGCGTCGCTGCGTTGCAGCATGAATCGGCGTCCGACGAAGCGATTCATTTATACGACGAACGGAGTCGTTAATATATCATTTACCCCCTTGCATAAAATCCTGATTCAGCCACTATAGGTTGTGGTTAGGCCGAGGGGGCACACCAACTTATAGTATTAGTCGTCTGAAACACCGACTCGGTGGACAGCTCCCTTTGTGCCGAATGCAACCATATTTATGGGTTTTCGGGCAGGAAAATAAATGCCCGTCCGGGTGTTAAAACTGTTAGGATTGCAGCTTCGGCTCGAATCGAACAAGACAGGAACAAATGCCCGCAACAAATAGAGGTGAGCAATCGGCCGATAGGTCGTTGTGATCGTTGAATTAGTAGAGTGACTTTAGGGGGCTTTGATGGATTTTAGAGACAACCGCGACAACGAGAATGTGACTGGAACAGATGTGAGTGAGAGTGAAATGGGCGCGGAAGTATTGGACACGCCAAAAGGCAAAGCTGAAAAGGCAATGCCGAAAAGCGAACCGGAAGTTAGCAAAAAGGCCGCAGCAGAAGCTGCCTCGGCCAAGGCTAATGATGAAAAGGAACTGAAGGCCGAGCGTGACAGCCACAGCGTTGAAAAACGCCGTTTCAAGATCACGCAGGATGACAGTCGCGACGCATTGCTGACCGATTTCGGCAAGGAAACGCTCAACGACCGTTATCTGTTGCCCGGCGAATCCTATCAGGATCTGTTTGCTCGCGTCGCCGACGCTTATGCCGATGATCAGGATCATGCCCAGCGGCTTTATGATGCCATCTCCAAGCTCTGGTTCATGCCGGCGACACCTGTGCTGTCCAACGGCGGCACCGGTCGCGGTCTGCCGATCAGCTGCTATCTCAACAGTGTCGATGACAGCCTCGGCGGTATCGTCAACACCTGGAACGAGAATGTCTGGCTCGCATCGCGCGGCGGCGGCATCGGCACCTATTGGGGCAGCGTTCGCGGTATCGGCGAGCCTGTCGGCCTCAACGGCAAGACATCGGGCATCATTCCGTTCGTCCGCGTGATGGACAGCCTTACCCTGGCCATTTCGCAGGGGTCTTTGCGTCGCGGTTCGGCGGCTTGCTATCTCGACGTCAACCATCCGGAAATCGAAGAATTTCTCGAAATCAGAAAGCCTTCCGGCGACTTTAACCGGAAAGCCCTGAACCTGCATCACGGCGTATTGCTGACCGACGAATTCATGGAAGCGGTCCGCGACGGCGCAGAATTCAATCTCAAATCGCCGAAAGACGGTTCGGTCCGCGGCACTGTTGACGCGCGCAGCCTGTTCCAGAAGCTGGTCGAGACACGGCTGGCCACCGGCGAGCCCTATATCATCTTCAGCGACACGGTGAACCGGATGATGCCCAAGCATCACCGCGATCTGGGTCTCAAGGTTTCAACCTCCAATCTTTGTTCAGAGATCACACTGCCCACGGGTCGCGATCACCTTGGCGAGGACAGGACCGCAGTGTGTTGCCTGTCCTCGCTTAATCTCGAGAAATGGGACGAGTGGTCGGTCGAGAAGGGCTTTATCGAGGACGTCATGCGCTTCCTCGACAATGTCCTGCAGGATTATATCGACCGCGCGCCGGAAGAAATGGCGCGGGCGAAATATAGCGCGATGCGCGAACGCAGCGTCGGTCTTGGCGTGATGGGCTATCACAGCTTCCTTCAGGCCCGCGGCCTCGGCTTCGAAAGCGCGCTGGCGAAATCGTGGAACTTCAAGATCTTCAAGCATGTTTCGGCCAAGGCGTCCGAAGCCAGCATGATGCTCGCGAAGGAACGCGGACCTTGTCCCGATGCGGCCGATCAGGGCGTGATGGAGCGGTTCAGCTGCAAGATGGCGATCGCACCGACCGCGTCGATCAGCATCATCTGCGGTGGCGCTTCGGCCTGTATCGAACCGATCCCGGCGAATATCTACACCCACAAGACGCTCTCGGGCAGCTTCGTGGTCAAGAACCCGCATCTGCTGAAATTGCTGCAGGAAAAGAGCAAGGACAGCAACAATGTCTGGAACTCGATCCTCGAGAAGGGCGGCAGTGTCCAGCATCTCGATTTCCTCAGCGCGGACGAGAAAGACACGTACAAGACCAGCTTCGAGATCGACCAGCGCTGGCTGCTGGAACTCGCGGCCGACCGTACGCCGTTTATCGATCAGGCCCAGTCGCTGAACCTGTTCATCCCGGCCGATGTCGACAAATGGGACTTGCTGATGCTCCACTTCCGCGCGTGGGAACTGGGTATCAAGTCGCTTTACTATCTGCGCTCGAAATCGATCCAGCGCGCCGGCTTTGCCGGTGGCGAAACGATCATGAGCGAAAGTGCTGGCGGCGGTGTCGAAGCGGACAATACGCTCGACCCGAAAACTGTCGAACTGATGACCACCGCCGGATCAACGGATTATGACGAATGCCTGGCCTGCCAATAAGCGGCGCGGCATAGACTTTGCCCACTGCCCCCTCCCTTTTGCTCCTTTTGGGAGGGGGTCGTTTTATTCGGACGTAAAAGAGCGCGCAGCACATCAATTGTCATCCCAGCGAAGGCTGGGATCCAGACCAAAATATGGTGTGTGAAACAAGATTGGATTAGGCCCCAGCCGACGCTGGGGTGACGAGTATAAAGCGGAGAACGAGTTAACATGTCACTTCTGGAAGCACGCAAAACCTACAAGCCCTTTGAATATCCATGGGCTTACGAGTTCTGGAAACGGCAGCAGCAGATCCACTGGATGCCGGAAGAAGTGCCATTGGGCGAGGATTGCCGTGACTGGGCGCAGAAGCTCACCGATCACGAACGCAATTTGCTGACCCAGATTTTCCGCTTCTTCACCCAGGCCGATGTCGAGGTGCAGGATTGCTATCACGACAAATATGGCCGGGTGTTCAAGCCGACCGAAATCAAGATGATGCTGACCGCGTTCAGCAACATGGAAACCGTCCATATCGCCGCCTACTCGCATCTGCTCGACACGATCGGCATGCCGGAAAGCGAATATTCGATGTTCCTCGAATATGAAGCGATGAAGGACAAGCACGACTATATGGGCACATTCGGCGTCGACAATGACGAGGATATTGCCAAGACGCTGGCGATGTTCGGCGGCTTCACCGAAGGGCTGCAGCTGTTCGCCAGCTTCGCCATGCTGATGAACTTCCCGCGCTTCAACAAGATGAAGGGCATGGGCCAGATCGTCACCTGGTCGATCCGCGACGAAAGCCTGCACTGCGAAGGCATTATCAAGATGTTCCACACCTTCGTGCAGGAACGCGACTGCCTGACCAAGTCGGTCCGCGACGATATCATCGACTGCTGCCAGAAGACCGTGCGGCTGGAAGATGCGTTCATCGACCTCGCGTTCAGCGACGGCCCGGTCACCGGCATGACCGCCAAGGAAATCAAACGCTATATCCGCTATATCGCCGACTGGCGTCTTGGACAGCTCGGCTTCCAGCCGATCTACATGGTCGAAGACCACCCGCTGCCATGGCTCGCGCCCCTCCTGAACGGCGTCGAACACGCCAATTTCTTCGAAGCCCGCGCCACCGAATATTCAAAAGGCGCGACCAAGGGCGAATGGAACGACGTCTGGTCAAGCTTCGACCAGCGCAAGGGCAAGGTCGCCAACGAAGATGCGCCGGTTGATGACGGGCCGGATATGTTTGAAGAGGCTGGCGTTGCTGCGGAGTAGGGTGGTTTGGATCCGATCGTCATAGGGCTTCAGAAAGATTGCTTGAAAGCGGATGCGCCCATATCGATCTTGCTCCGCAAAGCCAAATTAATTGCATCAAAGTTGAAGTTGGAAGAATCGCAGGAGTGGATCGAATCCGAACTAAATGGGTTCCGTTGTCCACTGGGAGATTTGCCGCAATACAGAATTGGAATAGGTCAACCAAAGTTTCATAATCCGGTCCACGGATGGTTGGATATTGTAATCACGAATTCATCAACTAAGGAGATGGTGAGCACAGCCTATTTTGCCCAACCTATAGCTGAGATCGAGTCACTAGCAGGTGGTGAAGGCCAGTTTATTATCATTGGCTTTCTACCACCAATTAACGATTTCCTTCATGATAATTTGCAAATCCAATTTAATTGCGGACTGCACGTATCCAAAACAGTTTTGATCGGTGCGCTGGAGGGTGTGAGAAATTTAATACTCGATTGGGCGATTGATCTAGAATCACAAGGAATTGTCGGAGAAGGAGTTACGTTCTCAACCGATGAACTAGAAAAGGCACAATCTGTGGTTACAAATATTTATGATAGTAATGTTGGTGTGCTCGGTAATGTGGGAAAAAACGCAAAAGTCAGTGACTTTTCAGTACGCAAGGACCTAAATAATTTTGAAGAGATATTGTCATTGGTCAAAAAAATTAGGGAGGCGAGTCTTGGTCTGCCTTCTGATATTCGGCCCAAACTAGATATTGAAATTGAACGACTTGAAGGCGCCGCGAAGCAACAGGACCAAGGAAAGGTAAAGAAGGCAGTTAATGCTATGATTGTGCTTCTCCAAAACACGGGAGGAAGCTTAGCTGCCACGGGTATACTAGCAGCACTTGGCGTAACTTAGATATTCCAGTGATTAGAGACTAGGCATTACGGTGACAGGCGTAACAGTCCCTGAATTCGGCGACAGTGTTCAAACTATCGCCAGTTAGGGTGACAGGTTACTAAATGCACCAAATACACCACTTGTCACCGCCCATAAATCTCCCTCTCCGAAAGGTTATATCCCCCGGACCGCAAGCCGATTGATAGTTCCGGTCAATGGGTCGAAGCGCGGGTGATCGGACCCGACCTTTGTCCTAATCCCGATGGCGAACGCATTGCTGGGGGCCGCGCATGCCGAAGATTTTCGAATGGCAGGGCTATCGCTTTTACTTTTATTCCAACGAAGGCAATCCCCGGGAACCCGTGCACATCGAATTACGGTGAATTACGGTGACAGTTTACTAAATGCACTAACTCCTCGCCTTCATACCGGCCTGCATTTTCTCTTTGTGAGCACGGTCAAAATCCTTGAGATGGCCGTTACAACTCTTGTGGCAGAGCGCGAGATTTTCCATTGCAGAGGTGCCGCCTTTGGAAAGAGGCTGCAAATGTTCAAGCGTCGCATATTTGCGTGTATTCGGAATGCCGCCGAAGCGCATGACATTGCCGCAAAACCAGCAGTCGTCCCCGTCCCGCTGTCGCACGGCAGCGAGTTTGGACTTCTTGGCCTTCCGCTGGAAGAACCATGACTTTCCCGGATAATATTGCCATTTTGTCGCCGCGCTTGTCATGCAGATAGCTAAGCGAGTTTCGGTTAGAAAATAGTAAACAACAATATTTCCTACATTCGCAACAATCCATCCAACATCGCGCAAAATAACGCGTCCTTGGCCCTAACTTTGACTAACTTTGGGCTTTGGGTCCTCTCCCATAGGGAGTTTGGGATCGGGTCAGGTAAATTATGCTCCCAGCATAATTTAGAAACAGTTCGGGGAACTGTTTCGACCTGAGCCGCTCACAAACTCAAGGGGAGCTTGCCAGCTTGCTGGCTAGCGGAACTCGGTGAGGGGTTGGGAAGCTCTGAAGGGTTAAACCCCTCACCGACTGCGACTAAGCCTTTCGGCTAAGTCTTCGTTGCCTCTCCCTGCGGGAGAGGAAAGTAGAGCGCCTAAGCTCCGTTCAAACTCAACCACTATTCCCGAAATCCGCGCCGCCCTTCTCGCTCAGCGGCGCATCATCTTCCGCTGCGTCCAGGATGCCGAGGTCGCTTTCCTCGTCGTCGTCGTTGCGCTCGCCGGCAAAGGCACCGCCTTCGATGCGGCCGCTTTCGACCATTTGTTTCATATGGTCGACCGTGTCCTGGGTATCGTCGGGGATGATCTGCGCCGGGTCGCTGTGGCCGCCGTGCGTGCTGTCGGCGATATCCTCGCGCTTGGCCTTGGTCTGCCGCTGCGCCTGCTCGGCCACTTTCTGGGCTTGCGCGTCGTCCCGCTGGGACTGGTTGATGCTGCGTTCTTCGGTCATGATGTTCCTCTTTCTGTTGGTATTCCAACACAGAGGCGAGGCATTTGTTCCGTGGAGCGCGAGGATGGAGCGATCATAGGGGAAGGTCCCGTCATTGCGAGGAGCGGAGCGACGCGGCAATCCAGAACGGCGAGCGACGCACTGGATTGCTTCGCTGCGCTCGCAATGACAAAAGCCGATTGACGCTACGACGGGCTTGGCATAGCTTCGGCGCATAGAAACAGGGGAGGAAAAATTCATGAAATTTCTGGATGGATATACCGAGCATAGTTACGCGCTGCTGCGGATTGTCGCGGGGCTGTTGTTCATGGCGCATGGCGTACAAAAATTCTTCAATTTCCCGGTCGCCTTTGATTATCCGCTGAACCCGGTGCTTTATGCCGCCGGCGCGATCGAGCTGATCGGCGGCGCGATGATCGCGCTGGGGCTGTTCACCCGTCCCGTCGCCTTCATCGCCAGCGGCATGAGCGCAGCGGCTTACTGGATGGCGCATGGCTCGACCGGCCTGTTCCCGATTGCGAATGGCGGCGAACTGGTCGCGCTCTACTGCTTCATCTTCCTTTACATCGCCGCGCGCGGTGCCGGTATCTGGAGCGTCGATAGCAAGCGGGGATAAGACGAGGCTGCGGCGCGACGGGTCGCCGGTGCGGGTGTTTCGCGTCACAGGCCGTTCATATTGCAACTTGTAAATCCCGGTCACGTTATAAGAAAAACCGCAACGGGAGTTACATCATGCGCAATATCCTCATGTCCATCGCCGCCGCCTCTCTGGTCGTGCCCGCCGCCGCCGTCCTCGACAGCGCGCCGGCCTATGCCAAGAGCAAGCACAAGCATCGCTATGATGACCGCGGCCGCTATTACGAGCCTCGCCGCGTGAGCCGCGACGAACGCATCTGGCGCGGCAAGGACGGGCGTTATCATTGCAAGCGCGACAATGGCACCACCGGTCTGATCATCGGCGGCGCCGTCGGCGCTCTCGTCGGCCGCGAAATCGACAGCCGGGGCGATCGTACGGTCGGCACATTATTGGGCGCTGCCGGTGGCGCGCTGCTGGGCCGCGAGATCGATCGCGGCGGGATGAAGTGTCAGTAGATTAGGGGGAGGGGGGAAGCGTAATTCATCCCCCTTCGTCGTTATCCGCTTCCGCTCCATTGACGCCACTGCTGCCATGGCATAGCCTTCCCCGCCAAGTGGGGGATGATTGCGCATGATCAGATTTGTTTTTGCCTTTTCCGTCACGCTGTTCGCGATGTCGCCTGTCCTAGCCCAGCCGGTCAAAGATGCGCCGACAGCGAATCATTCTGTGGACGATCCGGAGACAGTTGTGCGCGGTCTCTATTCCGAAGCGGTTGATGTTGACGCACTGCCAATGTCGCAGCGTCTGGAGAGCCTGTTCCTGCGGGAGCGCGACTATCTCGAAGCCAGCGGCCACCCGTTCGACCGACTCGATTTCGACTGGATGGTAAATGGTCAGGATGCTTTGATCACGGAATTGGGCATCGAGACCATGGAGGTGCCGATGCGCGATTATGGCGATGAGGCGCTCGACCAGTTTGACCGCAAAATCGTGACTGCCTCTTTCAAGAATTTCGACAGCCCGACAATGATCCGATATTATTGGGTCCGGGAGCGCAGCGGCTGGAAGCTGGATGATGTCACCGGCCATGGTGAGGACAGCATGACCTGGACATTATCGCTGTTGCTGGCTTTCGGCGGCTAGGACTTCGTCATCCTGAACTAGTTTCAGGACCCCTTGATGATCACGCTCTGCCTTAGCCGAAGAACAGCGAAGCGAAACAATTTCAGGACGGCGAGCGTTGGTTCACGATTGATTATCGGCATTAAACCGTTTTTTACCGGTCTTTAAGCATGATCCTGTAAATTTGTACGATGGCATTCATTCTTACTTTGGTGCTGGCCTTCGCGGCGCTCAACTTGTGGACATTTGTTTTGTTCGGTTGGGACAAGATGCGGGCTGAACAGGGCGGCTGGCGGGTTAGCGAGACCAGTCTGCTAAGTCTTGCGCTGATCGGCGGTATTGGCGGGGCCTATGCGGGCCGGGCCTTGTTCCGGCACAAGACACGGAAAAAATCCTTCAATACTGCCCTGCAATCAATCGGATTTTTCCAGCTGGTCGCGCTAACCTTTTGCGGCGTCTATTTCTATGAACCGGGCGGTCTATCCACGCCAGCGCAGGCAGAGATTGTGCAGACTTTCGTCGAGCAACCCCGATCACTCGCCTATTATTCTAATTGCTCCGATGCCAGAAGCGCTGGCGCTGCGCCGCTTTATAGCGGCAATCCCGGCTATCGGCCAGCGCTGGACCGCGACAATGACGGTATCGCCTGCGAACCCTATCGCGGGCGCTAAGCTTTTTCCCTCTCCCATAGGGAGAGGCAACTAAGACTTGGTCCGTATGGACCTAGTCGCAGTCGGTGAGGGGTTTTCACCCTCTCGACAGTTCAAACCCCTCACCGAGTTACGCTAGTCAGGCAAGCTGACAAGCTCCACTTGCCTCTCCCTATGGGAGAGGAAAAAGTGATAGTGACCGCGAGTCTGGTTTCACCGCTGCGGCAACAACCGCCGCCAGTCGCCCCACAACACCACCGCCAGACACGCTCCGATCACCGCAAGATCAACCACGGGTGCGACCGGATCATATTGCAGCCCGGCGAGCGCCGCCAGACCCGAGATCGCGGCCCAGATCACAAACAGCTTCCGTCCGCCGTCCCAGCCTTTGACCAGACCGATGCCGGCGGCGAAGAGAAGCATCGGGGAGATCATCATCAGGATCGGACCGATGGCGGGCAGCAGCAGGAACATCGAGGCCGACAGCATCGGTGGCAGAGCGGGCAGGAAGGAGAGCGGGAGAAAATTGAGCGCCGCAACGACGATCGCGCCCCAGCCGATATATTCGCGATATTGTTTCATGCCGACCGATTATCATAGCCCGCCGGATTTGCCATCTCTTCTTGCGTTTTTCCGGACCGGCCTCTGTCCTACACCATCGCATTGTGGTAAAGACGCGCTCATGAGACACTATCGCGCCCGTCCGGTTCAACCACCTGTAAAAACGCCGTAAATTGCGTTTTCGGGGGGAGCGGGACTTTTTTCTTTTAACACTGTAAAGTTTGTCAAGATCATGCCGGAGCTATCATGAAATTTGTCCGAATCATTTTTGCCGTTGCCGCCGCCTGGGGCTTCGTCGCGCTGGTCCCCGGATTATTTGCAGAAGCAGGGCCCCGACCCGAATATTATTACGGTTTCATCGGGCTGGCTTTGGTGTTCCAGTTGATCTTCATCCTGATCGCCCTTTATCCGGCCCGTTATCGCGCGCTGATTCCGATCGCGATACTGGAAAAGCTGTCTTTCTTCCTGCCGGTCGCGATTCTCTATCAACAGGGCAGGGTGGCGATGGGGCCCGTATTTGTCGGCGCAATGGTCGACGGGCTGTTGATGCTGTTGTTCGCGCTTGCGTGGCTGGTTTCGCGCAGGGCGGGGCAGTCCGGCTAGCACCAGTCGCGGCGATAACCCTGCCAGCGTTCGGCTAGCCCCTCGGTGACCAATATCTCGCCCAGGCTGTGCCCGCCGCGGGTAATGATGCGCAGGTCGCGACCATATTTATCCTGATCGCGGTCGATCGATTGCAGGGAGAAACTGCCTTCGTTGAGCAGGGCCAGAAGCCTGAACTTGGCCTGCTCGCCGAGCCG
>TARA_R110000787_G_scaffold144937_1_pt1 | contig 26937 bp, 26 predicted proteins | sample TARA_R110000787 | Tara Oceans TARA_R110000787 (sample SAMEA4397920) | marine metagenome | biome: Polar Biome; feature: [DCM] deep chlorophyll maximum layer (ENVO:01000326); material: water (ENVO:00002006), including particulate matter (ENVO:01000060) such as... | depth 35 m | reverse complement strand
GAAGCTCAGCGACCCCGCCGACCCCATCCCGTTCCGCAAGGACGAGCGCGCGCGCGTCACCCTGATCAATGACACGATGATGCCGCACCCGATCCACTTGCACGGGCACTTCTTCGAACTGGTGACCGGGCATGGCGACTTCGCGCCTCGCAAGCACACGGTGAATGTAGCGCCTGGCGGCAAGATGACGTTCGACGTGACGACCGATGCGGTCGGCGATTGGGCGTTCCACTGCCACAATCTCTATCACATGACCGCAGGGATGATGCGTGTCGTGACCGTTCGCCCGATGGGCGAGGAGAATCGCGATGCAGCTTAAGCTCCTCCTGATCGCGGGCGGCGCGGCGCTTGGCCTGGCAACGCCCGCGGCCGCACAGATGGACCATTCCAACATGCCGGGCATGAAGATGCCGCCGCCTAAGACGCCAGCGGTGAAAAAGCCTGCCGCTAAGAAGCCAGCAGCGACCAAGCCCGCCGCGCGCAAGAAGTCCGTGAAGCCCGCCGCCAAGTCGACACCGCGCGCGAAGGCGGGATCGGGGGCCAAGCCCGCCGCAAGTCGGTCCGCCAAGCCGCCGGCCCCTGGAGCGGTCGTGGTAGATCCTCACGCCGGTCATGACATGACGGCGATGCCGGGCATGAGTACGCCTGAAGCCAACCCGAATCCTGACGCCGGGCACGACATGTCGGCGATGCCAGATACCTCCGGCGGTGCCGCCCCCGGCCAGCCAAGTGCCATGCAGGGCATGGACCATGGTTCGATGCCGGGAATGGATCAGGGTTCGGGGGCCATGCAAGGCATGGCGGGTCATGACATGGGAAGCATGCCGCCTCCGACCACGGGGACGACGATGGTCGGGACCAACCTGCCGGCCGGCAACGCTCCGCCGCCGCCGATCCCGACGGATCGGGCCGCGGACCAAGTCTACTCTGCCGCCGCTATGGCGCATTCGCAGCAGCATCTGCAGATGCACGGGGGACAGAATTTCTCGCAGATCATATTCAATCTGGCTGAGGTCCAGATCCGGGATGGACGCGATAGTTACCGGTGGGACGGTAGCGCCTGGTATGGGGGCGATATCAACCGACTGGTGCTCAAGACCGAGGGCGAGGGGAATATCGGGCAAAGCCTGGAAGCGGCGGAGGTGCAGGCGCTTTATTCGCGCGCCGTAGGCCCATACACAGACATACAGCTTGGCGTCCGTTACGACTTCAAGCCCAATCCTTCGCGTGTCTATGCGGCGGTCGGCTTTGAAAGCCTTGCACCCGGCTTATTCGATGTCGAGGGCGCGCTGTTCCTGTCCAATAAGGGCGACCTGCTCGGGCGTCTGGAAGGCTATTACGATCAGCGGATCACACAGCGGCTGATCCTTCAGCCACGCGCCGAGTTCAACTTCGCCGCCCAGGACGTGCCGGAAATCGGCGTCGGTTCCGGCCTGTCCACGGCCGAACTCGGTTTGCGGCTCCGCTACGAGATCAGGCGCGAGTTCGCGCCCTATGTGGGTATCTCGTACGATCGCAGGTTCGGGGACACCGCCCGCTTCGCGCGCGCCGAAGGTCAGGGGGCGGCATCGACCAGCCTTGTTCTGGGCATTCGCACATGGTTTTGAGGCCGGTTAGTTTTTGTTGCGCTAACCAGGTCCAACAAGGAGAGTTCGATGTTTAAAGCGATTACGGTTCTGGCTGTGGCGGCAATGGCAACAAGCCCGGCTTTGGCTCAGCAGCCGATGCAAGGCATGGACCACTCGAAAATGCAGGGCATGAACCACCACGATATGCCTGGCATGAACACGCCCTTCATGCCCGCCGAGATGGAGATGCAGAAAAAGATGATGGCGGCCAAGGGCGCCAATGCAAGCGAGACTTGGGCTCGCAAGATGATTGAGCATCACCGCGGTGCGATTGCCATGTCGCAGATCGTTCTTCGCCAGGGGGCCGATGCGAAGACCCGGCAAATCGCTCAAAAGTCTATTGCCGAGCAAAACAAGAGCATCGGTGAACTTCAGGCGATGCTCCGGGCGATGGGCAAGCCTCCGCAGTAATAACCTTTGTTCCTTCCGCCCTCAATCAGGGGGCGGGAGGAATGATCAAGGAGTTTTTCCATGAAGACAGCTTTGCGATCCGCGCTTACTGCCGCAGCCTTTTTGGTTCCGGTTGCCGTCAGCGCGGCCACCCCGATCGTTATGCACCGCGACCCCGGATGCGGCTGTTGCGCCAAGTGGGCGACGCAGGTGCAGCGGCAGCTCGGCCGCCAGGTGCGCGTCGTCGATGATCCGAGCCGCCCCGCGCTGCAGAAGCGCGCGGGAGTCCCAGCGGACGTCTCGTCCTGCCACACAGCAATCGCCGATGGCATGGCTTTCGAGGGCCACGTGCCGATTGCCGACATGAAGCGGGCTCTCGCGACCCGGCCCAAGGGCATGCGGGGCCTCGCGGTCGGCGGTATGCCGCTCGGCTCGCCGGGAATGGAAGTGCCGGGCGTCAAGGCGCAGGCCTATGACGTGGTCGCCTTCGGTCCAGGCGGGCGCCGCCTGTTCGCGCGCCACGGCAGCTGATCGGCGGTTTTTTTCAGGCTAGGCGCAGGCCTCCGCTGCCGCAGCCGGCGTAGGCTCCACGGTCCAGTTCGTCTGGAAGAGCAGGCGAAGAGTTCACAAAGGGATCCGGGCCGGTGAGGAGAGAAGGCGGCGTGCGTACACGGGAATCGATGACCACGAATCAAGGAGTTGGGTGATGAGCGGTAAACGAGCCGGGGCCTTCGCTCTGCTCCTTGCGGTTGCAATGTCAGTAAGCACGTCGGCATCCGCGCATGAAGATCATGATGCGCTTGGGGCCGGTCCCGGGCCCACCGCTAACAGCGCAGTCGAGACTCAGAAAAAGGATGGAGCGGACGCCGGCGACGGCCACATGGACATGGGCTCTATGTCGACCGTGGACATGAACATGGGCGGCCGCGACATCGCCGGCGACGACATGGACATGGGCGGCATGCACGAGGAGACCGCCAACAAGAACAAGAGTTTCGGTGAACGGCTTGTGAGCTGGCTGGGCCGGCTGCACACCATGGTCATTCATTTTCCCATCGCACTGTTCATCGGTGCGTTCGGGGTGGAGCTGTTCGGGTTGTGGCGCCGCAACCGCGACTATCAGCATGTCGCACATATAATGCTGGTCGTCGGCGCGCTGGGAGCGATCGCGGCGGCGTTCCTGGGCTGGTTCGCGGGCGGGTTCTACCTGACCGACCGCAACCCGATCCTGATGACGCATCGCTGGCTCGGGACGTTGATCGCGGTCTTCGGCGTCGCGCTGGCTTGGATGGCAGCGCGCCACCGTAAGGTTCCCGAGCGGTCGCGGACGTTGTACTGGGTGGTGCTTGGCCTGATGACGCTCGCGATCTCCATCCAGGGGTTCCTTGGCGGAACCTTCATGCACGGCGGAATAAACCACTTGGCATTCTGAACAGGTCCGGCTGTGCGCATAAAGCGGTCGTTTCCTGAACAGGGACGGCCGAGGGCGCGTCTTCACCGAGGACGCGCCCTTTGGCTGATCAGCGGATCGACTGAACTGCTTCGCTGCAAGCCTGCTCGCAGCGACGGCAGTGTTCAGCGCAGATGCGGCAATGCTCGTGCGTGCTCGCATGCTTCTCGCATTCTTCCGCGCACAACCCGCAGGCGATGGCGCAGGCTTGAAGAGCCGCGACCAGCGCTTGCTCATTGCTGCCGGTGCGGCGGGTGCCAAGCGAACCTGCCGCCAGGCAGATGTCGGCGCAGTCGAGGTTCAGACGAATGCACTGGCGAAGCTGTGCGACCATCTCTTCCGCCAGACAGGCATCAGCGCACGACGTGCAGATCTGAGCACATGAGTAGCACTCCTCGATACAGCGGATCAGTGCGTCGTTCGTGTTTCCTTTCACGTCCGGATGCGTGGCGATCATCTCTTGCATGTGGTGCATGGTTCTCTCCTGTTCAGGTAGCGCTCACCCCCTGTCCAAGTAAGAGGTAACGAACCTGAAATGTTCCGGCCTTTGCGTCGGACCGTTCGGCCGCTTTGGCGTATCGATTAACCCCCGGCGCCGGTGGTAGCGCACAGTTTCGACGGCCACGCCACCTGCGCGCGCACCATCTTGGTGCGGGATCATCGAACCGAGAACGGTCGTGTCGCCGATCGCCGTGTGGTACGAATCAGCGCTCCGGTTTAGGGCTTTCACTCGTTGCACTGCCAATGGCTCACCCTAGGTCGGCGGTAGGCCCTGAGCCGGCCACAGCCCGGCCATGGCGGATGCCAATCCGCTGTCGCGGTCGCGCAATAGGTTATGGATTGCGGTCGCAGCGACCGCTGCTTGTCCGGTCGCGACGCTGATCTGATCGAGCCCTTCCACAACGTCGCCAACCGCGTAGAGGCCGGCAACAGAGGATTGTTGGTGGGCGTTGGTCAGCACACAACCTGATTCGCTGAGCTTCGCGCCCAGCAAAGTGGCAAGCCGCGTTCGAGGCGACGAGCCGAGCGCAGGGTAAAGCGTGTCGAATTGTAGCTCCAGACCATTGGCCAATCGAACCTCGACACAATCGCCAAGACGCAGCTGCTCGACAGGCGAGGGGGCGACATCGACGCCCTGCTGGTTCAGCTTGGCAAATTCGGTCGGTGCGAGGTCGAGCGACCGTTCGGCGAGAAGCGTGACCTTGGCACCATAAGCGCGCAGGAATTCGGCTTCTTCAGCGCCATGGCCGTCGCAGCCGAGCACCGCCACGTTCATGCGCCGAGCCTCATAACCATCGCAAACCGGGCAGTAGCGAATTAGACCACGCGCAACGCCAATGTCATGCATCGCATCGGGCATCTCGGGACGTCGATTGACGACCCCGGTCGCGAGGACCACGGTCCGCGCGTGCAGGACGTTCAGTCCGCAGCTTGCCGAAAAGTGATCGCCTGATGCGACGATTGCGTCGATCTCTCCGCTTTGGACCGTACCGTCATATTCGTGCAGCTGAGCCCGCAGGCGCGCAAGAAACGTGACGCCGGAAATGCCGCCGGGAAATCCTGGAAGGTTATGCGAGCGCGGGATGGAGGCGGCGCGCCCTGCCGCCGCGTCGAAGACGACGCAGCTCCTGAGAAACCGGGACAGATAGATCGCGGTCGTGAGGCCTGCGGGACCGCCGCCCACAATCAGACAGTCGATGACCTCCTCGGGATCTCTAGTCCAGCCTTGATTGGTCAACCGCAACCTCATCATTACCCCGCGCAAGCGCCCGTCAGGTCCGCGGCCACAGCTCGTCCGGACGGGAAGCCGCAGTGAAAAGCGCTCTGTACTCCCTTCTGAATACGTGCCGCCGCGGCTAACCCCTCATCGAGAGGCGCGGCGGCACGAAAAAGATCGTGAGGGGTGAAACGTCCGGCTGCGTAATACAGGTGAAACCAATGGAAATGGAGATTGCTCAAATGCGTCGCTTGTTCATCACGACTGCCGCCGCCGCCTTGTTCTTCGTAGGCGGCGTGGCAAACGCGCACCCGAAGCTGGTGTCCGCCAGCCCCGCCGCCAACGCGGCTGTCGCGACCCCGGAGAAGATCAGCCTCCAGTTCAGCGAAAAACTCGTACCCGCTTTCTCCAAGGCCGAACTGATCATGGCCGCGATGCCTGGCATGGCGGCCATGAAGATGCCCAGCAGCGCCGCGGTCGGCTCCGACGGGCGTACGCTCACGATCATCCCGAAGCAGCGTCTCCCGCGTGGGCGTTACAACGTCGACTGGCAGGTCGTTTCCGGCGACACGCACAAAATCACCGGCAGCTACACCTTCACGGTGAAGTGAGCGAATGCTCGACTGGCCGACCGTCGCCATCCGCTTGGCGCTGTACCTGGTCCTGGCGGTGCTGTTCGGCCTGTCGGCGTTCAGCCTCTATGGCCTTCGGCTCGGCGAGCGCGAGGATGCCATCGCTCTGCGGCCTTGGCTTTCCAGAAGTGCTGTGCTCGGGTTGCTGCTCTCCGCCGCTGGCCTGATCCTCATGGCCTCGTCGATGGCCGGATCTCCATTCTGGCCGGTCGACGAGGCCGCGGTGGCCGCGTTGCTCGGAGGGCCACCGGTTGGCTCCGCCTGGAAGGTGCGTATGGTGGCGCTGATCATTGCCGGGGGCGCGAGCCTGCTGGCGCGAGGCAGAGCATCATGGCTGGCGATCGCCATGATTGCCGCCGCTACGGCGTTGGCGACACTCGCGTGGAACGGGCACGGCGCCATGGACGAGGGAAGCACCGGATGGCTTCACCTGGGCGCGGACATTCTCCATCTCCTCGCAGGCGGTATATGGGTTGGCGCACTGTTCGGATTGCTGCTCCTGATGACGCGTCGCGCCGGGGCGATCGATGCCGCGCACCTTCAGCTTACCCATCGGGCGCTGCACGGCTTCGGGGCGGTGGGCACGCTCGTGGTTGCCATTTTAGTGATCACCGGCTTGATCAACAGCTGGCTACTCGTAGGCCCAGCCAATTTCACGGCCTTGGGCACGACGCTCTACGGCTTGCTGCTGCTCGCCAAGCTGGTCTTGTTCGCAGCGATGCTGGGGCTCGCTTCGCTCAATCGCTTCCGCCTGACGCCGGCCTTCGAGCGCTCGATTGCCATGAACGATCATGACGGAGCGCTTATGACGCTGCGAGTCAGCCTGGCGGTCGAGACATCCTGCGTGATCGGTATCCTGGCACTTGTGGCATGGCTCGGCACCCTCGCACCGCCCGCATCGGGCATGTAGGTGAGGTTACCTCTGCTGGGTCTGTTGATGTATTGAGAGATGAACGAACGAGGGTAGCAAATCATGGTCGATGTCAAACGCGGTGAAGCTGGCAGCGGCCAGGGTGACGGCGGCGTCGTTCTGATCACAGGCGCGAGCGGTTTCATCGCCGCCGCACTGATTGCCCGGCTCGCGGAACGCTACACGGTTGTCGGCCTAGATCGTGCCGGCCCGCCCGACCCACCGCCGCCGGCCGCCGCGGTCGATATTGACCTTGGGTCCGACGAAGCTGTCCGCTCTGCGCTCGAGGAGATACGGGCACGGTATGGCAACCGCATCGCCTCTGTGATTCACCTAGCAGCTTATTACGACATAACGGGCAAGCCTAACCCGCTCTATGACAAGGTGACGGTCCAGGGCACGCGCAGGCTGATCGACGGGCTGCAGTCGTTCGAGGTCGAGCAGTTCGTCTTCGCAAGCACGATGCTGGTTCATAAGCCGACCGCCAGACCCGAACAGCGCATTGACGAAGACTCGCCGATCGGTGCCACCTGGGCCTATCCGCAGTCCAAGGTCGACGCTGAGGCATTGCTGCATGAGCGCCACGGGGACATCCCCGTCGTCTATATGCGCGCCGCTGGAGTTTACGATGACGACGGACGCTCGGCTTTTCTCGCGCAGCAGATATCGCAGATTTACGAGCACCGCCTGATTTCGCATTTCTATCCAGGGATGCTGTGCGCGGCGCAGTCATCGGTGCACCGCGACGACCTGGCCGATGCCGTGCTCCGTCTGGTCGATCGGCGGTACGATCTTCCGGCCGAACTGCCGCTGCTCATCGGAGAACCCGACGCGCCCGGCTATGCCGAAATCCAGGACATCGTCGGCGAGGCGCTACACGGCGAGGGCTGGAAGACGATCCGGATCCCGCAGCCGATAGCAAAGGCCGGGATCATCCTGCAGAACGAGGCGCTCGGCAGCGACGACTTCATCCAGCCCTGGATGATCGACAGCAGCAACGACCACTATATCCTCGATATCTCCCGCGCGCGTTCGCTGCTCGGATGGGAGCCGAAACACAGTCTCCGCGACACGCTGCCCGCGATCGTTGCCGCGTTGAAGCGCCATCCGCGGGCCTGGTATCGGAACAACAAGCTCAACGAGAATCTGGTTGCCTGGCACGATAAACCAGGGGCCGAACCTGTCGGACCGGGCCATCAACCCGCAGCGGCAGGCGATGGGATGGCCGGCATGGATCACGGGGCTGTGGATCATAGCAGCATGGACCATGCAGCCATGGGGCACGGACCTGGCGCGGCGGACATGGCGATGACCGGCCACGGTGCACACGGCGATCACATGGCCATAATGGACCGCGACGAGCGCCGTGCGCGCTGGGCTCTTTACGCCAACATCGGCCTCGGGCTGTGGCTCGCCTCCAGCCCGCTTATCTACGACTCCGTCACGACGCAGAGCGTCGGCGAGGCGGTGCGCTTCGTCACGGTCGATCGCGGCCTGCCTTCAGTCGAATGGCGCGCAAGCGCACTGGCGATCAGCGATCTCGTCAGCGGTTTGGCGATCGCGGTGTTCGGCGCCCTGTCACTCTCACCGCGGACCAAAACGTGGGCGCAGTGGGCGGTCGCATTCGTAGGCATCTGGCTGTTCTTCGCCCCGCTGATATTCTGGAGCCCGAGCGCCGCTCAGTACAACAACAACCTGCTCATCGGCTCGGCCGTGATCGCCCTGTCGGTGCTCGTGCCGATGATGCCGGGCATGAGCATGGCGGGCATGATGGACCCCAAGAACATCCCGCCCGGCTGGACCTATTCGCCGTCCACCGACGCACAGCGGCTGCCAATCGTCGCCATGGGCTTGGTCGGCCTTCTCACCTCGCGCATCCTGACGGCTTACCAGCTGGGGCACATCGATACAGCCTGGGAGCCGTTCTTTGTTGGATCGCTGGCCGACCCGCGCAACGGCACTGAGGAGATCATCACTTCCGACATGTCGAAGGCGTGGCCGATCGCCGATGGCGGTCTCGGCACCATCAGCTACGTGCTCGAGATCCTGATGGCGGTGATGGGCACCCGCGATCGCTGGCGCACCATGCCTTGGATGGTGACCTTCTTCGGCATTCTGGTCATCCCGCTCGGCGTCGTCAGCATCTACTTCATCATCAGTCAGCCGATCGTCATCGGCACGTGGAGCACGCTGGCGCTGATCGCAGCGCTCGCCATGCTGATTATGATCCCGTTCGCGCTCGATGAAGTCATCGCCATGGGCCAGTTCCTCGGCTGGGCGAAGCGCCGCGGCAAGCCGCTGATTCGCACCTTCTTCCAAGGCGATGCGATCGAAGCGGGGACGGAGGACATGTCGGACGCAATGACCTCGCCCTCCGCCTTCTGGGCGGACGCGAAGCGGGGGCTGACGCTGCCGTGGACGCTAGCGGTCAGCATCGGGCTCGGCGCTTTCCTGATGCTGACCCGGGTACTTCTGGGGAACGAAGGCGCGATGGCGAACAGCGACCATGTCGTCGGCGCGCTCGTGATCACAGTGGCGATCATCGCTACCGCCGAGGTTGCCCGTGCCTTGCGCTTCATCAACGTCGCGTTCGGGGCATGGCTAGTCGCCGCCCCGTTCCTGCTGACAGGGGTCGGCCACCTCGGCGCGATCGTGTCGGTGGTCGTGGGGATCGCGCTCGTCGGGCTCAGCCTGCCGCGCGGCAAGCGCAGCCCCGAACATTATGCGAGCTGGGACAAATACGTAATTTGAGGCCTTACTTGCCTCCAGAGAGGAGGGCTCGGCATGGTGCATGCCAGATACCGAAGCTTATCCGAGCGGTCATCAAGGCATTTTTTGGGGGTGACGGCGGGGGCGGTGGACCGCGGCTACAACTTTGAGCGGCATCGCCACTGTTTCGGTACGGCCCAGCATGCTAATGCGATTCCTTCGCAGGATCGTTGATGGCCTGCGGCTAAGCTCCATCGCATCGAGACAAAGATAATATGAAGTGAAGCGTCTCAAACTTGTCCTCCTGCAGCTTGCCATCACGCTCACCGCGCTGCTTGTCCCGGCTGCGGCTATGGCCGCACCCGGCGACGTACAAACCGCATGGCGGCTGCTCGACTATATGGCCGTCGATTATGGCGGAGCGGTCGCCGATGGCCGGATCAAGAGCGCGGCTGAATATGCCGAGATGAACGAGTTCGCCGCTTCGGTTGCGGCGCGGCTTCACAGTCTGCCGGCGAAGCCAGAGCGGCAGGCCCTGATCCAAGGAGCCGCGAATCTCCAAGCGGTGATCGCGCGCAAGGGGGCGGCCGAACAGGTGGCGTTGCTCGCGCGCAGGCTCGCAGCCGATCTGTTGCGTGCCTACCCGGTGCCGCTCGCGCCAGACAAGGCCCCGGACCTCGCCTCCGCCGATGTGGTGTTCCGACAATCCTGCGCGTCCTGCCACGGCATGACGGGTGACGGGCACGGCCCGGATGCCGCCAAGCTCGACCCGCCCCCGATCGCGTTTACCGATGCCGAACGTGCGCGCCAGCGGAGTGTCTTCGCCCTCTATCAGGTGGTGACGCAAGGCATCGACGGGACCGCGATGCAGAGCTTCGCCGATCTGCCGAACGATCAGCGCTGGGCGCTCGCATTTCGGGCTGGCAGCTTCTCTTTCACCGACGAGCAGGCGCGCGAAGGCAAGCGGTTGTGGAAGTCGGACCCAGCGCTTCGCCAGCGCATACCGGACCTGAAAGCACTGGTTGCGCTCACGCCGGCTGCGCTCGGCTCCTCAATCGGAGGTGCCAAGGCCGATGCGGTCATGGCCTACTTGCGCCGCCATCCCGATCAGGTGGTGCGGCAGGCACCGGGCTCACTGGCGGTCGCACGTGCCAAGCTCGCCGCAAGCGTCGCTGCTGCGCGGCGCGGCGATGCGCGCGTGGCGAAGGAGCTGGCCTTGTCGGCTTATCTCGATGGGTTCGAGCCGATCGAACCAACGCTCACGGCGCGCGACCCCACCCTGATGGGCCGGATCGAAGGCGCTATGGGCGAGTTCCGAGCCGCAATCGACCGCGGCACCTCGTCCGAAGATCTTGCGGAAAAGGTGTCGGTGCTCGACGGGCTGTTCGACGATGCTGAAGTCGCGCTGGCACCTGATGCCGCTACGGACACGTCCACGTTCCTGGGCGCATTCACGATCCTGCTGCGTGAAGGGCTCGAAGCGCTGCTCATCGTCGTTGCCATGATCGCGTTTCTTGGCAAGGCGGAGCGGGGGGAGGCGCTGCGCTATGTTCATGGGGGGTGGATCAGCGCGCTCGTCGCCGGCGGGATCACCTGGGCGGTCGCTACCTATGCCATCGGGATCAGCGGCGCGAGCCGTGAGCTGACAGAAGGGTTTGGCTCGCTGTTCGCGGCCGTGGTCCTGCTTTCAGTCGGGATATGGATGCACGGCAAGGCGCAAGCCGATCAGTGGCAACGCTATATCCGGGAGAAGATGTCGCGGGCACTTACGGGCGGGTCGGGCTGGTTCCTGTTCGGGCTCGCGTTTGTCGTGGTCTACCGGGAAGTTTTCGAGACGATCCTGTTCTATGCCGCGCTTTGGTCGCAAGGGAACGGTCCCGTGCTGCTAGCCGGGGCGGGCTCGGCTGTACTCCTTCTTGCCGTGATCGCCTCGGCCATGCTTCGCTACAGCCGCACGCTACCGATCGCGCAGTTCTTCCGCTACAGCTCCTGGCTGATGGCGATCCTGACGGTCGTGCTCGCCGGCAAGGGCGTCGCCGCGCTTCAGGAGGCTGGCATCATCGACATAGCGCCGCTTCGTGAAGTACCGCGGCTCTCGACGCTGGGCCTGTTCCCCACCTGGCAATCCGTGCTGGCGCAGCTCCTGATGGCGGTGGCTATCGCGATCGGCTTCGCCTGGAACCGTCGGCGAGCTGGCAGGGCATCGGCTCACTAGCACCGATGCGGGTCCATGACGGAAACCGACCCCCTTGCGGCTGAGCCGGGAGGCCTCCGTAGCTATTTCGCCGCCTTCACCTGAATCGTGCAGCGCACCGCCTTCTTCGCCTTCACAGCGGCTTTGCGGCATCCTTTGATCGTTTCACGATTGTCGCGCAAGAGCCTATCGGCCGCGACGATCGCCTCCCAGCTCGGCTGCGATGCGCTGACCATCAGATGCTGGCCGGCATCCCAAAGTGTGGGTTCATCCAGCACGCGCGCCCCATGCGCTCAGGCCATTGCCAGCTCGCCGGTGCAAGGTGCGCGATCGGCCCCGCCAGGGGCGTAGAGTAGCAGCCCCAAAAGCATCCCGCCGCCACTGGCTCGGCGCCTCGATTGCGGTATTTGAAATAGGCCTCGCCTACCTGGCCACAGTGCACCGCAGAGCGCCCGACCGATCGCGCACGGTGTACTGGGGGTTGCTCGGTTTGATGACGCTGGCAATATCGGTACAAGGGTTCCCGGGGGGCGCCTTCATGCATGGCGGCCTCAACCATCTGGCATTTTGAAGGGGGGAAACATGATTTTGGCGTTGAGGGTGGCAGTGGCCACATCGCTGGCGATGCCGATCGCAGTCACCGCGCAGCCTGCGTCGCGCGTCGCGGATACAAGGGCCGTGGAGGCAGTGCTGTCGCAGTACAAGGCGGCGATAGAGAAGCTCGATGCGAAGGGAACAGAGCGACTCTTCGCGGCCGACTCGCAGATATTCGAGACGGGTGGCTCCGAGGGAACCTACGCGACCTACCTCGCCCATCATCTTGGGCCAGAGCTGGCGGCGTTCAAGTCGTTTACATTTTCCAACTACAAGGTCAGCGTCCGCTTCGAGGGCCCGGTCGCACTCGCTACCGAGACCTACCGCTATCGGATCGAGCCGAAGAACGGGGCTGTTGCCGAACGTATTGGCGTCGCAACCAGCGTCTTAACGCGCTCGGGAAGCAGCTGGAAGATCATCAGCATACACAGTAGCGCTCGCAAGCCGAAAGGCTCCTGATCGGTCTATGACCGCTACTGCTTCTTCGCTGGATTCGGCGTAGCCGACTGCGGTGTCGCGCTGGTCGAATTCGTCGGGTGATCGTGCTCCGCTATGCCGGCATAATGGTTCATCTGATCCTCGGAGATGTCCGTCGTTTCCTCGCTGCTGCCACAAGCCGTTACGGCCAGAGGTAACAGAAGCATGGCTATTATAATCACCTTCGATCTTCTCATTGCAGAATATCCTTCGATAAGGACTGAACCCATAATCTCTAATACAATGGAATGCTCGTATCCAACTTACTTACGATGATACGATCAATAAGGAATCGCTAGACTGGCATGCTCATGATGTCCTTGTACGCGGAAAGTATTTTGTTGCGAACCTGCAACGTCGCCTCGAACGCGATCGACGACGTCTGCCGCGCGAGCATGACCTTTGCGATGTCGACCTCTTCGCCGCGCTCATAGGCCACCGTCAACTTTCCGGCGCGAGCGTTGATTTCATTGATCTTTTGAAGCTGTGTTTGCAGTGTAGAGGTAAAGCCACCTGGTTCCGCGCGCCCGGCAGCCGAGATCCCTTGGGTCGAACCTGGACCTACGACCGAGTCTGCACCGTCCGCCTTTCCAAGCACGGTATTCATCGCTGCTTCGAATTTTGCTCCCGCACCCTCGGGGCTACCAACAGAAACCGCGCTGCTTGCTACATTCCGAAGCGCCGCATTCCTGTCGAGAATGGCGCTTCGCACGGCCATGACGTCGTTGATGAAGATGCTGCTCATGTTCACCCCGGTGCGACCTCTAGCATAGCTGCATGATCGCATCGCAAGCGTTAGAGGATGGTTAACGACGCTTAGGAATGATTTCTTCATCGTAAAGCCAGGCGTCGATCGTTATCGGATTTGGCCAAGCCTGCCAGATGACGCGCGACCAGATGATCCAATCATTGGCACTTGGCGAAATGGTCGCACGACGTTACGGGGCATCTTAATCGTGCAGCGCGCCCTCTCTCGCTGAATCAAAGGACCATCCCGCACGAAACCCTTGCCGCTCCCGCGTCGCTACGCCTTCGCGACGCGGCTCGGTGCGCCGGCGAGCTTCGGCGCGGTCCTAGCCGCCGCGTCTTGCCGCTCGTGCTGCGGCGTTGGGTGTGGGGGCTGGCCTTCGCCGCGCTGATGCCTCTACGCTGGCCCTGACGGCGCTTTCCCTAATCGGCCTGGCTGCCGGGTAGTCGACCTATGAGCGGCGTCGAAGTGCCTGCGCCGCGGATCGGTCCTGCACCGTGACACTACCCTCCCGCGCAACCCCGATCATGCTCGCGATCGGCACGGCAAGGTTTCGACGCCTCCGCCCACGTCTCCGCAAGCGAGCGCCACGCCAGGACAAAAGCTTTAAGAAATCCAACAATAGGGAGACGGTGGATCAATTCCTGATCCACCCGATGCAGGGTGTGGCAATAATTGATCCACCCTTATTCTGTCGCCGGCTTGACCTCGATCGTGCAGCGCACCGCCTTTTTCGCCTTCGTCGCGGACGTGCGGCACGTCTCGATCGCCTCGCGGTTGCCATCGGCGAGCGGCGAGGCCGCGACGATCAAGCCCCAGCTTTCGGGTGCGGACGCCTGCATCAAGCGTTGCCCCGCATCCCACGCCGATCGCTCGTTCAACACGCGGGTCGCCATGCGCTCGGGCCAATGCCAGCTCGTCGGCATCATGCGCGCGATCGGACCTGCAACTAACGCGTAGAGCAACAGCCCCAGCACCAGGCCGACGACACCGGCGATATACAGCCATCTATTCTGCTCATCGCCCCGGCGCGCGGACGCGACTATGTTTTGCAGGTCGTGCGCCGCGATTCGCAACATCGTGTCGGTCGCCTGCACCTGGGCGCGCAATTCGCGGGTCGCCTCGGCGACGGAAGCGTTTAAACGCCCTCCCATATTCTCCGGGGTGAGCGTCATGGCGGGGCTTTTCCGCACGCCATCGATCTGTTGGAGCAATATTCCCAGCACCTTTTCGGTGCGCTCAAGCGTCGGCTCATAGTCGGGAATGTCGATGGACTCGCGCGCAGTGGTCAGCGCCTCCACCGCATGACGCAGCAACGACACCTCGCCGCGTAGCCGCTCGAACGCCAGCGCCGGGTCATCGCGCTCCTGGCTATCCTCATCCATCATTCTTGTCTCCTTACCGGCTCAATCCGCGATCACGACCAATCCCCAAATCCTGCGTCAACTGGCGGCCAAGCTCGCCGCCCCCCATGTCGCGGCTGCGGTTCATGCCGATCGCAAGGCCCAGCTCGCGCGTGCGGCCGCGCAGGATCGATTCCACTTGGGGATCGCGCTCAAGGCTTTTCGCCATGCCCGCCATGTCCTTGCCCGCCTTCTCGCGCCCCGTCATGTCGCCGGCGCGATAGAGGCGGTCGCGGTCCTGGGAGAGCTGTTGCCAGCGTTCCACGAAGCGATCGGCGCGCAAATGGGGATCGGCCCGCACGCGCGCCTCCTGCGCCATCGCCTCGACCATCGGGCCGTTGCGCCCCGCCGCAGCCTCGCGCAACAAGGCGGGGTCGCGCTGCATCGCCGACGCCATATCGCGCGAGGCTCCCGGCCTGATCTGGTCCAGCGCCTCCCTCGCGCGCTCGAGCGCGACTTTCTGATGTTCCAGCACTGGCCCGCCCGATGCCCGCGCCTGCAACACCGCCTCGGCCGACCGCGAAGCCCGCTCGACCGCGCGCGTAAAGGCGCGGTCCTCGCCGCGATCGGCACGCGAGGGGGGACGCTCTGCGCCCTTCGCCGGCTCGGCCGACAGCTTCAACCCGTCGAATATGCCGCGCTTGGGCCGATCGCCTTGGTCGCGCTCCGCTGCCGGCGCTGGGTGCTCGGGCGCGGGACGGAAGCCGTCGAACATACCGCGCCGCGGTTGCCGCTCGGCCGCAGCCTTCGCCTCGCCAGCGCTGCGGCCGTCGCCAACATCGCGCGCGCGTGGATCTTCGCCCATCTGGCGCATGGTGCCAGCGCGCGGGCCAAGAAGCTCCACGCCCTTGCGTTCGGGCGCATCCGGCAAGCGGATCTTGCCCGCCAACCCGCGCCGATCGGCGAAGACACGAATCTCGGCGTCGCGGTCGCGCGGATAATCCGACGCCATATCCTTCGCCCGCTCGCGCGACAGCGCGCGGACAAGCCGGCGATCGTCGGCGAAGTCATCGCGGCCATAATGGAGCTGCGCCCCGTCGCGGTGCCGCGACAGCGCCACATAGGCGGAATGGCGATCCATCCCCGGCGTCGCCAGCACATGCGCCCGATCGACCGTCACGCCCTGCGATTTATGGATGGTGGCGGCATAGCCATGATCGACATGGGCATAGTCCTTGAGGTCGAACGCCACCTGTCGGCCATCGTCAAGGCGAACGGCCATGCTGTCGGGCGACACGCGCTCGACCTTTCCCAGCGAACCGTTCTTCACGCCAAGCCCGCGCTCGTTCTTGAGGAACATGATGCGGTCGCCGCTAGCGAACTCGCGCGCGCCCCGCTCCGCCGACACGCGCACGTCGTCGCCCAGCTCGCCGGCGCCGCGCAGCCGATCGCGCCCGGCCAGGTTCAGCTCGCGAACCTCGGCATTGGTGTGGGCGAGGATGATCCGGCTCTTGTCGAGGGCGGCAAGCCGCTCGACATCCCAGGTGTCGATCAGCTCGGCTCGCGCAGCCTCGCGCGTCTCCCCCGCGTGCACCATGCCATGCTGCTCATAGGCATGGACGGCCTCACCGGTCCTGCCGGTCGCCAGCGCCCGCGTGGCGTCTTTCTGCCAGTCCTCATGCTGCCGGCGAACCTCGCTGATCTCGGCCGCGCCGTGCCGCTCGGCCAGCGCGCGGAACGCCGCGCCCGCCTCGATCGCCTGCAACTGCTCGGGATCGCCGACCAGCACCACCTTCGCGCCCGCCCGCTCGGCCACCGACAGCACCCGCTCCATCTGGCGCGTGCCGATCATGCCCGCCTCGTCGATCACCAGCACGTCGCGCGGACCAAGCAGCTCGCGGCCCTGGTCCCACTGATATTCGAGACTGGCGATCGTGCGCGAGGCGATGCCCGACCCGCCTTCTAGGCTCTCCGCCGCGATCCCCGACAGCGCCGCGCCGCGCACCTGGTGGCCGGCACGCTCCCATTCGTCGCGCGCGACCCCCAGCATGGCGGATTTGCCGGTGCCGGCGTAGCCGACAACGATGGCAATATCCTTGTCGCTGGTTATATGCGCCAGCGCGGCCTGCTGCCCTCCCCCGAGCACCAGGCCCTCACTCCCGGCGGCGTCTAGCCCCCTTTGCAACGACGCTGCCGGGAGACCATGCCCGGCCCTGTCGGCAAGCCGGTCTGCCGCGCGTTCCAACCGCTGCTCGGTGTCGATCATGTCGCGGGAGGTAAAGCGATCCTCGCCCCGCCCGTCCTTCCCCAGCGCCACCAGCTCGGGCGCGCTGCGCACCGCGCTCATCGCGGAATCGAACTGCTCCTTCCCGTCGCTATGGCGTTGGACGAACATCGCCAGGTCGCGGGTGGTAAACGTCGCCTGCTGCCGGGTGATCGCGTCCAGCGCGATCTCGGGCCGCGCGATGATCTTCTCGCCATTCTCGCGCGCGATCCGCACATGGTCGTCGGCGCGCTCGGCGTCCTCACCGCGATCGAGCCGCCGCGATCCCGCCGGTCCGATCTTGTGCTGCGGCTCAAGCTCGATGCCCTGCGCCTCCAAGGTGCGATGATCGATGCGCGCGTCTATATCGAGCGCAGCCAGGCGCTCGTTGACATGATCGGCCCACGCCTCGCGCCATTCCTTCAGCAGCGCGTTACTGTTCCACTCACGCACCTTCTGACCAAACCCCTCCGGCCCGACTTCGCGCATCGACAGCATCACATGTGCGTGGGGCTTGGGGTTTCCGTCCTTGCCGATGTCCCAATGCACATTGAGGTCCGCGACCATCCTGCGCTCAACGAACTGCTTTTCGACGAAATCGCGGGCGAGCTGAACGCCCTGCTTTTGGTTCATCTCGCGCGGGATTGAGAACTCCATCTCGCGCGCCAATTGCGCGTCCTTGCGCTTTTCTCCGGCCTCGACTTCATTCCATAAGGTCGCACGATTGTTTAAACGCTCCGGCGCGCCTTCGGGTAGCAGCACTTCGGAATGGATGACGCCGGCCTTGTTCGAGAAGTCGTGATTGCGTCCAAGCCGCTCGTCGTGCAGCTCGGACGCCGAACGATAGGCGGCCGAGGCAACAGCGCTCGATCCGCTGGCGCGGCTGATGACTTTGGCGGAGAAATGGTAGATCGCCATGACGAACGCATTCTGCCTTATTTAGCGCACGTCGGCAACGACGTATAAGCGCGCACTCAAACTCTCTCTCGTTCGTGTGATTGACTTCATCGCATTTCACAATGGATGCGCTACCCTTTCACGCCGATCGTGCTACGCTGCGGCTCGGTTCATGGGCGCGAGGAAGAAAGTATGCGCAAAGTTAGGGACTATGACGCGGAGCTGAAAGCGCTCGGCGACAAGGCTAGAGCATTGAAGGCCAAGAAGGTCCAGCAGCTCGGCGAACTGGTGACGTCCACCGGGGCCGACGCGCTTGATGCCGATGTGCTCGCCGGCGCGCTGCTCCACATCGTTGCCGAAGCGCAGGTTGAGGGAAACCGGGAGGCGTGGCGCTCTGATGGCGCTGCCTTCTTTCAGCGGCGCGGGCGCAAGGCTGGCAAAGGCAATGCAGGCAACGGCCAGGGCGCAGGCGAAACTCCAACAGGCGGTTCACAGAGTTGAGGCCGGGCAGCGCCGCACCGATACGAGAGGATGGGTTGTGCAACGCCGCGAACGCACCCGCCACCTGATCGAGCTGGGCGGCCTCGTGCAGAAAGCCGGCCTGGTTGATCTCGCCGACGACGATCGCGCCACCCTTTACGGCGCGATGCTCGAAATGGCGGCGAAGGCGCGCGACGACGGCGATGCGCTCCTGCGCTGGAAACGGCGCGGCAAACGCGCGTTCGACGCCGAAGCGGAAGGGAGCGAAGCACCATGACCAAGCTCGATATCGAAGCGATCCGCGCGCAGGTCCACGCGCTCGATTTTGTGCGTGGCACGGCGGCCGAAGTCGCGATGTGGCGTGAAGACGATGGGGACTCGCGCGCCAATCTGGCGATCGAAGGCGTGGCGCTGGACCATGACGAGGAAGCGCTGTTCGACATGCTGCGCGACGAAGGCGTACCCCCTCCCCTCGCCACCCGGATCGTCCTCAAGCTGCTCGATCATCCCGATGCCAATCCGGCACTTGCCATTGTCCCGCTGTCGGCCAAGGGCGCCTGACGATGGTATGGCTACGCCAGCTCGGCCGCGCTTGTCGCAACCTGGCGCGCATATCGCGCCAAAATCCGGTCTGGGCCATCACCGCACTGGCGTTGAGCCCGATCAAGCTGATCCGCCACCTGTTCGGCGTCATCATCCTGTGCATCATCACCGGACTGGTCCTGGCCGGCGGCGCGCAGCTCGCTCTCTGGTATTTCGAAATGCCAAGGGATTCCCATACCTATCAGATCACGATGATGCTGGTGGCTGTCGCGATCATCCTCGTGACGCTGCGCGCGCTCATCCAACCGCTGATCCTGCGCTATGGCGGCCCTGAGGGTGACGAAACCCATGGCTCGGCCCGTTTCGCCACCGATCGCGAAACCCGCCCCCTCGCCCAAAGCGACGGCCTGCTCATCGGCCGTGATCGCAAGTCCGGCAAATTGCTGCGCTATGCGGGGCCGGCCCATCTGCTGACGATCGCGCCGACGCGCACTGGCAAGGGCGTGGGCACCATCATCCCCAACCTGCTCGACTATCCCGGCCCGGTCGTCTGCATCGACCCCAAGGGCGAGAACGCCCGCATCACCGCCCGCCATCGTGCTCGCTACGGCCCGGTCCATGTTCTCGATCCCTTCGGCGTCACCGGATTGCCGGGGGCGGCCTTCAATCCGCTCCATCGCATCGACGCGCAAAGCCTCGATCTCGCCGACGACTGCATGACGCTCGCTGACGCGCTGGTCTATGACGCTCCCGGTGAGGCCGGCGAGGCGCATTGGAACGAGGAAGCCAAGGCCCTGATCGCCGGCATCATCCTCTCGATCGTCACAAGCGAGCCTGCCTCGACGCGCACCCTCGCCACGCTGCGTGACCGCCTCACCCTCGCCCCCGCCGCCTTCAACGCCCAGCTCGAAGCGATGCAGGCGCAAGGCGGCCTTGCCGCCCGCGCCGCCAACCGCCATCTCGGCAAGTCCGATCGCGAAGCCGCCGGCGTGCTGTCCTCCGCGCAGCGCCATACCCATTTTCTCGACAGCCCGCGCATGACGGCGGTGCTGGGACACTCGGATTTTACGTTCGCCGACGTGAAGGCGCGTGCCACAACCGTCTACCTGGTGCTGCCGCCCGATCGGCTCGCCACCTATGCTCGTTGGCTGCGCCTCATGCTCGCTCAGGGCCTCACTGATCTGGCCCGCGCGCCGGCCTCTGCGACAAGGCCCGTGCTGTTCCTGCTCGACGAATTCGCGGCGCTGGGCCGCCTCGAACCCGTCGAGCGCGCCATGGGCCTGATGGCCGGCTATGGCATCCAGCTCTGGCCGATCTTGCAGGACGTGCATCAGCTTCGCGCGCTCTATGAGCGCCGTGCCGGCACTTTCCTGTCGAACGCCGGCGTGTTGCAGGTCTTCGGGGTCAACGATCACGACAGCGCCAAGCTCGTCTCCGATCTGCTCGGCCAGGAGACGGTCGTGTTCGAGACGATGAGCCGCGCGATCGACGCGGAGGAAACCGGTATTTCGTTCGGCGCGCAGCATGTCGGCCGTCCCCCGCTCACTCCCGATGAGATTCGCACGCTGCGCGAGGATTACCAGCTCCTGTTCCTCGCCGGTCAGCGCCCGATCGTCGCCGCGAAGTTGCGCTACTATGCCGATCGCGAGTTCGCGGGCCGGTTTGATCCCGCCTGACGGCGTTTAAACGGCCGCCTTCGACCAAATCACAATCACCATGCTATCGTATGTATAGCGCTATGATTGCGTATCGCTATATCGCCAGGTGATATCTATCGCTGACAGAATCTCAAGCGCGGAAATCGGGCTCTGGCGCGCTAACGGTGAGTTTTGGGGTATGGACTCACCGTTAGCGATCGATGCCAGCCGTCGCCGCGCCAGGCGGGGATACCCCGTCGATATTTCACTCCCCCACGAAGCCGATCGCCTAGGAAGGCCGTAGAGTGCTTTGGGCGCTTGACCCTCTCCCAAGCTGCCAGAAGTCTAAAATAATGCTCAGCGGGGCGGAAATCGTGCTTGCGGCAACGTTTCCGCCGGTTGCGCATCCTCGGATGGATCCCTGCGCTATCCGCCCTGGCTTTTTTGGAAAGCCAATTGGACGGTGCCGCTGGGTGGTGAGCTGGAGGGTGAAGTAAGACGATTGGGCTTGGTGCGAAACTTGACAAGAAGCGTGCCGGCGAAGCCGGCTCATCATGGGGATGCCGGGCGGGAGGATCGCTTTGGCGATCCGGGGCGGCCGTAGGCCGCGAGCCGGCGGGGCGAAGCCCCAAGAGGCGGTGCTTTTCTTCTTTCGGTGCTGGCGCCGCCTTCATGAAGTTATCCACAGACAGGGCTACCCCAAAACTCACCGTTCGCGTTCCGATTCAATAATTCTTCTTAGATTCAAGATTCAGGGGCCTTCAAGCCCGCAGAAAACCTAGGGAAATGGTCTCGAAAAGTGAGCGTTGGGGTCGAGTCGCGTGAGTTTTGGGGTAACCTTCGGTGAGCTTTAGGGTCGATAAAAGTGAGTTTTGGGGCCGAGTCCGGTGAGCTTTCGGGTAGCCGTCCGATTGACGGTGAGTTTTGGGGTACCCCCCTCACCGTTCAGCGAACGGCGAGTTTTAGGAATTGCTTGGCTCACCATTGATGATAAGGTGAGCGCATGTCTCACGCAAACTCACCTTTGGATGGCGCAAAAGCGCAGCTTGCCCGGGTTGATGCCCCTGCCCGCACCCTCGCGCAAAAAGGGCGCGGAAACCCGTTCGATCCGGCCAATTACGGGGAAATCGTCAAACCCGGCGAGTTGGTGGATATCGTCGAACTGACCCCCCTCACCCTCGCCGATCGCCGAATCTACAATCTGCTGATCGCCAACGCCTGGGAGCGCATTGGCGAGCCGGTCATCCATCGCATCGCCAAGACCGGACTCAAAGGCACGCATCAGGGCAATGAGCGCATCGAAAGCTCGCTGCTGCGCCTGATGGGCACCATCGCGATCGTCACCATCCGCAAAGCCGGCAAGAGCTACAAGCGGCGCGTCCAGCTTCTCGGCCCCAGCGACGAAAGTCTCGAAAAAGACGGCTTCCTGCACTACCGTATCCCCGAGGAACTGATCGAAATACTGCGCAACAGCGAGGTTTATGCGCGCCTCAAAACGCAAGTGATGTATTGTTTCGAGTCGAAATACGCGCTGTGCCTATATGAGATGATCGAGCGCCGGATCGGCCTCGAATACAAACAAAGCGAAGAATTCACGATCGCGGAGCTGCGCGGGCTGCTCAACGTGCCCGAAGGCAAGCTCGAACGCTTCGCCGACTTCAACAAATATTGCCTCAAGGTTGCCCAAGAGGAAATCAACAAGCTCTGTCCCTTCTATGTCGATTTCACGCCGATCAAGAAAGGCCGCAAGGTCGAGAAGGTCGCGATGCTGTGGATGCCCAAAACATCGAGTGGCCGCCGCGACGCACAAAACCTAATCGATCAGCACAGCATCGTCCGCCGCGCGAAGATGCGCGGCGGTATCCCCGAAATGCCGGTGCTGGTGGATTTCAACCTGCCCGCCGCCCAACGGTGAGCACCTACCCCAAAACTCACCTTTAGCGCGCCGAGCTGCGATCCGCTGCGCTTCACCCCCGGCGTTTCACCCTTCACCGGCATCGAGCGCCCTGCTCACCGTGAACTGAATCCACGCGCTGCGGCTGACGCCGCGCCGCTTCGCGGCGCTATCGACCTTCGCCAGCAAGGCGCGGTCAAAGCGCAGCATGACTGGCGACTTGCGCGGACCATCCTCGGCCGCCGTCTCAATCGCCGGCGTCGCAGGCTTCGCGGCACCGGCAATGAAGGCGTCCGCCGCATCGCTATCGACGGGGGGCTTGGGGTTGCTGTTCGGTTTACGAGCGATAGCCATCGCAATTCACTCCGCTATCATCATGCTATACAAATACCGCGCTAATCAGCGCGGTCAATTCGTCGATCGCCTTGGCGTCACGCGGAGATTGCTCGACAACCGCCCTGCCCTCGGCCGCCGCGTTCGGGAACGCCTTGCGGCGCACGATCGACGTGGACAGCACCTCAATCCCCTCGATATCGCCGATCATCTGCAAGGCCGCCTCATTGTCGCCGCCCTGTGGGTCCGCGCCGTTGAGGATCGCGACGGCGCGCAGCCCCTCGTTGATCTCACGCGCCTCGGCCACCAGCGCCGCCACCTGATCCAGCGCCCACACGTCGAAGCTGCGCGGCTGCACCGGCACCAGCAGCGTATCGGCCACGGTGAGCGCGGCGCGCAGCGAGCCAGTGTCACGCCCGCCCACGTCGATGATGATGTCGCCATATTTGGCGGCGAGCTGGCGGACCTGGCTGCGCAGCGCCGCGCCGGTGAGCGCGACGGCGGTATAGCCGGCCTCGCCTAGCCGCTCGGCGCGAAGCTGGGTGAAGGTGAGGGCGGTCCCTTGCTCATCGCCGTCCACCAACAAGAGGTCGCGGCCCGCGAGCGCGCGCGCCACCGCGAGATTGACGGCGAGGGTGGTCTTGCCGACGCCGCCCTTGGTGTTTCCGACAGCCAATATCATTCCGCTCTCGCTCCGCTGGCAATATGCGCGCGCTGTAGCATCGTTTGTAATGCTAGGCGATATACATTTGATCGCGGCGATTATTCGCCGCCCTCCCCCTCGCTCTCGTCGTCCAGCGGCTCATGTTCCATCCGGCCATGATCCTCGATCGGGCAAAGCGGCGCTCCGGCCTGCTCCAGCCATTTGCGCGCAGTCCTCACGGTATAGCCGCACGTCGCGCACTCGCATTTGAGCATCCGGGTTTTCTGTTTCTTGGGCGCGGTGGATTCGCCGTCCGTGTCGAGACGGGCATGGGGGAGGGGGCCAACTTCGGCGAGGATCGGCGCGACGGCCGCAAGGAAGGCATCGCCGGGGGTGGTGGCGCGCATCGGCCCGATCAGGCCAAGGCCAAGCGCGACCCGTTTAAACGCCTTCCCATGCCCCGCCGGGATGCCGACAGCGGCATGGACTAGCTCGTGCGCGAGGATGGCCGCGATCTGTGTCGGCATGGCATGGGGCGCGTGCGCGAGGTCCGGGCGAATGAAGATTTCAAAGTGCCCGTCTGCGCTCAGCCGGTTATCCCAGCACTCGCCGATCGCCTTGCCCTTTGCGCCAGCGCTGGTGAAGCCGATCGCCACGCGCACACGCGCTGGCAGGGGGGCGTCCAGCGCCTCGAACAGCGGAGCCATGCCCGCCGCCACCGCATTGAGCCAGCTTTCTCGGTTGTCGTGGGTCATCGCATTTCCTCCTTCAAATCGTCTGACCGGCGATGGCCAGGCCATCGGCCGGACACGGACGCCCAAGAACGCCGGCAGGAGAGGGGGGCCAGCGGGAATCTGCGGGAGTGGTGCGGGCGCAGGGAGCGCAGCGACTGAGCCACGGTTCCGCCGATTGTCGTTGCGGGGGAGAGGCGGCCGGGACCGCTTTTCCCCCTTCAAACGATGATCCACGCCGGCGCACGCCGGCACGACAGGCAGGGGCCGCCCCTGCCTCACGCGAGGATCGCCACGCTTATGCGCCAAGACCGCTTGCGGGCTTGGTCGGAGCGGTCACGCGGAGATAGAGCCGTGCCCGAAGGGCCGCGCCCGATATTTCCCTCTAATGCCGAAATGACGGCATATTGGTAGCGTTATGATATACAGACGATAGCGAAAAGCTCGCTAATGGCCGCCGTTTTCCCTCTCCCAAGCGTAACTGAAATGACGATCGGCCCCTCACTGGATCCGGCTCCGTGGCCGAAACCCCGAATTGCGCGGGCAGAGGAGGGCGCTATGCAGTCCGACGCTCCCAGGTTGCAAATATGCGATCATGTGCTATAGTTCATAGTGATACAGGATGGTGCCGTGCGGATTTTCAAAACCAAGTGGGTTGCGCGATTCGTCCGGCGTGAGCGGATCAACGACGCGAGCTTGAAAGAGGCTATCGAGAGAGCCGAGCGTGGAATCATCGACGCCGATCTAGGTAGTGGCCTCATCAAGCAGCGCGTCGCTCGACCCGGCCAAGGGCGATCGGGCGGGTTTCGCATGATCGTCGCCTATCGAACGGAGGAGCGAGCGTTCTTTCTCTACGGCTTTGCCAAGAACGAACGTGAGAACATCGACGATGACGAATTGCAGACGCTTAGGGACCTTGCCGCCGACTTGCTGACCCAAGGCGACAGCGCCCTTGATGAAGCCGTGAGCAACGGCAAGCTACAGGAGATCGAAGATGGCGAAAGAGCTTAGCAAGCTGACCACGGCCCTGCTCGAAACGGCCGAAGACCTGCACGGTGCCGGACTGTTGAGCGATGGCACTTATGAGAAGATCACCGTTCGCCACCTGGGGCCGGACGCACCGCTTACGGCTGACCCGATCAGCCCCGAAGAAATCCGCAGCGTTCGCAAGCGGGCGCATCTGAGCCAGGCCGCCCTTGCCAAGTATACGAACCTGACGGCGGGCTATATCTCGCAGCTCGAACGGGGCACCAAGCAGGCCAAGGGGCCTGCGCTCGCCATCCTGAACGTCATCCGCCATAAAGGTATCGAAGGAATATTGTGATGAGCGGGCCTCGCCCCGTTTTCGGCCTAAAGAAGGATTGGAGTCCCGAGCGCCGCGCGGTCCATAAGGCAAAGCTGGTGGCCGAGTTGGCGACGGCCGAGTTGGACGATGCTTCCCCGCTCTGGACGCAGGATCAGGCGATTGCCTATGAGGCCGCGCGCGCGGCCGTGGTTGACGTAATCGCCGGCTACAGCGCAGAGATCGACGCAGAACAGGCCAAGGGCGAGCCGTATGGCGCGCGCGAGGCCTTTCTCGAAATGCAAACGGATCATTGCTTCGCCGTGCTGCGCGCGCTGCGCGTCACCGATGATGCCACCGTCGCCCAGGTGCTACGCGAATACAGCACGATCGTCCGCGCCCGCGATGGCGAGGACGAAGCAAACGGAGGTTCGTGGCAGGAGCTGCGAGGCTTCTTCAAGGGAAAGACCAACGGCGCGGCGCTGACAATCGAGGAAATCAATGACGCTATTGCCGACGCGGGCGCGCTCGCCGCAATGACTGGTCTAGACGGCAAGTGAGATTGCAGGGCGCGCTAGATCAGCACCCGCTCCACCTCGTCCAGCGTCACGTCGTCGGGTCTTCGGTCGTAGAGCTGGGTGGTGCGGGTCGAGCTGTGGTTCGCCATCGTCGCGGCCCGCTCAAGCGTTCCCCCGTTTTTCAGATAGGCGGTGATCCCGGTTGCCCGGAACGAGTGGTTGCCGATCGCCGTCTCGATGTCGGCCACCGCCGCGCGCCGGCGCACCATCGCGAATGCATTGGCCTGGGGCAGAGGGGTATCGCTTAGCCGCTTAGTGCCGCGCGCGATCGTGCGGAACAGCGGCCCTTTGCGGTCCTCACGCAAGCCGCAGCCGTCGATATAGGCGGCCAGATAATCCTCCAGATTATGGTGGCACGGCATCTCATGGCGCTTGCCGCCTTTCTCATGGAGCCGCACCCAAAGCCGCCGGTTCTGCACGAACACGTCCTCGACGCGCATCGCCAGCGCCGCGCCGATCCGCGCGAACGAATAGACCATCAACCCGATCAGCGCCCGATCGCGCAAACCTGCCGGCGTCGTCACGTCGATCGCATCCAACAGCCGCCGCGCCTCGTCGGGGGCCAGCACCGGCGTCTTGCCGCGCCGGACGCTGTGCGCCGGCCCGCGCACTGATGCGGCCGGGTTCGTCGGCACCACCTGGCCCGTGACCAGCCAGTCAAACAGATGACGCACACCGGCGAGCCGCTGCTTGACGGTCGGCACGCTCACCTCGCGGCCGAGCCGCTCAACCCACGCCGCGACGTGAAGTGGCTGCACGCCCGCGAGCGTCGTAACGCCGCGCGCCTCGCACCAAGCCAGGAAATCGCCGGCCGCGCGTGCATAGGCACGGCGCGTATGGGGATTGCGGATGGTGACGGCGAAG
>TARA_R110000787_G_scaffold92517_4_pt1 | contig 27102 bp, 23 predicted proteins | sample TARA_R110000787 | Tara Oceans TARA_R110000787 (sample SAMEA4397920) | marine metagenome | biome: Polar Biome; feature: [DCM] deep chlorophyll maximum layer (ENVO:01000326); material: water (ENVO:00002006), including particulate matter (ENVO:01000060) such as... | depth 35 m | reverse complement strand
TTTCGGGGGCTTTTGAGGGGCGGTATCCTTTGACATGTCGATTGTCTAGCGTAGCGGGACCATATGGTCCAGATTACGCTTGCACCATATTGCGAATGCGTCTAATCAGCCGCCGATAGTGCTGGAGTAGCTCAGTGGTAGAGCGCGTCATTGGTAATGACGAGGTCGGGAGTTCAATCCTCCCCTTCAGCACCATTTTTCGAAAAACGCGGCCAAAGTCAGTCGGTTTGAAAATATCACCCAGCCTCACAAGTAGCACCCGCGACGCGTTCTTGCCGAACCCTTTGCATCCTGCGCACGGTCAACCATTGTTCACCCGTTCCAGAATGGACTGACCGGCAGCTGCACCAAGCTTGGCGCAGCTTGCCAGCCCTTGCACGAACGGGCGTCGTGCCAGCAAGATCGGGAGCGCCACGCATTGAATGTAGCCCGTAGTCGGCACCAGGGGCGTGAGGTGTACCCCTGCGCCCTGCCCCATCTCCTTGACGGTCTTGTCAATCACGAGGCCCGCAAACCCCAGTTCGTTGATTCCCAATGGACGCTGGCCGCGCGCGTCGATCAACGCATCAAAACTATGACAGAACTTGCCGTTGGAAATCTTTACGCCGCTGCTGGTGTTTTCGACGTCATAGTGATTCCCCAAGGCGATGACTTCGAGCACGCCGATATCGTGCAACGCCAGCATCCGTTCAATCGAAGGGTGCGGCACGCTAGAATAGTTGTCAGCGAATACCGACCCTAGCTTCGACTTTAGCACCTCCAGATCGGCTTCGTTCAGATAGGGCGCTGCCATCTCGAAGACCTCGTGCGCCTTGAGAATGGAAGTGCGCCAAGGGCATGGGGTACGATTAGCGTGACCGGCACGCGCTTCGGCCAGATTACTGCGGGCATACTCGAACGGGTCGGTCGCCATACGCGTCGAAAAATACGTATCGACGAAATCATCGACACTCATATCATCGCGTAAGACGGGGCCATCTTTGCCGACTACTGCGCGCAAATCCTTGATAAACAGCGAAAACAACCGGTCAAACAATCCTGTTTGTCCGTGTTGGCTTTCTTCCAGGACACGGTCCTCTGTCAGGGTGTTCAGCTCGGGCAGTGGAAATGGATAATAGTAATCCGCTTCGGGAAGAAGACCTTTTCGCGACAACATGGCGATGCGCGGTAAACTGTGGCCCGCACGCAAAGCCCAGCGCATGCCGTTCTTTCCCTCGATGAAATCACCATGAAGATCCGCTATCGCGACGACCGCATCGATACCGCTCAACGAGGTTCCCAGCACCCCGATATAGTCGCCGGCGATGGCGTGAACGTCCTTGATCGGCCAAAGTGGAATCAGATTGGTATCAGTGGCTTCGTCCTTTGGCAGCCGGGTCCAACTGTGCCCGGTAGCGATGACCACTTCATCAAACAGATCATCCCCCTTATCCAGAGGACTGGCCCAAAAGACGGATATGCCGTTTCGTTTGATGAGAACATCGGTAACCTTGGTGCGCCGGCGTAGTTCGATCTGGTGTCCGGCACCACGTGCACGTGACACCATCTGTGAAAGCTGGGCCTGAAAATAGCGCCCCAGAACCAGACGGCCATAGTAAGTTTTTGCGTCGATCTCTTCAGCCGATAGGCGCATGTCAGCGAGGCTCTTGCGGTCTAGATCGGCGAGCCAATCGCGAAGCGGTGTTATCACTGGTGGGATTTCAAATCCGGCGATATTGGACATCATGCTCGGCGTTGCGGTATCGCTGCTATAGGGCATGCCACTGCCAATTTCAGAACATTTTTCAAATATAACGACCCCGATGGGCGTTTTGGACGCGATCAAGGCAGCCAGCGTATATACCGCTGTTGGCCCTCCGCCGATAATGGCTATGTTTTTCACCCTGTGCGCCCCTGAACTGCTCAAGGTTGAACGTCGGAGCACCGAATTGGTTGCGCGGACACACAAAAGAAATCGTAAAGGGTGAAACATCGCAGCCTGCGCATAGGCAGGCCAACGCACGACCCTTTATACCCGACCATCCAGATCGTCCGACGAGGAGCGTCAAGGCGCGTGATACGCTCTGAAGCCCGCCCAACCACGAGATGCAGTTGCCGCACGTTCGTCGGACAGCACCTTGTTGAAAGTCACTGCCCCGCGTACCATTCGGCCAGTATCTTGATTTGCTCGTCGGTCAGATCTTGCGCCGCCTTGCGCATCTGTTCGGCGCGTTTGCCATCGTTTCTCTTTCCGTCGCGCCACAACTTCAGCTGGGTGATCAGGAACCCCCGGCTCTGGCCCGCCAATGCCGGTGAGATAGGTGCGTCAGCGGTGCGATTCGACCCATGGCAGCTACTACAGGCCGGTACGTCTTTGGTGCCCTGATTGGCAAGAACATACCCTGCGGTCTCTTTATCCTGAGGCGATGTCTCTAAGCGGGTAGCCCCGACGTCCGTGCCAAATCTGCCCGCAAGTCGATCAATCGTTTCATCCTCCATGCCAAGCGCGACCTGTTGCATAATTCCGCTTCGCCGGGTGCCATTGCGATAATGTCCAAGTGCTTCGCCAATATACTCCGGTGTCAGAATGTCCAATCTCGGCACATAGCTGTTTGTGCTGCGGCCATTTTCGCCGTGACATGCGCTGCACGATGCCGGCCCGGGGTTTGTGCCCGTCAACGCGGCCTGGTCTTGCGCGGTCAAATCGCGCACTGCTTCAAGATAGGCCACTACGGACCATACTTCGTCATCACGCTCTCTTGCGGGCCAATAGGGCATGCCGCTCATCTTGACACCTTCCCGCACGATCCAGAACATCTGCTGAGGCTCCCATCTGCTTACCGCTTCGACCACATGCGGTGGGCCGGGGTTCAGCGACTGAGCCGTCGCGGTCTGCTCCTGCCCCGGCACCGCATGGCAAAAACTACATGCGTCTTTGAAATGCAGCGCGCCCAAGGCGACCCTGTCGGGATCGGCAAGATCATCCGGAATTTCCGAGGCCGCCGGTGACCGCAGGCGCACCGATTGCTTGTAGGTGGTGTGCAGCACCCACGTCACCCCCGGCCAATGGCCCTGCCGTGCAGAAACGTTGTAAAGCCCGAAACCGATCACCGTAGCCCCGGCGAGGCCCGCCAGCACGCCTAAGGCCACGATTGTAAGTAACACCCGCTTCATGCGGCTTCCTTTCCTTGTTCAAGCACCTGCCTGACCAGCGCCAGACCCGCGATCAAATAGACAGGCGTACCGATACCGAGCATCAGCAGCCCCCCTAACTGCTGAGCGGTCAAGTCAGCTAGTCCCCCATAGGAACTGGCGTAAAGATCACGCGGGGCAAGGATGATAAGTGCCCCCAAAAGCGTCATGTGCATCGAAGTAAGCAACAGCCCGCCTGCCCCGGCAAGCGGTTGATGGGCGCGAAACGCACCGGCCCACACCAGTAGTCCGGCCAGCAAGAAACTGGCCTGTTCCGCTGCCATCCCCAATACATGCAGCTTTGCCATGCCGTAGAGATAGGGGATGTGCCACCCCCAGACGACGGCAAATTCAACCACCGTGCCGACCAGCGGTGAAACGCCGAAAACCGACGCCAATCGAGGAAACCCAAGCACCAGCAATGGCGCGACAACCGCAACCAGGCCCATATGCCGCAGCATGTGATGCGGAAAATCCGCGGCCAGCCAGCCTTGCATGGGCAAGGCCCAAAGCCCCGCCAGAACCAGCAGACCGATATAGCCCAAAGCAGTCATTGGCAGGTCTGGATCAACAGGGGCGGCAAGGAAACATAGGCAACACCGATGAACGAGATAATCGCCAGCAAGAAAGCCGCGTGTCCCAGGAACTGATGCCTGTCTTCGTTTGTGCCCGCGTCGTTCTCCCAATCTCTGTCCCGCACGATATCCCAATGCCGCCATGCTCTCCAAGCCAGCCAGATGATCGCCAGGAGGGCCACAGCGGTCACCCCCCCGAGCCCGAGCCTGAGCGCTCCTACCTGTCCACCTTTCGCGCAGACCAAGGCCGTGGCCCCGTAGGAGATCGCAAAGTGCAGCGCCCACACCAATGGGGCAAAGGTAATCCGCCATACACTTGTGGTTTCGGAAGGGTATACGGAAGTGTTTTTGATCTGCCGGATATCGGTCATGACAGCCACCCCGGGACCAGCCCCAGTATGACAGCGGTTGTCACGGCCTTCAGGGCCATAAAGTGCCAATACAGCGTCACATTGCGAAGATCGGCATCGTATTTATCCGTGAGCTTACCCCAGACGGAACCTGCCAGGCAGTAACCTTGCATGATCACCCCAGCGAGAACATGCGCGACCAACCAAATCATCAATGCCCACATGATCGCCGGATAGACATGGCTTGTCGGATCCATCTGACGCACTGCCATATACGCCGCGGCCGCACCCGCCAGCGCAAGGATCGGCGCGACCAGCAATGCGGTTCGGGCGATAATGATGCGCCCGCGTGAGTTTGCTTCGCGCGCCGCCACCGTGGAGGCCCAAGCGGCAACAAGCAACACGCCCGCAGCGACCACCCATACCCCGATGGCATGGTCAGCCCCCGCCGGCGGGAAGTCCGGTCGCGCGGTCCAGTAGAAGAAGAACCCGAATATCAGCGAAGCGAACGCCGTGGCGTCACCCAGCATCGTGATCCACATCGCCCACCATCCGACGGAATCGGGACCAGAGGCGTAGGTTGGCAACCGTAGCCCAAGCCCCGCTTCGCGAAGATCGTCCTTTGGGGGGCGCGCTGTTGACGTCCACAACCAATACAGCACACAGACGATGGCGAAGGCACCCGAAATTATGGCGGGTGTGTAAATGTGAAACGTCGGGAAGATGAACGCTCCGCCAGTGAACCCCGCAGCCAGTAAGGTTATCCACGCCGGACCGGTGACACGCTGCACATACATCGGGGTGCCGTCGATGACCGAAGTTACAATGGTTTCGCGCTGATGGTCAGGCGCGTCCTGGAGGTAAAACCGCCCCGCATCCATACGCTCCACCAGCTTGGGTTGATCCCACAGCGGATAGCGGCTGTGAATATAGGGTACTGATCGTACACCCCATGCCTCGGCTGGCACTTCGTGGCTAAACTCCAGCGTGCCCGCGCCCCAAGGGTTGCGCGGTATCTGGGGTTGGTCCTTTTTGGGGCGTAGCAAATCATAAAGGAACACCGCAAACCCCGCTGCGATCACGAATGCACCTATCGTCGAGATCAGGTTCAGCCAGCCCCACCCCGAACTCTCCGGATATGTGAATACGCGACGCGGCATCCCCTTGAGCCCGGTCAGATGCATCGGCAGGAACGTCACGTTGAACCCGGTAAAGATCAGCCAAAATGCCCAACGTCCCAGGGTTTCGGACAACAGCTTTTTGCGCAGGAACGGATAGAAATAATAAACCCCTGCGAGGACCGGAAATACCATCCCGCCAAACAGCGTGTAATGCAGGTGCGCCACGATGAAATACGTGTCGTGAACCTGCCAGTTGAACGGCACGATGGCAAGCATGACACCGGTCAGCCCCCCCGCGACAAATATCGCGAGCGCGCCTGCGATCCACAACATCGGCAGCGACATCTTTACCCGTCCCACCATCAAGGTTGCGACAAAGGCAAAAAGCTGGATGCCGGTCGGTATCACCACCGCCTCGGAGGCCGCGGAAAAGAAACCCAGCGATATCTGCGGCAAACCCGTCGTGAACATGTGGTGCACCCACAGACCAAACGACAAGAAGCCCGTGCCGACAGCGGAAAGCACGATCCAGGAATATCCAACGATAGGCCGCCGGGCCACGGTCGGCACGATCATTGACGCAATCGCGATCGAGGGTAGAAAAACGATGTACACTTCAGGATGCCCGAATATCCAGAACAGGTGCTGCCACAAAATCGGGTCGCCCCCGCGTGTCGGGTCAAAGAATGGCCAATCGAAAGACCTTTCCAGTTCGAACAGGAAATCGCCGGCAATCAGCGGCGGGAACGCGAACAGGATCATCCCACCTACGACCATCACGTACCAGGCGTACAAGGGCATGACGTTGACCCGCATTCCCGGCGGTCGGCACTTCAGCGCCCCGACGATCAATTCCACCGCTGCGGCAATACTTGCCACTTCGATGAACGACAGGCCAAGCAACCAGATATCGGGGCCGATACCGTCCTCTTTCGTAGCCAGCGGCGGATACATGAACCATCCGGCTTTGGGCGCGGCATCGAACAGCAGCGATCCAAGCACGAAACACCCACCGATCAAGAAGCACCAATATCCATAGGCGCTAAGCCGTGGAAAGGGCATGTCGCGCGCGCCCAGAAAGGCAGGCAGCAGCAAAATACTGATGGCTTCGAACATCGGTACGGCGAAAAGGAACATCATCGCCGAACCATGCATGGTGAAAAACTGGTTAAACCGGTCCGCATCCAGGAAGGTGCTGTCGGGAAAGGCCAGTTGCACACGCATGGCCAAGGCCAGCAACCCTGCGATCAGCATGAACGTCAGCGCCGTCAGCGAATACCACGTGCCCACCTCGCTGTTGTTGACCGCAGACCAGTAACGCCACCCGGTGGGGGTTTTCCACGCCGCCCGCAGTTGGTCTGCTCCGCGCTTCTGTTCGGCTTCGGGTACTGGTTGCGCCAACATCTCCTCCGTCGGGGGAAACGGGCCTTGTGGAAGGGGCAACGAACGTCGTCCGGTCATTTCAGGCCCTCCAGATAGGCGGCAAGTGCGATCAGATCATCCTGAGACAGAAAGTCATATGTGGGCATGTCGACTTCGGGTTTCAGAGCATCGGTGTGACCAAGCCAATTCGCGAAATCGTCAATCGTAACGCCCAATATTCCGGCCCCCAGCGACACGCGGCCACCGACATGAGTGAGCTCCGGCCCGACCAGGCCGGTGGCCGGGGTACCGCGCACGGTGTGACACGCACCGCACCCTTCGCGGGCAAAAACCTCGGCACCGCGAATTGCCGCAGGTGTTTCGGGTACAAGAGCATCTTTTGCCTGTGCATCCAGCCACTCTGCAAAGGCATCTGGGGTCATGGTCACGGCCTCGAATGCCATCAATGCGTGCGACGCTCCGCAGAATTCGGCACATTGTCCCCGGAATATCCCGACCTTTTCCGGCAGAAAGGACAGATAGGTCTCGCGACCGGGGATCATATCTGCCTTGCCACCCAACGCCGGGATCCAAAGCGCATGAATGACGTTTTGAGCGTTCAGCACCAAACCGGTGCGCTGGCCTACAGGTAGGCGCAGTTCGTTGGCAGATGTGACCCGGCTACCATCAGGCAGTTCGTATTCAACTCTCCACCACCATTGTTCTGCGGTAACATGAATCCGCATCCCGTCGGGCGCACTGCGCTGCGCCGACATCAGCGGTAGGCTGTAGATCAGCAGCCCGCCCAGCAACACCACCGGAAAGATAACACCCCCCCCGATGATCAGGGCCTCGGCGGCACGACGTGACATCGCGCGGGGGTTGATACGGGTGACATAAACGAACAGCCCGCCCACAAGCAGCCACAAAACGGCAGCCCCGACAAACAGGACAAGTGCGAGATCATAAAGCCTTCGTGCATCAGCACCAGACGGATCAAGCACGGACTGTCGCCCTTCGCATGCCGAAACAAGAAACAGCGCAGGCAGGATGAACCAGGCCCGGCGGCGGAACGTCCACTTGCACCAATGCAGCGCCGTCCGCCCCAGAGATAAGAATGATCGCCTTGTGCGATGCACAATCGTAAAAATCGGGTACATAAAGGGCCCGCCAACCGAAGAATAAAAAATGTCTGTCGAATAATTATCCAAGGTTAACGCACCTTATGGCGACCTGTCCACGCTCCGTTGAAAAGGCAGGTATTTTTTCCTACCGCCGTCCAGATCGCGAAACCTTTAGGCAGTCGTGGCATCGGATTTTGTGCGGTGGCCAGCTAAGATTGCCTCGACAAGAACCTGAACGCGCAATGCTTCGTCCAACGTGGCCAACCGGTTTGGCTTACCCGCACAGAGCAATGCCAGATCATCCAGCTGCGCCTTCAGGCTGACAGCGCGCGGGTCCGCGTCGTCCTTGTGAAGGGCGGTAAAATCACCGCCCGTGGATTGCGCATCTCGGTAGAAATCCGAGACCCGGCGGCTTGCTTTCGCACCCTTGATTGTCAGCTCTTGCCGGTCGGGTTGCGCCCCGCCTATGCTGCCCATGACCGTCACGATCTGGCCCTGCGCCGACGTGAGCCGCGCTGCGATATGAGTTTCGCATAGGTCTTGATCCAAAGGATAGTCGGGTTGGGACCACACCAGTGTCAACGGGCCGAGGATACGTTCCGAGAAGAACAGAAAATGCGAGATCACCTCGCGGGTCATGCCCCCTTCGCTGCGAAAACGCAGCCAATCCGCCGTTTGCTGCCAGCCGCGCGGCCATTGCGCATAGGTCAAGATAATGTCCGCCCCGACGAGGTCACCCAGATCGCCTGCTTTTACCGCAGAGCCGATATCGGCAAGTGCCGCCCCCGCAGCCTGTGTGAAATTCACCGCCACAGGAACGTCAAATGCCTTGAGCCTCTCGACCATATCGCGACTTTCCGCGACATCGACACCCAACGGTTTTTCAAGGAAAATCGCCTTGCCACTCGCCGCGGCCGCCAGTGCATAGGTTTTACGGGGGATCGGTGGGCAGGCCAGATACACCAGATCTGCGGCTTGAATGGCTGCATCTGCACTGGGCACAAGGCGGGCGTCTGGTGCAAGGGTCAGTGCGGCATCGCAGGCCCCCTTGTCCGGGTCCCAGATTGCAGTGACGGTGTAGTGGGGATGTTTCTCAAGATGTTCCAGCATACGTCGGCCCATGATACCAAGGCCGATAATTGCAGTTCTGATTGTCATCCTCGATTTCCTCTTGATGCGGGCATGTGCAGGATTGGCCGTATCGTTGAAAAAGAAAAGCCAAAACCCCGTATTCGCGGCCGACGATTGGGTTTATCACCCAAAAAGGTTCTAGGCGGTGGCGAACCGGGGGAATTTAATCTAAGCTTGTATAAATTCACATAAAACGGAGGGCATCTTGTGACAGATGTGACGACGGCGGGTATTCCTGCTCCCGACGGTGCGGCGGATATGATCGATACCGATTACGAAATCGGTCAGGACAACCATGAAGGCAGCGTAGGTCCGATTGGTTTTGACATTCACAATCCGGTTTTTGCAATCTCCGGTGTCAGCATCGTGGCATTCGTATTCTACACCCTGGCGTTGCCAGAGCAGTCCGGTGCGCTGTTCAGTTGGCTATTCTCTTCGGTGACAAAGAACTTTGATTGGTTCTTCATTTCAGTGGGTAACATATTCGTCCTGTTCTGCCTGTTTCTGATCATCACCCCGCTGGGCAAAGTCCGACTGGGCGGCTCTGACGCGACACCGGATTACACGTACCTTGGCTGGTTTTCGATGTTGTTCGCCGCCGGCATGGGCATCGGGCTGATGTTCTACGGTGTGTCGGAACCGCTGTCGCATTTCTCAAGCTCGCTTGGCGGTACGGCGTTGGGCGAAAACGGCGTGCGCACCGACTGGGCCCCCTTGGGTGCCGCGGCTGGCGATCAGGCCGAGGCCACGCGCCTGGGAATGGCCGCCACCATATACCATTGGGGCCTTCACCCCTGGGCGATTTATGCGGTGGTCGGGTTGGCCCTGGCGCTGTTCAGCTACAACAAGGGACTGCCCCTGACGATCCGATCGGCCTTCTATCCAATTCTGGGCGAACGTGTCTGGGGTTGGCCGGGTCACATCATTGATATTCTGGCGGTTTTCGCGACGCTTTTCGGGCTGGCCACGTCACTGGGCTTTGGGGCCACTCAAGCCAACGCAGGTTTGAACGAATTGTTCGGGCTGCCAGTCGGCTCGACGGCTCAGGTCCTTTTGATCACAGGTATCACGGCAATCGCCACCGTATCGGTGATGAGGGGCCTTGATGGCGGGGTAAAGATCCTGTCCGAACTGAACATGGGGCTGGCTTTCTTGTTGTTGGCGTTTGTGCTTCTTGTCGGTCCCACATGGACGATCCTTGCAAATTTCGTGACGTCGCTTTTGGCATACGGAGAATACTTGCCCGCCCTGTCCAACCCTTTCGCGCGCGAAGACGTCAACTTTAGCCAGGGCTGGACCTCGTTCTACTGGGCGTGGTGGATCAGCTGGTCCCCTTTCGTGGGTATGTTCATTGCCCGTGTCAGCCGAGGCCGGTCGGTGCGGGAATTCATCACTTGCGTACTGCTGATTCCCAGCCTGGTCTGCGTCCTTTGGATGAGCGTGTTCGGCGGCGTAGCCATTCAGCAAGTCATACAAGACGGCTATACCACTGCACAGGACGCAGAATTGCCGCGTCAGCTGTTTGCCATGCTTGATCAGCTTCCGCTGGCGGGGATCACCTCGGCGATTGGTATCGTTCTGGTCATCGTCTTCTTCGTGACATCGTCCGATTCAGGTTCGCTGGTCATCGACACGATCACAGCCGGCGGCAAGGTGGATGCTCCGGTTCCACAGCGTGTGTTCTGGTGCATTTTCGAAGGCGCGGTTGCGATGGTGTTGCTATTGTCCATCGGTGGTTTGCAATCGCTTCAGTCAATGGTGATTTCAACAGGCCTGCCCTTTGCCATCGTCCTGCTGTTCATGTGTTACGCAATCTACAAAGGTTTGCGGTCCGAACGAAAGAACGCTTGAAACTGGACCGCCCCCGCGAGGATCATCTTGCGGGGGTGCGACCTTTGACATCACCGGGCAACCGTCGTTCAAAGCGCCGGCGATTCTCCGCCTTTGACAGCGAAACAGACGATCTACATGGCCGGCTTGTTATCCGACAAAAATTGTCGGGTTGACTTAACATACAGTTTCAGTCAGGAATATCTGACGTCAAGCCACCCCTCGACCCAAGTGGGGAAGCCCGACACCGTTCAATGTTAGGTTTTCCAGATGACACATCCCCTCCCGTACCAACATGTCTTGCAACCTGCCCTGACCAGCGCCGGTTTTCATGCATCGTCGTTAATCGGTGCCGGAACGTCACCTCTTGCGGGTGCAGGTGCGCAATGACGTTTCATTCTCCGCCCCGTAAGCAAGCGAAGTTGGATACGCTGCCCACCTATGCCGCCAAAGACCTGACTGAAGGCGGGGATCTGGCCCAGATCGTCCTGGACGAACAAACTTACACCTTGCGCATCACACGCGCCGGCAAGCTGATTCTGACGAAATGACCCGTGGCGCTTATAAACGCGGCGGCGCATCTGTTGGTCTTATCTCGGATTTAAGCGATATCGAGGCCGCGTCGGTATTGTATTTCCGCATGTGGTTTGACGGTCCGGTCACACAGGCCCAGGTTTCAGCGGATATAATGGCGGTACTGGGTCAAACGCATGGCGAATCTGCTCTGCGGGCATTCGATCAGCTATGCAGCCTTTGTTCCAAATATGGCCGCCGCCCTTTGATGCGGCATTCAGTGATGTGCAAGTGTTTGGGATCCGACGAATCCTGTTTCGCCAATTTCATCGCAACCGCGACTGATGGTGACCACGAAGATGCGATGTTGATCGCGACCCTGTTCGTCCGGGGGGACATGGCTCCGCTCATCGCGTCGCTCGCCGCGGACTTTGGGGTGGCATTAAAGAAAATGCGGCTTGGGGCTTCTCGGGGTATGCGCGGAGTCGATGCGCGACCGACGCTCCACTAGGCTTTCGCGGTTGAAAATAGCCACTGCCCCGCACCCTCTGCCAGGTCAGGCAGCCTGTGCAATCCGTCAACCCGACCCCGTATATCTTCACTTTTCTTTTATAAATTACATGGCGCATTTCTGAAGGTTTAATAGTTGACTGTTTTAATAAGACTTGATAGCTCGCCTTTAAATTAGGTAGCCAATCGTCCGCGACACAGCCCCCGAACAACAGCCCACAACGGGCACTTACGAGGGCCGTATGACACAGACCAGAATCCCCAACTCGCTCCGAAATCCAACAAAGACGTATAAGATCGGTATTGTGACCGCCGCCGCGATCGGCGCGGCATCCCCCGCAACACTTTATGCGCAATCGACCAGCGATCCGCTTTTACTGCCGGGAATCGAGGTGGAAACATCCGAACCGGTAGCACCGACACCAAAGCCGGTAGCAAAAAAACAACGTCGCGCCGCCCCCGCAGCGCCCCGGCGTCAGGCACCTCGTGCGCAGGCACCTGTGCCGACGCCTGCGCCCGTGGCACCCGTTGCCGCGGCGGCTCCCTCCCCCAGCGGACCGGTTGCGGGTGAGAACGGTCTTTCGCCCTATGCCAACCCCGACGCCGGATATCAGGCTGTGAGTTCAGGCAATTCGTTGCTGAGCCAGCCACTGGTCGACACGCCGCGCTCGGTCACCGCGGTGACCCAACAAGTATTGCGCGACAAGAACGCTACCTCGGTGCGCGAACTTGCCCGCACGACGCCCGGCATCACACTGGGCACCGGTGAAGGCGGAAATGCTTTTGGTGATGTCCTGTTTATCCGCGGATTTCAGTCATCCAACGATGTGTTCATCGACGGCATCCGCGATTCAGGCGTGGCAGTACGTGAAACATTCATGACCGAACAGGTCGAGATTACCAAAGGGCCATCCGGGTCCATTGCGGGGCGCTCCACCACCGGGGGTTCCCTTAATCTGGTGACAAAGAAGCCCCAGGATACCGATTTTGTTGAATCCACCACCACGTTCGGTACCGCCAAGCTGGCGCGTCAGGAACTGGACTGGAACAAGGTCTGGAATGACCGGTTCAAGACCCGGATCGGATCATTGGCGCAAGTCAGCGACGTCGCCGGTCGCGACAATAGCCAGGATGACCGTCTGGGTCTGTCGGTTGCCGCAGAGTACAAGGCGACAGAAAAGCTGACCTTCAACCTGGAAGCATACCGGTTGGAGATGAAGCAGATGCCGGATTGGGGTGTCCCTTGGGATGTAAAAAACGGGGTACCCTTTACCGAACCAGGCGCAGGCCGCCCTACGCTGGATCGGTCGACCTTTTATGGCAATACCAATCGCGATTTTCAGGACGCCACACAAAGCGTGGCGACCCTGGGCGCGACCTATGAAATCAGCCCCGGCATGACCTTTTCCAACCGGACCCGCATCAGCAAAACCGAGAACGATTATATCGTGACCGGCCCGGAAGACCCCGATACCACCAACCCCGATCCATACCAATGGACGCTGGTCGCGCACCCGCAGGCCCGGTATCAGGTGAACGACGTTCTCGCCAATACCAGCGAACTGTCGTTCGGTTTCGATACCGGCAGCGCAAGTCACGATTTTGTCGCCGGCTTTGCCGTGGTTCGAGAAGAAGTCAGCCAGCAGGGCTATCTTGAGCGGACAACAAACAGCGCAGGTGTTACCACAACACGCGGGCTTTCCGACTGCACCGTCGCGATCTACAATCCTGACCCCAACAGCTGTCCGAACCCGACGACGGTGCGCGACCCCAATGCCACGCTGACCAAGGTCACGACGAAATCGTTCTATCTGAACGACACGATCACCTTTAACCCGCAATGGCAGTTGAACCTGGGCGCACGGGTAGACGACTATAGCATCAGCCGCACCACCACGGCAGCCGGGTCAACCACCTTCAGCCGCGATGACGTGATGTTCAACTGGAACGCCGGTGTTGTCTGGAAACCGCGCGAGAACGGGACAGTCTACCTTTCCTATGCGACGTCAAGCAATCCTTCGGGGCAAGAGCTCGACGCGGGTGCCGCCTATGGCGGGCTGGGGGCCGCAAACGCACCCCTTTCACCAGAGAGGAACACCGCATTTGAACTCGGAACGAAATGGCAGTTCGGTGACTTTATGGCCACTGCCGCGGTATTCCAGACCGAGAAAAGCAACGCTCGCGAAACGTCTGGCGGCCGCTCCACCCCGTTGGTCATAACCGATACCGGTGAATATCGCATTCGTGGCGTCGAACTGGGCATGGCTGGCAAGATGACCGAAAAGCTTAGCGTGTCCGGTGGTTTGACGTGGATGGACAGTGAGGTTCTGAGCAGCAGCAATCCCAACAATATCGGGGCAGACTTCGCCAATATTGCGCATGAACAGTTCAACCTGCTTGCCCGCTATGAATACAACGACAAATGGAGCTTTGGCGGCCAAGCCACGTGGCGTGGCCCTGTCCAAGGGGGGTTGTTTGCGGCGACAACCGGCAACAACCTTCCCAGCTTCTGGCGGTTTGATCTGATGGCCGAATACGAGATCACGGATGCCGCTTCGGTAAACTTCCGCGTCGATAACGTGTTGGATGAAACCTACTATGACGCTGTGTACCGCTCGAGTGCGCCGTTTTCCTACATCGCGCCGGGACGCTCTGCATCGGTTTCGGTCAGCATGAAGTTCTAACCCCCCACCCACTTGGCAGGCGGTGTTCTATCGCCTGCCGTTTTCCAACCGAAAGGACATTTTATGTTGGTCTGCGTCGAAGATATCCTGTCTGCGCAAGAACTGTCCGATATCCGGGATGCGCTGAGCACCGCTGAATGGGATGACGGTCGCGCAACAGCAGGTGCGCAATCTGCGCAAACCAAGCGCAACCGGCAAATTCCGCTCAACAGTCCGGTGCTTCCCGATCTGCAAACGCTGGTGCTGCAAAGGCTGATGGCCAATCCTACGTGGATTTCCGCGTCGTTGCCGCTGCATATTCTACCGCCAATGTTCAATCGGTACGAACAATCCGAGACCTTCGGCGTTCATGTCGACAATGCCATTCGGGTCAACCCTCAGACCGGCCAGCGGCTGCGCACTGATCTGTCCTGCACCCTGTTCCTGAACGACCCTGACGACTATGACGGGGGCGATCTGGTCATCGAAGACAACTACGGCACCCAATCTGTCAAACTGCCCGCCGGGCACTGCGTTCTTTACCCATCTACATCTTTGCATCAGGTCACACCGGTGACGCGCGGTGCCCGTGTGGCATCGTTTTTCTGGGTCCAATCCATGATCCGCGACGGTGGGCAGCGTGAAATTCTGTTCGACCTTGATCAATCCATCCAAGCGCTGTCAGCGACTGCGGGGTTGAACGACGCCACCGCCGTGCGTCTGACCGGCATTTATCACAATCTTATTCGGCAATGGGCGGAAACGTGACATGAAATTTGCAGCTGTTCTGACCACCGCGATAATGACTGCCCTGCCACAGGTTGCCGCCGCCGATACCGCATCGGTGAATGTTGCGTTGATAAATTTCGCTGACCAATGGATCGGCCCTGCCCTGTCGGAACCGATGCGGGACGCGGCGCAGGGCGGCGGCCATTCACCGTTGGCCATGTTCATGGGTGCCGACATCGTTGTGAAATCGGTAATGTTCGGGTTGGCGCTTGCGTCAGTGCTTGGCTGGGCTGTCTGGGCAGGCAAGATGCTTCAAGTCTACGTTGCGAACAACCGGCTGCGCCGGTCCTACAGGCAGCTGGCGCGCGCCGGTACGTTGACCGGTGCGCGCCCAAAGACCTATTCAGGCCCGGTGCGGGTCATGGTTGACGCGGCACAGGCTGAAATCGAGATATCGTCCGGACTGGGGAAGGACGGTGTCAAAGAACGGATGGCCTCGGAACTGTCGCGTATCGAAGCCGGTGCCGCCCGGTCAATGCAGTCGGGCGCGATGGTGCTTGGCTCCATCGGGTCGACGGCCCCTTTCATCGGCCTTTTCGGCACCGTCTGGGGGATAATGAACAGCTTTATCGGCATTGCCGAAAGCGGCACCACCAGCCTTTCGGTTGTTGCCCCCGGTATCGCAGAGGCGCTTTTGGCGACCGCGATCGGGCTGGTTGCCGCCATTCCGGCCGTGCTGCTTTACAATCATATCACGCGGGTGGTGTCAGGGTATCGGGCACGGATCGGTGACGCAGCCGCATTGGTGGAACGCTGCCTGTCGCGCGATCTTGACCGTCGTGCCGCAGAGGCGGTACCCGCGCGGACCACCTTGCGCAATTTGGCGGCGGAGTAGAGCAATGGGTGTGCGACTGTCCGACGGCGGCGATGAATTGGCTCCGAATGCTGACATTAACATCACACCATTTATCGACGTGATGCTGGTCCTGCTGATCATCTTCATGGTGGCCGCCCCCCTTTCCACCGTTGACGTAAATGTCGAACTCCCGGTGGCGACCGGCACCCCCGCTGCGCGCCCCGCTGACCCGGTGTTCGTGACGATCCACAAGGATCTGAGTCTAAGCGTCGGTGACGGTGATGTGACGCTGGCCGATCTGAACATGCAGCTCGGCATGCTGACCAAGCTCGATTTCAGCACCCGCATTTATATCAATGCAGACCGGTCGGTCCCTTACGGCGAAGTGATGGCCGTGATGAACCGCATGCGAAGCGAAGGCTACCTGAAAATCGGGTTGGTCGGTCTTGAGGACGAGGGCAGCCGAGCCCCGGGCGTCGCGCCTCCGGCGGAGAATAGCGCGAAATGAGCTTTGCCTATGCTGCTTCGCCTAAATCGGGCCTGATGCTTGGTATTGGCCTGAGCATTGGGGTTCACGGGGCCCTGATCGCATTGTGGTTGACACAAGCCGCCGCCACCGAACCCTTGCAGGACCAAGGCATTCAGGGGCGCGAGCTGATTGATCTGGCCGAGATTGAAATGATCATGGCCGCCCCTGAGACAGATCTGCCCGACGGCGACCCGGCCCAGGACAGTCAGGCAGTGATGGAAAGCCCGTCAGAGCGTATAGAGGCCAAAGCGTCCAACGACCCGCTGTTGGCACAGGTTCCACGGGCCCCGGATGATCCGGAACTACAGTTCAAAATTGCCAATCCGGACCAAAAGGTCGAAACCGAGAAGGAAGCAAAGGAAATCCCCACCGAAGTGCCCAAGGAAACCGCGCAGGAAAGTGCGCCTCAAAGCGTCGCGGCCGCCCCCAAGGCCAGTGCGGGCCAAGACGAACAAGACCAGAGTGCCGCGCAGGAACAAGGGCTGAGCGACGCGGAACAGGCCGAGATTACCGACTGGCAAAAGTCACTGGTGCTGGCGTTGAATGCTGCCAAGGATTATCCGCGACGCGCCCGCAAAGCCCGCGCCGAAGGCACGGTAACGGTCGCGTTTTCCCTGGATCAATACGGTCGCATCAAAGCCCGCGAGGTATCGAAATCATCGGGATGGCCGGTACTGGACAAAGCGGCGCTTGATATTTTTGACCGGCTCAAGGCTTTGCCCGCGCCGCCGGCGGCAATGGGGGCCGGGCCGTTTGATCTGGCGATCCCGATCAGCTACAGGTTCCGCTGAATTCAGTCACTGCATCGGGGGTGATATCGGCGACCGTCGCACAGCCGCAAAGTGCCATCGTCACCTCGAGCTCGTCGCGCAATCGGCGCAACACCTGGCTTGCACCGCGTGCCCCGTTCACTGTCAGGCCATGCATCACGGGGCGCCCCACCAGCACTGCCTCGGCCCCCAGTGCAAGCGCTTTGAACACGTCGCTACCGCGCCTTACCCCACCATCCAGATAGACCGGCACTGCGCTTGCTACCGCCTTCGCAACGCCAGCCAGACGGGTGATTGGCGCAGGCAATGTGTCAAGAACCCGGCCCCCGTGGTTTGATATGATGATACCTTGCGCGCCTGCCTCGACCAGCCGTGTCGCATCCGCCGGGCGCAGGCATCCTTTGACGATCACCGGCACCGGACTGTCCTTGATCAATCGCAGCAGGTCCGCCCACGTCGGCGCAAAGACCATCATGCCATCGAACACAACGCTTTGCCCCTCTTGCAACTGGGGGCGCGGCGGCTGGGGTAGCACGTCAAGCATGACCGGGCGCACTTCGGCCGGCAGCGCAAAGCCCGCGGCGACTTCACGGTCGCGCAAGCCGTTGATCGGCGCATCCAGCGTCACCACAAGCGCTTCTGCACCGCAGTTTACCGCGCGGTCGACCAGGATCATCGTCGTATCGTGATTGCCCTGCATGTAAAGCTGAAACCAGCGTCGCCCCGGTATCGTCGCGATGTCTTCCGGGGGGGTACTGGTTTGGCAGCTCAGTACCATCGTCGCATCTTGGGCGGCAGCCGCCATTGCGGTTGCGGTTTCGCCGTCGGGGTGGAACAGAAGTTGGAACGCCATCGGTGCAACAATGATGGGATGTGCCGCTGCACCCCCTAAAATTCGGGTCCGGGTGTGCCCCCCGGCGCAAGGGGTCAGCAGCTTGGGCAACAACCCTATCCGTGCGAAAGCCGCACGGTTCTCGGCCACGCTGTGCTCTGCTTCCGCGCCGCCTTCGAGATAGGCAAGTGCGTCTGGCGACAGTTGCTTTGCCGCCGCGATTTCGAAATCTGATAGGGTCAAGAGCATGGCGCACGAATACCTGACAGTTTCAGTTTTACAAGTCATTTAATCATCGCCTCTCCCGCCCGTCAGCGACGCCCGAGCCCAAGATCAGGCCCGCCTTTCCCTGTTCGATCCGCTTCACAAAGTGACAAGAGAAACCCGGTCAGCGTTCCTGCTCCCAGATTGGCGTTGGCCAGCAGGTCAGGCGGCTTTGATTTGGCCAGACCGAAGAAATACATTCAATGATTGTCGTGTGTGCTATTTTTCGACTTAATGGCCGAAACGAAAGGACCACATGGAACATTCACTTTCTCTCGACGACGTCGAAGCCCTCGCTTTTGAAACGCTCGCTGCTGCCGGTGCCGCGCGCCCGGCAGCCCGAGCGGTGGCGCGTTCCACAAGACTGGCCGAGCGCGACGGTATCCGCAGTCACGGCTTGTTGTACCTTCCGATCTACGCCGAACATCTGATGTGCGGGAAGGTTTCGGCATCGGCCACCCCTTCGGTCACAACACCGCGCAGCGGTCTTGTCCATGTCGATGCCGATCACGGGTTCGCCCATACGGCAATCGACGCCGGATGGGACAAGCTGGTCGAAGCGGCGCAAAACAACGGCATCGCTGCGATGAGCGTCAAGAATTCCTATAACTGCGGGGTACTGGGGCATCACGCGGAAAGACTTGCTACAGACGGACTGATCGGGCTGTGTTTTACCCATGCGCCCGCGTCAATTGCCCCGCCGGGCGGCAAACTACCCGTCGTGGGAACCAATCCGTTTTCCATCGCGGTACCAGGTGAAAAAGGCGAAGCGTTGCTGGTAATCGACCAATCCGCCAGCGCCATCGCCAAATCCGAGATCTTGTTACGCAGCCGCGAAGGCGTGCCGATCGAACCCGGATGGGCTCTGGATGCACAGGGGAATGAAACCCTTGATGCGGATGCCGCGCTGGCGGGATCGATGTTGCCATCTGGCGGCTACAAGGGGTTCGGCGTCGGTCTGCTGGTCGAAATCCTTGCCGCGGCACTGACCGGGGCCAATCTAAGCACCGAAGCCAGCCCGTTTTCCGGACCAAACGGTGGTCCTCCGGGGACAGGGCAATTCTTCATTGCGATAGATCCCGCTGGTTCAGGGGAAGCCGGGTTTGGGGGGGCTATGGCGCGGCTTGCCGCGTCGATCACCGACCAACCCGGCGCTAGATTGCCGGGCAAGCGCCGCGCCGATAACCGAGCCAGGATTGAAGCCGAAGGCGTAAAAGTCAGCGATGATCTGTTGGCCCGGATCAAGACCATCGCTGCTTCACCGTCGTGACCGCCGCCGTCGGATTAGGCGGGGCATGTCGGCCACAGGCCGGTTTTCATCGTGCGATTCACCCGGATCGCGCGCGGGCGCAGCTGGATCGTGCTCAGCCCCGTTGTTTCATGCCGGACTGGGGGTGGCGGCATTTGCCCGCCATGCCATCAATATAGGCAAGGCGCACAGGGCCATTCCGAATGTGAAGGACAATAGATAGCCAAGGTTTGCCAAGCTGTTTTGCGGCATCGCGATCAGGACACCTCCGAAAAACAGCATCACCCTTAACGGCAATGCCGTGCGTCCGAGTAGCGGGCCAACGAGTATCACATAGCCTTGCAAGGCGGATGAGATCATCGCAACCCCGAGCAATGCGCAACTTAACGCAACGGTGATCTCCCATGCCGGTGCCTGACCGATCAATGCCGGATTCAACACAAAAAAGAACGGAGCGATATAGATGACCCCGCCCAAGCGCATCGCCTCAAACCCTGTGGCGATCGGGTTGGACCCTGCCATCGTAGACGCCGCGAACGCACCTAGCGCGACGGGGGGGGTGATATAGCTGACCATCCCCCAGTAAAGAATGAACAGGTGCACCGCCAGCTGATTGAGCCCGCCGGCCTCGAGAGCTGGGGCAAGAACCACCGCAAGGAAGATGTAGCAGGCTGTGACCGTCATCCCCATGCCAAAGATGAACGCGGTGATCGCGCCCATGAGCAACAGAACCAACGTGTTGTCCCCGGCCAGAAACACCAGTTCGTTTACCAAAGTCCCCGCCAGCCCCGTCGCCGAGAACGAGCCTACGATAAGGCCCACGCCCAACAAAATCGCTGTAAGTTCAGCAAGGCCCATGCCGACGCCGACGATCATATTGCCCAAACGTTCGAGGTTCAGCCGGTGGCTTGCCCGGAACTGGTTGACCACCAGCAGCAGCACAGTCGCATAAAACGGCGCAGAGGATTCCTTGCGCAGGACAATCATCATGTATAGCAGCAGTGCGAATACAAAGATATAGGGCCAGCCTTCAGTCATCACGACCTTTAGCCGCGGCAGGTCCGGCTTTGGAAGGCCGCGCAGACCACGTTTGGCTGAATACGCGTCGATCTGGGTGAAAAGACCCCAATAGAACAGGATGCTGGGGATAGCTGCCGCCAGGGCGATCTCAACATAGGGGCGCGACAAAAATGACGCCATCACAAAGGCCGTGGCACCCATGATCGGCGGCATCAACACGCCACCGGTTGATGCGCATGCTTCGGTTGCGGCCGCCGTTCTGGCCGAAAACCCGGTTTTTCGCATTGCGGGAATGGAAACTGCGCCGGTGGTCAGGACGTTGGAGATAACCGAACCCGACATCGACCCCATGAACCCGCTGGCAAAAATCGAAACCTTTGCCGCACCGCCACGATACCCGCCGACCAGCCCCAGGGCCAGGTCGTTGAAAAATTGGCCGCCTCCGGTGCGTTGCAGTACCGCACCGAACAGGATGAACCCGATGACAACACCGCCGAATGCTTTCATCGGGATGCCAAATGAGCTTTCGGCCGAATAAATGTGGTAAGCCACTGTCTGAATAAATGTGCTTTGGAAGCCCGAGAACGGATCAGGCACCTGCCCCGCGAACGTCGGGTAGAATGCAAACAGCGTGACGATGCAGAAAAGCACCAGCCCCCCCGCCCTGCGTGTCGCCTCGAGTATCAAGAGGAAGAACACGATCGACACATATTCGGCGGTTTTGGGGGCTGCGTATTCCCATCCCTGCGACAGGTTCAACTGCGCCGTCTGAGCCAGATACCCCGTGCTTGCCAGGGCGAGTCCGAAAAGCGACCAGTCCAGCCAGGTCGGCACACCGCCCTTGCCGCCACGCATCTGAAAAATCAGGAACGTAAGCGCCAGAAACAGGCCGCCCAATACATACAGATAGCGCCCCTCAATCAGCACGATCCCGAATAGCTGGGCGTTAAACAACTGATTTATAACCAATACCAGCGATAGCAACGTCCCGATGACAACCACCCAACGGGCGGGCCCCGCGAGGCGTTCCGCCGGCGTAGCGCCATCAATGGCGACTTGTTCCAGCCCCTTTATCACGGGGGCATTTGTCTTGGGGTCAGTCATCGGTACACTCGTGCTTGGGGTAAACATAGCGAACCAGCCGACGAGATCGCCGGCTGGTTCACGTTGGTGACAAAGGTCAGAATACGACCGAGAACCCGCCGTCTTTCAGCGCCTTGCGCCGCGCATCGGACCAGGCGGCTTCCCAATCAGCAGGAGAAGCGGCCTTGGTTTCTTCCCAAGCAGCGGCAAGGGCCTCCTGGCGTGCAATCAGTTGGTCGTTATGCGCTTGCGCTTTATCGGACCAGACACCGGCTTCTTTGAAATAGCGGATAGCGCCTTCGTGATAGGGGACGACCCATTCCATGTTCTGCTTGTCGAGAGCCCACCCCCCGATACCGGGTGAGTTACCGTCGTATTTGGGGAACAGTTCGACCATGGCTTTGGTCATATTGTAAACCAGGCCTTCGTCTGCCGCCGCCATCGCTGTCAGCACCGGATAGGCATAGCCTGCCCCTTGGTATCCATCGGTTCCGTCGATGGTCGCACCGACCGAAGCTTTATTGATCGTGAAGAAGGGCGCAATTTCCTGCATCCGCGCAAAGCCTTCGGTGTCGGCCGGGTCGATCGGTGGCCAGAACAGCCCGCGCGGACCCGCTTCGGCTTCGTACGCCTTGCCCGAGTTGGTCGAAGCGAATGCGGCATCCACCTGACCTTCGATCAAGCCGGTCCAGCTTGCGCCGAAACCGCCGAATTCCACGCGCTCGACATCATCCCAGGTCAGGCCGCCATACGCCATATACGCTTCGGTGTTTACGTTCAGCGCCGGGGCCCCGACGATATAGGCGACGCGCTTGCCTTTCAGGTCGGCATAGGTCTTGATACCCAGATCTCCGGCAACGCCAACGGCCAGATTGATGGCCCCGCCATTATTGGCCATCAGCACACGGATCGGCTGCGGGCCCCAGTTTTCGGCACCAAAATCAAACACGCCCTCTTGCGCCATGAAGCTGCCGCCCACGCCAGTCGCGGAAAACTCAACACGCCCCTGCCGCAGCGGTTCAGTGCGTGACACATCGTTCTTGCCGGGCAGTACGCGAAGGTTCACCCCCGTGGCATCCTGCAACGCAGCACCGATCGCCACCGCCTGATTATAGCCAGCCGATCCGGTATCATATGCCGTCCAGCTTAGCTGTTTGGGTAGTTCGATCTCTTGCGCCGCAACCATCGTCGTCGATAGCCCGAGCACCGCAAGGGTGGTAGTAAAATAGTTCATCGTTTCCTCCCAAAAAATTGCCAGTCCAGCGAAAATCTCTTGACGCCGGCCGCATCTGGCGGCTCGTTTTCTTACGAAACGCAGTTCCGCTCTGTGGAAAAGGATACGGAGTTTGTTTTTGCCCTGTCAACCGAAGTTAACAACTTTGGCCAATTGAATTGTGCGGCGAAGGTCCAGTTCAACCTTCGCTTTCTTATCTGTCATCGACAATCCCGCGAAGCGCTTCGTGCGGCACGCCTACGCTTTTTGCGGTTTCGACAAGCTGGGCCACGGTTCCCCCATCAACGTATATTCCGTTGGCAAGCCTGTCCTGGGCACTGCGGCGCTCCGGGTCTCCGGGAAACAGCACCCCCGGGGACCCCGGTGCGGCGGGCGACGCCTTGACCCAGTCGGTGTATTTATCAAGGTCTTCGTTGAATTCGTCGACCAGCCCAAAGACATCAGGATCAATAAGGATCGCCATCATATTATTGAAAATGCGCGCCGGAGCCTCGTGTTCGGGTGAATACGCCCCGCCCCCGCTGAACGATCCACCCAGAATGTCACCCAACAATGCCAACCCGAACCCTTTGTGCTGACCAAAGGTCGTCAACGCGCCGATGGGTTCGTCGAACATGACCGCCGGATCGGTTGTCGGTTCGCCGGCTGCGTTGATCAACGCACCCTCGGGCGCTGTTTTACCGCTAAGATGCGCGACGCGGGCCTTGCCCATTGCGATGGTGCTGGTCGCCATATCCAACAAAAACATCGGGTTTTTCGATGTGGCCGGTATCGCCGTACAATAGGGATTGGTCACAAACCGCGCGTCGCTTCCTCCGAAAGGGGCAACCAAGGGTCTTGGCGACTGTACATTGGCATAAAGAATGCAGATGAACCCTGCGTCGGCTGCCATTGCGCCCCAGTCCCCCAGGCGCCCCAAGTGGAAACTGTTGCGTAGCGACAGCACGGCGAAGTGACTGCTTTTAGCCCGATCTATGGCCAAATCCATCGCCTGCTCAGCTATCACGTGACCGAAACCCTGTTGCCCATCCACCAGCAAAAAAGGCCCCTTGTCCTTTACAACTGCAATCTCTGCATCGGGTAACAGTTCGCCTGCCTGAATACCCTCGACGTAGGCGGGCACCATGCCGACGCCGTGGCTGTCATGACCGGTGAGGTTGGCATGAACCAAACGCGTAGCAACCTTTGTCGCCGCGTCGCGGCGCGCGCCGGCATGGCTCAGAATTGATATCGCGATATCGGTAAGGTCTTCGGCGGTGATTCTCATAAGTTTTGCTTTCTATGGATACGGTCACAGGCAACAGATCGGGAAGGCCGACACGACGCCTTACCAGCCATTTCCGTGCTGAAAGCACACCAACGGACCCGAGCCGAGAAAGCTTTCGCTTCAGCGCGCGACCGACAAACCATCAGCCAGGAAATGTCGCCGGATGTTCCGCAATAAAGGCGCACATGTCCACACCGTGTGTGAGGCGCTGTTCAAATTCTGCAAAAGCGGGGTACGACATAGCCGATGACCCTGCTGGAAACAGTTTGAGCACATGAAATTCGCCCCGCTGCCATCTATATCCGCCGCCGGTATTTCAATGACCCATACCGGCGTCGAACGTCGGTGGGTGCGGTGGATCGGCGGGGTTCAGTCGTGGGTGGGTTTCCTCGGAGAGCCAGAGCACCAACCCACCCGATGCGAACATTGATATCGCCACGAACCAAAAGGCCGCTTCCGCGGCACCGGTCAGGCTCGCCGTCAGGCCGAGCGCCAGAGCGCCGATCGCATAGCCAAGATCGCGCCAGAAGCGGTAGATGCCGATAGCCGAACCGCGCCATGCCGGTGGGGTGATATCGGCCACGGCCGCCGAGAGGTTGGGATACAGAAGCGCCATACCGAACCCCGCCACCCCCGCCGAGACAGACCACCAGAGCGTCCCTGTGCCAAGCACCACCATTGCGACACCAGCGCCGCAGATCCACATGCCAAGCACATTGGGCCAGAGCCGCCCGACATGGTCCGAAAGCCGGCCCGTGAACAGTTGCGATCCGCCCCAGGCAAAGCCGTAGACGCCGACGATCCATCCAATCTCAGTCAGGCTTGCACCGCGGCCTACCAGAAAAACCGGGAACAGTGCCCAGACGAGCGCATCAACGAATTTCTCGACCAGCCCTGCCTGACAGATAGCGAACAGACGCCGATCACCCCAGCTCATCACTGCGAACACCTCGGATGTTGTGGGGCGTTCGGCGACGCCACGGGGATAGCGCGGCAGGTTCTGCGGCGGCGCGGCCTTGTGCGCCGCAGTTTCGGCCACGGCCCATGGAAGCGTGTCTTTCACCCAGAACACTGTCAGCGCCAGCGCCGTCACAACGACCCCCATACCGAAAACAAGGAGCCCGTTCCGCGCCCCTAACCACTCGGCTGCGTAGGCAGTCAAGATGCCGGCCAGCGCCACCCCCACGTACCCTGAGAATTCATTGAGCCCCATCGTGAGACCACGTTCCTCGGCACGGGTGATGTCAAGCTTCGCGGTCTGGGTCATCGACCAGCAAAGCCCCTGATTGACCCCGAGAAGCACCGTCGCCGCGACGATCCAGTTCCAGTCCGGTGCGTACCAGATCATCACCGGGATCGGCAACGCGATGACCCAACCCCAAAGCAGTACCGGTCTACGCCCTATCCGTTCCGACCAGCGACCCGCGACAAAGTTCATCACTGCCTTTACCGCGCCAAAAGCCACCACGAATGACGCAAGCATCATAAAGGATCCGCGCTCGAGCCCGAATTCGCTCTCGGCCATGACCGGAATCACTGTACGTGTCATGCCTATCGCGAAGCCCACCAACATCACCTGAATAAGCTGATGGGTAACCTGGCCGATATTTTCCCTGACGCCGTACCGAAGATTGTCCATGTTCATGATGCAGGTCCCTTCATAGGAATACGCAGATTGACTGTGTTGCCGGAAACCGGACACCGCAGAGGCTGGTTCAGCATCCCGCCAAGCCAAACCATGCGGCGGATGTAGAACGGTGCTGTCCTAATGCCGGTATAGGTCCAGCAGATTTGTGGCTGGATTTCTCGCCGCAGACGGAGCATTGAAACGTCGCAAAGCGCCTTGGCCTTGCGGAAGGTGGACATTCCCACGGGGCTTTCGGCGGATGCAGCGCACACAGTGTTCTTGGTCATCGGTATTCGGCCTTCGGGGGTTGAGTGGCGGTCGGAAATCTCTATCATTCAATCAATCACTTGATTGATATATCGATAGGGAACACATGCTGTCAATCAGCCCCAAACACGCCCTGCTGGAAGAATATGCCCGCGTTGCGCATGCCCTGTCTGCGCCGGCACGGCTTTCGATTCTGGAACAACTGGCACAAGGAGAGCGGGGTGTGGAGGCGTTGGCCCAAAAGACCGGTTTATCCCTCGCCAACTGCTCCCAGCATCTCCAGCAGCTACGCCGCTCAGGTCTGGTCACCAGCCGCCGTGACGGAAAGGCCGTGATCTACCAGATATCGGACGCGAAGACTTTGGACCTGATGGACCTTCTGCGCATCGTTGCCGAACGAAATCTGGCACAGGTCGACCACATCCTGCGCGGCCTCGCAGGGGACGAAGACGCCCCCGAACCGGTTAGCCGCGCTGACTTGGCTATCCGGTTGGCCAAAGGCTCAGTGATCGTGCTCGACGTGCGACCGGCCGACGAGTACGCTGCTGGCCACATCCCGGGTGCTCTCAATACGACAGTAGCGGAGCTTGATCAGCTTGTTCCCAAGTTCGCGGCCGATGCCGAAATCGTTGCCTATTGCCGCGGGCCCTACTGCGTTTACGCCCACCAAGCCGTCGCTGCTTTGCGACGGCACGGGTTGAATGCGCGCCGCCTCGAGGGCGGTCTGCCGGAGTGGCGCGAGGACGGAAGACCGGTTCTAACTACTCCGACGGGAGCGCACACATAATTCTTGCGTTCTCGCTACAGATCAGCCCGATACGCGGCCACGCAACAACCCGCATATGGCGCACGATGTCTTTGGGGTGCAAAAAATGTGGCCAGCGTTTCCCAACAGGGTCCCGCCGCAGCTTTACCCATTCAATACTTGATCCAACCGATCAATGGGCCGGGGTTGAAGATTGATAAGGGAGCAGAGTGCCATATTAAGGCGCTACATAAAATAAACGCGATTACGACAGTCAAAA
>TARA_R110000787_G_scaffold58218_13_pt1 | contig 27229 bp, 23 predicted proteins | sample TARA_R110000787 | Tara Oceans TARA_R110000787 (sample SAMEA4397920) | marine metagenome | biome: Polar Biome; feature: [DCM] deep chlorophyll maximum layer (ENVO:01000326); material: water (ENVO:00002006), including particulate matter (ENVO:01000060) such as... | depth 35 m | reverse complement strand
TCCGTCAGGCCAAGCCGCCCAAGCAGGCGCTTCGCCTCTTCCTCCGCGTCTCCGCCAACCGCCCTGCGCCGCGCCGCCGAGAATTTCAGCGGCAGGGTCACATTCCCGACGACCGAAAGGTACGGCACCAGATTGAACATCTGGAAGATCACACCAAGATGGTCCGCCCGCATCCGGTCGCGTGCGGAACTGGAAAGGGATGCAAGATCCTGCCCCAGCACGCTGACCTTGCCTGCATCTGCCTCCAGCACGCCGGCAATCACCCCCAATAGGGTCGACTTGCCGGAGCCTGACGGGCCGCGCAGGAACAGCCGTTCGCCGCGCGCCAGCGTAAAGGCGGGCACGTCCAGTACGGCCGCATGGCCCTTCCACGCAAAGCGCAGCCCTTCGATCTGTATGGCAGGGTCGTTCATGCGAGCCGTTTCGAAGGTTTAGCGCGTGGCCAGTTCAGGATTTGTGGGCGTCAGCACAGAAGCGGTCTGCGAGTCAGGGCCGACGAAAACAGCATCAACGGTCTGGAAGCCCGGGAATTCGGAGAAGGCATTGAGGCGAACGCCGTCCAGCTTGTCGAGGTTGCTGCAGGTGAACTCGAGGGTCAGCGTCAGGCCACTATGATCGCCCACGGTGCGGGTCTGGATGTGGCGGTTGCCTTCCTTGCAGTCGGCATTGCCCTGGAAGCTGACAAGCTTGTCGCCAATACCGGTGCTGACTTCCAGCGCATCGGTGTCGCCTTCGCCAAGGCCGAAATTGGCCAGCGGCGCATCCAGCGTGACGGTCAGCAGGTCGCCATCAACCGCGACAGCGAATTCGCCTGCCCCATGCACATGTGGCTCACCGCCGGCTGATGCGGTCTCGTCAGCCTCGGGGACTTCGGGCGTTTCCGGCACGGTCGGGGCCGCTTCCATGTTTTCGGGCGCTTCAACCGAGGGGACTTCGGGCGCTGCCGGAGCAGATTCCGTCTTCTTGCTGCAACCCGCCAGTGCGAGGGCTGGAACAGTCAAAATCAGGCACAGGGCCACACGCGGTGAAGTGAACATGAAGAGGGGCCTCCTGGCGCCGTAATGAGGGGAAATTGCGCGAACCGCAAATTTGTACTCGCGATTTGCATAATGAGACTATATAACATTTTTCCACAAGGCCGCATTACCGTTTTTCGCCGCAGCATCGCCTATTCTGTTCATTTTCTGGCCCTGCGCGGCCCACCGAGACCATTTTCCATTCATGCTCCAGTCCATGCAGGCCCCTCTTTTCTTCGGCTTGATTGCCGCCTTTGTGACGACGATCGGCCTGATCGCTGTCGCCGCGCGTGGCGACTGGAGCGCGCGGCATTCCGGCCTGTTCGCCCTTGCTGCTGGCGGCATGCTGGTCACGCTCAGCATCCTCCACATCACGCCCGAAGCCTTTGCGCTCAGCCCGCATGCCCCCGGACTGATCCTTTCGGGCTTTCTCGGCGGCCTGCTCATGAGCTTCCTTGTCCGCGTGATCTTTCCCGAAGGCGGGGAGGAAAGCCATGCCGCTGCCGCAACGCCCGTGCTGGCCATAGCGCTCCACTCATTCATCGATGGCATCGTCTATTCGGTGACCTTCGCGGCCAGCTTTTCATCCGGCGTCTATGCCGCGACCTCGCTTCTTCTTCACAAGTTTCCCGAAGGCGTGATCGCTTTCGCCATCCTGCGCCGGCACGGTTTCGCCAACCGCCAAGCCTTCTTCCTGGCCTTCCTCGCGGCGGCGGCGACCACCCCGCTGGGCGTCATTGCCTCGGCGCCCTTCATGTACGGATTGGGCCCTGAAACCATAGGTAACCTGTTCGCCATTTCAGCAGGGCTCCTCCTCTATGTCGCCACCGGCCCACTCATGGAGCCCCTGAAGGAAGAACCACCCCTGCGCAGCTTCCTGTCGCTCGGCGCGGGGGTTGCCGTCGCGGTCTCAATAGCGAGCCTGCCATTCCATCGCCACAGCCATGCCTTGGACGAAGCGCCTTTTCATTCGCACGACCCCGCGCACATCCACCCGCTCAGCGATTGACGTAACGGTCTTTCCGGGCTGCAATCAGACCTGCTGAACGGATCGGGCGCACTGGCATCGGCATGGCCTTTGCAACGTCGCCCCAAGTTCAGGGAGAGTCTCGATGGCCTATTCACGTTTCGCACTGAAAGCAGTCTCAGCCCTGATCGCCTCCGGCATAGGCGCCTTGATCGGCATAGCGCCATACGCCCATGCCGCCCCGGCGTGCGGCCTCGCGGACGCTACCCGCTACCAGAATGCCATCTCCTCACCGACAGAAGAGGGCAGCCCCGCCTATTTCCTGCGCACCGCTGAGGCCTTTATCGCTGCCTGCCCTGACCGGTTTGAAGTGCGCGATGCCCACCTTGTTGCCGCCCGCGCCGCGCTCGATTCCGGCCGCGCCGCCGTTTCCGTCGCCCATTATGACGCGGCACTGGCCGCCGGTGCCCAGCTTTCGCCGGCAGCCCGCATGGACCAGGCCGTCGTGCTGATGGCCACCGGTAAACCGGCCCGCGCCCGTGAGGCACGCAACCTTGCCGTCTCGGGCTGGCTCGCGACACTTGACGCGACCAATGCCGCCCAACTCGCTTCCTACAAGGTCAGCGGCGGCACGATATACTCCGTCCGCTACACCCATCCCGATCCCGGCCTGGCCGTAACAGCCCTCTGGATGGCCGTACCGACAGGCACTGGCCTGCCGTCCACCATCCTGATCCGGAAGGCCCCCCAGCGCGCCGCCTGGCGCAGCCTGCGCGAGGGGACGGATGTGCCTGAACTCATCGTCGCCGAACGCCTCACCTGCCGGTCAGCCGCGCTGCTGGGCGAAGTCACGGACGATATCTCGCCTGAAGATATTGATCGCGGCGCGATCGGCGAGCTTGCGGCCTATCTGGACCATCCCGACACACTCCTCTCGACCAGGAAGGGAGAGCCCATCGCAGCCTGCTTCGGTCTCAGCCGCATGATGCATGTGCCCGGCCAGAGCGACACATCCATGCTGCGCTAGACCGGCAACTCGGTCGTATTCTTCATGCATTCCATGGCAAACGTGGCGCTGACATCTGAAATGTTCACCCGCGCGATCAGGTCCTTGTAGACGCGGTCATAGTCGTGAACGCTGCGGGCCTGCACTTTCAGAAGATAGTCCACCTCCCCAGCCATCCGGTAGAACTCCACCACTTCCGGGATCATGCGCACCGCATCGGCAAAGCGCTTCAGCCAGCCGGCCGAATGGTCATTCGTGCGGATCGCCACGAAGATTGTCTGGCCGAGCCCCAGCTTTTCGGCATCCAGCAGCGCCACGCGCCGCGCAATCAGCCCGGTTTCCTCCAGCCGCTTCACGCGCCGCCAGCACGTATTGGTCGATATATCCGCCCGCCCGGCCAGCGATTCGAGCGAAAGCGTGCCATCCGCCTGAAGCGCCCGCAGCAGAATACGATCTATATCATCAAATTTTTCTTCCATTTGACCTATATACCGAAATATCTACCCATATTCCATCATTATAATTGTAAGACTGCGATGATATTTGATCGCATCTGTGGGACTCTAACTCACTGAAATGAGGAGATATCCATGCCACTCGCCCTTGCTGCCGCGACATCCCAAACCGCAATCCGCACGGCGAACCCGGTCGATCATCCTCGCCTGCGGGCCCTCTCGAACCTGATCGGCCGCACGCCGCTCCTCTCGATCCACCTGCGCTATCGCGGTGTTGAGCGCGTGATCCACGCCAAGGCGGAACACTATAATCTCACCGGTTCGATCAAGGACCGGATGGCCTTTTCGATCCTCAGCCGCGCCATGCGCTCCGGCGCGCTGCGTCCGGGCGACCGGATTGCCGAAGCCACCAGCGGCAATGCCGGCATCGCGATCACGGCCCTTGGCCGCGCGCTCGGCCACAAGGTCGACATCTACATGCCCGACTGGATGAGCGACGAGCGCAAGAGCCTGCTACGCAGCCTCGGCGCGGACCTTCACCTCATCAGCCGCGAGGAAGGCGGCTTCATCGGCGCCATCGAAGCAACGCGCACCCTCGCCGCAAGCCAGGACGGCGTCTTCCTGCCCTGCCAGTTTTCCAATTGCGACAATACGGGCGGCCATTGCGACACGACCGGTCCTGAATTGCTGAAACAGATGGCCGTGCTTGGCCTCACGCCGGACGCGTTCGTCGCCGGTGTTGGCACAGGCGGCACTGTGATGGGCGTCGGCCGCGCCCTGCGCGCCACCCTGCCGGACGTGAAAATCCACCCCCTTGAGCCGCTGGAATCCCCAACGCTCTCAACCGGCCACAAGGTCGGCAGCCACCGCATCCAGGGCATTTCCGATGATTTCATCCCGGCCATTGTCGACTTTGCCCAGCTCGACGATGTCATCGCCGTGTCCGATGGCGACGCGATCCTGATGGCGCAGGCGCTGGCCAGCGAACTCGGCCTCGGTGTCGGCATTTCGTCCGGCGCAAACCTGATCGGCGCCCTGATGGCGGCCGAACGGCTTGGACCCGATGCGCGCGTCGCAACCGTGTTCTGTGATGATAACAAGAAATACCTGTCGACCGCGCTGTCACGCAGCGAGCCGGTCAAGGAAGGCTATCTCAGCCCCGAGATCGAATTGCTAGGCTTTGAAGCGACGCCCTGCCCGCTTTAGGCGGCTGACGCTGCAGCCGCCGCTTCGCGCGCGGCGACTTCGGCTTGCACATCCATGAAACGGCGCGTGAACTGGCTGACGCGAGGCGCAATTTCCGTACGGAACCGGTTGCCGTTGAACACACCATAATGGCCGACGCCGGGCTGGATATAGTCCGCCTTCATATCGTCGGGAATCTTGGTGCAGAGATCATGCGCGGCCTGCGTCTGTCCGATGCCGGAAATGTCGTCCTTCTCGCCCTCGACCGTCATCAGCGCCACATCGCGGATCGCCTGTGGCTTCACCAGCCGCTCGCCGCGATACTTGTAGATACCGCGCGCCAGATGGTGCTCCTGGAAAACGCGCTGGATGGTCTGCAGGTAGAATTCCTCGGTCAGGTCGAGCACGGAGAGATATTCATCATAGAATTCGCGGTGCTTGCCAGCCTCATCACCGTCGCCATCGACGAGGTGGTTGAAGAAATGCCATTGCGCGTCGACATGGCGGTCCCAGTTCATGTTCATGAACGAGGCCAGCTGCACGAAGCCCGGATAGACGCGGCGCATCACGCCCGGATAAGGCCCCGGCACCGTGTGGATCATGTTCTCTTCAAACCAGGCGAACGAGCGCTCTTCAGCCAGTTCGTTTGGTATGGTCGGGCTGCGCCGTGCATCAATGGGCGATCCCATGAAGGTCATAGACGCCGGGCGGGCCGGATCATTGTCCTCAGCCATCATGGAAATGGCGGCCAACACAGGCGGTCCCGGCTGGCAGACGCCGAGCACATGGGCGCCCGGTCCGACATGGGTGATCATGTCACGGATATGGTCGATATAATCATCAAGATCGAACCGGCCGAGCCAGACCGGCGCCATGCGGGCATCCGCCCAGTCGGTGATGTAGACGTCGTGATTGGGCAGGAAGGCCTCAACCGTGCCGCGCAGCAGGGTCGCATAGTGGCCCGACAACGGCGCGGCGATGATCATGCGCGGCAGCGGCGGCGCGCCCGGCTTACGCACGGCGGCCAGCTGTTCCGGGTCTTTCTTGAAGTGGATCAGGTTGCACCAGGGCGAGCGCCAGGAGACGGTCGGCGTCACCTTGATCGGCGCGCTGTTCACGCGGACCGTATTAATCCGCCATTCCGGCTTACCGTAATAACGCGTGGAACTCTCGAAAACATCGGCAAAGGCGGCGAGGGATTTGCCATATTCCGTCTTGCCGAGGGGGTTTAGCGGGGAAAGAAGCGCCGCCCGGCCTGCCTTGGCCGCCAGTCTCATTGGCGCCATCGCCACCCGGTTCATTTCGACAAGTGAGTAAAGCATCGCGTTACAAACCTTTCATGCTGCATTGCAACATAGGAGCAGTTTTCCGGCGTAGCAAACAGATTCGCCATACGCGCGTGGTGACGAGTACCCGCCAGGATAATTGAATTTGCGTAAAATTTGCGGTCGCTTGGTCGCAAGAGAGTTAAGAAGCCGATGCTCTAACGTAAGCTTCAGAAAGGACGAGACCCATGTTTCTCAAGTGCGAGCCCAATCCCCATCGTTCCGGTCGAATGACCCGCACGCTGGTATTCGAGCACGTTCCGGGCCAGCGCTACGCAATCGATGCTGAGCAGCTGCACAAAAAGCCCGAACTGCTGAATGCTTTCGGACGCAATATGTATGTGCGTTTTCGGGTCCTCGACGCGCTGGCCTACATGATCTGTCTGCTCGGCTTTCTCGCCACGCTGGCCTTCGTCTGGTGGGCCTTCATCCCGGGCCTTGCGATCTGTGTCCTGATGCTGGCGACCAATCGCAAGTCGGCAGGCGAAATTGCCCGCAAGGCGGCGACCCGCTCTGTCGACAATTTCCGCGCGCTCCACGAAATGGGCTGTCTCTGGTTGGTGTACGCCTAGATCCCGATCAGGCCGAGAATGCCGGCAATCACGGCAATCAGCATGAACATCAGTGACAGGCTGACCGATACGGCCCGCTGATCCTTGCGCCGGGTCCGCACGCCCTTGGGGTTCTTGCCCTCTTTCGGCGCCAGCATCAGCCGTGTCGAGAAAAAGCCGAAGGCCGCCAGCCCGGCCGTCACGGCAGCCGCCCAGCTCGTCGCGATTGCGAAAAACGCCATGGCGGCCAGCATGATCCCGGCAATCGGTATGGCGGTCGCATGTAACAGCTCGCGCACATGACGGTCGGCCCGGCTGCCATCAAGCTTGTCAAAGCTGCAATTGGGCGAGGCAATCGCCACGACCCAGCCAGCCCCAATGGCCATGGCGCTCGCCGCCACGCCCAGCCCGCCCGCATAATGCTGTATCTCTGTAATCATTCGCGAATCATGCAGGGATTCGGCGAACCGCAGGAAGCAAAATCGCGATTCGCGCTTTTTAGCCGGTACTCAGCGCCAGCAAACGACTGATGGTTGCGCGCGGCAGTCCGCTCTCGTCATGCCAGCCGTTGACGGCTGCCTGCACCTTGGCAAGGTCGCCCTTGCTGGTGGCCACAGGCTTGTCCAGCACGCCCTCCCGCTTCAGCGCCGCGCACATGTCGCCGGAGGTGATCCAGGCATCCCAGCCGCAAAAGCGCAGGAAATACTGCGCCGTCGCCCCGCCAAGCCGCGCGCCGCGCTTGTTGAGCGTCGCCATCAGCCCCGTCTGGTCATCGGCGGGCCAATTGGCGAGAAAGCGCCCGAAACCGCCTTCATTCTGCTCGATCTCGGCGACCATGCGCGCATTCTCCAGCGTCGCCCTGATCTTCTGCCCATTGCGCACGATGCGCTCATCCGAGACGAGGTCGCCCATCATTTCGTCGCCAAAGAAGGCCAGCTTCGCCGGGTCAAAGCCCTCAAAGGCCGCCTCGAAGCCATCCCACTTGGCCTCGATGACCTTCCAGTTGAACCCGGCATTGAACACGCAGCGCGTCATCGTCGACAGGAGACGGTCCGCCGGCACCTTGGACAGGTTCTTCACACCATGCGCATTGCGCGCCTGCGCCAGCACGGCCTCGCGGCCGCCATGATGCTGGCTGGCACGCTCAATCACCTTGTCGAACGTGCCCATGGCCATCTATCCCTCAGAGTGCTGTTTCGTAGACCTTGGCATAATCGTCCGCGCTCATCGTGCGCGGATTGCCGAAATGCGCGAGATCCTTGAGGGCATATTCCACGATACCAGGGCCATCCGCAGCCGTCAGGCCGATGTCGGACAATGTCTTCGGAATGCCGATCGCATCATTCAGGTCCTGGATCGCATCACCGAGATCCGCCTTGGCCTTCAGGCCCATGGCCGCGCGCAGGCGGACATATTTCTCGTCGGCCGCGCCCTCATGGAAGCGCAGGATATGCGGCAGGAAGATCGCGTTCAGCGTGCCGTGATGCAGCTTCTTCTCGTGCAGGCGGCCCGCCGCATGGCTCAGCGCATGCACGCCGCCAAGGCCCTTCACGAAGGCCAGCGCGCCCTCATAGCTCGCCATCATCATGTGCCAGCGCGCTTCCGGGTCGCCGCCATCCTTGACGGCCTTCTCGAGCCAGCCACCGCCGAGTGCCCGCACGACACCATCATAGCCAATGCCTTCGGCCGGCGGGTTCACGGTTGGCGTCAGCACAGCCTCGATACAGTGCGTCACGGCGTCCATGCCGGTCGCCGCCGTCATATAGGCCGGCAGGCCGAGTGTCAGGTCCGGGTCGCAGATCGCCGTCGACGGAATGAGATTCGGGGACGCAAACGTCTCCTTACGGCCATTCTCCATCGTCGTGATCATGCCGATGGATACTTCCGAGCCCGTGCCCGCCGTGGTCGGAATGGCGATCAGCGGCGGAATCTTGCCGATCTTCTTGGCCCCGCCAATAATGGCCGCATAATTCTCGAGCGGTTCCGGGTGCGAGGCCATCAGGCCGATCGCCTTGGCATGGTCCATCGACGAGCCACCGCCCACGGCAATGATCCCGTCCGCGCCGCTGTCCTTGTAGGCCTGCGTCGCGATCTTGGCCTGCGTCTCGGTCGGGTTGGCAACCGTCTCGGCAAAGATGCCAGCCGGCGCACTGCCCAAAGCCGCCACGACCTTGTCCAGGATGCCCGCCGCCTTGATGCCCGGATCGGTCACGATGAAGGCCCGCGTGATGCCGAGCTTCTTCGCGGTGACTTCCAGCTGCTTCAACGCGCCGGAATCAAAAATGCAGGGCGTAAGGAAATTGATGACGGGCATGAAAACTATCCTGTAAGGGCCGGGATCGGCATGTGGGATGCCATGTTCCCCGCTCGCGCGCACAAGTTCAAGCCTGCCGCAGGGAGAAAGCCCCGCCATCACGCCGCACCCCACCCCACAATCCAGCGCAATCCGTCCATATCCCAAGCCCGGCATGCGGCATCAATCGGGACATCTACCTATCCGGGCGCTCATGTCGCGCGGCGCGCGACCGCGCGTCAAAACGGTCAATTACCAAAGCAAAAACAAAGGCCTACCTCCCGCTCATCGCAGTCACTTTTCGGGGTACAGACCAATGAAAAATCTCCTTCTCGCCGCCCTCATGGCCAGCGCCGCCTGGGTCGGAACCAGCCCGGCCGCCGAGGCCCAGGACAATCCCTGGATGCTGCGCGCCCGCGTCATCGGCGTCCTTCCGGACGAAAGCGGCACGCTCAAGGTCGGTGGCGCAAAGCTGCCCGGCGACGTCGATATCAGCGACCAGTACGTGCCGGAATTCGACATCACCTATTTCTTCAACAAGCACATCGCCGCTGAACTGATCCTCGGGGTCACGCCGCATGATGTGAAAGCCGTCAACGTCACCGTTCCCGGCGCACTCACCAATGCCACGGTTGATCTTGGCGATGTCTGGCTGCTGCCACCCACGCTGACCGCGCAATACCACTTCACCGAAATGGGCCGCTTCAAGCCCTATGTCGGCGCGGGCGTGAACGCGACCTTCTTCTTCGATGAAGACAAGGGCAAGGTCGCAGACGGCATCAGCTATGATTCCAGCGTGGGCCCTGCCCTGCAGGCCGGCTTCGATTACGATCTCGACGGCGAGCCAGGTGGCTGGGCCTTCAATGCCGACATCAAGAAGATCTGGATCAATACAGACGTCACCGTCGACTTCACAACGGCGCTGGGCGCCAAGGTGAAGGCTGACGTGGATATCGATCCGCTCGTGATCGGCGTCGGGCTTGGATACAAGTTCTAGCGCCGGGCGCCCCGCAGTTCCTCCCGGAAGCCGCGGGCGTCATACTGAACCGCGCCTCACAAGGGCGCGGTTTTTTTGTGCATTGAATTCATTGCACATGTCCTCACCCGATGTAGAGATTGCGGGCATGAGCATACTTTCCGTGAATGACCTTGTGGTCGATTTCGACACGCCCGACGGCCTTGTGCACGCCGTGCGCGGTATCAGCTTTGATGTGGCTGAGGGCGAATGCCTCGGCATTGTCGGCGAAAGCGGGTCCGGCAAGAGCCAGACGGCGCTTGCCGCGCTCGGTCTTCTGGCCGGAAACGGCACGGCGACCGGCCATATCGATTTCAACGGCACCAATATGCTCAACGCCTCCATCGAGGCCCTGCGCAAGATCCGCGGCGCCCAGATGTCCATGATCTTCCAGGATCCGCTGACCAGCCTGACCCCCCACATGACCGTCGGCGCACAGATGCGCGAAGTCCTGGCCCTGCATAAGGGCATCAAGGGCGAGGAAGCCGACAAGCGCTGCGTCGAATGGCTGGAGAATGTCCGCATTCCGGAAGCCGCCCGGCGCATGGACCAGTTCCCGCATGAGCTCTCCGGCGGCATGCGCCAGCGCGTGATGATCGCCATTGCCATGCTGTGTGGCCCGCGCCTCCTGCTCGCCGACGAACCGACAACGGCGCTCGATGTGACCGTTCAGGCCCAGGTCCTGGACCTGATGAACGATCTCAAGCGCGATACGGGCACAGGTATCGCCCTCATCACCCATGACATGGGCGTCGTCGCCCGCATGTGCGACCGCGTAATCGTCATGCGCCATGGCGAAATCGTTGAGCGCGGCACGGTCGACGAGATTTTCTATAATCCCCAGCATGCCTATACGAAGATGTTGCTCGAGGCCGTCCCACGCATCGACCAGCCGGATCGGCGCGGTCGTCCGACGCTGGGTCCGGCGCCGGACGCATCAATCAAACCCGTTCTCGAAGTCGACGATATGAAGATCCACTTCCCTATCCGGGTAAAGGGCGGTCTTTTCGGCAAGACAAAGCCGCTCAAGGCGGTCAACGGCGTCTCGTTCGACCTGCGCCCCGGCGAAACACTGGGCGTTGTGGGGGAATCCGGCTGTGGCAAATCCACGCTCGCGCGCGGCGTCCTGCGTCTGATCCCGCCGACCGACGGAAAGGTCGCATGGCTTGGCAAGGACATTACCAAGGCCGGCAAGTCCGAAATGGACAGCCTGCGCGACGACCTGCAGATCGTCTTTCAGGACCCGCTCGCCAGCCTTGACCCGCGCATGACCATCGGCGCCTCGATTGCCGAGCCCCTTCAGGTGCACGAGCCCCGCCTCAACCGCGCCGAACGCGACGAGCGCGTTCAGGCGATCATGCCCCGCGTCGGCCTCGATCCGGCGCTTATCAATCGCTATCCGCACGAACTATCCGGCGGCCAGAACCAGCGTGTCGGCATTGCCCGCGCGATGATCCTGAAGCCGAAACTGGTCATCTGCGACGAAGCCGTCTCCGCGCTTGATGTGTCCGTACAGGCACAGGTTGTCGACCTGCTGATCGAACTTCAGAAGGAATTCGGCCTCGCCATGATCTTCATCAGCCATGACCTGTCAGTCGTGCGCGAGATCAGCCATCGCGTGATGGTGCTCTATCTCGGACGCATCGTCGAACTGGCCGGCCGCACCGCCATCTATGAGGACGCCCGCCATCCGTACACGAAGGCCCTGATCGCCGCCGTCCCGGCCGCCGACCCTAAACTCGAACGAACCCGTGAGCGTATCAAGCTGACCGGAGACCTGCCGAGCCCGCTGGATAGCCGGGCCCCGCTCCGCTTCCTGAAGTCAAAGCGTGTGGACGATCCGGATGCCGAACAATACCAGCCGCAACTGGTCGAAATCGCGCCGGGCCATCTGGTTGCCGAGCATGACGCGGTCCTGGGCAGCGAAGGGCTGCATATAAGCTGATTATCAGCATGCAGAGCCCGGAAATCATAACATTGGTTATTCCAGATTCTTTTAAAGTGGTTAGAGTGCCGTCCGCTCGCCCCGTCCGGGGCTTCAACAGGCCAATCAATGTACAAGATCAGACCGAAGCCGCCGACCGAAACCAATCGCATTGACCGGCCCGTTTCAGGCACGTTCGATTTCCAGCAAGCCTTCGAGCTTTCACCGAGCCCCCTGATGATCCTGAACAGGGATCTCGACTATGTTTACGCAAACGCTGCCTATCTGGTGACCACAGGCTGTACCCTGTCGGAAATACAGGGCCGCCATGTGTTCGAGGCTTTTCCCGAAACCGAGGAACGTACAGCCCTGTTCAAGGCCGCCTTCGAGCAGGCGCTGGATGGCACTGAGAACGTCCTGATGACCGAGCCCTATGCCATCCCCGTTGATGGCGGCGGCATGCGCGAAGTGGTCTGGATCTGCACGCAAATCCCCCTGCGCAATGCCGAGGGAGAGGTCGAATACGTGATGCAGAACGCCGTGGACATCACCGAGAAGTACCATAGCGAGCAGGAAAACCGTGTCCTGATGCGCGAACTGGATCACCGGGTGAAGAACTCCCTCGCCACCATGCAGGCCGTCACCCGCATGTCCCTCGTCGACTCCAAGTCGATGCAGGAAGCGCGCGACGATCTTCTGGCCCGCATGCATGCCATGTCGGAAGTCCAGAACCTGCTGGTCGAGCGCAACTGGGCCGGCTCGAACATCGAAGCCGTGCTCTCCAATGCCCTGATACCTTTTGGCTACGAGGCTGATGGTGGCTCCCGCATCACACTGAATGGCCCGCATGCCCTGGTCACCGCCAAACAGGCCCAGGCCCTCTCCATGGCGCTGCACGAGCTGGCAACCAATGCCGCCAAGTATGGCGCGCTCTCCAATGATGAAGGAACCGTCCATGTCGGCTGGACGTTCAACAACACGAACGGCTCACATTTCGATCTGACCTGGCGGGAGTCCGGCGGGCCGGCTGTGACAAAGCCAACCCGCAGGGGTTTCGGGACGACGATGTTGACCCGGATCCTCGCACAGGAAATTAATGGCGACCTATCACTTGATTACTAGCCGGATGGTTTAGTTTGTAAAATGGAAGGGTGGCTCGAGAACGGGAACTGACAATGACTGCCAGCCGAATATTCATTGTCGAGGACGAAGCCATCCTCCTCTGCGATCTCGAAGACATCGTCACGCACCTTGGGTATGATCTTGGTCACGCACCTTGGGTATGATCTTGCTGGCAGCGCCACCAGCCTTGATGAGGCCATGGACAAGCTCCGGAACGGTCAGAAACCGGATATCGCCCTGCTCGATCTCAACCTCAACGGCACCCCAAGTGACCCGATCGCCGACTATCTGATCGCTGCCGACGTGCCCATCCTGTTCGTCTCCGGCTATGGCCGCAGGGGCCTCGCCGAACGTTTCAGCGCCTGCCATGTTCTTCAGAAGCCCTATGACGAGACCAAGCTGGCGAATGCCCTTGGCCGCCTGATGGCCGGCGAAGCCCCCTGAAACACCGCTGAACGGACTCAAAACGGTCCCTGAAGTCCCCTCATTGCCCCCTGAACGGTCCGGGAATGGTCCGGGAATACCCACAGAACGACCTGCATTTCCCCGCCTTGCCCTCACGGGGCTGGGAGAATAGGGTGCGCCGACTTCAACCGGGACCCCTGAAATGCCTGATACACTGACCTCTTCCCTGCCTGTGACCCTGTCTGACATCGAAGCCGCCGCGCGCGTCCTCGAAGGCCAGATTGTGCATACGCCAATGCACTATTCACGGACACTGTCAGCGATTACCGGGGCCGAAGTCTGGGTGAAGTTCGAGAACCTCCAGTTCACCGCCGCCTTCAAGGAGCGCGGCGCCCTGAACCGTCTCACCCACCTGTCGGAAGCCCAGCGCAAGGCAGGCGTCATCGCCGCCTCAGCCGGCAACCATTCCCAGGGCGTGGCCTATCATTCCCGCCGCCTTGGCATCCCGGCCACGATCGTGATGCCCCGCACCACGCCCTTCAGCAAGGTCGAGCAGACCCGCAGCCATGGCGCAGAAATCGTGCTTCACGGCCTGAACTTCGACGAAGCCAAGGCCGAAGCCTACAATATCTGCCAGCGCGAAGGCCTGACCTTCATCCACCCCTTTGACGACCCGCACGTCATGGCGGGCCAGGGCACGGTCGCGCTCGAAATGCTCGCGCAGAACCCTGAACTCGACACCCTGATCGTCCCCATCGGCGGTGGCGGACTGATCTCCGGCATGGCCATTGCCGCCAAGGGTATCAATCCGAACATCAGCATCGTCGGCGTGCAGGCCTCCATGTATCCAGCCATGCTCTGCGAAATCGAAGGCCGCGACGTCCATGTCGGCGGCGCCACAATTGCCGAAGGCATTGCCGTGCGCGATGTCGGCCGCCTGCCGCTGCAGGTCGTGCGCGACCTGGTCGACGAGATCCTTCTGGTCGAGGAAGAACACCTCGAACAGGCCATCACGCTCTATGTGAACGTCGAGAAGACGGTCGCCGAAGGGGCTGGCGCTGCCGGCCTCGCGGCCCTGCTCGCCCATCCGGGCAAGTTCAAGGGCAAGAAGGTCGGCCTCGTCCTCTGCGGTGGCAATATCGATACGCGCCTTCTGGCATCCGTGCTCACCCGCGCCCTCGTGCGCGAGAAGCGCCTCGCCTCCATCCGCATCATCGGCGACGACCGGCCGGGCCTGCTTGCGCTGGTCTCCAAGATCATCGGCGACAATGGCGCCAATATCATGGAAGTCGCCCACAACCGCCTCGCGCTGGATGTGCCGGCCAAGGGCGCAGAATTCGATATTCTCATCGAAACGCGCGACAGCCAGCACACGCAGGACGTGATCGACGCCCTCACCGCCGAGGGTTACCCGCCGCGTCCCCTGTAGCGTTAAGGTGACTTCGGCCGAAAAGCGCCCTAGACCCGCGCCGAAACTGAACCAGACGGAGCCTGACCCGAGATGATCCGCACATTCGCTGCAGCCTGCGCTGCCCTCTTCATGATTGCTGCCTGCAGCCAGTCCAAGGAAATCACCGACGTGAACGCGCCATTCGAGAAATACCTGCCATGGGATGCCAACGGAAAGGACGTGAAGTCCGCTGAAGGTGGCCTCCAGTATATCGTGCTGAAGGAAGGCCCGAAGGACGGCAAGTCCCCCGTGCCGACCGACATGGTACGCGTCAATTATGATGGCCGCACAGCAGCAGGCGAAAAGTTCGACAGCTCCTTTGATCGCGGCCAGCCGGCTTCCTTCAAGCTGAACCAGGTCATTCCGGGCTGGACACAGGGCCTGCAGCTGATGAGCGAAGGCGATGACTACCTCTTCTTCATCCCGAACAACCTCGCCTATGGCAACACGGCGCGCGGCAATGTCATCAAGGCCGGCGACGACCTGGTCTTCCGCGTCAACCTTCTTGAAGTGATGGAACCCAAGACGGCCGATGCCGCCGCCTGGAAGAAATACATGCCATGGGATTCCAGCCTGCCCGAGGTCAAGAAAACCAAATCAGGTCTTGAATATGTCGTGCTCGCCAGCGGCGATCCCTCAGGCCCGTCACCCGAAAACGGCGAAATGGTCGCCGTGTACTATGACGGCCGTCTCGCTGAAAACGGCGAACAGTTCGACAGCTCCTATGAGCGCGGCGCGCCGGAAGTCTTCCCGTCCAACCAGCTCATCCCCGGCTGGGTTGAGGCGCTCTCAATGATGAAGCCCGGCGACCGCTGGATGGTCTATATCCCGGCTGATCTCGGCTACGGCGCTGCTGGCACGCCCGGCGGCCCGATCCCGCCGAACGCCGCCCTCCAGTTCGAAGTCGAACTCATGGACGTGATGAAACGCGGCTAAAACCACGCGCAGGGTAGAATACGGATATGGCTATAACCGCTGATACACTCGCGCGTATCGCGCTCGACGCCGGCAAGCTCATCATGGATATCTATGAGAGCGATTTTGACGTCGCCCGGAAGGGCGACGCCTCGCCCGTGACCGAGGCCGACCAGAAAGCCGAAACGCTGATCCTTGCCGCGCTCGCCGAGGCTGATCCGGATCTTCTGGTTGTCGCCGAGGAAGCCGCGAGCGAAGGCAATGTGCCTGACCACGGCCCGCGCTTCGCGCTCGTCGACCCGCTGGACGGCACGCGTGAATTCGTCAGCAAGAATGGCGAATTCACCGTGAACATTGCGATTATCGAGCATGGCCGCCCGGTCATGGGCGTGGTCTATGCGCCTGCCCGCGATCGCCTGTTTATCGCCGAAAGCCACAATTCCGGCTGGCAGGCCAGTGCCAAGCCGGGTGGCCCGGTCCCGACAGAGCGCACACCGCTGCGCATCCGCCCCTGCCCCGAAGCGGGCGTCACCGCCATCGCCTCGAAATCACACCGCACGCCTGAAACAGACGCCTGGCTCGCCAAGCACAAGATCAGCGAGACACTCAGCGCCGGCTCGTCCCTGAAATTCTGCCTGATCGCGGCGGGGGAAGCCGACCTCTATCCCCGCATGGGCCGCACGATGGAGTGGGATACTGCCGCAGGTCAGGCCGTAGTCGAGGCCGCCGGTGGCCGCGTCCTGACGGAAGATGGCGCCCCCCTCCTCTATGGCAAACGCGAGCGCGGCTATGATAATCCGCACTTCATTGTCTATGGCGATGTGACCCCCTGCTGAAGCCGCCTCTCGATCAAGCGACTTAATTCTGCCAAGAAACGTGCAGGGAGAAGAAAGCGCATGGCACGTCAATATTTCGGAACCGACGGCATTCGCGGCCGCGTGAACCAGAAGCCGATGACGGCGGAAACCGCGCTCCGGCTCGCCATCGCGACAGCGCGCACCTTTGCGCCGGATGGCAACGGCACCGTTGTCATCGGTCGCGATACGCGCCGCTCGGGCGAGATGATCGAGGCGGCCCTTATCGCCGGCCTCACCAGCATGGGCCTGACACCCCAGCTCGCCGGCATCGTGCCAACGCCCGCCATCGCCATGACAACCCGCATCTCCGGCGCCCGGTTTGGCCTGATGGTGTCAGCCTCGCACAACAAGTACGAAGACAATGGCATCAAGCTGTTCAGTCCAGACGGCCTGAAATTCGACGATCAGACCGAAGAGGCGCTCGAAGCCGCCATGGCAACGGCCTTTGACGGCACCTTCGCCGCCCCCGCCATGATCTCCACACCCCAGCGGATGGCCGGTGTTGGCGACGACTATGTCCGCAGCTGCCTCGCCACCGTGAGTTCCAGCAACAAGATCCAGGGCATGAAAGTCGTCCTCGACTGCGCCCATGGAGCAGGTTTCGAGGTGGCGCCGGAAGCCCTGCTGCATTTCGGCGCGGACCTCAGGGTCATCGGCGCTGGCCCGGACGGCGTGAACATCAATGCCGGGTGCGGATCGACCGACACAGCCGCCCTGAAAGCCGCTGTCCTCGACGCGGGCGCCGATATTGGCCTTGCCCTCGACGGCGATGCGGACCGCGTCATCATTGTCGACGAGACCGGCACCGAGATTGATGGCGACCAGGTCATGGCCCTGATCGTGCGCGAGCTGCACGCGACCGGGCGCCTAAAGGGCGGCGGCATGGTCTCCACCGTCATGTCCAACATGGGCCTCGACCAGTACATGCAATCACTTGGCCTGACGCTCGCCCGCACAAAAGTCGGCGACCGTTATGTCGGCGAACACATGCGCGCCCATGGCTTCAATTTTGGCGGCGAGCCCTCAGGCCACGTCATCCTCTCGGATGTCTCCACAACGGGCGACGGCCTGCTGGCGGGCCTGCACGTGCTCTCCATCCTCGCCGGGAGCGGGCAGAAAATGTCAGAGCTCGGACGGGTATTCACCCCGGCGCCGCAGGAACTGGTCAATATCCGTTACGCGGGCGCCAATCCGATGACCAGCGACCGCGTAAAGACTGCCCTCACCGAGGCTGAAACGCTGATGGGCGCGCGCGGGCGCATGGTGGTGCGCAAATCAGGCACCGAGCCACTCATCCGGGTCATGGCCGAAGCCCTGGACGCGGACCTGATGAAACAGGGCCTCCAGATCGTTGTCGATGCCGTCCAGGCCGAAGCCTGAGCGCGTCGCACCCTGTCAGGAATGCTAGGTCCTGACGTAACGGCGACGAGCCATTCCGCCCAAACTACCCCGACGTCATCGGCCCGTTTGCCCGTGCCAGCGCACCGGGGACGCTAGCCAATACGCCCATTTCAAATACATTGGGAAAAACAAGATAATCATATCCTAGGGAGTATGCAGCCATGGCCGAAGGTCAGACCTTGCCGCCATTTCGCCTGTTGCCGATGAAGGCGCCGGACATCCAGATGACCCGCGGCGAAGGCGGCACCATCTATGTCACGCCGCGCCAGGCCCCAGGCGACCGCCCCAGGACGATCCCGCATTGCCTCGATGAACGGGCAGCGGAACATCCGGATCGTCCCTTCCTGAGAGAGAAAGACCCCGCCACCGGCGAATGGCAAACGCTCACCTATGGCGAAGCAAAGTCGATCACCGACAGTCTCGCGCAGGCCTTCCTCGACATGGGCGCAGGCTCCGACGCCCCGGTCATGATCCTGTCGGGCAATTCCACGCGCGCCGCCATGGTCATCCTCGCGGCGCAAAAAATCGGCGCCCCGGCCGCACCGATCTCGGTCCCCTACTCGCTGATGTCCACCGACTATGAGAAGCTGAAGCACTGCTTCGGTGCGGTAAAACCCGCCATCATTTTCGCGGAGCAATACGAACCCTTCCGAAAAGCCATCAGCGCGCTCAATGCCGACGCTTGCCATATCTTCTCTGCCGATCCGGCCGGCGAGAACAGCGTGCGCCACTATGACGACCTTGCCGTAACCGAGCCGACGGATGCCGTCGCCAGCTCCATGTCCAGGCTCAACGATGCCTCAATCGCCAAATACCTGTTCACCTCCGGCTCGACCGGACTGCCAAAGCCCGTCCCGACCACGCAAGGCGCCATGTGCGCCATGATCGGCGGGCAGGAAGGCCTGCGCGACGATGCACGCGATCCTGAATACAATCCGGACCTGGTCCCGAACGTGCTCGACTGGTTGCCCTGGAATCACATCTCAGGCTCCAATGTGAACTTCAACGGCGCGATCTGGAATGGCGCGACCTTCTGGATCGACGATGGCAAGCCCACGCCCGCCCTCTTCCAGCGCACGATCGACAACATTCGCGATTGTTCGCCTTCCTCCTTCGGCACGGCGCCCATCGCCCTTGCCATGCTGGCTGACGCCATGGAGGCGGATGACGCGCTGCTGGCGGCCTTCTTCAAGAACATGCGGTCCATCGGCTATGGCGGCGCGACGCTGTCGGACGATCTCTATGATCGCCTGCAGGCGCTCGCGATCAAGGCTACGGGCCGTCGCATCCCCATCATCACAATGTACGGCGCCACGGAAACGCAGGGCATCACCGTGGTCCACTGGGAAGCCGAACGTGTCGGCCTGATCGGCCTGCCCCTTCCAGGCATGACGCTCAAGCTCGTGCCGAACGGCGCCAAGCTCGAAGTGCGCGTCAAAGGCCCGTCCGTCATGTCCGGCTACCTCGACAGCCCGAAGAAGAATGCCGAAGTATTCGACGAGGAAGGCTATTACTGCCTCGGCGACGCCGTCACCTTCGTGGACGAGGACCATCCCGAGAAAGGCCTCGTCTTTGACGGCCGCGTTGGCGAAGACTTCAAGCTCTCCTCCGGCACATGGGTCAGCGTCGGCACATTGCGGCCCGACTTCGTTGCCGCCTGCTCCCCGCTGATCTTCGATGCGGTAATTGCCGGTCAGGACAAGGACTATGCGGCCGTCATGGTGTGGCCATCCCAGGCCGTCATGGAACAGTATGTGAAAGTCGCCGGCGGAGACAGGAACCGCGCGCTGAAAACGTTTACGGACGAACTCGTCCACAAGGCCAAGGCCTTCAACGCGGGCGAACCCGGTTCGTCGCGTCGCCTGAAGCGTCTCCTCGTGCTGACCGAGCCACCTTCCATTGATGCCGGCGAAATCACCGATAAAGGCTATGTAAACCAGCGCCTTGTGATCGACCGGCGCGCAGACCTGGTCTCCCGCATCTATTCGGAGCCTTTGGCAGACGGCGTCGTCCAGCTTTAGTCCGCCCGCGTCTTAAAGCCCTGTCAGGCTTTTCAAGCTAGGGTCTCCTCACTTGTGGAGGAACGCCCTATGACGTTCGATGCCCGCGGCGGCAAAGGCCCTGCGATCAGCAGCAATGCCCTGTTCGCCTGCGCGGTCGTCGCTGTCGTGGGCGGCGCGTTCCTGGCCGTGCTGAACTTTCCGGCCCCGTCGGACAAGGGCGATGCGTCTCAGGCCCTTGTCACTATCACCGAAACGGAAGCGCCGGTTGCGCCTGACAGCTTCTCCTCAAAGCCTGCAAAATACTATTTCGAGACACTTGCCCGCCTTGATCCATCCGCTTCGGCCAGCCTCCAGTCACGCTTGGGCAAAGCCGACGGAACGAAAGGCATGGATGAGGCCAATATCATTCTGTCGCATGGCGCAGCCCTGCTTAAGGAACGCGCCACAGATCTCGCCCACGCCGACGCACGCCATGTCGACGACATACTCGTCATGACGCGGGACCGCCTGAAATCAGCCTCGCGCGCGGGCAATATATGGTGCGATGGCAACCAGTATGCCGATCTGGATGAAAGCGCCTTGCGCAATCCTGCCGCCTTTGAACAGAGTTTCGCCCGGCTTGAGGGGCCGCTCCAGGATTACGGCTACGAATTGATGGCGCATCTCCTGCTTGCTGCAGACGATGCGGCCCGCAATCCGGTCGCTCGGGGACCCGTCACAAATGCAGACAAGGCGGCCCTGCAGGGTGTCGTCATGTCCATGCTGTCAGATCCGCAAGTCGTGCCGCTGATAATGGCCGCCCAGACAAGCGCGGATCCTGACGAGCTCAGGCGCAAACTCAACATGTGCGAGCTTGGCGCAACGGCCATGACGGCGCTCAAGACCCTGCCCCAGGACACCAAGGGCCGTGTCTTTGCCGATCTGGTCCACCAACTGGCTGACGGGAATGCGGACCTTGCTGGTCTGACCCATTATTAGGCCTGTCCGGTCCCCCATCCGATAGGGTCAGAGGGGCATGCCTCCACGAATTTCACGAAACCCTCTCGTCCCCGCCAATTCTGCCTTCACAAGGCCCGGTTTCAGACCCATCTTGCCGCCATGACGCTCGACGAATCCTTTCGCCAATTCCTTGACCGGTTCCAGATGCCGGATCTGGCTCACCTTGACTGGAAGAGCTCGACCGACAAGCTGCGCCAGCAATTCCACGTCGCCAGCCGCGCCATCGAGCGCGATGCCCCGGAAATGGCCGACATCTCCCACGTGAAGGTCCAGGGCGCCGCTGGTCCGCTCAAGGCCCGACTCTACACCCCACTTGGCGCAGGCATGCCGCCCGGCCCCGGAATTGTCTTCTTCCATGGTGGCGGCTTCATGCTGGGTGATCTCGACAGCCATGACATGGTCTGCAAACGGCTCGCTGAAGGCGCCCGCAGCCGGGTGATCGCCATCGACTACCGGCTCGCCCCCGAACACACATTTCCCGCCGCCCATGAGGATGCGCTGGCGGCGTGGAACTGGATCATCACGCATGCCGAACAACTCGGCCTTGATCCGGATCGTCTCGCCGTCAGCGGCGACAGCGCAGGCGGCAACCTCTCCGCCTATCTTGCGCAGGAAATGAACCGCACCGGCGGCCCCCGGCCCGCATTCCAGCTGCTGCTGTATCCCCTTGTTCAGTTTGTTGACATCCGGACCAAGAAAATGAGCTTCCAGGAAGGCGGCTTCTTCATATCCGCCAATCTGTTCGAGTATTTCCGCGACAGCTATATCGCGGACGAGAGCCAGCGGATGGACGTGCGTGTTTCGCCTCTTTTTGCGGGCCCGGACGCCTTCAAGGGCCTGCCCCCGGCGCATTTCGTGCTCTGCGGCTGGGACCCGCTAAAGGATGAAGGCCTCGCCTATGCCGACAAGATGGCCAGCTTCGGCGTGCCGGTCACCGTTCGCGAGCATGCCGGCATGGTGCACGGCTTCATGAACATGACGGCCCTGTCGGACACGGTCCGGCTGGCCATACGCGATGCAGGTCATGTGGCTGGGCGGGCTTTAGGCGCCGTTTGACGGCCAACTCATTAGAAATCCTAAACTCACCGTTGCATATTTGAGACGGTCGTCCAGTAAATTGCATATCTGTGGGACGTACACCTTTTGTGAGGCTTGCGCTGCGTCATATGCAATGCATGCGCCCACCTCCCAGAGCCCTCGGGTTGCAATACATATAATCTAGAGGAAACACAGAATGAAATTCAGGAACATGCTGGCGCTGTCAGCATCTGCAATTGTATTTGCCGCCGGTGCTGCCATTGCACAGGATCAGGATACCGAGTCCACCCGTGAGAACGCCGTTTCGCGCGTGCTTGGCACCGTCACCGTTACAGCCACCAAAAAAGCCAATGTCGAGAACGTCCAGGACGTGCCGGTTGCCGTTTCAGCCTTCAACAGCGACACGCTGGATGCGCTGAACGTCACCACGCTCGAAAGCCTGAGCTATTCGGCGCCGAACGTCTCGCTTGACGACGTGGGCACATCCCGCGGCACAGCCAACTTCGCCATTCGCGGCCTTGGCGTGAACTCGTCCATCCCATCGATCGACCCAGCCGTCGGCGTCTTCATTGACGGCGTCTATCTCGGCATCAACAGCGGTGTTGTCGTCGACCTCTTCGACATTGACAGCATCGAAGTGCTGCGCGGCCCGCAGGGCCTGCTTTTCGGTCGCAACACGACCGGCGGCGCAGTTGTCGTCAACACCGGCAACCCGACTGACGAATTCCACTATAAAGTCCGCGCCAATGTTGATGGCCCGGTCGACGGAGATCGCGGCGGCGCCAACTCGACCATTCAGGGCACGATTTCGGGCCCGCTGATCGAAGGCAAACTGAACGGCAAGTTCGGCATCGCCTACAACTCTGATGCCGGCTATTTCAAGAACCAGTTCAATGGCGACAACCATGGTGAACTTCAGGCCACGACCTATCGCGGCGCCCTGGAATTCATGCCGACCGACTCGCTGACCTTCCTCGGCAAGCTCGAATATTCGGACTCGCGCGGCGATGGCCCATCCGGCCAGAACCGGTCCTATTTTGACCGCTACTCGTTCGACTTCTCGATCAACAATCCGGGCCTCGCCGAAAGCGAAACCACACTCGGCTCGCTAAAGACAGATCTCGATGTCGACTTCGGCAATGGCGTGATCACGAACATCTTCGGCTACCGCAAGTATGACGGCATCTCGAGCGGAGACATTGATGCGACGCCGTTCACGCTGTTCCACTCCGATGCAGAACTCGCTCAGGAGCAGTTTTCGGACGAACTCCGTTATGCCGGCACGTTCGGCAAGGCTGACGTGACCACCGGTCTCTACTATTTCGAGCAGACGCTTGACTATACCGAGATCCGCAACCTGCCATCCACCCGCCCGGCAGCCCTTCCGGCATCCGTGCCATGGGGCTTCTACGGCGGCGGCAGCCTGGAGCACACGGTCTTCGGCGCCTTCGCAAACGTCGACTACTCGCTCACCGACAAGCTGGTGGCGACGGTGGGTGTGCGCTATTCGAACGAAGAGAAGTCGGCTGATGTTATCTACATCCGCCCACGCTTCCCCTGTAGCGTCGTTGACGGAACATGTGATGTGAACGGCACAAACGCGCTGCTGGGCGGAACTGAAGATAATGGCTTCAGCGACTCCAATGACTGGTCGAACTGGACGCCGAAACTCGGCCTTCAATACTTCTGGTCCGACACGGTTCAGACCTACGCCCTCTACACCAAGGGCTTCCGTTCGGGCGGTTACAACTTCCGCATCACCGACCTGCCGATCTTCCAGCAATATGTGGCCCAGACCGGTGACCTTGGTTTTGACGAAGAAGAGGTCAACTCCTACGAACTCGGCTTCAAGGCCCAGAGCGATGACGGCCGCATCCAGGTCAATGGCGCGACCTTCATCACCGATATCAAGAACATGCAGCGTGAAGTTAACACGTCCAACCCGACAGGGGCGGTCGTCCAGAACATCATCAACACCGCTGACGGTTCGATCTTCGGTATCGAAGTTGATGGCCGCGTGGCCTTCACGGACTCCCTGCTCGGCACGTTCAATGTCGGCATGATGAATGCCGAATATGACAAAGTGTTCTTCGACCTCACCGGCGACGGCGTTGTCGACAGCACGGACCTCAATCTCGACATGCCACGCGTGCCTGACCTGACATGGGGCTTCGGCGTCATCAAGGACTTCGATCTTGGTTCCAACGGCGCTGTTGTCGCCACGGCCAACTTCCAGCACCGTGACAAGATCGCGTACACCGACAGCAACTTCGGCTGGGTCCAGCCGGCTGACATGGTCGACGTAAACCTGACATGGGAAACGCCGGTCGACGGCCTCTCGGCTTCGATCTACGGCAAGAACCTGCTCGACGAAGTTCAGGTCGGCAACGACACGCAACTGCCATTCTCAGGTCCATTTTCGACCGGCGTCAACCTGCCTTACCAGGACTCCCCTCCTGGCGGCACATTCTCGCCGCTCAAGAAGGGCCGTCTTGTTGGCGTCGAGCTGACCTACTCTTACTGATCGCTTCGGCGCTCATAAGTCCAAATGGAAAGGGCGGCCCTTGGGCCGCCCTTTTTTATTCTGTAATTGTTGGTCCGGCTTAGTTGCCCGAACCGCCGAACCGCTTGGTCAGGCTGATCTTGAACGTACGACCGAATGGGTTGTGCGTGTAGGGATCGTAGTTGACATCGAAGGCCGCGAATGGCGGATCTTCGTCCGTCACGTTGACCACCGAGAGACCGAAGTCGAAACCACCGAGCATTTCGCTCTGCAGGTTGTAGAACAGGTCGAACGTGGTCTGGCTGTCGATCTTCTCGCCAACACCGCCACGGGCAGCCGCAGGACGCTCGTCCTTGTAGCTGTCGATGTGACGCATCACGACGCGGAAGTTGTGATCCCCGAGTGCATAGTTCGCAAACAGGTTCGCTTTCCACTGCGGCATGGAGCGTGTGAAGTTCGACCGGTTGAACTGGCCGACATAATCACCGCCGCCAATCGGCAGGCCTTCCACGAAGTAAGGATCAACGTCGTACTCGATGATATAGGTGCCGTCTGCACCTACCGAGAGTTCGGCATTGTTCGACATGTCCCAGCTTTGCTGCAGACGCACATCAATACCCGACGTCTTGATATCCGGACCATTGGTGATGTTCGTCCGCACGCGCGAGATCTGGCTTGCCTGAGGCACAGCGGCCGGATCGTTGAACGTGATGCGCGTCAGGATCGGGTTGTTGAAATCACCCGCATTGATGGCCGCAACCGCCGCGTTCACAATGTTCGACTGCTCTTCCACGATGACCGGATCGGAGAAGTCGAAATTGTAATAGTCGAGCGAGGCGAAGAAGTTGTCGACCTGGTAGATGCCGCCGAGGTTGAAGCTGAATGCCGATTCCGGCTTCAGGGCCGGGTTGCCGAACGTATCAACTGCCTTGAAGGCCGAGGCTGCCGAGATGAACTGCAGTGTCGTTCCGACGCCGCCCAATTGGTTCAGCGTTGGCCCCTTGAAGGAGGTCTGGGCCGAACCACGCAGGGCGAAATTGTCCGTCACATCCCACTTGGCTGCCACTTTCGGGTCGAAGGTCGAACCAATATCGCCGCCGTAATCTTCATAGCGAACGGCAAACTGCATGTTCAGGGTGTCATAGAGCGGCACCTGAAGTTCACCGAAGACAGCAAAGATGGTCTGGTCTTCGTCGGCTGGTGTCGTGCCTGCGAGGAACGAGTATGGGCCCGTTCCGCCAGGTCCGGGCGTCACCGTCAGGTCTGTCAGTGGCGATGGTTCGACCTTGTAGCTTTCGCGGCGAACCTGAACGCCCGCAGCCCAGCCGACGGCACCGCCAGCGGCTTGGACGTTGCTTTGTCCAGAGAAAACGCCATCAAACACAAGCAGGTCGGTAGTGGCGACAGTCACGCTTGGATCCGTCATCCAGTCTGCCAGCGTCGCCGTGTTCTCGAGGCCCGGCACATAGTTCGGGTTTGGCTCGCCTGTCACAGCACTTGCTGGAATGGCGTTCGAGAACGGGTTATAGTATTCGCATGTCCCTGCTCCGGCAGCGAGTGTCCCGGCATAGCCCGGCGCATAGGGCCGTGTTCCGGTAGCCGGGTCGAAACCGGTGTTTGGATCCGTACACACACCAAATCCGCGCAAGGCTGAAGTAAGACCCACAATATATGTGTCATTCGTCAGGCGTTCGGCTTCCGTGGTAGAGTAGCTGAGGGCAGCGTCATAATGAACACCATTATCAAAGTCGCCGATATACGACCCCGACCCGCGCCATGTGTCGCTTGTCCGGTAGCCTTCCTGTGCACCACCGGTGACAGGGAATCCGCCATAACCAAAAGACCGTCCGATAAACAATGCCGCGGCAGTGCCAGCCGGAAACGCTCCCGGATTATCGGCCACGTACTGCTGGAAGCCCGGATGGTTTCCGAGAAGGACCTGATTAGTCAAAACTTGTGGCGGGTAGGAAGGTGATGTCTTCCAGCTAGGCACATCAGTATGTGCATAGAGCAGTTCAAAGTGAAGATCCGCGCCATTTCCCAAACGACGGTTGTACTCGGAGAATATCTGATAGCGTTCCTCTTCCTCCACGAGGTTGTCAAACTGAGTAAAGTTGAACTGACACGAATTCAGCGCCGTCGCATAAGTGCCACCGACTTCATCGCAGCCATTGTCATTCACGTTCGCGGCAAGGGGAGTACCTGCGGCACTGAGCGGAACATAGCGTCCTGGATTGGAGAGTGACGACCAACCACCGACCGGGTTCTGGTCATACGGCAGGACAGCCCAGTCTTTCTCGCTCAGCAGAACTTCGCTGCGCTTGTTGTAGCCAACCGAAGTCACCCAGCTGAAGTTCTGTCCCTGCAGGCCATAAGCGGCCGAAAGATCATAATCGCCGTCCGTGCCCTCAAACGTCGAGAACGATCCGCCGACTTCAAAGCCATCGAGATCGCGGTTCGTGATGAAGTTCACAACGCCGGCAATGGCGTCAGAACCGTAAAGCGCCGCAGCACCGTCTTTCAGCACTTCGATCCGGCCAATGGCGGCGGTCGGAATATTGTTCGTGTCGACGAACAGCTGTGCCTGCTCACCGATCGAATACGGGTGATAGGTCTGGCGGTGGCCGTTGATCAGCACAAGCGTACGTGCAGGGCCAAGGCCGCGCAGGTTGATGTTCGATGTGCCTTCAAGACCGTTCGACGAGAACTGGTTCGTTTGTCCGTCCACGCCCGAAGACGGGCCGAGGTTGCGGATCAGTTCCGTGATGGAAGGCTGGCCTTCCAGTTTCAGGTCGCCGG
>TARA_R110000787_G_scaffold286414_1_pt1 | contig 27294 bp, 32 predicted proteins | sample TARA_R110000787 | Tara Oceans TARA_R110000787 (sample SAMEA4397920) | marine metagenome | biome: Polar Biome; feature: [DCM] deep chlorophyll maximum layer (ENVO:01000326); material: water (ENVO:00002006), including particulate matter (ENVO:01000060) such as... | depth 35 m | reverse complement strand
CCATCCATGCTGGCCTCCTGCCACCAGCAGGAAGTCTGAATCACAGCGCAGACAAAAAGGGAATCTTCAACGAGTCAGTTCGTCTGGAAACCGCTCTAGGCGAACCGTTCCCCAAAGACCGCGCCACATGGGGCTGGATTGGGCTCGCCAGCCTCGGCATGACCGCATTTGGCTATTTCGGCATGTTCCATGCTGCGGAATTTGTGTCCCCGGGCCTTGCCACTATCGTTGCCAACACACAGCCCATTTTTGCGGCACTGCTGGCTGTCGTTCTGCTGGGCGAACGCCTAGGCTCGCGCGGCTGGACTGGCCTGCTGCTCGGCTTCGTGGGCGTTTTCATCGTTGCCGTTCCGCAGATCTTTGCCGGTGATGGTCAATCGACAGGAGTCGGGGTCCTGTATGTCCTGCTTGCCGCGCTCGGCGTTGCTGCCGGGAACGTGGCCATCAAAAAGCTGGCAACCCGTGCCGGCGCGGCGATGGCGATGGGCCTCCAATTGCTCGTCGGGGCTATCCCTTTGGCAATTATCGCCCTGCTCACCGAAAAACCGCGCGACCTTCAATGGTCGGGTGAATTTTTTATTTCGTTGATTGGTCTCGCCCTTCCCGGAACCGCGCTGGCATTTTGGCTGTGGCAATTGACGCTGCGTGAGTTGCCGCTGTCGAAAGCCAATGTGTTCAGCTTTCTTGTTCCGTTCATCGGGATCGCAATCGGAGCGCTCCTCTTTGCCGAGCCGCTGACCGCGACTGTTGTGTTAGGTGTCGGGCTATCCGTTTATGGGATATATCTCGCAGAACGACCCGAACGCCTGCAGAGCGATGAGCCGGAATGACGGGTGGCTCGGCGATCATACCGAATAAAAATACACACTCTTCCCACCTGCCTGCGTCTGAATTGCTGCTCATTTCTGGAGATCCCTTTGGTTCTCGATCTCGGCAAGGGCTTGCTCCAGTTTTGCCAGTTCCCGGCGCTTCGCTTGCCGGAGTTTCAGAACCGTGCCGACGATATCCTGGGGAATGGCGCCGCGCGCCATCAGGGCGTCGGACATTGCGATCGCACCGCAGTGGTGCTCGATGATCTTGCGTAACCAGACCTCCGAAGCGTCCGGCCCCTGGACAGCCATCGTTGCATTGTACATCGCCTCTAACGACGGGCTGATAATGTGGGCAATCTCTAGATTAGGAGGGCCAGGGCGAACCAGCGCCTCAAGTTCACGAACGGCCTGGTTTTGCGATACGATCACCCGGTTTGCCAGCTCCGCGATCCGGGCCGGGGGAGCCTCTGCCAGAACATCCCGCGATATAGCCGCCCCGCCTTCGTGGTGAGCGATCATCATTTTTACCCAGTTGTCGTTCGAACTCGTTCCGACGGCATTGCGCATGTTGTCAAACATGGCTGCTTCGGACTGAAAGAAAGGACCAAGATCCTGGGACATGGCGTCCGCCGATGGGTCTGTGACTTGTGTGGTGTCTTCCTGGCTGCACGCGGCCAAAAGCAAGAGAGGCCAAATAAACGATATCCACGAAAGTCTCATGCGAACAGCGCTGTCGGAACAGGCCATCAGTGCGCCACTTCCAACACCGGCGCAAATCCACCACTAGGCGTGCGCATATTGGTCGTCTGCCCCTGATAAAGACGCGCGGCTGTCAACAAGACCTCTCCATTATAGGTGTAAAGCCGAACATCGATTTTGAATTCCGCCGGTTTCCCGTCGCGCATGACACGGCGTATGCTGGGCGCTGCATATTGTTGTGCAATATAGTCCCCGGTGGTGATTTGCGACCACACCTTGTGCGTCAACCCAGATCCGCGATAAGCCGCTTTACTGCCATAGCCGCGCGCCGGCTTGAAAAACAGGTTGCGGCGGGTAGCCCAGAGCGCGTCCGCGTTGTCCGCAGTAACGAGCACCGTGCCCGGTATGCCAGACCTGAGTATTTCGGTGTATTTCGGCGGCACGCCCCACCGCGCAAGAAGCTCCGGATCCGACAGCAGCGAGAGATTACGCTTGTCGGCGTATAGCGCGTGAACATGCGGGTTTGGCGTGACAACGACTTGGCCTTGCAGGTAGGCGCTGCGCAACGCGGGGTTACGCGCATCTTCAAACGCGAAATCGACAAGCCGGTTATAAACAAGATCAATCTCCAAGCTATCGGCGCAAAGGCGGCCATCGGACACCGTCAGGTTTTGCGGGTCCGTGATGACCACTGTGATGCCGCGGCTTTCAAGCATGGCCTTGGCCAGCAGGAATTCAGGATAGAGATGCTGATCCTCGGGCTTGTCATCGACGATGGCGATCACTCTCGCACTACCCTCGCGGCCTTGACATTCCCACTCCTGCTGAAACATCGCAAGGATCATATCGCCGAAATCGCGCGCTTCATGCCCTCCCTCACTGGCGATGGTCTCCCCAAAGCAGCAGACGCGTTGCGCTTTGACAAGAACGGCGTTCAGGAATGCGCCGCCGGCGTTCGTATTGATCTCGATCAGCACGGGGCCGGATTGAGTCAGGTGGAAATCGTAACCCATGAACACCCCGCGAGGACCAAAATCCGGGACAGCGATCGGCGGCGCCCAGCCTAGCGCCGCAGTCTGGAAAGACGGCAGTGCGGCAACGGACTCGACCGATGCGATGACGGCCTTCATCGCGGATATAGTGTCGGACGCAAGAAAGACCGGTGAATTGGCAAACAGATAGGGATGCGAAACGGTCAGGCGATCGCCGAACCCTTGAACGGCAGTGTCGGCATCGAGCAGCCGCACCAGCATGTTCCGATCGAGCGTCATGCAAGCGCAAGCTGCATTGGCAATCAACGCAGATTTGCTCATCTTCGATGCTGCGGTCATGCCGCGTTTCTTCCTTTGTGCCGAAAACGCCAATTTATACCAGCACGCTAAGAGTCTGACTCATAATGCGACTGTAGCGGTCAGACCCGCGATATTCTGCGGGTTATGAGCTGTACGGAGGCGATGAAGAGCCAGGCGGTTGCGCTTTCTACCATGTGCTCGAAGTCCTTGGCGAGGCGTCGGTTGCGGTTCAGCCATGCGAATGTCCGCTCGACGACCCAACGTCGCGGCAACAGGACGAAGCCCTTTGCCGCATCGGACCGTTTGATGATCTCCAGCGTCCATTTGCCGATTTTGGCGAGCGCGTCCTGGAGTTTGTCGCCGGCATAGCCGCCATCGGCAAAGACGTGGCGCAGCCAGGGGAAGCTTTTGCCGATGGCCTTGAGGACCAGCGGCGCACCATCGCGGTCTTGAATATCGGCGGCGTGGACCACGGCGTGAACGAGATAGCCACATGTGTCGGTGAGAATATGCCGTTTGCGGCCCTTGATCTTCTTGCCCGCGTCATAGCCCCGAACGCCGCCGCTTTCCGTGGTTTTGACGCTCTGGCTGTCGATGACACCGGCACTGGGCGAGGCCTCACGCCCATCGGCCTCGCGGATCGCCATGAGCAGATAATGGTTGATGGTCTGCCACAAACCACTGTCTCGCCACGCGTAGAAATAGCGCTGCACCGTGGTTGCCGGTGGAAAGCCCGGTGGCAACATCCGCCACGGCAACCCGCCGCGCAGCAGATAGAGCATGGCCTCGACAATCCGCCGCATCGGCCATTTACGCGGGCGCCCAACAGACGATGCCGGCGGAAGGAACGGCTCCAGCACCCTCCATTCCCCGTCCGTCAAATCGCTTGGCAAAGACAGCCCGCTACGGGCATGAATGGCCCGGGTGGTATCGGTCCACATCGTTGATCTCCGGTCAGTTTCTCGCAAAACCTGCCGAATCAACCATGCGTCAGCGCGTCAAGCACAACCGGCTGATATCACTCAACTTAATTTCGGGTCAGACACTAAGATGCTGACGCATCACACGCTGGAAGTGCCGATGCCCCGCACAGGCTTAACCAAAGCCCAACAGTTCAAAATCATCAACTTTGATATTACCCCTTAAAACGATCGGCGCGATGTCTCATTTCACCGGCACGGGCAAGACATGCTTCAGGGTGCGATCAGACCCTGTTCAAGCGCTGCACTATCGTAAAGGAAGACAGTATTGGGGTCTGGCAGGCCAAAATCGCCATGCGTCGCTACGCCGAGGCGGGTGAGCATATCAATGATAACCGAAAGCCGGGTACGGTGCTTGTCATCACCCCGCACCACCGTCCACGGTGCGGCGACGCTGTGTGTGCGCGCAAGCATTTCATTGCGAGCAGCGGTGTAGGCATCCCAGCGTTTGATTGCCTGGCTATCCACTGGGCTGATCTTCCATTGCTTCAGGGGGTCCTTTTGGCGAGCCTCCAACCGCTTTTTTTGTTCATTCTTTGAAATATCGAGATAGTATTTCACAACGGTGATGCCGCAATGCACAAGCAGCTGCTCAAAAAGCGGTACAGTTGCCATGAATTCTTCATACTCAGCGTCCGTGCTGTAGTTCATCACCCTCTCGACGCCCGCGCGATTGTACCAGCTGCGGTTGAACAGGACGATCTCACCTGCAGCGGGAAGATAGCTCGTCCAGCGCTGAAAGTACCAAGACCGGCGATCATGGTCGGACGGGACGCCAAGGGCCACGACACGGGTGTCACGCGGACTGAGGTTCTTAACGATGCGCTTGATGGTGCCATCCTTGCCCGAAGAGTCTCGCCCTTCGAAAATAATCAAAACCTTGCGGCCGTCTGCAATCACCTCGCGCTGCAGTTCGCTTAGACCGATTCGCAACGCATGGAGTTGCTCGGCGTAGTCGGATGGTGGATTGCCCTGCTTGGTCTTGCTCATCTCTGCTTTATCCTCATCATTGGGAACTCATTTTAGGCCGCTTCAAAAAGGGCGGCCTAGCGCAGTTTTCGACATTCCCGGATCACCTGGCCGTGTGCACGACAGAAAAGCGAAGGTTCCGCGAAATCGGTTCGATAGTCATCGCGACATACAGACAGCGCTTCGCGTTTCCTGAGCCGCCCGAGCCGGACAATCGGCATCCACCATCCCTGCCGATCGGTCCCCTGCTTGTACCCTCGCGGCATATCTTGCTCCTCCCAAGGACCAAAGGGCGTACGCCAGCAAATAAAGAAATGCCCGACATCAGCTTAAGGGACGCGCGGCGGCTCGCAACATTACAGTTGTATCGGCATGGCATGGCATGGCATGGTTGGCTGGGCTGGGCTGGGCTGGGCTGGTGGTTGACACCGTTCGTAGCCGCGTTGAAACACAAGACGTGCGGTCGGATGCCGTGACACGCAGAGCGATGCCATTAATACAGGATTGCGGACCGTGAATGTAAGCTGGTCTGCAAACAATGGTCCTAACGTTGCGCCTTACTGCCGAACGTGTATGGCGCGTTCCACCATCTGGTTCATCTGTGTAGCCGCATGAATGGTCAGGGGGTGCTGCGTGGCACCCGGACGCGGGCTAATCAATTCCGCCATCTCGGCTATACTCTCATGCTGGTTGTCCGAGGCTTGGGGCAGCAGGCTGAGCAGGATGTTTTCCAAAGCGATCACCCGAATGCGCAGTTGGATGATCTCGGCATCGGACAGGGGCGGATTATCCCACTCGTCACACATCGCTGCCAGCGATTCCTACGGGCCGCATGGCAGCGCCCCACCCTCGTCTTCCCGTCGGGACAGTGCCTTGTCCTTGTTGTTTCCTGTCATGTTCTTGCCTCTCCAGCTTATGACAAATATGCCGCGATCATCATGATACGATCATAGGTGATACCTCACCCACCACCGGGGTTGGTTTTTGGCGGGGTTCAGTGCGTATTGCGCTGCTTCAACATGATCCAGAAAAACTGCGCAGAGCAACTGATGAGAACAAAGCCCGTGAGCGATTCAATGCCTGCGATTACCCGCAGATGCTGGGTTGGATAGATATCACCGAGACCCAGTGTGGTGATGTTGACCAGCGAGAAATAGAAATAATCCATCCAGCCCATCACAGGAACTTTGTCAAAGCTGCCGAGGCCCATCCGGTGTCCCAACCAGAAGCCACCTGCAAAACATGCTGCAACAAGCAAATGCGAAAACAGGACGATCAACGAGGTCGTCAGTTTTGCAATCGGCGTGTGGTTCCTGGCAACAGCAGCGCAGCAACCGCCAAGGATTGCGAGATGTGCCGCAATCGCACCCAGAAAAAGCAGGGTCGCCAAGAAGAGCGCGGCGATCACGAGTCCTTTGCCCTCGATTGCCGCTCCATATAACCGATCATTCCTAGCATCTGAAAACCTATCCGCCAGTCCGACATAGTGTGACCAGCATCATCGATGATCGGCCCCTTTTGGGTGATCTTCGCCGCCACCACTTGCGCCGGTGCCTCCGGGCGCGCCCCTGTCTTCTGCAGGCACACCGCGCAGGAACAGGGCTTCCAGACCAAAGACAATTGCGATGAGAACAGCAGCGATCACCACGATGGCCGGATCGCTGTCAAGCTTTACGCCCGCAAAAGCGACCAGAATGACGGCGTCGGCGGCAATCGCCGCAAGCAGGACGGAGCCCCGCGCCCCGACTTCCTTGCGGAGATGGCGGAAGACACCCCAGTGCACCAGCATGTCCATCACCAGATAGAAGAAGGCCCCGAGCGACGCGATCCGCGACAAATCGAACAGCACTGCGAGCAGACCGGCGATCACCACCGTGTAAACAAGCATATGGCTTTTGATCCCGCCCTTCATGCCGAAATGGCTGTGCGGCATCATCTTCATCTCGCTCAGCATGGCGAGCATGCGCGAGGCTGCAAACACGCTGGCAATCACGCCTGACGTGGTCGCTGAAATTGCAATAACGGTGGTAAACCAGAAGCCCACTTCACCGAACGCCGGGCGCGCAGCCGCAGCCAGTGAATAGTCGCGTGCGGCGGCGATCTGGTCGATGGTCAGGCTGGACCCGACCGCCACGGCAACAAGCAGATAGACGACAACGCAGATCACGATCGAGATTATGATTGTTCGGCCGACATTGCGATGCGGGTCGACAATCTCGCCGCCGCTATTGGTAATTGTCGTGAAGCCCTTGAATGCCAGGATCGAGAATGCCACCGACGCCAGCAGCGCGCCGCCATTTGACAGCGAAGCCGGCTGCGCAAAAGACCCTGAAAAAAATCCGCTCGCCGCAATCGCTGCAACGGCGAAGATGGCAATTCCGCCAATCTTGATCACCGACATAACCAGCGAAAATCCGCTTACCGATCGACTGCCCGCCGCATTGACGAGATAGGCAAAGATAATCAGCGTCAAAGCCACGGCTGAGAGCAGCAAAGCGCTTCCTTCGAGTCCGAAGGGACGCAGAGCATAGGTGGCGAAGGTACGCGCGACGAGGCTTTCGTTGATAATCATTGAAAGCGCCATCAGCAGCGATGCCGAAGCTGCGACCACACCGGGCCCATAGGCTTTCTGCAGGATCATCGCGATACCGCCCGAAGATGGCCACGCATTGGACACCTTGATATAGCTGTAGGCAGCCAGCGCGGTCACCATCGCACCGATGATGAATGAAATCGGGAATAGCGGCCCGGCCAATTCAGCGATCTGCCCGGTAAGAGCAAAAATTCCCGCGCCGATCATGACGCCTGTGCCCATGGCAACCCCGCCAGCAAGGCTTATCGTGCCTCGACCCTTATCATCAGCTTTGGATCCGTCGCTCGCGGCGGCGTCGTGATCAGGTCGGGTCATGTCCATCCAGTGCTTTTACAACGTTTCCGAAAGTTTTGAACCCTTGCAAAACCGGTCATGGGTAACTCGCGAACACGCTCTGACCCGCCGGTCCGAAGGCGATGACCTGATAGGACTGTGTCCGACCGCCTGCCTCCATCCCCGGCGAACCGAGCGGCATTCCCGGCACAGCCAACCCTGTCACGCCATCTGGACGTTCTCGCAGCAATTTCGCGATCGCATCGGCAGGCACATGGCCTTCGATCACATAACCTTCGACTTCCATCGTATGACAAGACCGGAGGTCTTGCGGCACGTTCCGGTCGGTTTTGACGGCACCCATGTCGGGGCTGTCGACCGTCTCAACGGCAACGGCCATCCCCTTTTCGACATGGGCAGCCCAGTTGAGGCAGCAACCGCAATTGGGATCACGGAACATTGTATAGCTGGCCGCCTGTGCGACGTTGGAACACGCCGCCAGCACGGCGAACGAGATGCCCGCCAGCGATTTAGAGAGCACGGATAGCTTTGCGTTTCTGGTCAACTTTCGGGTCCTTCTTTATGGCCGCGCCAGAGCGAGATTGCTCCGGTTGCGGTCTAAAATAATTCGACGCGTGTGCTTTCAATGAAGCGCTGCACGGTCGTGCGATACAGGCGAATCGCAGTGTCGTATAACGGGGTAAGCCATGCCTTCCCGAGTGCCGGTGTGAAACTGCGTTCGCCGTCGGGCGAAGTTGATCCGCCCACTACTGCAGGCCCAAATGGTTCGGCCCGAAGACCATTTCACCGCCGAGATAGCCTTGCGTGGCAAGCCCCGCCGCGAGCAATGCCAGGACAGTTCGCAGCCCAGCCCGGCCTTTCCCGCGCGCAGCAATCCACCAAGCGAGCAAACTCACCAGCGCGACAGCCGTACCATTCCACCGATGGAAAAAGAGCGTGTCAGAACGATCAGTCAGCCGCCACCCTGCGGCAAACCAACCGAGCGCGGCTGAGACCACAGCGCCGATCGCGCCGCCAGCAACCATGAAACGGACGGCTGTCCCCAAACCAAGCGCTGGCCGGAAGAAGATCAGCAATTCTGCGAAGCCGGCCATCAACAACAGCACAATGGGGAAATGCGCCGCCACGGGGTGCAAACGGCCCAGAAAGTCACCGGCGGAAGTTACGCGGTTGTTGGCGATCTGCTCGGTAAGGAGCCGCTCCGCCGATTGCGGAACCACCGCCGGAGTTGCAGTCGGCGCGGCACTACCGGCCTCGTCCTGCATCATCATGTCATGAGGCATATTGCTATTCGCTGCCTCCATCTGTGCCATTTCGGCATCGCTCATGTCCTCCTGATGACCCTCATGCGCCAGAGCAGGAGAGCCCATAAGAACAAGCGCGAGAGTGCTGGCAAACAGCGTGTGCAGAAAATGTTTCATGCTTCGACTACGCAGTGTGCAGACATACCCCTCAAAAAATTGTGCCCCTCAAAAAAATTGTGAGGGCTGCAAGGTTTGCTTGCGTACTTAATATGCACAACCGAAAGGCAAGTGATGCGTGAAGACCAACTTGATCAGTCGCTAGGCGCTCTCGCAGCGTCGACGATGACGGCCGTGGCCCGGGAGGGCTTTATTGACGGCGTGTGGCAACGCGTCGGACAGCTGCAGGAACGCGCAGAGGCCCGCACGAGGCTGGCGCTGTTCTGCGGCGTATTCGCGGTTGGGCTTGGAGCGGGGCTGGGAACAGTGCAGATCCCGGATTTCGGAAAACAAGCGACATATAGTCTGATCGCAGGCAACGACCTGTCTCCGTCCGCCCTTTTGCACGTGGAATCATAAGAACGGATCATGAGAGCAAAGAACTTTCAGATACTCTTTGCCATTCTCCTGGCGGCGACGGCCGGGATCCTTGGCGCGTTTGCGGCGGACCGATGGATCATATCCGATCAGGAATATGGCCTCCATGATTTCGTCCACCGCGAACTTGACCTGTCAGCCGGTCAGGAAACCCAACTCGACGATATCGAGCGGAAATTCTCTTCTGAACACAGAGAGCTCGAGTTCGCGTTACGCGCTGCGAATGCGCGTCTGGCGCAGGCTATGGAAGATGAGCATGAATATGGTCCGAAAGTGGTGGCCGCGATTGACGGTGTCCACGACCGGATGGAAGAACTGCAGATGGCGACCATCCGGCATGTCTTTACCATGCGCAACGTCCTGACCCCGGCACAACAGCGCAAATTCGACCGACAGGTCTCCAATGCGTTAACGGGCGCTGCGCGCGAATAATCGGGTGTGGCAGGTGATGGCACATATCCGGATCGCAAGCTCGTCCAAAAGGTCATAAGCGGCGACCGGGCCGCCTTCGGCAGGCTTGCCCGATCTGAAATTGGCCGTCTCATCAAACTTGCGCAGCGCCTGCTCAATTCGACGTCGGAGGCCGAAGATGCGGTCCAGGATGCGCTTGCTTCGGTCTGGCTGGCACGCCGCAGGCTGGACCCCGCTCGGCCAATTGGTCCGTTCTTGACGACCACAACACTCAACAAGTGCCGCGACCGACTGCGTCGACGAAAACTGACTGGCTTTTGGGGGCAACATACCCCTCTGGACGAGCTGAATTTGCCCGACAATGGCCCTGACCCGGAAACAAGCGCGATCGACAGGGATGCCTTGCGGTCTTTGCAGCGCGAGATTGAGCGTCTTCCCGTGCGCCTGCGCGAAGCGCTGGTTCTTGTTGTCATCGATGGCCGCAGCCACGATGAAGCGGCCCATCTGCTAGGAGTTTCAGAGAAAGCCGTCGAGACCCGCATCTACCGGGCGAGGAAACGCTTGCGCGAAAAACCGAGATTTTTTGAGGGGAGAGCTTCTCAGCTGCGTATACCAAGGCATGAACCATAAGCGAAAGACGGCCATGCCAATTATCGATCGAAGAAAGTTCCTCGGGGCCGGCACGGCGGCCGCCGGAGTGGCCAGCCTCGGCTTAGCCATGCCGGGATGGGCGCGCGGGATGCCGAACGGCACGATGGCGCGCAAAGGCAGCGATGTGCTGTCGGGCGAAAGAATGAAGATGACGGTGGCTGACGCGGTGCTGCAATCGGGCACACGGCGCGGCCCGGCAATTACTGTGAATGGCACCATTCCCGGCCCGCTGCTGCGGCTTAAAGAGGGTCAGAACCTGGTTGTCGACCTGCTGAATGAAAGCGCAATGGAATCGTCCATCCACTGGCACGGTCTGCTGGTACCGTTCCAGATGGACGGTGTGCCCGGGGTTACGATGGCCGCGCTCAAGCAAGGCGAACGCTTCCGCTATGAATTTCCGATCCGTCAGTCCGGCACCTATTGGTGGCATGCTCACACTTTGCAGGAACCGATGGGACATTACGGGCCGATCATCATCGACCCCGCTGGCGGCGAAATCCACAATTATGACCGCGACTATGTGATTGTTCTGTCCGACTGGTCGCCGATGGATCCATTTACCGTTCTGCGGAAAATGAAAGTCGGCGGAGCCTATTTCAACTACGCTCAGCGCTCGATGACAGATGAATATCCGCTTTCAGCCGAAGAACGCCGGATGTGGGCGCGCATGCGCATGGCGCCGACCGACATTTCTGATGCGGGCGCTTCGGGTTTCGAATTCCTGATGAACGGACACGCTCCTGCCGACGGCCTCGAATTTCTATTCCGCCCGGGCGAGAAGATCAGGCTGCGCTTCATCAATGCGGCGGCGATGACCTTCTTCAACGTGCGCATTCCCGGTCTCGCGATGAAAGTCATCCAGGCGGACGGGCAGAATGTCGAGCCGGTCGAGGTCGAGGAATTCCAGATGGGGAATGCCGAAACCTATGACGTGATCGTCGAACCAAAAGGTTCCGAAGCCTTTGCGATTGTTGCAGAAACGATGGAGCGATCAGGCATGGCGCTGGCGATGTTGGCCAGCCGGCCGGGGGCACAGGCGGCGGCACCTGCTCTGCGCGATCCGCCGCTGCTGACGATGGCGGACATGGGCATGGAAATGAACATGGGCGAGGGATCAGATGCAGGCGCAATGGCCGGAATGAGCGGTATGGGCGCAAGCGAGGGGGCAATGGACATGCGCGATGCAACGCCCCTGCCGCCGGGCGTCAAGGTGGGACCGGGGGTGACGATGATCGCCATGAACCCGGTCGACCGGATGGGTGATCCCGGCATCGGACTTGATGCGGTCGATCACCGCGTGCTGGATTACCGCAAGTTGGTGTCGGCTGTTCCGCATTCCAATCCGCGCCGCCCCACACGGATGAAGGAAATCCATCTCACCGGGAATATGGACCGCTATATGTGGTCATTTGACGGGAAAAAATATTCCGCCGTAACCGACGATCCGATCCGGTTCGCGTTTAACGAGCGGGTGCGGGTCAAGCTGATCAACAACACCATGATGGCGCACCCGATCCATCTTCACGGCCATTTCTTCGAATTGGTCAATGGCACCGCTCCGGAACGGCAGCCGCTGAAGCACACGGTGGTGGTCCAACCCGGTAGCAGCGCACAGTTTGACCTGACCGCCAATGAACCGGGCGACTGGGCATTTCACTGCCACCTGCTCTACCATATGCAGACCGGGATGTTTCAGGTGGTCACTGTCCGGCCGCTGGAAGAGGGTGCAGCATGATGCGTTCAGCAATTCTGGCGTTGCCATTGGCCGTCCTCGCCCAACCCGTCCTCGCCCAACCCGCTCAGGCTCAGCAGCATGCTGGCCACCAGCCTGATCCGGCCCCTGCGGCAGAGCCTGCCCAATCGGCGAAAGATGCGCCGACCTCACAAGCCGAAGCCGCAAGCATGGATCATCAAGCAATGGGCCAGCCGCCGATGGGTCACGGCATGATGAAAGATGGCGAGATGGCCAATGCTCCAATGGCCAATGCCCCGATGCCCGATGCTCCGATGCCCGATGCTCCGATGGATCACGGTTCCATGGGTCACGGGATGATGATGCAAGACAGCGGCCAGTCTTCGCCGCCTGCTGCCATGGACCATTCGCAGATGAGGCAGATGACAATGGACGAAATGCCCATCCCCCATGGTCCGCCGCCAGCACAGGCCTTGTCCGGACCGGCCCACGCCGCCGATGCCTTCGCTGGCGCAGAGGTGATGGAAGAAGCGCGCAGCGCGCTGGCAAAAGAATTCAGCGGCGGCAAATATTCCTGGTTCCAGGGCGACCGGCTTGAATACAGGGCCGCGCAGGGCCGTGATGGTTATCTGTGGGATGTGCAGGGATATTATGGCGGCGATATCGACAAGTTCTGGTTCAGGTCGGAAGGCGAGGGCACGTTCGGGAAGTCGGTCGAAAGCGCGGAAGTGCAGGCTTTGTGGAGCCGTTCGATAGCGCCATTCTTCGATTTTCAGGCGGGCGTAAGGCAGGATCTTGCAGGGCCGGATCGCACCCATCTGGTGGTTGGCGTTCAGGGTCTTGCCCGGTATGAATTTCAGGTGATCGCTGCCGCGTTTGTGTCAAACAAGGGTGATTTGACATCTCGCCTCGAACTAGACCTTGATCAGCGCATCACGCAGCGGCTGATCCTGCAGCCAAGGGCCGAAGTGAACCTGTCCGCGCAAGATATTCCCGAACTTGGGATAGGGGCGGGCATTGACACCATCGATGCCGGGGTTCGGTTGCGCTACCAATTTGCCCGCGAGTTCGCACCCTATATCGGCGTCGAACAGAGCTGGCGCATCGGCAACAGCGCCGATTTTGCGCGCGCTGCCGGAGAGGATCCGAGCGTGACAAATTACGTTGTCGGCATTCGGTTCTGGTTCTGATTGACGAACGGAGCACCAAGTTATGATAACAACCTCGCAGCGCTTAATTGCTCTCGCATTGGCATTTGCGACCGTGCCGGTATCGGTATCGGCTCAGGACATGGATCATTCCGGCCATGCCGGTCATCAAGCAACCGAAGAATCTTTGCCGATGAACGACACGGCCGGCGCAGAAGATGTCCTCAAGGCCTATAACAGCGCGATGGTGGCGCGTGACGCAGACGCCATGGCCGGGCTCTTCGCCGCCTCATCAGCGATATTCGAGAACGGCAAGGCCGAGGGCAGTTTCAACAATTATCTGGAGCACCACCTCGGTCCCGAGCTCGGTGAAATGACCAGCTTCAGCTTTTCCGAACCCATGCTCAGCGTAATCCGAAACGGCCATATGGCCTATGGCTTCGAAACCTATGGTTATCGCATCGAGCTTGCCGATGGGCGAGTGATCGAGCGCGACGGTGTCGCAACCTCGGTTCTGGCGCACGATGCGTCGGGATGGAAAATCGTCCAATATCATTCGTCCTCACGCACGCCGCGTAATCGTTGACCTGACTTGGAGGGCAGACCGGGGCGGCGACGCGCTCGGTCACGGTGGGGCTGCATGTGCTGGGCAGCAGGTTTAGCAAGTGGCTGGCCAGACGCCTCCTGCAGAAGGACCCACGACAAGCCCGGCATCATGATTTATCCGATCGCGCTTGCAGCCGGGCAATACCGCGATGGCCCGTTCGATATCGGGTGCTCCATCAATAGCTAGGCTCAGGCTGAGCGTGCCGCTGTCTGCCAAGACCCTAAAGCTGCGCCCATGGGTTAGCTTCACTTCTGGCTCTTCAATCAGATCGGCAAGCTGTCGCGCAGCCACGACTTCACCAAAGCCTGCTTTGAAATGCTCAAGCCTGCGGATTCCGAGGTGATCCCGGCCGCTGTTCCGATTTGATCCCGGCCGGCATTCCGAGATGATGCCGGCCATCATTCCGATTAATCTCCGGCCACCCTGGCGGAGGTGCGAAGCCTGATTGTTGGGTTCATGCTGCCGGCTGTTTTCAGCCGGGAGGATGGCATGCCGACGAGGAGGCCAAAGATGCGCGACGTACGTGAAGTGATGAGATTGCATCGGGAGGCTTGTGTCCCGATGCGTGAGATTGCCCGGGTATATGGGTTGGCGCGCTCGACGGTGCGCGACCTGATCATGCGGTTCGAGCGGTCTGGGCTTGCCTGGCCGGTTCCACCCGAGATCAGCGACACCGAGCTTGAGCAGCGCCTGTATGGCGCAGCAGGCGTGAAGCCGGGTCGTCGCAAGCTGGTGGAGCCGGACTGGTCGGTGGTGGCGCGCGAGATGAAGCGCAAGCATGTGACGCTGCAGGTGCTGTGGGAAGAGTACATCGGCGATCATCCCGACGGGTATCGCTACAGCCGGTTCTGCGACCTGTTCCGGGGCTGGGAGGGTCGGCTGCCGCTGACGATGCGGCAGAGCCACACCGGCGGCGAGAAGCTGTTCATCGACTATGCCGGCGACAAGGTGCCGGTGGTGGTGGATCGCCTGACCGGCGAGATCCGTGATGCGCATATCTTCGTGGCGGTGATGGGCGGCTCGAGCCTGTCGTTCGCCTATGCCACCTGGACCGAACAGATGGGTGACTGGATCGATAGTCACAACGCGGCCTTCGCCTTCTTTGGCGGGGCACCGCAGCTGCTGGTGCCCGATAATGCCAAGGTTGCGGTGATCAAGGCGTGCCTGTTCGATCCGATGGTCAACCGCAGCTACACCGACATGGCACGCCATTACAGCACAGCGGTGCTGCCGACGCGGCCGAGGAAGCCGCGGGACAAGGCGAAGGTCGAGGCCTGTGTCGGGATCGTCGAGCGTTGGCTGCTGGGCCGGCTGCGCAACCGGATCTTTTACAGCCTGGCCGAGGTCAATGCGGCGATCGCTGAATGCATGGTGCAGCTCAATGACGTGCGGGTGGTGCGCCAGTTCGGCAAGACCCGTCGCCAGATGTTCGCCGAAATCGACGCTCCCAATTTAAAGCCGCTGCCGGCTGACCCCTGGGTCCACGCCGAATGGAAGCTGTGCCGGGTCGGGCTGGATTATCATATTGCGCTCGAGCGGCACCATTACTCGGTGCCCCACCGCTTCGCCCGGCGTGAGGTCGAGGCGCGGTTCACCACCCGCACGGTGGAGATCTTCCTTAGCGGCGAGCGCATTGCAGTACACATGCGCGGGAGTGGCAACGGGCGGCACACGACGATCGCCGAGCATATGCCTTCCAGCCATCGGCGCTATGGCGAATGGACGCCGGCAAAAATCCGCGAGGAAGCGGCCCGGGTCGGGCCGATGCTGTCGCTGCTTATCGAGAAGATCATCGAGGGCCGGCCGCATCCCGAGCAGGGCTATCGTTCGTGCCTGGGGATCATCGGGCTTGAGAAGCGCTTCGGCGCCGAACGGCTCGAGGCTGCCGCGCTGCGCGCGCTGGAGATCCAGGCGCGCAATTACCCGTCGATCAAATCGATCCTCGAAAAGGGTCTCGACAAGGTTCCGGTGTTCAAATCCCCCGAACGTACACCGGGTGACCACGCCAACATCCGGGGCTCGAAATACTACCACTGAAAGGACCACGAATGCTGAAACATCCAACACTCGACCTTCTGGGCCAGCTTGGCCTCGCCGGTATGGCACAGGCCTTTACCGACCTTGCCGGCAATGACGAAGCCCAGGGTCTCGGCCATGCCGAATGGCTAGCCTTGCTGCTCGACCATGAAGCCACCTGGCGCAACAATCGCCGCCTGGCGCTCCGCCTGCGTCTTGCCCGTCTGCGCCACCACGCCGTGCCCGAGGACGTCGATTACCGCGCATCGCGCGGGCTCGATCGCCGCTTGTTCGACATGCTGCTCAAGGGTGACTGGATCACCAGGCACGAGAGCCTGGCGATTATCGGGCCGACCGGCGTCGGCAAGAGCTGGCTTGCCTGTGCGCTCGGCCACAAGGCCTGCCGCGACAATCGTTCGGTCCTCTACACAAGGCTGCCGAGGCTGATCGACGATCTGGCGCTTGCCAAGGGCGATGGCCGCATCGCCGCACGCATGAAAAGCCTTGCCCGGGTCGATCTGCTCATCCTCGACGACTGGGGCCTCGAACCGCTCGATGGCAATGCCCGGCACCATCTGCTCGAGATCCTCGAGGACCGCTATGGCCGGCGCTCGACGCTCGTGACCAGCCAGCTCCCTGTGGCCCGCTGGCATGAAATGATCGGCGATCCGACGTATGCCGATGCCATCCTGGATCGCCTTGTTCACAACGCTCACCGCATCGAACTGAACGGTCATTCCATGCGACGCCACACTAGCGCCGAAGCCGCTTGACCACGCTTGAAATCCGATGTGATTAGGCAATCGCGATCTGGCTTTGCCCGGCCGGGATCAAAACGGAATGGTGGCCGGGATCAGATCGGAATGGGTGGCCGGCATCGTCGGAATCCGCAGTGACGTCGGACGCAGACGCGGTTAGGTGTTGTATTCAGGCTAACAACAGGAATCAGACTGCAATGAACAACAGTGATCTTGCCGAGAAACTGACAGCAGAGCACGGCGTTACCAAGTCGGACGCTCGCAAGCTGGTGGATGCCATCTTCGCCGCGATTGGCGATGCAGCGGCGCAAGGCGAGGAAGTCTCGCTGAACGGCTTTGGCAAGTTCAAGGTCAAGGCGAGCCCGGAACGTGAGGGCCGCAATCCTTCGACCGGTGAAGCCATCACAATCAAGGCATCGAATAAGCTGACCTTCGCGCCCGCCAAAGCGATCAAGGACAAGCTCAACGGCTGAGCTAGCGTAGGACGAACTGCCGGGACGTAAAGCCAGGCCCACAGGGTTGGGTGAGTGGGGCAGAGACGTGGCGGTCCTGCCCGCAATCTCAAGCTAAACCTCCAACCGCTCCCGATGCTCACGCAACACGCGCTGCACGGTCGATCGCGACACGCGGAACAGGCTGGCGAGCTGGGCAGGGGAGCCTTGGCCGGATTCGGCCTTGGCGATGATCTCGGCGCGCTGTTGACCGGTAAGGCTGGGCCGTCGTCCAAGGTGCCGTCCAGCTTTTCGGGCGTGGGCAAGCCCGTTCATGGTCCGCTCGCGGATCATGGCGCGTTCGAACTCGGCGAACGCCCCCAAGGTCTGCGTCATCAACCGGCCTGCCGGTGTGGTGGTATCGATAGCCTCGGTAAGCGACCGGAATCCTGCGCCTGCGGCAGTGATCGCCTCAAGGGTGAATAGGAGGTCACGAAGCGAACGCGATAGCCGGTCGAGCTTCCACACCACGAACACGTCGCCGGGCTTCAACGCGCCGATCGCGAGAGCCAGTTCGGGACGGTCGGCCTTACCGCCCGATGCTTCCTCTTGATAGATCATCGCGCACCCCGAATCAGTCAGTGCGCTGAGCTGCGGGTCAAGGTCCTGGGAGTCGCCTCGGGACACGCGGGCATAGCCGATTTTCATGCTCTCATTATGACACTGGTTTATGACACCTGCAAACCCTTGAAAAAGCTGGGGCAGGGCGGCGGTGTCACAACCGACCGGTTATGACACCAGCAGCGTTACGGACTAGAACGGCGAAACAGTAAACGTGTCGGCGTGATCAGTCGGGGATCAGTGCCCAACCACGCAGTTGCAAAGTCGCCATAGTCGTCAGCGCAGACACGTCAGTTTCGACACTCTTTCCTACCGTAGCGGGGTCGATCCCGTTTCCGATAAGAGCTTGGCTGCATACCCGAACGGATACACCCGCCTTTTTCAACGCCTCAATTAAGGCAAGGTTGGGGTTCGCAGCTACTCCCGTCTTTGTCGCATAGGCGCGATCTTCGGTAACGATGGGCGTCGCCGGACCGTGGACGATCACGACGACATCGCCTTGTTCTGGACGAACGCCATCGTTGCCCAGCAGGTTCAAAAAGCGGGCGACCTTCTCCAGCGATGGATTGATTTTATCCGGCGTTGCCGCGGCCTTGGTCACATTGAACAGCACGCGATAGCGCAACTTGCGATCGGGCCGTTCCGCAGCACCTTCGACGGGTGTGATCGCGCCATATCCCGGTATCACCGCCTGCCTAGGCACGCCGGCTGAAGCACTGACGCTGCTCATGAGTGACAAGCATCCTGCAAGAGCAATGATTGGCATACGCATCCGCTTTTTCCTTCTTCAGCCGAAATGATCAGCCAACTCTCGCAAAAACGGCCGCACCGATGTTTTGCGGTCGAACCACGGACGGCGTCTCGCGCGGTCGCACTGGGCGGGGGGCCGGGGCCGTTTGGGGAGCCGACAGATCGTCGGCTCCGAACATCGCCTCCAGGGTTCGCACACACAGTGCGGCTGCATCGTCGGCAAGACGGTAGTGAACCTGCTTCGCCTCACGCCTGGTCTTCACCAGATCGGCGCGCCGCAGCTCGGCAAGCTGCTGACTGAGCGCTGGTTGGGTCACGCCCGTGGCCGCCTCGATGTCCGCCACCTGCCGTTCGCCACCCAGCAGATAGGACAGGATCATAAGGCGCTGCGGCTGCGCGAACACGCGCAGCTTCTCGACTGCAACGTCGGCAAGCGCGCGGGACTGGTAGATCGCCATCACCGGTCAGCCTTCGTCTGGTGAAACCAGTCGGCGCCTGCGTTCCCCGGCAAAGCGGGAGGCAGGAGCACGTCGTCGCCCGGCTGCCAGTCAGCGGGCGTATAGGCCTCGCCATCGGCCGAACGCTGCAACGCCCTGACCGTGCGAAGCATCTCGTCGACCGAGCGCCCGACATTCATCGGATACCAGCTGAGTGCGCGGATAATGCCTTTGGGATCGATGAAGTAGGTTGCACGTACCGTTGAGGCATCGCCAGCCTGCTCGTCGAGCATGCCGTAGGCATACCCAACCGCCATCGACGGATCCTCGATCACCGGAAACGGCACCTCGACATCAAAAACGTCGTGGATCGCGCGAAGCCAGGCGACATGAGAGTAGAGGCTGTCGACCGACAGCCCCAACAATACGCAATCCAGCTCCTCGAATTGAGGGGCCGCTTTAGCCAAGGCCACAAACTCGCTCGTGCAAACCGGCGTGAAGTCAGCAGGGTGCGAGAAAAACACAATCCAGCGCCCACGATACTGATCGAGCGCAATCTCGCCCTGAGTGGTGCGGGCGGTGAAGTTCGGGGCTGCATCCCCGATGCGCAGCGAGCGCGGCATGTTCGCTTCCATCATTTCCATTCCTCCCAAATGGCACGAACACCCCGTTGACGCAATACGCTTACACAGCTACATAAACCATGAGTTTGTTTAAATGGAGATGGTCATGGACCCGGTTTTGAGCGAAGCCAACGCCCAGATCAGACGCGCAAAAGCGGCCGGATCGCCGGTCGTTCAGTCCTTCTTTGATGAGCCTACCAACACAGCGACCTACGTCGTTTGGGACGTGGCGACGAAAAAGGCTGCGATCGTCGACAGCGTCCTCGATTTTGACGCCGCGGCTGGCCGGACCAAAACCGCGTCGGCGGACGCAGTGATCGCTTACGTGCGGGATCAGGGACTGACGGTCGATTGGCTGCTGGAAACCCATGCTCATGCCGATCACCTGTCTGCGGCACCTTATCTTCAGCAGGCGCTTGGCGGGCAGCTCGCGATCGGTCGTGAGATCATCCGGGTTCAGAACGTGTTCGGCAAAATCTTCAACGCCGGCACCGATTTTGAGCGCAACGGTTCCGAGTTCGACCGGCTGTTCGAGGACGGCGACCGCTTTGCCATCGGCAACATCGACGCCATTGCGCTGCACGTGCCCGGCCATACGCCGGCGGACATGGCCTATGCGATTGGGGACGCGGTCTTCACCGGCGATACGCTCTTCATGCCCGATTACGGCACCGCGCGGGCAGACTTCCCTGGTGGCGACGCACGCCAGCTATTCCGCTCGATCCGCCGGCTCATGCAGCTGCCGGACGAGACGCGCCTGTTCCTCTGCCACGACTACAAGGCGGTGGGTCGCGACCAATATGTCTGGGAGACGACTGTAGGCGCACAGCGTGTCGGCAACGTGCATGTCCACGAAGGGGTCAGCGAAGACGACTTCGTCGCGATGCGGACCAGTCGCGACGCCACCTTGTCGATGCCGAAGCTCATCCTGCCCTCGATCCAGGTGAACATGCGCGGTGGTCATCTGCCGGAGCCGGAAGCCAACGGCACCCGCTACCTCAAAATTCCGCTGGATGCGCTGTGATGCCAGGCTTTCCCCATGCCATGCCGCTCGAAGGCTTCATCGGCGGGCTGATGATCGGTGTCGCCGCGGCGATCATGCTGCTGGGCAACGGGCGCATCGCCGGTGTCAGCGGCATGTTCGCAAGAGTTTTGGGTCTTACCGATGGAGGTCCACCATGGGCCCTCGCGCTGCTCTTTACCGCGGGTCTGCCCTTGGGCGCGGGTATTGCTGCGGCCAGTTTGGGCGTGAAAGCCAGCTTTCCGGCATCGCTTTCGCTGATTGCCGTCGCCGGTCTGGTCGTCGGTATCGGAACGCGGCTTGGGTCCGGGTGCACCAGTGGTCACGGCGTATGCGGCCTGTCCCGCCTGTCGCCCCGGTCCATCGCCGCGACCGTCACGTTCATGGCGACCGGCGTCGTCGCGGTCACGATCATGCGTCTGTCCGGGGTGATACTGTGATGCGCCAGAACCTCATTTCACTCGCTAGCGGGACGCTGTTCGGCGCCGGCCTTGCCATCTCCGGAATGATCGATCCGGCGCGGGTGCGCGCGTTCCTCGATGTCACCGGCGCGTGGGACCCGACCTTGGCGTTCGTCATGGCAGGCGCGATCCTGCCGATGGCGATAGCCTGGTTCGTCGTGCGGCGTCGCTCGACCCCGATCGCGGCCGAACAATTCCACACGCCCGCCACCTCGCCGATCGACCGGCGCCTCATCGGCGGTGCGGCCTTGTTCGGCATAGGCTGGGGCATCGTCGGATTGTGCCCAGGTCCCGCCATTGCCGCACTGGCGATCCAGCCTCTGCCGGCACTGGTCTTCATCGCTGCAATGGCCCTCGGCGTTGCCGTCCACCGCTTTGCATTCACTTCCCGCCGTTCGGCCTGATCAGACAGGAGACATCACATGGCTTTCAAGCAGATCACCTCGTCCTTCTCTGCCGCCCCCCAGCTGACGCAAGACGACCTCGCCGCTGCCGCGAAGGCAGGATATCGCTCGATCATCTCAAGCCGCCCGGACGGCGAGGGGGCGGGCCAGCCAAGCGCGGAAGAAATGGCCCGAATGGCAGGCGACCACGGTCTCGCGTTTGCCCATGTCCCTATCGTACCGGGCAAGGCGACTGACGCCGATGCGGATCGCATGAAGGAGGCGCTAGCCACGCTGCCACAGCCGACGCTCGGCTTCTGCCGTAGCGGGACGCGCGCGGCGACCTTGTGGGCGTTGGCCGAGGCCGATCGCGCCGACCCGGCGACGATCGTCGACCAAGCAAAGGCAGCCGGGTACGACCTTGCCGATCTCACGCCTGCGCTGAAGCGCCGTTCCGAAAGGGCTGATCAATGACCTACGACATCGTCATCATCGGGGGCGGTGCCGCCGGCATCGCGACCGCTTCCAGCATTCTGAAGCGCAACGCCAAAGTGACGATCGCGGTCGTCGATCCGGCGACCGACCATTACTACCAGCCCGGCTGGACGATGGTGGGGGCCGGCGTCTTCACTCCCGAACAGACGCGCAAGGCCGAATCCGACATAATGCCAAAGGGCGTTAAGTGGGTACGGTTGCCCGCCGTTGCCATCGACCCCGACCGTAACACGGTCGAGCTCGAAGACGGTGACACATTGACCTATCGCGTTCTGGTCGTCGCGCCCGGGCTGCGCCTGGCGTGGGAGAAGATCGAAGGGCTGCCTGAGGCTCTCGGCCGCAACGGCGTCACCTCCAACTATCGCTACGATCTGGCACCCTACACCTACCAGCTCGTCAAGGAATTGCGGCAGGGGCGGGCGCTGTTCTCGCAGCCACCCATGCCGATCAAGTGCGCCGGCGCACCGCAGAAAGCGATGTATCTCTCCTGCGACATCTGGCGGGATAGCGGCGTTCTCCCAGCTATCGACGTCGAGTTCCATAATGCCGGCGCAGCCCTGTTCGGGGTCCCGACCTACGTCCCGGCGCTGATGGAATATGTCGAGAAGTACGGTATCGATCTCAGGCTTGAGTCCAACCTGGTCGCGGTCGACGCCGATCGCCGCGTCGCCACGTTCGAGCGCAAGCAGGACGGCGTCTCCGAGCGGATCGAACGTGAGTTCGATATGCTCCATGTCGTGCCACCTCAGGTGTCACATGCGGTCGTCGCAAATAGCCCGCTTGCGGCTGCGAGCGGCTTCGTCGAGGTCGACGAGACTACGCTGCGGCACAAGCGATTTGAAAACATCTTTGGCCTTGGCGATGCCGCTGGCACCAGCAACGCCAAGACCGCCGCTGCTGCTCGCGTCCAGGCGCCCGTGGTCGCAGTCAACGCGCTGGCCGCGCTCGACGGCAGACCCCCCGTTGCCGATTATAATGGTTACGGCTCATGCCCGCTCACGGTCGAACGCGGTAAGATCGTCCTCGCCGAGTTCGGCTATGGCGGAAAGCTGCTGCCCAGCTTCCCATCCTGGCTGCTGGACGGAACGCGTCCGACGCGCACCGCGTGGTTCCTGAAAGAGCGGATGCTGCCCCCGATCTACTGGCAGGGCATGCTGAAAGGCCGTGAGTGGATGGCCGCTCCACACGAGATCGGCAAGGCGGCATGATCCTCGAACCAATCCAGTATCTGCTTGGCGCCTTGTCCGGCAGCCTGGTCGGATTCACCCTCGGGCTCGTCGGTGGCGGTGGCTCGATCCTCGCCGTGCCGCTCATGGTGTATCTGGTGCGCGTTCCCGACGCGCACCTCGCCATCGGTACGAGCGCGTTTGCCGTGGCGGCCAATGCCGCGACCGGTCTGATCGGTCATGCCAAGGCTCATACCGTAAAATGGCGGTGCGGCGGCATGTATGCGACTGCCGGCGTCATCGGTGCGCTACTCGGATCCACCGCGGGCAAGGCCGTCGATGGCGGCAAGCTCCTCTTTCTATTCGCGCTCGTCATGATCGTCGTCGGCGTTGTGATGCTGCGCGGGCGGGGTGACGCTGGTAATCCCGGTGCAGAATGCAACCGGGAGAAGGCGCCCAAGGTGCTGGGTTATGGCCTCGGCACCGGACTGTTTTCAGGCTTCTTTGGCATCGGTGGTGGCTTCCTGATCGTTCCCGGACTGATTGGATCGACGGGCATGCCGATCCTCAACGCCGTCGGCACGTCGCTGATCGCCGTCACCGCGTTCGGGCTAACGACCGCTGCCAACTACGCGTTCTCCGGGCTTGTGGATTGGCCGCTCGCCTTCGCCTTCATCGGCGGTGGAGTTATCGGCGGGTTGATCGGCACGCGGATCGCTAAGCGTCTGGGCACGGGCAGTACGCTCACCACGGTTTTCGCAATGCTGATCTTCGTGGTCGCAGCCTATATGCTCTGGAAGAGCGCAGGCGCGTTTCTGTGATGGGCAGCGCAATTGCCATCGGGCCGCTGATGATGGCGGTCGATCGCGGATTGGCGGTTCTGTGCGTCGCCGTGTTCCTCGGTTTGACGGCGCTGGCGGGACGGTTCCGCTTCCCGCGAGTGTCGATGGTCGCGACCAGTGCTATTGTCGTCGGGCTGGTGACGGCCCGGATCGGCTATGTCGCGACGCATTGGGCGAGCTACGCCGATGCTCCACTTTCCATCCTAGCTATATGGCAGGGAGGCTTCTCGGCCGTCGCCGGCCTCGCCGGCGCTGCGGTAACGCTGGCGTTCCGGCTCGGCCGAACGCGCGCTCTGGCGATAGGCTGGGCAGCGCTTGCCGTAGCTGGCGGCCTCTGGTTCACGCTTCAGGCGCTGATCCCGCCCGTGACCTACGGCCCCTTTCCCTATCATCTCGCCCTAACGACGCCATCCGGCGCTCCGCTCCCGCTTGATCGTTTCCGGGGTCGTCCCTTCGTGGTCAATCTGTGGGCGACATGGTGCGGCCCATGCCGGCGCGAGCTGCCGATGCTCGATGCTGCTGCGTCGCGCCGTGGAGAGGTTCCGATTCTGCTCGCCGATCAGGGTGAGGCGCCGGCGACCGTTACCCAGTTCCTTACCCGCGAAGGCATCGGTGCCGGCAACGTCGCGCTTGATCCCGACCGTAGGCTTTCCCGAGCCTTCGAAGTCGCCGGCTATCCCGCAACCGCCTTCGTCGCCGCGAATGGCACGATCGTGCAGCTTCAGCTCGGAGAGTTGTCGCGCGCCGCGCTCGCCGATGGAATTGATAAGGCAAGGAAACACCGATGAACCGCCGCAACCTTCTCTTTCGCGGCGCTCTAGCCGCGCTTGCTTTCGCCGTGCCGATGACACCTGCGGTCGGGCAGCAGCAGCCTGATTTGTCGCGCAAGGCAGTCGTCGACGATCCCGTAGCCCCCAAGCGGGCCGGCACCGCCTATGACGTCACCGTTGTCGAGTTCTTCGACTACAACTGCCCCTATTGCCGTCGCATGGAGCCGGTGCTGAACGCGCTGCTTCGCTCCGACCCGAAGGTCCGGATCGTGTATCGGGATTGGCCAATATTCGGACCCGCCTCCCGTGAGGCGTCCCGGGCGGCCGTCGCGAGCCAGTGGCAGGGCAGGCATGCCGCCTTCCATGGAGCGCTGCTTGCCTCGCCGGCGCGGCTCGACAGCGCCGGTATCAGGGCAGCTGCTGTGAAAGCCAAGGTGGATTGGCCGCGTCTGCAACGTGACCTGAAGACGCGTGGCGCGGAAATCGATGCGCTGCTCGCACGCACCAATGCGATTGCCGAAGCGATCGGGTTCAATGGGACGCCGGCGCTGATCGTCGGCTCGCAGGTCGTGGCCGGCGCGGTCGATCTGCCGGCGCTCCGCCGCCTCGTCGCCACGGCGCGCAGCAAGCCCGGAGGGCGTTGAGCGTGCCGGGGCCACTCAGTCGGAGGCAGGCGGTCGGGCTCGGCGCTGTAGTCGTGGGGGGCTGGGCGGTCGGACAGGTGCTGCGGCGCACCGCCCCGATTGGGCGTGACGTTGGTCCGACCGCCGACCTGATCCTGACAGGCGGCAGTTCGCCTGAGCACGGTCCTGCCGACGCGACGTTGCGGCTTGCCGTTTTCACCGATTATCGTTGCCCGGCCTGCCGTCACGCCTTCCCCGCGTTGGAAGAGGCCGTGCGACGCGATGGCAAAATTAGGGTCATCTACAAGGATTGGCCGATCTTCGGTCCACCGTCTGAACGTGCCGCGAGCGTTGCGCTCAGCTGTGCCGAACAGGGCATCTACCCGGTCGTCCATCGCCAGCTGATGGCCGACAACCGTACGATTGACGACGACATGCTGCGGGACGTCGTAATCGGCGCTGGCGGTGACTGGCTGAGCGCAACGACGTGGCTTGCTTCGCATGCACAGGCTGTCGCGGCGCGCCTGCGTGCGAACGGCCAAGAGGCCTATTCGATCGGCTTGGCCGGCACCCCGGGCTTTCTTGCCGGACGCATGCTGGTGATGGGCGCGATCGATCCGGGTGATTTCGAGCGGTTGTTCGCGCGGGCGCGGGCAGAAAGCTAACAGAGCGAGAGGATGAAAACATGATCGAGTATAAGCACGATGGTATGACCGTTGCGTCGCTCCATGATGAGCGCACTGGTAGCTTCCAATATGTTGTCGTCGACGACACTACGAAGACGGCTGCGATCATCGATCCAGTTCTGGATTTTGACCCGCGCGCTGGTGCGACCGCGACCCGAAACGCGGATCTTATCCTCGACTATGTGCGCGAAAAGGGGCTAACCGTCGAATGGGTGCTCGACACCCACCCACACGCCGATCATTTTTCAGCCGTTCCGTACCTCACCGGCAAGACCGGTGGCAAAACCGCGATCGGCAACAAGGTCGTGGAAGTGCAAAAGCTGTGGCGGGACATCTACTGCCTGCCCGATCTCGCCGTCGACGGCAGCCAGTGGGACCGGTTGTTTGCGGATGGCGAGCGTTTCCGGATCGGCACGCTCGATGCTCATGTCATGCTGTCGCCGGGCCATACGCTTGCCTCGATCACTTATGTCGTCGGTGACGCCGCGTTCGTTCACGATACGCTGATGGTTCCCGATAGTGGCACAAGCCGAGCGGACTTCCCGGGTGGTGATGCTCATTCGCTGTGGTGCTCGATCCGCGCCATCCTCGATCTGCCACCCGAAACCGCAACCTATGTTGGGCATGACTATGGCAAGGATGGCAGGGACGTACTTGGTCGCTCGACCGTCGCCGATCAGCGTCGCGACAACATCCATGTTCACGATGGCATCGACGAAGCCGAGTTCGTCGCGACCCGCGAGAAACGCGACGCATCGCTCCCACTACCCGACCTGATGCTCGCCGCGCTTCAGGTGAACATACGTGGCGGCCGGCTGCCGGATGCGGACAAGTGTGGGACGGCGTTTCTCAAGGTGCCTCTGAACCGGTTTGGACCTGGTGCTTCATAGCTCAGTCCGCGCTAGGGCAGCTGCTGTTTCAAGTGTCAGAACCGAACGGTTATGACCCTCGGAGGGAGGGCGGCGGTATTCGACCATGCCGGCTCGGAAAGCTGCCCGGGCGCTAACCACCGCTTTTTGCCGTCCGTAAGCCAACGGATCAGCATTGCGCGTCGGTCGCACCGAATGTGGTTTCTGTCTCACGGAGCGTGCGTTCCCCGCATCGATCCGTCTCACGCAATGCGAGCCGAAAACCGCCCTATATTGCAGTTCCGGGCGATCATCATTGCGAGCCGCTACACATAGAGACACAGCAAAAGACGCTGAGCCAAGGCTGCTTTCGACA
>TARA_R110000787_G_scaffold333_11_pt1 | contig 27303 bp, 27 predicted proteins | sample TARA_R110000787 | Tara Oceans TARA_R110000787 (sample SAMEA4397920) | marine metagenome | biome: Polar Biome; feature: [DCM] deep chlorophyll maximum layer (ENVO:01000326); material: water (ENVO:00002006), including particulate matter (ENVO:01000060) such as... | depth 35 m | reverse complement strand
GCTCGTCTTCGTTGAGTACATCCGCACCCACGGGGGCGAGAGAGAATTCGCCCGAGGCCGAACCCGACTCACTGGGCGGTTGCTGGCCTGGCGGATGCGCGCCACCGGCATCAGCAGCCGCACGCTCGGAAGCGCGTTCAGGCGCGCTATTGCTACCCGACGCGGTCCCCTGAGTGACCTGCGCTTCCGCTCTGGCAGCATCAGGCGCTGCACCTGCATCCGCTGACTCGGCGGCGACCTTTGCTGGCCGCAACTCGACCAGCGCACCGGCTTTTAGCATAGATTCTTTATATAGCTCTGCCGCGGGGCCATCAAGATTACGGCGAATCACAACGGGACGCCCGGAGAACAGTTGTTGCAGTTGTTTGTCGTCTGCATTGAACAGTTTTTTCAAGCGCTCGCGCACCCCCATAATATTTTCGCCCGGCACAATATCGCCACGAAAAAATACGTCTATTAACTGATCGCCCATATCAACATGCCTCTGATCAAGCCTCGACACTTTTAATTATTAGCTATAAATGATGATAATTCGAGTAGCTAGTTGGCATATTCAACATTACAGCCCTGTTGTGATTCTGGCTATAAAACATGACTGTAAAAGACCACCAGCACAATTAGCCTGAACGCCTCTGCCCTGTGGCGCTCGGGATATCAAACGCCAAACCAGCGTTGCCCTATCACCGCGCCCCATATCAACAGAAACACGGCCATACTCAATAATACGGCGGCGGAACCCTGATCTTTGGCGCGCCCCGCCAGTTCGGAGCGCTCGGGACCGATCAGGTCAACCACGGCTTCGACAGCTGAATTGAGTAATTCGGTAATCAGTACGATCAGCATGGAACCCAGCAGCAGACTCAGATCTGTCAACGTTTCCGCGATCAGAAATGCCAGGGGTAACAGTATCACCCCCAGGAACAGCTCAAAACGAAACGCTTCTTCATGGCGGAAGCAGGCGGTAAGACCCAGCCAGGAATACCGGGCCGCACAGACAAAACGTCTATACAGCAAACCCGTCACGGAACCTGTCGCTGGGGTGCCATGCGCTGGCGAAACCTCTGGCGGGGTGCCGTCAGGGGATCGACTCAAGACACAGCTCCATTGCCGTTGATCTGTTGGTCCATCTCCCGGGCTGGCGATATTTCTCTGGGCACCCCCACCATGCGCGCTGGCACGCCGACCACAGTGGTGTGGGCCGCGACGGCCTCCAGCACCAGGCTACCCGCGCCAATTTTGGCACCCTCGCCCACTTCGATATTACCCAGCACCCTGGCGCCAGCTGAGATCAACACCCCGGTACGAATCTTGGGATGGCGGTCTCCGGACACATTCCCGGTCCCTCCCAGTGTCACCGAATGGAGCATGGACACGTTATCTTCGATAACCGCGGTTTCGCCAATGACGACTGCGGTGGCGTGATCAATCATAATGCCGCCACCTATTTGAGCGCCCGGATGAATATCAACGCCAAATATCTCTGAACAAAGGCTCTGTAAATGCAGCGCCACCGCCTGCCGGTTATGCCGCCATAAATAATGGGCGATGCGATGTACCTGGAGGGCGTGAAACCCCTTGAAATAAAGCAGTGGCATCGAATAATACTCGCAGGCCGGATCCCGCTCCCGGTAGGCGACGATATCCATACGCATCTTTTTGGTAATATTTTCGTCCGCCGCCAGGGCCTGGGTAATAACCCGACTAACGGCTAATTTTGAAACCGTGGCATTACCGAGAATTTCTGCGAGGGTATAGGCAAGCGCTGATTCGAGCGAGTCGTGGCTTAAAATTGCCGCATGAAAAAAGCTGCCCAGTACGGGTTCCTCCCGCGAAAAGGCCGTCGCTTCAGCAATAATATCGATCCACAATTGATCAGGTGTTTCTTTCATCGGACTCTTTAGCCTGGTGCCTGGTGCCTGGTGCCTGGTGCTCGCTCGGGACTTACCTGCCCGTCTGACATTTATTTACCGAAGACCTGATTATCGACCACATCGCGCTCAGCGCGCCAAACGTCATACGGCTAACAAATTGATACTTAGTCGCACGATCAGGCAACCGTTGTCACCATATCATGTTGTGAATATCGCCGATTACCGCCACGGATTCAATGCCAGCACATTACAAAGCGCTGATAGATTTCGTCGAGATTATCCAGTAGCGTCTGTTTGAGCAGGATATCAGTCTGGGCAAGCGCTTCACGTAACACCGTTTGAGTCATGGCTCGCTCAAACCCTTCAGCTGTAGGACGATGACTCAAATGCCAGGGCTCCGGCGCCACGCCGCCGTGATTCGCGTCGTAAGGCCGATAAAATGCGCTGGCCCCACGCACCATTGTTTTATCCAGCCAGCGGGTCAAACCATAAAACACGCCACCCTCTGCATATTCTTCTGGCACCAGCTGTAGACGATAAGTCGAATCCACCGCAGCCGCATCCCAGATATCGACATCCGTCCCCCAGTGATGACGTGACGCGCCGGGTAATGCTGACCACCGCAAAATGGCGCAGACCTTGTCAAAATCGCCGAGCCGAGCCATCGCCAACGGCTGCCCATCGCACCCGAGCACCGGTCGCTCGCCGCAGGCTTTTGCATTCCAGATAGCCAGCTGTCGATTAAATGAACGAAAACCACTGGCCAGACGTAAATCCAGACCAGCGCGACGGGCCAGATCAACCAGCGCTCGGTACGGGCCAACAACGTTCTGATGCAGAAAGTGTCCCGGGAAAACCTCTACCACGTGTGTTTCCGTCCGACCGGTCAACAGTTCAGCGTTCATGTCGTCGCAAGGATGATTGAGTTTTTCTGAGTTGCATTTTTCTGACAATCCCCACGGCCGTTATCTTTCAGGGCCTTGCTAAAAACCTAATTACATCTCTCAGGCAAGCAAAAAACTGCTCGCGTAATTCGTTTTCTGCGACGACGCCCAGGAATATGTGCGCCGACTCCGAATCAACAATCCCACAAACAAATTCGTCGTGATCAAACGCTGAGGAACGCGGCAGATTTTTCACACTGTCACCGAGGATCTTCGAGTAACTATTAGCTCTACTGCCACGGCGAAACTGCGCCTAAGGACAACTTGCGCTTAGCCAACGACCAGACGACCATTCAACACCTACATCCAGCTCAATCGCCGCCAGAGCGATTAGTAGTGAGGCGGCTTTTCATCAGTAATCGAATGCTCCAATGACCCGCTTCGCACACTGTCAATTTGCACCTGGCAACGCAGCAACGATGCCTCCAGGCTATCAATGCGATTTTGCTGCTGATATAGCACATCATTAAGTGCTTTGAGCAGGTCTTCCTGATAAGCAATTTTAATTTCAAGCTCGGTTAACCGCTGATCACTCATCGCCGATTCACTTGCCGCCAATCACGCCGTAATCGCTCATTTTTATGCTGCCGCCCTCCGTGAGAACAACGGGCACTGGCCACCACGATGTACGCAGACTGGTCTCGAGCTGGTAGTCGACCGTTGGTTGCGGCTGTCGCAGCAATTCCGTGACAACGCGTAAACCGCTGATCAGGTTGGTGCCAGCTTCGAGCAGCACCCGCGATTCGCTGTAACCAGGAATGGCCACCATCTCGCCAGATACTCCGGACGCGACCTTGTGGCCATTCAACCACAGGGCGTAGGACATACCAGCAATATTCAGATCGCCACTGTTGAGGTTGACAATGTTCAGGCCGATTAAAAACCGCTGTTCCAGCCCCACACGCGGCAATGGCTGGATACTGGTCAGGCGAACTTCAGGTTGCTGACGCGCGGGATTAAACACGGCGCAACTGGTCAACAGCATAAGCATAAACCACGGCACTATTCTTGCTGTTCGCACTATCTGCATATTTTGGTGCCCCGATTAATCGTCATTATCCGGCTCAAAAAATAGCCACTGCACATTGGGAAACTGTGCTTTGAACCCCGTTTCAACAGTGTTTATTTGTGCCACCAACTCCGCTGCGCTGCCATCGCGCTCCACCATAGCAGCTTTTACCGCTACCAATACGTCATTGCCCATGCGCAACGTCAGCACATTGAATACCTTATCAACCTCCACGCGGTCATTAAGCCATTGAACCATTTTTTCTTTGACGTGGGCCTCTACACCCTGCCCCACCAACAGCGCCTTGACCTCAACACCGATAAGCACGGCGATAACAATAAGTAGCACGCCGATGGCGATGCTACCCAGGGCATCGTACATTGGATTGCCCGTAAATATCGCCGCCAGCAGCGCCAGCAGCGCAAAAATCAATCCTAACAGCGCCGCAATATCCTCCCCAAATACCACCATCAAATCACTTTCGCGGGTGTCGCGAAACCAGCGCCACAGACCCTGATCTGCTGGCCTGATTTTATTTATTTCGCGAATGCAGCCCAACAAGGACAGGCCTTCCGCAAGCACAGCGAACACCAGCACGCCAATCGCTATCCAGGGGGATTTGAGCGGCTCCGGATCATGGAGCTTGTGCCAACCTTCATAAACTGAAAACAGGCCGCCCATGGCAAACAGCAAAATGGCCACCAGAAAAGACCAGAAATAGATTTCCTTGCCGTAGCCAAGGGGGTAATCGGGGGACGGCGGGCGCTTCGCTCGCTTCAGCCCCAGCAATAACAAAAACTGGTTGGAACAGTCGGCTACAGAGTGGATCGCCTCTGCGAGCATAGCGCCTGAGCCGGTGATCCAGGCGGCGACGCCCTTGGCTACCGCGATCGACCCGTTCGCCGCCAGCGCGTAAAAGATACTTTTCTGAGAGTCTGCGCCGTGTGTCATAATCGCTGCCATTGAATTTTTGCAATCTGTACGCATCTTATAGGCAGTCCATAGCAAACTCCACGACGGAGGAGGTTCAGGTGTTACGTATCGGGTTGTTTTTAGCAACAAACGTTGCCGTGCTGGTGTTGTTTTCACTGGTCTTTCAGGTACTTGGTCTCAATCAGTTTCTGGCCGCCCAGGGTATCCAGTCCGACACCACGTCACTGCTGATTATGTGCGGCTTTTTTGGCTTCGCAGGTTCCTTCATCTCGCTGCTGCTATCGAAGACGATGGCGAAGATGAGTACCCGCACTCATATCATTGACCAGCCCGCCAATGAACAGGAGCGCTGGCTGGTTAATACCGTCGCCGAACTCGCCCGTAAGGCCGACATCGGCATGCCTGAAGTGGGCATCTTCCCCGCCCAGCAATCCAACGCTTTCGCCACCGGCTGGAACAAAAACAAGGCGCTGGTGGCTGTTAGCGCAGGCTTACTTGAGCGTTTTGACCGCGAAGAAGCAAAGGCCGTGCTGGCCCACGAAATCGGTCACGTCGCCAATGGCGACATGGTGACGCTGACGTTAATTCAGGGCGTGGTAAACACTTTCGTGTTGTTCTTTGCCCGCATTCTTGGCTCCATCATCGACAAGGCGATCTTCAAAAATGATCGACCCGGTATCGGTTATTTCGTCATTGTTATGGTCCTGCAGGTTGTGCTGGGTATCCTCGCCTCAACGATTGTCATGGCTTTCTCGCGCTGGCGAGAGTACCGCGCTGATGCTGCGGGTGCCCACCTGGCCAGCCGGAGCGGTATGGTCGGTGCGTTGCGTCGCCTGCAGGCAGAGTCCCAGGCCCATGTCCCCAATGAAATGCCCGACACCATGACGGCACTGGGTATATCCAGTGGCTGGAAGGAACACGCCAGTAAACTGTTTATGTCACACCCGCCGCTCGAGCAGCGTATCGAAGCGCTGCGCCGGGGCGTGTAATTTGAGCGAGCAAGCCCTGTGCGCGGTTGACGACATCCCGGACGGCGGCAGCAAGGGTTTTACGCTTGATGATAAACACACTGCTATCTTCGCTGTCCGCAAGGGCAGCGAAGTTTATCTGTACCGCAACATCTGCCCCCACGCCGGTTTCGAACTGAACTGGACGCCCGACAAATTCCTGGATCGCAACCGGGAATACATAATGTGTTCGGCGCATGGCGCGCTGTTCGACATCTCCACAGGCAGCTGCTTTGCTGGCCCCTGCACGGGCTCAAGGCTGAGTCCGGTCGCGCACACCATCGAAAAGGGGCAGGTCTACTTACAACCTTAACGCCCTGTTTTTACGCCCTTCAACAAAACCGACTGCCACGAAATAGCCATTGAGGCGAGCCGGGCAGATGCCTGACCGCCAACGACCGATGTGCTTTATTTTTTGCACAAAAACAGCAGGCTTGCGTGAGAGGAATCGGATCGACTACCAGGTATCAGAACCCGTTTTCACACAAGTCCCGCCACCTGATGGTCAGCGCCTGAATACCTGTAGTCGATAAAGCAGCGTCTACTTTAGAACGTAATAACGGCCCGCGTAATTTCTCCGCCTTCCAGCAGACCGAAGGCGGTATTGATATCGCCCAGGCCAAAGCGGTCTGTCACCATGGAATCCAAATCAAGCCGACCCTGTTTGTAAAAATCGAAGTAAGTTAGCGCGTCAATATGAAACCGATTGGAGCCCATAAAACAGCCCATAATTGATTTCTCGAGATAGAAGTGCCCGGGGTCGACCTCAAACGTCTGCCCGGTAGGGATAGCGCCAACGATCACGGCCAGCCCGCGGGGCGCCAGGGCATAAAAGCACTGTCGGGATAACTGTGTCATACCAACCGCGTCAAAAGCGTAATCGACACCGCCCGCGCTGAGCTTTTTGATCGCCTTTACCGGGTCGCCATCCGGGCTGTTGTCGCCGCCAAGAATGGTATGAGTCGCACCAAATTTACGGGCAGTTTCAAGCTTTGCTGGCACGACATCTACCGCAATAATTTGTCTCGCACCCGCTATACGGGCGCCCTGAATAATCGAAATGCCAATGCCGCCCACACCAAATACTGCCACGGTTGAGCCAGGCTGTACTTTGGCTGTATTGAGTGCCGCCCCAACGCCGGTAGTCACCGCACAACCAACCAGCGCCGCGCTGGTCAGGGGGATGTCTTTATCAATCTTGACCACCGCAGTCTCATGGACCAGCATTTTTTCGCAAAAGGCTGACAGGTCAGCGAACTGGGTAATGCGCTTGCCATCGATGGAAATTCGCGGCGTATCGTCCTTTTTCCGTTGGCATGCTCTTCTGTCCACGCAGAGATAGGGGCGGCCCTGTAGACATTGCTTGCACTGCCCACAGAACATCGACGTGCAGGCAATGACGTGATCGCCGACCGCCACCGATTTAACTGCTGAGCCAATCGCTTCAACAACGCCGGCCGGTTCGTGTCCCGGGATGGTGGGCACGGGCCCCGCGATGGAACCCTTAACAAAGTGGACGTCGCTATGGCAAACCCCGCAGGCGGCCGTGCGGATTAATACTTCATGCGGTTGCGGCTCATCAATATCAACGTCTTCAATAGTCAGGTCTACGCCGATTTCACGGAATACCGCTGCTTTTGCTTTCATGGTCGTCCCCTTTTCTGTTATTTGGCAGGAGCATACCAGAATGCTTCCTACCTGGTGTTACCCACGTGATGCCTCAAATCCGCTCTTAAAGTTATCCTTAAGCCTTGGTCAGGACAAGCGTGGCCGCATCATAGCTGATTTATAGCCGCTTTATAGCCACTTCCTACATAGCAACTTCCTACGCGCTACGCGACGCAGACACGCACGAACCATCGGTAGACAAGCGCTGGCGGATCCATGCACGTTTGTTGTCGCACCCGATAACATCCCCTACAATCTCCCGAGCTCGCATATCAAACGCACCAACCTGGCAACTAACGCATACTTAAACAACCGAGGCACATATCCCATGAGCAACGTAGAAGATCATCTGGCCATCCGCGAACTAGCAGCGCGTTACAACCGTGCTTTTGACTACGGCGACCCGGAAGCCTGGGTCAAGTGTTTTACTGATGACGGCACGTTTGAAATGGGCGGCAAGCAACTGGCCGCTGGCAGTGAAGCGCTGCTGGCTTTTGCCAAAAAAATGATTCCGACCATGAAGGTTAAGCACTGCACCACCGACGCCATCGTTGAAGTTAACGGTAGCACGGGTACCCATGACGCCTACCTGATCCTGATGAGCTGTGGCGAAAAAGTCAGCGCCGCCAATTCAGGGCGCTATCTCGACAAGGTCGTCAAACAGAATGGCCAATGGAAATTCCAGCAGCGCGTGGTTGAAATCGACGGGAAAATGTAATCTCTGTCCGGCTTGAGGGATTCAGACGCCTGCTTAAGGTCACCGCTGATCGCCTTCCGTACGCAATCACCGGCAAGCTGCCGTTTGCAAAGCTAACCTGCCGTTGTTAAAGCTGAGTTAAAGCTAAAAAGCCCCTTTGGTTGAGGGGCTTTTTGGTTTCAATGTTAGTCTCAATGCTAGTCTCAATGTGAATTTATAACCCGAGGGTCAACTAATGACCCGTGACAATACCCATAGCCGGAATAAAACATCGGTGGGGAAGATTTTAGTGGGGCAACATAAAAGTTAGTTTGCGCTCTACGACAATTTCGTCAGGCTGCAGTTTACAGCCGTAGGCCAGCACCTCCACGCCCGCCGCCATGGCTTCGCTGAGTGTTTCGGCGTACCCCGCATCGATATCTGCCGCCACCGTGACCTTATCGATACCGCTGAGCTGTACACAAAACAGCAGAACAGCGCGCTGGCCGTCACCGACCATGCGCATCAGTTCGCGAAGATGCCGCGTGCCGCGCTCCGTCACTGCATCTGGGAACCGGGCCAACCCGTCTCCGGCTTCCAGGGTGACATTCTTGACTTCAACGAAACACTGCTCAGTATTTGATTCTAGCAACAGGTCGATGCGGCTTTTTTCATCACCGTAACGAACCTCAGTGCGCATGTGCGTATAACCCCATAGCTCGCTTATGACTCCCATACTGATCGCTTCGACCGCAAGGCGATTAGGCCGGGCGGTGTTAACACCCGCCAGCAGCCCATTACTGGTAGTGACCACTTCAAGGGTGCCCGGCAGTTTGCGCCTGGGGTTATCGGATCGAGAAAACCAGCACGGGGTGCCAGCTTCCTGGCAGTATTGCATTGAGCCCGTGTTGGCGCAGTGAATGGTCAAAGGCGAACCATCAGGCAACACCACATCGGCAAAAAAACGTTTGTAACGCCTGATGAAAACCGCTGGTTCGAGGGGCGGATCAAACTTCATCGGCGCCCACCAATCTTTCAGCCTTATCCGTTTTCACTAACCGAAGATCCGGTGTTAATAGACTGTCCGGCCAGCACTTGACCGAGACGCTCCACTGCCAGCTCCAGCCGGTCCAGGCTCTGGGTATAGGAAAACCTGACGTGCTGACGCGCCAGATGCTGGCCAAAATCGGTGCCCGGTGTAAACGCGACACCGGCCCGCTCCAGCATATCCCAGCAGAATGCTTCGCTATCTTCAGCCAGGTTTTCAATACTCGCGTAGACATAAAAAGCGCCTGCAGGCACATGGGGTATAACAAAACCGAGTTCACGCAACGCAGGCACCAAAAAATCCCGGCGCCGACGCAGCTCCTCACGGCGCTGCTCCATCAACGCGATGGTCTCCGGCTCAAACGCGGCAATTGCTGCGTACTGGGCAATACTGGGCGGCGAGATGAAGAAGTTCTGCGCCATGATGCTGATGGGCGACAACGTGTCCTCGGGCACCACCATCCAGCCCAGTCGCCAGCCGGTCATGCCGAAATATTTTGAAAAGCTGTTGATAACAAAGGCTTCGTCGGTGACTGACAGGATCGAGGTTTCTTTTTGGTCATAGACCAGCCCATGGTAGAGCTCGTCCATAACCAGTACGCCATTCCGCTGCCTGACGACATCGTTGATGGCACGCTGATTAGCGCGATCAATAATTTCACCGGTAGGGTTGCTCGGTGAAGCCACCATCACGCCGATTGTATTGGCCTGCCAGTACTGTTCAACCAGCTCTGCCGTTAGCTGATAGGCATTTGCTGCATCAACCGGCACCAGCTGCGGTTCGCCCCCAGCACGGCGCACAAAATTGGCGTTACAGGGATAACCAGGATCCGTAAGCTGTAAGCCGTCGCCCGGGTTGATAAAAAGATCGCAAACCATGCCCAGCGCGGCACTGCTGCCGGTGGTGACTACCACCCGCTCTGGAGCGATATTGAGGCCATGCCGTGTGTCGTAAAACTCCGCTATGGCTTCACGCAACTCGGCGATACCCAGCGATGGTGTGTACTTTGTTTTCTCGTCCGCCAGTGCCCGGGTCGCCGCGGCCACGATCGCCGGTGCTGTGGCAAATGCAGGTTCACCGGCCTCCATTCTGACAATATCCCGCCCCGCGGCCTGCATCGCCACTGCCGCCTCAAGGAAGTCAACAACCTTAAAAGAGGTCATATTGCCCAGCCGGTCGGCATATTTACGTTTGTGATGGATGTTCATAAAGCGGGTTCCAGTGCTGGGTTGCCATTGTATCTGTTCAGGTATTCGCCCGCACCGACCAGCGGTCATGCTAAATCAATGTAAAAACTCACTTGAAAAAAATGCTCACTACTACTATAAAGGCGGGTTTCGCAATACCTGATACGGAAAGCATTAGATGCCCAAGAAGACAGCAGCTAAAACACCACCAACGACCATCCACGGCTATGCCCCTTACAAGCTGAAAAAGGGCGAGGCTTACATGAATGACAAACAACGGCAGCATTTTAAAAATCTGTTACTGGCCTGGAAGCAGGAGTTGATGGAGGAGGTGGATCGCACCGTTACGCACATGAAGGATGAGGCCGCGAATTTTCCCGACCCGGCTGATCGCGCCACACAGGAAGAGGAGTTCAGCCTCGAATTACGTGCCCGCGACCGCGAACGAAAGCTCATCAAGAAGATCGACGCCACCATTGAACTGATTGACTCCGATGAATACGGCTATTGCGATCAGTGCGGTGTCGATATCGGTATCCGCCGCCTCGAAGCACGGCCGACAGCAACGCTTTGTGTCGACTGTAAAACCCTGGATGAAATCAAGGAAAAGCAGATCACTGGCGGCTAAACGTTCTACCATTAGCGCACGCTGATGGCGGCCTATGTCGGCCGGTTCGCTCCCTCCCCTACGGGCCCCCTGCACCTGGGATCCCTGTACACAGCCCTCGCCAGCTACCTTGATGCTCGCGCCAATAATGGCCGGTGGCTACTTAGGATAGAGGACATCGACCCACCGCGAGAGATCCCCGGTGCGGCGAACACGATTATTCAACAACTGGCGAGCCACGGCTTGCACTGGGACGGAACGGTGCTTTATCAAAGCCAGCGTTTGCCCGCCTATACCGAAGCAGCCCAGGCGCTTGCGCACCGGGGCCTCACCTACGCTTGCCAGTGCAGCCGGTCGCGGCTGCTGCCAATGCATGGCATTTATGACGGCCACTGCCGACCTTTGGACAAGACCCGTGCATCCGCCAGGGTCTCGTCAGGCGCTATCAGGGTATGTGTCGAAGCCTGTCGTCACATAAGCTGGCAGGATATTTTTCACCATACCTGCCACTATGATCTGGCCCAGTTATCAGGGGATTTTGTCATCGTGCGGCGCGACGGATTATTTGCCTATCAGCTGGCCGTCAGTGTCGACGACGCGTTTCAGGATATTACCCATGTCATTCGCGGCGACGATCTGCTCGACTCGACCCCCAGACAAATCTTTCTATTACGGCAGCTCAAACAGCCGGTCCCTGTGTACGGCCACATTCCCGTCATCAATAACAGCGCAGGCCAAAAACTGAGCAAGCAAAACCACACGCCCGCTGTCACCATCGCCACACCCGGCGCTAACCTGGAGTGGTGCCTCAACAAACTCGGCATGCCTGTGCCAGGAGATATGACTGGTGCCCCCGTGGAAGAACTGCTGACCTGGGCAGTGCACCACTGGATGCCGGAACGCGTGCCTACCGGGTCATAAGCGTCGGCGATGGCTAAAAAACCTGACCAAAATGGACAATATGCATAAAAAATGTATTTTAATTCGAATAGAGTCTAAAAAAGACGCCGCAAACGGTTTGCAGCAACACACTTGCATAAAGTAGCATTACGCTCAATCATGTTAACAATAAGAAATGAATATAATAAAAACAACAAACATAATAATAATGCGAAGCGTAATGATGCTTGAGTTGCTATAAGTTTTTAGGGTGGGTTAGATCCATAAACAAATGGCATATGTTAAGGGAAGCCCTCAGGGGCTTCCCTTTTTACTGTTCAGTCCCCAGCTCCTTTCCTTGCGGCTTTAATAATTGCTTACATCGCAACGCCCTATGCACCCAGCCTCGTCCGGTACTCGGCAAAAATAGGCGACTCAACGAGCGGCTATCTCACGTATAGCCTGTGCTAGAATCTGCCCTCCTCAACAATCCCGCAGATATTAATGCTGAAACGGCTAGCCAAAGTTTTCGACCGATTCAAGCTCCAGACGCCTGATAATGGACCCCATATTATTACTGCCGGACAGCACAACATCGTCCCCGAGGACATTAGTCGTGGCGCGGCCGAGGTCGTTGCCACGCTTGAACAGAAAGGCTTTAACGCTTACGTCGTAGGCGGCTGCGTGCGTGACCTTCTGCTTGGACTCCACCCAAAAGACTTTGATGTCGCCACTGACGCCACCCCCGAACAGGTAAAACAATTGTTCCGCCGCTCCCGTATCATCGGTCGGCGCTTTCAGATTGTTCATGTGCGTTTTGGTAGAGAAATAGTCGAGGTGACTACATTTCGTGCCCACCACACCACCGAGACGAGGCCCGGGAAAGACACCTCCCAGCATTCTGAACACGGCATGCTACTGCGCGATAATGTCTTCGGGTCAATTGACGAAGATGCCCGCAGACGGGACTTTACCGTCAACGCGCTCTATTATCACCCAGGCGACAACACCATTTACGACTACGCCAACGGCATGGTCGATATTGCCAACAAAACCCTGCGGATTATCGGTGACCCCGTCGCCCGCTATCGCGAGGATCCGGTACGCATGCTTCGCGCCGCACGCTTTGCCGCGCGGCTGGATTTCTCGCTCGCCCCCGACAGCATCAAAGTGATACCCGCATCCGCGCACTTGCTCGGCGCTATTTCTTCCGCGCGGCTGTTTGAAGAAACTCTTAAGCTGTTTATGAACGGCCATGCCCTGGCAACATGGCGGCAATTGCACGCGCTGCATCTGGATCTACAGCTGTTCCCTGAATCAGCAAAACTGGTCGCGAGCAACGAATTTAATCGCCAGTTTATCGATCAGGCACTGACCAACACCGATGATCGAGTTAACAGTGGCAAGCGGGTCACACCCGCCTTTCTGTTTGCAGCACTACTGTGGCCGGCCGTATGTGAACTGAAAACGCGGCTGGAAAAAAGTGGCGAATCGCCACTTGACGCGCTGCAACACGCGGCAGCCGATGTCACCGGGAAACAGGTCAAACGTCTGGCTATTCCGAAGCGTTTTAGTATCCCCATGCGAGAAATATGGGAATTGCAAGCTCGCCTGACACGCCGCAATGGACAGCAGGCCTTTCGTCTACTCACTCATCCGCGGTTTCGAGCAGCCTATGATTTCGTACTGCTGCGCGAACAAAGTGGTGAGGATTTACTTGGCCTGGGTGACTGGTGGACGCAGTTCCAGGACGCTGACCAGGACCAGCGCACAACCATGATCAAAGCCCTTGGCGACCAGGGGCGACCCAGAAAACGTCGACCTCGAACCCGAAAGCCGCCACGGAATGCGGACTGAAGTTTATATCGGGTTGGGCAGCAATCTTGCTTCTCCAGATCGGCAAATGCGGCGCGCGATCACCGCTATTGCCAGGCTGCCAGCAACGAAACTGACCGGTACCGCACCCTGGTACCAAACCCGCGCCGTCGGCCCCGGGCGACAGCCCAATTATCTCAATACAGTCGTGGCGATTGCCACTGCGCTGTCGCCGCTGCGCCTGCTCAAAGCGCTGCAGGGCATCGAACGCCAGCAGGGCCGACGCCGCATTGTGCGTTGGGGTCCTAGAACCATTGACCTGGACATCCTGATATATGGTACGCAAACGATGTATTGCAAAAAGCTAACCATCCCCCATCCTCGCCTCACACAGCGGAATTTTGTGATTTTGCCGCTGGCCGATATCGCACCCGATCTGGTGTTACCCGATACCACACCGCTGCGGCAGCTATTGGCAAACTGCAGCACAGCAGGTATCGTCCGCGTCAAAGCTGGAGAGACTAGTGGAAGTACTGGCTAACGACATCGCCCTCAACCTAAATACCGACACGCTCCCGCGTTTTATCGCGATAGAAGGGCCCGTCGGCGTCGGCAAGACCGCACTGGCCAAGCGTCTGGCGGCCACATTTAACTACGACACCCTGCTGGAACAGGCGGACGAAAATCCATTTCTGGAACGTTTTTACAATGACCGACCTGGTGCCGCGCTGGCAACACAACTCTACTTCCTGTTTCAGCGGGTGCGGCAAATAGAGCAATTGCGCCAGGGTGACATGTTCAAACTGGTCCGAATTGCCGATTTCCTGATCGACAAGGATCCATTATTTGCCCAGGTCACACTCGACGATGACGAATTACGGCTGTATCAAAATGTCTACGAACAGCTCACCATCGATAGCCCCGCTCCGGATCTGGTGATCTATTTACAGGCACCCAGCGAAGTGTTGATAGAGCGCATAAATCAACGTGGTGTCGCCATGGAGCGAAACATCGACAAAAGCTATCTCAGCGCCCTGAACGAAGCCTACCGGCAATTCTTTCACTACTATGATCGCTCCCCTCTACTGATCATTAATGCTGCCGAAATAGACCCGGTGCGCAATGATCAGGACTACCGAAACCTGGTGGAATACCTGCTAACCATCAAAAGCGGACGTCACTACTACAATCCCCAAGCGCACAGCTAAGCGAGCCCAGTTTATGAAGGCAGTTACTATCCATACGCTCAACAACTTCAAGGCCGCGCAAGAAAAATTTCCGGTTATCACCGCCTACGACAGTGCTTTCTCACGGCAGATTGAACTCGCCGAGATAGAAGTAGTATTGGTTGGGGATTCGCTCGGCAATGTTGTGCTCGGTTACGAAAGCACCGTGCCGGTGACCATGTCAGACATGCTGCACCACACCGCTGCCGTCGCACGCGGCAACAACAAGTCACTGATAATTGCCGACATGCCATTTATGTCCTACTCAAATAGGGCTATGACTCTGGATAATGCCGCACTACTGATGCAGGTGGGCGCCCAGATGGTTAAGGTCGAAGGCGGTGCGTGGCTGGAGGAATCGGTTTTCATGCTGGCGGAGCGGGGTATTCCCGTATGCGGGCACCTTGGACTCACCCCCCAATCGGTCAACAAGCTCGGTGGCTATAAAGTCCAGGGCCGGGACGCAGAAGCTGCGCAGCAAATTTTTAATGACGCGGAGATATTGCAGAGCGCAGGTGCAGATTTATTGGTGCTGGAATGTGTGCCGAGCGAGCTGACCGCCCGCATAGCGCAGCATTTGACCATTCCTGTCATCGGCATCGGTGCGGGACCCGATGCTGACGCACAGGTGCTGGTGTTGTATGACATGCTCGGGTTTTCACCGCGCATACCGAAATTCACCAAAAACTTTCTCGCTGAAACAGGCAATGTTCAGGAGGCGCTTCAGGCTTACGCCAGGGCCGTGCGAAACGGCGAGTTCCCACAACCAGAGCACTGTTTTTCCTGACTGCGCGTTCCCGGCTACCAATGCGCGACGACAGACCTGTAACACCGAACATGATCCGCCGCTATTACCAGCGGCAATACAGCCTGGGGCGACTAATGCGAACTCACTGTGTTTGGCAAAACAAGCGGTGTAAGGTTTCTATAACGAGACTCACTCTGGCATCATCGAGACGGTAATAAATGGCCTGCGCTTCCCGCCGCGTCGCGACAGCGCCCGCGTGACGCAGGGTCGCCAGGTGCTGTGATAACGCGGATTGACTGAGCGGCACACGCTCGTTGAGCTCACTGACGGACAGTTCACCAGCAACCAGCGAGCACAAAATCATCAGCCGATTACTGTTCGCCAACATCTTCAGCAATTGCTCGGCCTCATGGGCATGAACCGTTAACTGCTCAATATCAATAGCCAGCATTTCGCCTGCGTTTGTTCCCCTGGTCATTTTGACCCCACTATTGCTCATCCCGTGCTCATCCATTATTTAGCTGCTCCAAATCTACGCAACGCTATCCCAGAGCTTCGACTTTCAACAATCTGGCGCCTGGTGGTTAATTATAACGCTTCAGCGAAGCGCATCCCTTCCTGAGATCAGCGACTACAAACCACCCCAGACCACCGACATTAAATTATATATTGCTAATTTATTAATTACTAATATAATAAAATCTGCCCCTGTTACCTTGAGGTTGCCCAATGGAGGTAAAAAGCTATTTCCATACTGACTCATCTACATTTACCCACCTGGTGTGGGACACCGCATCAAACGAAGCGCTGATTGTCGACCCTGTCCTCGACTTCGATTATAAATCAGGTGCTACCAGTACCGCCTCGGCAGACACCCTGATCAATGACATTATCCACCTTAGTTTGAAAGTTAAATATATTTTCGAAACCCATGCCCATGCCGACCACCTCAGCGCAGCTCCCTATATCCAGCAAACGTGCGGCGGACAGACAGGTATCGGCGCGAAAGTCCCCCAGGTCCAGCAGGTATTCAAAAATATCTTTAACATCGCCGAGTTGGCAGTGGACGGCAGTCAGTTTGACCTGCTGCTAGGTGAAGGCGATACACTGACGTTGGGGCAGTTACCACTTAAGGTTCTGACAACGCCAGGCCATACGCCAGCCTGCGTTTCCTACCAGATCGGTGACGCGATATTTATTGGGGATACCTTCTTTGCACCGACATACGGCACGGCCAGAACAGATTTCCCAGGGGGTAGTGCGGCCACGCTGTACCAGTCCCTGCAGCGGCTGTTAAGCTTTCCAGACCAAACGCGACTCTTCCTGTGTCACGACTATCCGGACAGGGACGATAAGCCGAAGCCCGTGCATAGTGTTGCAGAACAGCGAACGAAAAATGTACACCTGCAGGGAGACGGGGCTTCCGACTACATCAAGTTACGCAACGCCCGAGACGCACAACTGGACATGCCAACGCTGATATTACCGTCCATTCAGGTCAACATAAGGGCTGGCGAGTTCCCTCCACCCGACGACAACGGCGTGAGTTATCTTAAAATCCCCCTAAATCAATTTTGACAGGAGCAGAGCATGCACCAATTCATTCTGGCCACCATCGGCGGAGGACTAATCGGCACCGCCGCGGTGATAATGATGGGCCTTACCGGCCGCATCGCCGGCGTTAGCGGCATTCTATCCGGTGCGTTTACGGAAGCGGGGGAAGACCGACTCTGGCGCATTCTGTTCGTCGTGGGCATTATTATCGGTGGAGCGATTCCAGTCCTGCTATCAGCCGATTTTAGACCGCCGCAACCCAGTGCTGGCATGTTGGCAACCATTGCTGGTGGTCTCGCTGTCGGTCTTGGCACAGGCCTCGGCAGTGGCTGCACCAGCGGCCACGGTATTTGCGGTATTTCACGGCTGTCACCCCGCTCCCTGGTCGCCACATGCACGTTTATGGCCGCCGGATTTATCTGTGTGTACCTGCTCCGTCACGTCTTTGGAGGATAACAAGATGACTACTCAAAAAACTGGCAAACTTATCGCCTCACTGGCCTCCGGTGTAGTCTTCGGCCTCGGTCTGGCGATATCCGGCATGACTAACACCGACCGTGTACAGGGTTTCCTCGACCTGGCTGGGCAGTGGGATCCCACCCTGGCATTCGTGATGGGTAGCGGACTTATCGTCGCCTTCGTCGGTTACAAGTGGGTACTGAAGAATCCGGCACCGTTGTTTGCTCCAGCGTTCTCCCTACCGACAAAAACAGATATCGACAAACCCTTATTGATCGGCGCCATCCTGTTCGGCGTCGGCTGGGGACTGGTCGGGTATTGCCCCGGCCCGGTGCTTGCTGGTCTCAGTTACGGGTACACTACAACATTGGTGTTCGCACCAACCATGATTGTCGGGTTATTAGTGGCGCGCCCCCTCGCAAAGTTATTCTGAAGTCGTTGCCCATCGCCCGCCGCAGCGGGCCCGATGCCTTTTCTGTTATGTCGAGGGGAGGCGTTCTGCCTGAGATTATCCCGACATCTCCATTTGCAAGCACTAAGCTGCAGACCATAAATCCAGGTTATATCGCTGTTAATGGAAGGCGGATCGTGCCATCGTGTATGCTTGACGGCACCCACCTCGAGTTATGTCGAGTCAGTCACAGTCCGTGTCCATCTGTCCCTCTAGCATTATTGCGGTAGCGCTCTTACAAGTTCCAGAGACACTGAGGACGCAACCCGTCTAGCTGGCGAAGAGATTGCCTTTAACACGCCGTTACGGTCAGCAAGGACTGGTATCTGATATGACTGACAGGGAGGGAGGAATTAAATTGTTATACAACAGTTCCCATACCGAGTGTAAACCTATAAGCTTCGAACATGTTCTCGATGTAGTTCATGTGGTTACGTGACTTTATTTATACAATGTCTATAACTAGGCGATACCTCCCGTGCTCCGCACAGCCTGATCCTGGCGATGCCGACACCGCAGTAATAACCAGCAGGGCCAACCTTCCTGCCTCCGGGCTGCGGCGACTTGCGAGCCTGTCGGCAATTGTCATCAGCTGTGCCGTGGCTGGCTTTCTGCCATCTGGGTTTGCAAAAAATGTCAGCGACCTGACGGTACCCGAAGCCGACGCCCAGGCCCAGGTCGAGATAAGCGACGTAAAGGCCGGAACGACCGTCGCTCAAAAACAAACACTGCCATCTTCAACTGACGCCACACTGGCCACCGTCGCGACGGCGTCAAAGACTGAGGCCAGCGCAAAACCCGGGCCTGGGACGCAAGCCAAAGCCACGACACAAGCAACACAAGCAACACAAGCCAACACAGTATCTAACCCCAAAGCGACAGCACAATCGGGCCCAGTGACCAGCTATGACAGTGTTGATAGCAGCAACCAGGATGACGAAGGCAACGAGAGCAGCAAACCAGTTGCCGGTCCGGCCAATAAACTCGGGCTCCCCGTTACGACGTCCTTAGAATCCACTGCCAGGGCGAGCAAAAAGGCCAAAAAGAAATCAGCAGCGAAAACTCCTGCGACTACAGTTCGCGCCAACTCTGTCCCACGCCTGCTCTTCAGCCCGGTGCCCCTGGCCGCCAGCGTCGACCTAAGTCAGCCACTGCTGGATCGTAGCGCGTTCCGCGCCCCGCAATTGGTCGAGGACGACGAAGCCGAAGCGGAACCTGTCGCGGTTGAATCGGTGGACAGCGCCGCCGATGGAGAACCGGCACAATCTCGATCGGAGGAGTCTTTAGTCCCGGTCAAAGAACATCTGGTGATGCTCGGCAGCGAGGTACCGCCTGGCACATCCGCGCGACTGAGTTGGAAACCCGACCAGTCTTTTGAAGGCATTGCCACCCCAACACCGGTGCTGGTTATCAATGGGGTCAAACCGGGGCCTACCTTGTGTTTGACCGCGGCAATTCACGGTGATGAACTCAACGGTATCGAAATCGTCCGTCGCGTACTTTATGCCCTGGACGAAAAAAAGCTCAACGGCACCGTCATTGGCGTACCGATAGTCAATATCCAGGGCTTCCATCGCACCTCACGCTACCTGCCCGACCGGCGTGACCTGAACCGCTACTTCCCCGGCAACACCAACGGCAGCTCAGCGTCGCGTATAGCCTATTCGTTCTTCAATGAAGTTATCCGTCACTGTGACGCGCTGGTCGATCTGCACACAGGGTCTTTTCACCGCACAAACTTGCCCCAGGTTCGGGCTAATTTGACGGATCCAGGCATTGTCGATCTATCGCAGAGTTTTGGCGCAACCGTGGTATTGCATAGCAAAGGCCAACTGGGCACGTTGCGACGGGCTGCCGCGGACGCGGGTATTCCGTCAATAACGCTGGAAGCCGGGGAACCGATGCGTTTGCAGCTAAAGGCGGTCAACCACGGCGTAAAAAGCATTGAAACTCTCTTGAACAAAAAGAACATGTACCACCGGATGAGCTTCTGGGGTGAACCGCAGCCGGTGTTCTACCGTTCCAGATGGATTCGCGCCGATCAGGGCGGCATCCTGTTCAGCGAAGTGAAGCTGGGTGAACGTGTTGACAAAGGAGAACTGCTCGGCACCGTCACAGACCCCATCACTAACGTCCGCGCAGAGATTTACTCACCGTTTAATGGTCGGGTGCTCGGTCACGCGTTGAACCAGGTCGTGATGCCCGGTTTCGCTGCCTTTCGAATCGGCATCGAAGCCGCCGACAAGGGCGTTATCAAACAGCTACCGGACGAGGGCGAAACACCGGAAGAAACAGAGGAAAACAAGGAGCTGGAAGCTGCAGAAATTCTACGACGAGCGCGGGCACTGCAAACCGCTCAGGATGACATAGACGACGCGCTTGAAGTGTCTGAGTAATCATCCGTTGCGCCGCCGCGCCGGGAACAACTCTCTCTGCGCCACGATGATCAGCGAGCGAAGACATGGCACCTTTCCAGGCGGTTCTCAACTTCTGGTTTGAAGAATTAAAACCCGCCCAGTGGTGGCGCAAAGATCGCGACGTTGACCATACCATCGTCTCAAGATTTGGCGAACTACACCGCGCTGCGGCCCGCGGTGAACTTTACCTGTGGCGCTATCAGTCGTTGGGCCGCCTGGCTGAAATTATCATACTCGATCAATTTTCCAGAAACATATACCGCGATTCCCCGCTGGCTTTTGCACAGGACTCGATGGCTCTCGCCCTGGCGCAAGAGGCCATTGCTCTGCATGCTGACCAGGATGTCATCGGCCGCCAAAAAGCTTTTTTCTATATGCCCTTTATGCACAGCGAATCGCCACTTATTCACCAATTGTCGATAGCTCTATTCAGTGCACCGGGGCTTGAAGATAATCTCCGCTCGGCACACCAGCACAAAACCATTATCGACCGCTTTGGCCGTTTCCCTCACCGCAATAAAATACTGGCTCGCGACTCAACGACAGAGGAACTCAGCTTTCTGGAGCACAAGAATGCTGCGTCGTGATCATTAGTGTCTTAACTGACAGTTATGCCAGGCAAATATAAGACCCTAAATCACCCAATACCCTTGATCCTTCCCTCTCAGCGCTCCCGGTTGTAACGCCCGCATGGCTGGCAGCACCCGTCCCGGCCCTCACTTCCAGCTCAGCACATTTAGTCCCACCACTTGCGGTACACTGGCGCGCTGTCTGCTATTCATCGTCGCTAATTCCCTTGCCGGAGTACCTTGTTGGCCAATAACCCTGTTAAAAGATTGTCATCCATTACTCAGCTATTTAAGTTTATTGCGCCCTACCGCTGGCGCTGGCTGAGCGCCGTGGCTGCACTACTGATCACCGCCGCAATCACCCTGACCATCGGCCAGGGAGTGCGCATGGTGATCGACGAGGGGTTTGTAGCTGGCTCCAGCGAACAATTAAAAAGCGCCGTATTTTTTCTATTCAGCCTCGCAGTGTTGATGTCCATAGGCACCTTTATCCGGTTTTATCTGGTCTCCTGGCTCGGGGAACGGGTTAGCGCCGACATACGCACGGCAGTGTTCGACAACATGATCACCATGGACGCCGCTTTTTTTGACACCACGCGCAGCGGCGAGATTACCTCTCGCCTGACCACCGATACCACGTTGTTACAAACCATCATCGGCAGCTCTTTTTCGCTGGCGTTGCGCAGCAGTATTTCCATGGTCGGCGCACTGATTATTCTGCTGATCACCAATCTCAAGCTAACCCTGATCATTTTTGCTTGCGTGCCAATAGTCCTGCTGCCAATTCTCATTTTTGGTCGTCGGGTACGCACGCTGTCACGGAAAAGTCAGGACTCCATTGCCGACGTCGGCACCTATGCTGGCGAAATTATTCAATACATTAAAACCGTGCAGAGTTACACGCGGGAAAACGAGGAGAAGACCGCCTTTAAAGGTGAGGTGGAAAAAGCGTTTAGCATTGCAAAACGCCGTATCGGGCAACGTGCCATGTTGATTGCAGCAGTAATCCTGCTGATCTTTGGTGCACTCTCCGGCATGCTCTGGGTGGGCGGCAACGACGTCATCAACGGTGTTATGAGCCCCGGCGACCTGGGCGCCTTCGTCTTCTACGCGCTGCTGGTCGCCATGGGCGTAGCCACACTCTCGGAAGTGTACGGCGAATTGCAGCGAGCAGTAGGCGCGACAGATCGACTGATGGAATTGATGACCGCCACACCCAGCATCACCTGCCCGGCTAGACCAGACAAATCCGCGCCTGCCATCGCCATCACACCCCCTGCCACGCCAGCTCGCGATACCCCTCAGTTGCACGCCGAGATTGTCATAGACAACATTACTTTTGCCTACCCTTCACGGCCAGATCAACCTGCATTGGTCGACTTCTCACTGGCTATTCCCGAGGGCGGTATCATCGCACTGGTCGGCCCTTCCGGGGCCGGTAAGTCGACGATTTTTGAATTGCTGCAACGTTTCTATGACCCGCAGACTGGCACGATCAAGCTGGGGGGCAGGGATTTGCGCGACTTCGACCCCCAGCAATTACGCCAGCAGTTTGGCGTCGTTGCCCAACATCCTGCGCTATTTAGCGCCAACGTCTTACATAACATCCGTTACGGCAGGCCCGATGCCAGCGATGAAGAGGTCATCGCCGCAGCCAGGGCCGCCTACGCCCATGAATTTATTAGACAGCTGCCCGACGGCTATCAAAGTTACCTGGGCGAGCAGGGGGTGCGACTGTCCGGTGGCCAACGTCAGCGCATTGCCATTGCACGCGCGATTCTTAAAGACCCGCGCATTTTGTTGCTGGATGAAGCCACCAGCGCACTGGATACACAAAGCGAATTTCAGGTGCAGCTCGCATTGGACAAGTTAATGGAGAATCGCACCACCGTGATTATTGCGCACCGCCTTTCAACCGTCGTCCACGCCGACCGAATTGTGGTCATGGATCGCGGCCGGTGGGTCGCCAGCGGCACCCACGATGAACTGCTGGATGAATCAACACTATACGCCAGCCTGGCGACACACCAGTTTCGTCATAGCAGCTAGTCGACGCGCTACAGGAATTCACGTTATGGCACTGGTTCTTACGGAAGAGCAGGAACTCTTGAAAAATTCGGCCCGCGAGTTATCAAAGCCAACTTCTCGATTAACCAGGTTCGTGAGATGCGCGACGAGAATCATCCCCTGGGCTATTCGCTCGGCCACTGGAAGCAAATGGCCGATCTCGGCTGGACCGGTACTATTTTTCCTGAACAATGCAGTGTCCTGGGCCTGGGCTACGCAGAACTCGGCGTGGTACTCGAGGAGTTGGGGCGTTCACTGGCAGCGCAGCCGTTTTTGTCAACTGTGCTGCTGGCCGGTAACACCCTGCTTATCGGCGGCACCGAGGCGCAAAAACACGCCTGGTTGCCAGAAATTTGCGCGGGCGAGAAGGTCCTGGCGCTGGTATTCCAGGAAACCAGTCGGTTTTCGCCCTGGCAGGTGACCACAAGCGCACTGGCTAGCGCTGAGGGGTTTCTGCTTACCGGGGAAAAGCGGTTTGTGCTGGACGGCTATGGGGCGGACCAATTGCTGGTATTGGAGCGAACTGGCGCCGCTGCCGGCGACCGCGACGGTTTAACGCTGTTTCTGGTCGCGCCGGACGCGCCGAGCGCACAAATCACCCGTCAACAGTTGCTGAATACCCGCAATAGTGCCGTTATCAAGTTCGACGACACACCGGTAGCGCCACAACAGGTTGTGGGCGAGGCTGGGAAAGCCGCCGATATTCTGGATATTGTGTTTGACCGAGCCACCGCCGGGTTGAATGCTGAGTTACTCGGCATCGTGTCCGAAGCGTTTGAGCGAACCGTGGCCTACCTGAAAACCCGCCGGCAATTCGGTGCACTTATTGGCACCTTTCAGGCACTTAAACACCGTGCGGCTGATATGTTCTGCGAGCGGGAACACGCTATTTCGCTGACACTGGAGGCCCTGCGCGCCATAGACGACATGCGCGACGATGTCGCACTGGTGGTCAGCGCAGCCAAAGCGCGAACATCAGATACGGCAAACCTGATTGGCCGTGAGTCAGTGCAAATGTTTGGCGGAATTGGCATGACCGACGAGGAAGATATTGGATTATTTATGAAGCGCGCCCGCGTGGCGGAAGTCACGCTGGGTGACAGTACCTACCACCGGGAACGCTTTGCAACGCTGAGCGGATACTAAAGTGAGCGCACCAATGCCAAGCCTTTTGTTAAAACCAACGCATTGAAGCAGCTTGGTCACACTGAACACCTGAAAGCAAATAAAAACCTGATTTTATAGAACTAAGTAGCCTTATGCTTACCGCAAAACAGGCTAAAGCTCTTGTAGAGTTGGTCGCTAATCGTAGAGTCGAGATTTAAGTCAGGAGACCGTAGTGGCAATCACACCTTTTGGTCAGGAAATTCGCGACCTTGCGCAAAACGTCGATAAGCGGACCGCTCCTTTTGGCAAAACCGTTTCGGAAATGGCTCACGCCAAAAAAGCCGGGGACAGTGCCAGTCTTGAAGCTGCCATTGTTGACAGTAATTTATCGATTACCGTCGGTGACCAGCAGAACTCTCTCTCGCTGGTACTAAAAACCGCCATTGAAGGCATCAATGCCGCTCTTGAACCGGTATTTGGTGCCAATGCCATCCAGGCGACGCGAGATTCCGGCGTAGATGTCAGCCCGGAAGCCACCGCCGAACGCATTGTTAGTTTAAGCACCGGGTTTTTCGGAGCCTATCAGGAAGCCAACCCCGAGCTAGATTTTGCAACCGCCCTCACCCAGTTCACCAGCTTAATCACCGGCGGCATTGACAAAGGTTTTGAAGACGCCAAAGGTATTCTTGATTCACTGCAGGTTCTCGACGGCGAAATCGCCACCAACATTGATGCAACCTATCAGTTGGTACAGGACAAACTTGCGGCCTTTATCGCTAATATCGAAGCTGCAAATAAACCACCCGCACCATCTGCCGCAGAGCAGCTCGGCACCGAATAACTGCTCGACTGGCACCATCTCGTCAGCGGCTAAAAGTCCTCACCGGCACTTTTGTCCTTGGGCTCAGGGTCAGGCGCTCAGGGCTCACCGAGTTGGTCGCTACCAGCACGCGACAACCGGGAACACCGTCAAATAGCCGCTATGACACTTTGCCAGCACCCCTACGAAACTGCGCGGGAATCGCCTGCCATCAAGAACTAAACCGCACCAATATCCACCAAATAATCCTCCCACCCAAAAACAGGGCTTTATTTTCCGCCCACAATCAGTCTAAATAATGGCCGATCGCGCTCACGAGCGCCCCTGGCCGTTAAACCTGTGGGACCTGCGAGATAGCCAGATTCGCCGCCTTATTTATACACCGATAACAAGAGAGGAATTACCATGATCACCGAAAAAGACATGTATTTTCATAAGCCTACATCGGATGACCACTACTGGGCAGAGACCAATTACTTTGGTTTTTACATTCCCGAAGAAGCGATACACGTCAACGTCTATGTACTGACCCGGCAGAATGCGGGCGTCGTGCTATCTAGCATCACCGTCACGGACGGCTTCTCCAATACACCGCATCAGGTCAGATATTCCAATAACCAGGTGCACCTGCCCTTTCCTGATACTGATTTTGACGACTATAAACTGGGCAACGGCCTCGCCATCAAATGCACCAAACCCGTCATGGACTACGACATTAAGTTCGATGACAAGCGCGGCGTGTCGATCGATGTGCAATACAAGGCATTGATGGAGCCCTACGATATTCATGATCCCGACCAGGATCCGCTCGCAGCCTCTGCCGACGACCATGTATCCGCCACGGCCTACGCTGGACACTGGGATCAAACCGGGCGAATAACCGGTAAATTCACCATGGACGGAAAAACCTACGACATCGACTGTGTATCGAGCATGGATCACAGCTGGGGCGAACGTAAAGAGGACCAGTTTCAGAATTTCTGCTGGCTCAACGCCAACTTCGAGAACGATGTCAGTATTCATTGTCTATGGGCCATCAACCCCGAAGACATTAACGACTACTCAGCGATCATCCACGGTTATGTCCGCGAAGGAAACCAGGTGTATGGTCTGACCAAAGGCTCCGGCAAACTGCGTCGTAACGGCAACCTGCACCAACACATGGCGCTTCAGGTGGAAGATAAGCGTGGCAAGGTACACAAATTCAATGGCACCGCGTTCACCTCAAACCCGTGGCAACCCTGGCCCTTCGTCTATGCCACACAGTCTTTTTTGCGCTGGGATATGAACGGCGTGGTTGGCTGGGGCGAAGTCCAGGATGTCAGTAGCAATTAAACATTCAGGCCGCTAGCGGCGTCTTTGGCCCGGTCGGTCGGCGTCACCGATGGTGACGGCTTTAACGCATAGACGGCTGCTCCCAGTGGGCCGTCCGCGGGACTCTCATGCTTCCGGGCCGCCCACAATTTACCTAAATCGCCCACAATAATTTTCAGGCTGCCCACCAACAAGGACTCAGACAAAATGTCCTATACAGACACTCTCGGGCTTCGTTCTCGGCCCACCCCCGCTTGGATTAAATCCATCCGAGTTGCCTACCCGGTGGAAAAGGCCCTCGACGATGTACTCACCAGAAAGCTGACTAATCGCGCCTGTACCGGCGCCCACAAAACCGACTTCAATGAGCTGGAAAGCCGCCTGGTTAGTTATGTGAAAGCAGTCACTGGTCAGGATGACGCGATTATCTCGAACCTCAAGCGGCTAACCGGTGGCGCATCAAAAGAGCAATTTACCTTCGACCTCACCTGGTGCCGGGTTGCCGGGGAAAATCCGTCCGGTGCCAGGGAGACCCGCAAGCTGATTTTACGTATGGACCCGGCAGAATCGGTGGTGGAAACACATCGCCTCCGCGAGGCACAGGTACTACGTGCCATGTGGGGGGAAGTGCCGGTACCGGAAGTGTTCTGGGTTGATCACACTGGCGACAGCCTGGGCCATCCTTTCCTCATTGCCGGTTTTCTAGAGGGCACCGTACAACCTGAAGATGGCGGTAAAGTCACTGGCCTCGGCATGTATTTTGAGCCGGGTCTGCGCGATGCGTTAAAAGACCAGTTTGTCCGCCACCTCGCGACCATTCACACCGTCGACTGGCGCAGGAAAAACTTATCGGCCTATGACACCCCGGAACCCGGAACGAAGCACGCTAATGAATGGTCACTGGGACTGTGGGAACGGATCTGGCAA
>TARA_R110000787_G_scaffold49803_4_pt1 | contig 27307 bp, 43 predicted proteins | sample TARA_R110000787 | Tara Oceans TARA_R110000787 (sample SAMEA4397920) | marine metagenome | biome: Polar Biome; feature: [DCM] deep chlorophyll maximum layer (ENVO:01000326); material: water (ENVO:00002006), including particulate matter (ENVO:01000060) such as... | depth 35 m | reverse complement strand
CCTGTCGCGTTTTGAATTTGGCTATCGATTGATGCCGCTACGATATTCTTTGCTTGTGACAGTTTCATCACATTCTCCTAAAGTTGAAAAAAGAAGAGGGGGCAAAGCCCCCATTATTAGATCTGGTCAATGACATCGTTTACTGTGTCGTTTTCTTTTTCGACTGCCTTGCCAGCCTCTTTGGCCGCATCAGCATTGGCGTGGTATGTGGTACGCTCTGCCTCAAGTTTGCGTAACGCATCAAAGAACTCAACCAACTCTTGATCAGTCAAGCCATCTTTCCACTTATCACCCTGCACGACTTTGCCATTTTCTTTTTTGGTTGACCATTTGCCTATGACCTTCTCGGCAAGTTTTTCAGCGGCAGTTTTTCCATCATCAGGTGATACAGCCTTTGCAAGTTTGGCCTCAGATGTAATTCCCTGATCACTGAATACAGCCAGCACCGCAGTTGGTGTCGTGTTATCACCAAAGCCAAACTTACGCTTGGCAGCTACAGAATTCTCTAGGTATTTTTTGGCGGTGGCATCCTTGCAGCCGCCATCTGTGGTCAGGTCACCGTTCACAGTTTTTGAAATGCTGCGTGGTAAATTGCCCTTGTCTGTCAGGGCTATGCCTGAGATTGCGCTGATCAACTCAGCATACGTTGCCAGCTTGGTAGCATTCACCTGTTCAGTGACCATATTTGCGTCACCCTTGAGGCCGGACAATGTGCCTTCATTAGCGGCAACGGTTGAAACAGTATTTGCGGATAGTGAAAAAGTTTGGTTAGCCATGTCGGCATCTCCCATAAAAGTTGAGTGTTTCGCCTTGCCATAGGCTCGTCAGTGTGTCGGCATCAGACACAGACACAGGGGCAAAGCCCCTATGGCTAGATTGCAATGTATTGAGACAGGCGAACCGTTCCCTGCTTGGACAGTTTGTCGCCTTGTATCGTATAGTAGCCGTGAAATTTGCGGCTTTTGTAAACCGCAATCATTTCGGGCTTTTCACCGAATGCTTTGTGGCAACGTGCAATGTATGCACCCAACGCCTTGATCGTTGGCTTGAGTGGATACAGGGTTGTCTTGCCGTCATCGTTTAATTGATTAGCTGAATACATTATGCAGTCTCCCTTTTAATCATAATATCAGCCACTGCTTTTTGCCGCTCTGGCGAGGCTTGGAAGCCCTCACCAACAGCATCAGCAACGCATTCATCACAAGCACGTTCGCTACCAAATGCCTCTTGAATGAAAAAGCACAATTCGCAGTCCATGTTTGGTTTAATGTCAGCCATTTATGCATCTCCTAAAACAAAGTTAATTATTGAAGTCACATTGTAACCCTCTTGAACATCGTTGTTCATAATCTTATCGATCACCTGATCCTTAAAATCAGACCGCATCAATTCGCCAGTGCCGCCACCGATCAGCCAGTCGTCATAGTCAGCATCAAGCAAACCCTTTACCGCTTTGAATAAAGGTGTCACAACATCACCCGCCATCGATGGGGTTGTCCACTCTGGAGCGTTGTCACTATCGGCGGCATTGCAAGCCCACATAATTGCAAGCAACTCAGCGATTTTTGCATGGCGATATTCGGTCATCATAATGTCAGTCATTGTGCAGTCTCCTATTTGCCGGTGAATACTGAAGGGTTTGAATGATTTGGTCTGACGCTGAACTCGCCGCAGTCGCTGGTGATCAGGAACTCATTTGGCGAAAGCTTCAACGCGCGGCATACAGTCACGATTTGCTGTTTAGCCTCTGCCATGTCTCGCACGATCGCCTTGTCATGTTTGACAGCAAAGCGGCTGGTTGAAAGCTTGGTGATATCCCTAACGGTGTTTGTGATTGTCAGCATGTCGGCTCCTGTTTCGCGTATCTCTTCATAACTGGGGTACGATCCCCAGCGACAGGTAGGCGGCCATCAGCACCGCCTAGTCTATTTTGTCGAGTGCCGTACAGAGATCAGCCAGAATGGAAAGGCCAAAAACTTGACACTCATAATCGGCATCTTGATGGACTGCGCGAGGGCTGGGGTGAATACCAACCTACCGTGGGCGTTGCCGGACTGGGGCTGACAGGGGCTGACCCCCGCTGTTCACTGCATAGCAGGAACATTTATCTTTCTATATTAAGTAGACGATTGAGACAAGCGTATTATTGTCATTTATTGATATTTATTTACATTATTTTACAGATGCGTCTGTAATGTACAGTGGAAGCTAAAAACGCTTTTAGACTATTTTAGGTGTGAATGTACCCGAAACACCCTAAAGCCGCTCAGGGGGCTTCTATGGGCGATTAAAAGCATATTAATGATTAGGGGTTGCCCAAAGGTTCCATAGAACTTTTCTGGGTGATAGACTAACCAAAGTTAAAACCGCGTATGCTGCCCGCCAAGGGCAATGCATTCCGCTTATAGGGGATAGAACATGGCAAAGAAGCCAACACATTTAAGAGTAGTAGGTAAAGAGCAACCATTAACAGGCAAGCAAGAGGCCTTTGCTAAGCTGGTAGCAGGGGGTGCTGTTCTTTCAGACGCATACAGAGAATGCTATGCGGCTGATAGCATGAAAGATAGCACAGTCTGGAGTGAGGCTTGCCGCCTTGGCCAGAACCCCAAGGTGTCCACAAGGATTAAGGATATACAGGCTGATATTGAAGCAGATCGCCGCACGATTGAGCGCAGGCGAGAGGAATGGGTTTTGAAAAGGCTCAGTGAGGAAGCAGATCAGGCCGACAATGCATCGTCACGCATTCGGGCATTGGAATTGGTGGGCAAGACTGTCGGCATGTTCACTGACCGGATCGAACAGGCTGAGACCACGGACAGATCGGCGTCAGAGATTGAAAAAGAGTTGAAGGCGCGCTTGGATCGGTTGATCGGATCGTGACCGCCCCTGTTTGAAATCCCAGTTCTGGTGACCCCACCCATACCCCTACCACCCATGACAGTCCGCCGTATCGGACTCGGGTATACATGAGGTTCTACTCAAACAATGACAGAGATTTTTGTAAAGCCCTCCCCCTGTGTTGGTACTTGCACCATCGATGAGATAAATAATCTGTGCCTAGGGTGTAATAGAACTATAGATGAGATAGCCCTGTGGGACGATTTAACGGTCTCTGAGGCGGTATTGATGATGGAAGTGGTGCGTACCCGTACCCTTTGTCTCTGGCAGGCGTGGGAGGATTGTGAGAAGCCTACCCTTCAGTAGAAAAAGGGGTAGGAATCCTAGGGGGTAAAAAATTTTGCAAAAAAAATTTGAAAAGTTACCTATAACTTTCCCCAGTGAGTGTCTATTGCCTCTATCACATCATCCCATTCTGCTATTTTTTTTAGCTCTTCTATCACTGCTTCTGAAATATCTGAGTGTTCCCCGATACCCGCAGGGTTAGTCATATACACATCGATGTTTGCCTTGTGTATGGCTACATGCCCTTCTGCGTGTTTTCTTACTGCTGTTAAAATATCAACCATTTTCGTCCTCTGCATATAAGTTGTTGAAGATTTGAGTTGTGTCTAGTGTGTAATCTAGATCTGACTTTGAATAATGGATATGCTGGGATGGCAGGAAGTCTGGTGCGCCTTCTCCTGTTTCAAACCATGCTGGGTGTGTCACCCTAACGCGGTTGTTGGGAAGAGCGATAATATTGCCAGTCCAATCACCTGCATCAAGTAGTTCAAGTACATGGCTTTGTTTGTGTTGAGCTGGGTCATCTGCTACCTCACTGTCTGTGTAGTCTACCGTGAATAGATATTTTGCAGGATAGAACTCTCCACCAACCTTAGCAAGCCAAGGGCATGGTGTGGCTCTGTTCAGGGTATAGACAGCGTGAGTGTGTGACATACAATCCCAAGGCTGTGCCTCATGCACCTGCATAACTTCAGGCCATTTGTCAAAAGCCGTATCCCCCACTAAGGCTGTTATCGGCATTCTGGCCCACATCGCACCCCCGTGGACATTAGGCTCATCCCCGTCATCTGATTCACAGCCTGTGAATATTACCTGAAAACTTAAGCACCTATTGGGCATGGTTGTCACAGCAATACACATAGCGTGTAAAAACTCACCGTGGTAGTTCACATGATTGCATGTATATTCACGCCTTACCCAACACTTGAAGTGGGGTATGTTGCTCTGCAAATAGGGCATTTTTGTCTCCCGAAAAACCCTTAATTAGTATATTATAATATATTAGTATATATATATATAATATATATTATAATTAAGGGGATTTCAAATGTATTGTTGGCACTGTAAAACACAGGAATTAATCTGGGGTGGAGATGACGATCTGGAGGATGATGTTTTCTGCATGGTAACAAATCTTTCATGCTCTAGATGTGGTTCTCAGGTGGATGTCTATCTTCCCAAAGAGGGAAAGAAAAGAGAGAAGTCGGTAAAAGAGATGGAGGCAATCATCCAGAAGCTGAAAAACAGGATACAGAAAATCAACATACTGATAGACAGGGATGGCGCAAAAGAGGTATAGCAGATATACTGCCTGTGGGGTACAAGTCTCCCAGTACCCCCGGCGGGTTGAGCGAGTTCCTCTCCGCTCCCCGCCGTTATTATTTGGGAGAGGGAGATTATATGTCAGACAACATAATAGAATTTCCTAATAGCAGGATGATTACTGATGAGGACGCTCTAGATCCAAACGAAATGCTCCAAAACATCTGCGAGGATGTGGAGATGATCGAGGCTCTGGTTGTTGGCTGGACAAAAGAGGGTAAGCTATTTATGGGAACATCTCACGGAAAAGCTCCTGACATGGTGTTTCTTTTAGAACTTGCGAAGTCAGTATTGTTAAACAAATGCGTAGGAGACGATGATGTTTAAAGCATTTATAATGATTTGCCTTGCATCACTGCCGGATTTTTGTTCGGAAATAGAAGATAACAGAGGCCCATATTTAGATAGAGAGGCTTGCATAGAAAGAGTTGCTGAGATGATAGAGGCAACAAAAGCGTTTGGCCCTGAGTATTACACAGCAAACTATAAATACAGATGCCAAAAACTAGACATGATTGGCACATGAAAGAACTTGCTGCTGTAAAATCAAAAATTGGTCAACTGCCAATAGAAGATCAAAAGGAAATGCTTGACCTTCTTCTTGAGCTTGAGAACGCCAAGGAGAAAGAGGCATCTAGGACAGACTTTCTGACCTTTGTGAATAAAATGTGGCCTGCGTTTATCGCGGGCAAACATCACGAAGTAATGGCAGATGCCTTTGAAAGAGTGGCTAAAGGCGAGTTAAAACGCTTGATAATCAATATGCCGCCAAGACACACCAAGTCTGAGTTTGCATCCTTTTTGTTTCCGGCTTGGTTCCTAGGGCGTTATCCAGAGAAAAAAATAATACAAACAGCACACACGGCAGAGCTTGCTGTGGGATTTGGGCGTAAGGTCAGGAACCTTATCGGTCAGGATGACTTCCAAGAAGTTTTTCCGGGTATAGAACTTTCATCTGACTCCAAGGCTGCTGGGCGTTGGAATACAAACAAGCGGGGTGATTACTTTGCTATTGGTGTTGGTGGTGCAGTTACTGGTAAAGGTGCTGACGTTCTCATTATTGACGACCCCCACTCGGAGCAGGAGGCGGCACTGGGGGCTTACAACCCAGAAGTCTACGACAAGGTGTACGAATGGTATACATCGGGGCCAAGACAGAGGCTGCAACCCGGCGGGTCGATAATAATTGTTATGACCAGATGGTCTACGAGAGACCTTACTGGTAAAATAATTAAATCAGTGACCCAAAAAGAGGGTGTGGATGACTGGGAAGTTATAGAACTGCCAGCAATTATGCCGTCTGGTGATCCTTTGTGGCCTGAGTTCTGGCCTTTGGAACAGTTGGAGGCACTAAAAGCCGAATTGCCTGTGTCTAAGTGGTCTGCACAGTATCAGCAAGACCCGACTTCTGAGGAAGGTGCGTTAATTAAGCGCGAATGGTGGCAAGAATGGGAAAAAGAAGGCCCGCCACCGTGCGAAGCTATAATTCAAAGCTGGGATACAGCGTTTTTGAAAACGCAACGCGCAGATTACAGCGCTTGTACCACTTGGGGGGTGTTTCAGCACCCTAATGAAAGTGGAGAAATGATGCCAAACCTTATATTGCTGGACGCATATAAGGAAAAACTGGAGTTTCCAGAGCTAAAAAGGGCAGCATACGATAAATATTGGGAATTTGAGCCTGATCAGATGATTGTTGAAGCAAAAGCTGCTGGTTCCCCGCTTATTTTTGAACTTAGGGCAATGGGTATACCTGTTACAGAGTTTACTCCGTCCAGAGGACAGGACAAGATAGCCCGTGTTAACGCTGTTAGTGATTTGTTCGCTAGTGGTGTAATATGGTGTCCACCAACTAGGTGGGCTGATGAGGTAATGGAAGAGTGTGCTGCTTTTCCAGCGGGAGATCACGATGATCTTGTTGACTCCACAACGCAGGCGCTGCTTAGGTTTCGTCAAGGTGGGTGGATTAGAAGTACAATGGATGAATGGGATGACGAACCTAAATACAGAAGAGCAGTTGAATACTATTGAAAATAATTCTAGCGTTTATAGATTTGTGCCTCACGGAGAAGTAAAAAATTTTAAAAAATTAGGGTGGGAAGTTGCAAGCCATATGGAAGGTTCACATCATGCCCGTCATGCTGTTATAATGAAAAAACTCGACACCGAGAAAAAGGAAGTATTTTAAAATGGCTATTGAAAAACCAATGACGCCCTCATCTCTTGATGTCGAAGGCTCTGAGGATGTGAAAATTGAGATCGTGAATCCTGATGCTATTAGCATAGGAGATGAAGAAAGCGGCATGGTAATTGATTTTACTGGGGAAATGGCAGAGGAACTCGTTGGCCCTGAACATGACGCTAATTTAGCTGAGTTCATTGATGAATCAGATTTGCAGGGATTAGCCTCTGAATTGATAGAGGACTTTGTCTCTGACCGTCAGTCAAGAAAAGACTGGGCTAGGTCGTATGTCAAAGGTTTGGATCTTCTTGGCATGAGGATCGAAGAAAGAACGCAGCCTTGGCAGGGAGCGTCAGGCGTGTTTCACCCAGTTCTTACAGAGGCAACAGTTAGGTTTCAAGCTCAGGCTATGGGTGAGATATTTCCAGCTTCAGGCCCAGTGAGAACAAAGCTCATTGGTAAGAAAGATTATGAAAAAGTAAAGCAAGCGCAACGGATCGAAAACGAAATGAATTATCTCTTAACAGAAGAGATGACAGAATATCGTGACGAAACTGAGCAGATGTTGTTCAGACTGCCTCTGGCTGGTTCATCTTTCAAGAAAGTTTACTATGATCCAATCTTGGAGCGCCCATGCGCCATGTTTGTTCCGGCAGAGGATTTTGTAGTTTCCTACGGCGCTTCAGACTTAATGACATCTCCTCGTTATACCCATGTCATGAAAAAGACTCCGAATGAAATAGTCGAGCTTCAGGTTAATGGGTTTTACATTGATGTTGATTTGCCTGACCCAGAGCCAGATTATTCAGACATCCAAGAAAAATACGATGAGATTGAGGGAGAGACCGCTGTCCTTGAAGAGGACGACAGGCACACTCTTTTGGAAATGCATGTTGATCTTCTTATGCCAGAGCCATTTGAAGATCCTGACGGTATTGCAAGGCCGTATATTGTCACCATAGACAAATCGTCTGAAACCGTCTTGTCAGTCAGGAGAAATTGGTATGAAGACGATCTTAAAAAGCGTAAGAGACAACACTTTGTTCACTATAGATACCTACCGGGGCTTGGGTTTTATGGAACGGGTCTTATTCATCTTATTGGTGGTCTTGCTAAAAGTGCCACAAGCATTCTTCGCCAGCTTATTGATGCGGGTACGCTATCCAACCTCCCCGCTGGTCTTAAGGCTCGCGGACTTCGCATTAAGGGTGACGATTCGCCTCTCATGCCGGGTGAGTTCCGCGATGTGGACGTACCGGGTGGTGCAATTCGGGATTCGATTGCATTCCTTCCTTACAAGGAGCCATCATCGGTATTATACCAGTTGCTTGGAAACATCGTGGAAGAGGGGCGAAGGATTGGCTCCGTTGCTGATGTACAAGTTGGAAACCTCAACCCGCAAGCTCCAGTCGGAACTACGCTCGCGTTGATGGAGCGAAGCATGAAGGTTATGTCTGGTGTTCAGGCTCGCCTTCATCATGCTTTGAAAAACGAGTTGAGGCTTCTTGCCAAGATTATTAAGGATTACATGCCACCAGAATACTCTTATGAGCAAGATGGTGACTTCAATAGGCAAAAAGATTTTGATGGTCGTATTGACGTAATACCCGTGTCTGACCCTAACGCAGCAACAATGGCGCAAAGGGTTGTGCAGTATCAGGCGGCTTTGCAGCTTGCTCAACAGGCACCTCAGCTTTATGACCTTGGAAAGCTACATCGTCAGATGCTTGAGGTTCTGGGTATTAAAGATGCTGAAGAAATCATCAAACTGCCAGACGATATAAAAGCAGCAGATCCTGTAAGTGAAAATATGTCCATGCTTAAACAAGAGCCAGTCAAGGCATTTAAGTATCAGGATCACGAGGCTCACATTGCTGTACACTTAGCCGCAGCAGAAGATCCAAAGCTAAAAGAAATTGTAGCTCAGTCTCCATTTGCTGGCGCAATACAAGCCGCTCTTTCTGCTCACGTTACAGAACATGTTGCGTTCCAGTACAGGAAAGAAATAGAAAAAACCCTTGGCGTTGGTATGCCTGATGAAGAGACAGAACTGCCAGAGGATATTGAGATTGAGATTAGTAGGATGTCATCCGAAGCGGCTCAGAAACTTCTTCGTAAGGATCAGGCCGAAATGCAACAGAAAGAAGCAATGAAACAACAACAAGATCCTTTGACCGTGATACAGCAAAAAGAAATAGCTTTGAAAGAGGCTGAGTTTGCTCACAGAAAAGAAATGGATGTTGCAAAACTGCAATCTGACGCTCAGTCAAAGATGGCTAATCTTGAGTTGCAAAAGGATCGCCTTGAATCTGAGGAGCAAAGAGAAGGTGCCAAACTTGGTGTTAAGTTAGCTACAGAGCTTGACCAATCAAGAAAAGATGATATTAGAGAAGGCACCAATATTGGTCTTGAAATAGCAAGGGAGCTAGGTAACAGAGATGGCGAACAATGATACGGTTTATTCACCAATCAGAGAGAAAATTAGAGAGTATCTAAATGTTCTCGCTGACCATATGGCCTGTGGTGGGTGTAAGTCCTTTGAAGAATACAGAGAGGCCGTGGGTAAAGTCGAAGCCCTCGCCGCTGTTGAAAGAGACATCATCGACCTTGAAGAAAGGTTCATTAACGACTAGGGCTTCCGGATTGCGGGGCTGTATAGTATATTGTAAATATTACTACTCACAGGGTTGTCCCTGCAAGGTACTGTGAACCTCGATCACTGCACAAGGAAAACAGATGTATTCTGCAAATAAAGAAGTCAACGAAAGCGTTGCAAATAAAATACCAGTACCCGCTGGGTACAAACTTTTAATTAAACCACTTGAGGTCAAAGAAAAAACAGACGCAGGCATTTATATGCCAGATGCACTGAAGAATGCGGAGCAAACCGCTTCAGTCATTGGGTTTGTTGTAAAAGCTGGGCCGGATGCTTACCAAGACGAGTCTAAGTTTCCAAATGGCCCATATTGTAAAGAAGGTGACTTTGTTATCTTTCGATCTTACTCCGGCACAAGGTTTAAGATTGATAAACAAGAGTTCCGTCTTATCAATGATGACACAGTAGAGGCTGTTGTCGATGACCCAAGAGGATATGCAAGAGTATGAACCAGTCACAAGCCTTGGCTCAGGAAGAAGAGCAAGAAAAAGTTACCGGGAACTTTCAAGAAGCGGAAGATAGCGGTTTTGAGTTAGAGATTATTGAGGACACTCCTCAAGAGGAGAAGCCTCGCCGCGCTGAGGGGGTTGAGCCAAACGTCCCCGATGATACGGAAATAGAACAGTATAGTGATGGCGTTCAAAAGCGCATCAAGCAATTAAAGTTTGAATATCACGAAGAGCGTAGACGCAAAGAAGAAGCCTCAAAAATGCAAGATGAGGCTGTTAGCTATGCTAAAAAAGTTTATGAGGAGAACCAAAAACTTCGCAAAGCCTTAGAAGATGGCGAAGGTGTTTTGGTAGAGCAGGCTAAGGGTCGAGTAGACGCAGAACTTGATAAGGCAAAAACAGCCTATAAAGCTGCATACGAGACCGGAGACCCAGATGCTTTAATTGAAGCTCAAGAAAAGCTATCTAGCCTGCAAAATGAGAAATATCGTGTGGAGTCTTATAAGCCTCAAAAGCGTGAGGCTCCCAAGCCAGACCCTGTAGTGTCTAAGCCGTCAATCCCAACGCCAGATCAAAAGGCGCAGGAATGGAGTGCAAACAACACTTGGTTTGGTGAAGATAGTGAAATGACGGGATACGCCTTTGGTGTCCATGAAAAACTTGTCAAACAAGGTATCGATACCAAAAGTGACAAGTATTATGCCGCCATCGATGAATCGATGCGTAAAACGTTCCCAGACAAGTTTGATGAGCAAATTGAGGAAGCACCTGTTCGTCAAACTGGTTCCGTGGTTGCCCCCCAAAGTCGGAGTGCAAAAAAACCACGCAGAGTGCAATTAACCTCAACACAAGTCTCACTCGCCAAAAGACTTGGCCTTACGGCAGAACAATATGCGGCGCAACTCTTGAAGGAGTCTTCAAATGTCTGATAGAAACCCACGCACTAATGACACTCGCGCTACTGCGGAGCGTCCTAAAACTTGGAAACGTGCTGGTACGCTACCAACCCCCGAATCCCGCGATGGAATAAAATATCGTTGGATACGCACATCTACTTTGGGTAATAGCGATAACACTAATGTTTCTTCTAAGTTTCGTGAAGGTTGGACACCAGTCAAAGCTGAAGATCATCCTGAACTGCAAGTGTTGCCTGATATCGACTCTCGATTTCAAGGTAATGTTGAGGTTGGAGGATTGCTCTTATGCGAAAATTCAGCCGAATATATAGAATCTCGTAGTCAAGCCCACAGGGAAATGAACAAGAATCAAATCGACTCTGTGGACAATAACTTTATGCGAAATTCTGATTCTCGTATGCCCGTTCTACCACCAGAACGAAGCACAAAAACAACCTTTGGCAAGTAACCTGAGCGGGAGCTTGTCGTAGATAATAAGGAGGGACAATCATGTCCGCTACTGCCGCTCCCTTTGGACTGCGCCCAGTAGGAAACCTCGGAGGTAACTATAACGGTTCCTTCCGTCAGTATCCTATTCTGAGTACAGAATCCACAGCGATTGTTTTTGGTGATGTCGTCAAGCTAACTGATGCTGGCGCAACCACCACAATCCAAAAAGATACTGGCACAACTGCTGCCACACCTATTGGTATCTTTATGGGCTGTCGCTACACAGACATCAGCACTGGTCAAACCCAGTTCAGCCAAGTTTGGTCTGGCGCTGCCCATACAAATGGTATGGTTTATGTTGCTGATGATCCGAATATCCTTTTTGCAATCCAAGCTGACTCAACCGTCAATGATGACGATCTCGCAGCTAACTGCGCTCTTGTACAAGGCACCGCAAACACCACTCTAGGTATTTCTCGTGTTTCTTTGGACATCAGCACAGCCGCAAATACTGCCGCTCTTCCGCTTCGTGTCGTGGATTGGCTAGGTGGTTATGACGGTGATGAAAAAGGAACTGCATTCCCAATCATGGTATGTAAGTTTAATACTGGTCATCAACTCGGAATCGGTGTCGTTTCTGGCAACGCTCCATCAGCAGCTTAAGAAAGGAGTTGTAATATTATGGCTATTTCTCGCGCCCAGCTCCTTAAGGAGCTTCTACCCGGTCTAAACGCATTGTTCGGTCTTGAGTACGGCAAGTACGAAAACGAACATTCGGAGATCTATGAAACCGAAACTTCAGAGCGTAGCTTTGAGGAAGAGGTCAAGCTTTCAGGCTTTGGTGCTGCACCAGTTAAGCAAGAAGGTTCACAGGTCTCATTTGACACGGCTCAAGAGTCTTTCACAGCTCGCTATAACCATGAGACCATTGCTATGGGCTTTTCGGTTACAGAAGAAGCTATGGAAGATAACCTGTATGACTCTTTGTCTGCTCGTTACACTAAAGCCCTTGCACGGGCAATGGCGTACACAAAGCAGGTCAAGGCAGCTTCATTGTTGAACACTGGTTTTGATACCTTCACATCTGGCGATGGCGAGTTTCTTTTTGATACTGACCACCCGACAGTTGCTGGCGGTAACAACGCTAACCGTCCATCAGTAGCCGCTGACTTGAATGAGACATCATTGGAAGATGCTGTTATCAACATTGCAGCTTTCGTTGACGAGCGTGGTCTTTTGATCGCAGCCCGCCCACGCAAGTTGATTGTACCGCCTGCATTGATGTTTGTTGCAACTCGTTTGCTCCAGACTGAAGGCCGCGTAGGTACTGCTGATAACGATCTGAACGCTATTCGTTCAAACGGTTCGATTCCAGAAGGTTACACTATCAATCACTACCTGACTGATACAGACGCCTTCTTTATCACAACCGATGTTCCAAACGGCATGAAGCACTTTGTTCGTACTCCAATGTCAACATCTATGGATGGTGACTTTGATACAGGCAATGTTCGCTACAAAGCCCGTGAGCGTTACAGCTTCGGTGTATCAGATCCATTGGGCATTTATGGCTCACCGGGTGCTTAATTAAATTAAGCTAATACTATTTGATTGGGCGGCTTCTTGGCCGCCCTTTCTTTTGCTATAATAGACGAAACCCTGACAGCCGCATCCTGTGGCTGACACTAGCCACGACAGGAGTGACTCAAATGGCTACTACTACTTTTACTGGAGCGGTACGCTCCAAAGGCGGATTTACCTCTGTAAGCCAAAACGCTACAACAGGTGCATTCTCCACTCTTTCAAGCATCAGCTCAACTGGTGTATCTTCCTTTGATGCGAACACAATGGCTGTAGAGGCTGGCACTGGTATTACTACTGGTACTGGAACGATTTATCGTACTTCTGTGCAGCGTGTGGGCGGCATCATTACAACTCGTATTCTTATTGACCTAACTGGTCTGCGTTCAACAGGATCTGGTGACATCATTGGTGTCAACGGTACAGCACTTGTTTGTCACATTGGTCAGATTACTGCTGTTAAAAACGGCACAATCTTGACAGGCAGCATGGAATGCTTTGAGGCACCTGCTGGCGGTGATCCAGACATTAACATCCACTCTGCAACAGAGGGTACGGGTGTTGAGGACGGAGCAATCGGTAGCTTGACTGAAACGCTTCTTGTCAATGCTGGTGACGCTACAACAGGAAGTAAAGTTTACTTCTCTGCCGTCCCCGCTGCCGATCAGTTTTTGTATCTAACAACAGGCGCAGCTACAGACGCTGATTACTCTGCTGGCAAACTCTTTATTGAATTGATGGGCTACGAAGCCTAGTAATGAGAGGGGTTAATCCCCCTCTCCTTTTTATAAGGAGATTGAAATGGCAAGATCAGACGTAAAGGTTCAACTCATTAGCGATGAGGTGGCGGCAGACGATGATTTCATTGTTACGGCAGCTAGACCAAACACGGCAGCAACCCTAGCAAATTCGTCTTTTGCATCTGGAGGCGCAAGGCTTCTTGGTGTTACCACAACAGGCACTGGTGACAATGCTAAAACTAATACTATTGTTGGCACAGACGTTTTTGATAATGCGCTCACTGAAGTAATAGTTTCAACGGGTTCAGCCGCACAGGTTGATGGAACGAAGTTTTTTAAAACAGTAACCTCTATTACAAGCTCTGCACAATTCGCGGCAAACATAAAAGTAGGCTCTCTCGCCTCTGCCGCGCAGGCTGTTTTTGGCGGTCGAGTTAGGTTAAAAGGATATTCAATCGTTTCAGGTGGCACTGCTGGTGTAATTGAGTTTATTAACGGCACTCCTGAAGATGGAACTGTTTTATTTAAAGCCAGAACCATTGGAACTGACAACACAACGCTAGATAACACAATCCCAGAAGATGGCATTGTTTTTGAGAATGGGCTTTCTATCAAGTACACAGTGGGTACTATTGATATGATGAATATTTTCTATGCCTAGGAAAAAAGAAACACCGATCAGAACATCGGTTAAGTCCGGTAATTTTCGCGCCACTAAAAAGGGCGCGGGGATGACCTCTAAGGGCGTCAAGGCGTACAGGGCTGCAAACCCCGGAAGTAAGTTAAAGACTGCCGTCACAGGCAAGGTAAAGCCGGGTAGCGCGTCCGCTAAGAGGCGTAAGTCATTCTGTGCAAGATCAGCAGGACAAATGAAAAAGTTTCCTAGCGCTGCTAAAAATCCAAATAGCAGACTAAGGCAAGCAAGAAAACGGTGGAAGTGCTAATGAAACTTGAGCAACAACAAGTTCAGGAACTCACTGTAGAGCAAGTCATGGCTGAATTAGTAAAGCATGAGGCTGAGTGTAATCTGCGTTATCAGCGCATTGAAGAGCGTCTTGAGGATCAAAGGGGCCATATGTGTAAGTTAGATCAACGTCTTTGGTGGATTGTTGGTTTGGTTATAATTGCGCCTTTCTTACAAAGGCTACTCTAATGACAATCTCAAGAGCTTCTATGGGGAAGCAGTTAAAGGGAAATAAGATGAAAAAGAAAAAAGTCAAAAAGATGATTGGTGGCGGCAAGCTGCTTGGATCTATAAGCCCTTTAGCTGGAGCGATTTCTGGCAAGGGAATGTTTGGTCGAGCTTTTGGTAAGGGCTTAAAGAATGTAAGCCCCCTTGGGGCGCTTATTAGTAAAATGAATTCCAAGGGGAAGGCAAGTCCTATTGCCCCTGTTGGAAAAGAGGATAAAAAGAAAAATCCTATGGGTAATCCGGGTGCGTTTGCTCCAGCAACATTAGCTGTTAAATCTGGCGGTTCTCTTAATAAAAAACGCCGTATTGATGGGATTGCTCAAAGAGGCAAAACTAAAGCAGGAAGATAAGCCAATGACACGGAAAAACAAAAAACCAGTCATTAAGGCGTTTAAGGGTCTTGGCATTGGCGCAAAAATGATTCCTAAAATGGTAGAGCTTGTAAAGTCATCAAATCCGGGAAATTTTAAGGCTTTTAAACAAGACGCTTTTAAAAAATTTGGAAAAAATCCTAATTTTGCAAAAGCAATGCAATCTTTTGGCATGGGTGAAATGGCAAGAATGCCTGAAGCGAAAAAAATGAGTAAGGGTGGTGTAATTAAGCGTAAGCGTCCGATTGACGGCATTGCGCAGCGCGGAAGAACGAGAGCTAAGTAATGTCTAAGAAAACATTTATGAGTGAATTTGCAAGCCCGCTTATTAATGAAGCGGAAAGCAGGTTTGGTGTTAGCCTAAACCCTAGATTGAGGTCAAAGCTAGGCATCAAAGGCAAAACAACATCTTCTATTGCGCCTACGGGAGTAAGCGCGGGTGTCGGCAAGGGCGTTAAAAAAGTAGCAGAAATGGCAAAAATGGCTGGCGCAGCAAAAATGATGAAAGCTGGAGGCGCGGTAAAAAGAAAGCGCTCTATAGATGGAATTGCCAAGCGAGGCAAGACAAGGGCTAAGTAATGCGCCGTAGAAATTATTCTTCTGAGTACAAGAACTATCAAGGAACCCTTGTGCAAAAAAAACGAAGAGCAAGCAGGAATACAGCTAGAAAAAAAATGGTTGACGCTGGTAAGGTCAGGAAGGGCGATGGGAAAGATGTCGCTCACAAGAATGGAAACCCAAGAGACAACAGCCTTTCAAACTTAAAAGCAGTACCAGCCTCAAGGAATAGATCTTATGCAAGAACAAAAACCTCAAGAAAAGTTAGCAGAAGAGCGTAAAGAGGGGGTTGTAAAGGTTCATTGTGGGCCTAGATGCCCAAGATGTCAGGATGGATTAAGAACCGTGTATGTACACGGGCATGAGCAGTGTATTGCTTGTGGATGCGTTATTGAAGATTGTTGCCAAGGAGAAGTCTCATGCGGAAGTGTGGAGCAAAAAAACCAGTAGCTATGAAGCGCGGCGGTAAGGCCACTGTAAAAAATCCAGTGGCTAAAGCTGTAGGGGGCATAAAGCCTAGCGTTGTAAAGCCAAAGAAGGGAAAGGGGTCTTACACGAGGAAGATCTCTTCCTTTAGTTCTGGGGGCGCTGCAAAGGTTCGGTCTGCTGGCAAAGAATACATGGCTAGTATCAGGGCTAAAGCTCCAGCAACTGGAGTAAAGGCCAAGGCAAGGCAAAAGGCCGCAAAAGAAAAGATTGAGAAAGATTTAAATAAGGCCCGCAAGGGCTTTGCCACCCCAGCCAGACAGGCAGAAATGAAGTCAGGTGGGAGCGTAAAGAAAAAGATTAATAAGGTTGTTAAGGGTCTGAAGAAGGCATCTAAATTACACGCTGGTCAGGCAAAGACATTATCTTCTCTTAAGCTAAGAGAGGGCGGATCTACAACAAAAAGAAAGCCAAAGATAAAAACCCCAAAAGGCACAAAGGGATTTAAGGGAATACAGCCCCTGAGACCCACTACCATGAGGGCAAGTAGATATGAGTCTGGTGGTGATGTTGAGCCAATGAAAAAGGGCGGCAAAACAAAGTCTACCGTTAACAAGGCTGGTAATTATACAAAGCCATCAATGCGTAAACAAATATTTAATAGAATTAAAGCTGGCGGTAAAGGCGGCGCTCCGGGTCAGTGGAGTGCGCGTAAGGCTCAAATGGTAGCCTCTGCCTACAAGAAAGCTGGTGGAGGATATAGAGACTAATGCCGCCTAGGAACCACAAAAGCTGGGTGCAAGAGCCTAGTGTAGAGTACATAAACTCACTTATATATTCTGATCATGGTTTGTATGAGCAAGAGATAGAAAACATATTTTCCAAGGTCTGGGTTCCAATGTGTCACTCTAGTGAGCTGCCAAACTTGGGTGACTTTAGAAAAACACAGATAGCGTTACAGAATGTTTTAGCTGTACGTTTTGAGAATGGTGTAGTCAGAGCATTTCTTACAGACAAGGTAACGCACCCTTCAGGCAACGATCTATCTTTAACCTACCATTCAGGTAACTGGACAGAGCTGTATTGTGAAATCAAACACGGCGGGATGGTTTGGGTTACGCTTGACCCTAATCCTGCACAGAGCGTTGAAGAATGGACGGGAGGGGCTTTTGATTGCATATCAGATGCTATCGATACTGAAGAAATGGAAGTGTTTCACTACCATAAAGCGGTAATCAATACGAACTACAAGCTATGGCACGACACTAATAGCGAGTTCTACCACGATTTTATGCACTACTTTAATCGTGTGTCAGGATTTAACGATGAATATTTTGCTAGAAAAAATATACCATTTGATAACGGACATGTTAACGTCAGTAGCTTTACAGTTAACTACGAGGAATACGATGGCTTTGAGGATAGAGGAGAGCTTAGTTTCCCTAACCTCCCACCCAATCAATGGTACATGGTTGATCTGTTCCCCGGATTTAATTTTAATCTGCGTGGCAGTGCTTATAGAAGCGATAGCGTTACACCTCTTGGGCCAAACAAGGTACTTATTGAGTTTCGCGGATATGGTCTCAAGAAAGATACGACTGAAGAACGCAATACCAGAATTAAGCACCATAACTCTATCTGGGGGCCATTCGGGAGAAACCTTCACGAAGACTTAATTGGAGTCGCTGGTCAAGGCACAACAATGCGTGAGGGAACTGAGCCACGCAACATATTGCATGGAAGGCATGAGAACGGAACCATCCATGATGAGGTTGGTATGCGTCATTATTATGCAGAATGGAGCAAGTGGATGGGGGTTGAAGCAAGTAACCCCAATCTATCCATAGCCGCCTAATGATACATGCATTTTTATTAATTGTTGTTCTCGGCGGTAAAACAGTCAGCCAAGATATGTACTTTCGGTCAATAGATGACTGCAACTATTTTGCCTCTAAAGTCTCAAAAAGATACGGTAATTATCAAAGCTATAGTGGCGTACCTTCAAAGCATAAGGTTACGTCTTATTGCAAGCCAGTTAAAATCAACCCAAACGCAACAGAAGTTTACTAGATGATTGCCGAAACCCTAGCGGGGATATCTTTATTTAAGGCTGCTGTAGATGGCATTAAAAGCGCTATTGGCACAGCCAACGATGTATCCGATATAGCAAGCTATATAGATGGCTTGTTTGAGGGTGAGAAACAGGTACAGCAACTTAGAAGTAAAAAGTCTGGTGTTGGTGGCGTTGGAGATCAATTTGGTGTAAAATCAGTAGCAACAGAGGTTATTAACGCAAGAATAGCCAAGGAGCAAATGCAAGAAATTGCAACTATGGTCGATATGCGTTTTGGTCATGGAACTTGGAGAAGTATAACAGAAGAGAGAGCGAAAAGAATAAGAGAAGCTAAAGAGGCCGCTGCTGAAGCTAGAAGGCAAAAAATTCAAAAGGCGCAAGAGTTAGAGGAAACCATAAAGATGTGCCTTGGGGTTTTTGCTCTTGTAGTAACGATACTTGGTCTTGTTGTATTTTTAATGGTTTCTGTTGCTAAGGCTCTTGTTTAAAAGTTATAGGGAACTTTATGCCGTTAAAAAAATCGCAAAGAAGTCTTAAATCTTGGACTAAGCAAAAGTGGACAACGAAAAGTGGAAAGCCCTCTACACAAGGATCAAAGGCCACTGGGGAACGTTACCTACCAGCCTCTGCTATCAAGTCGCTTTCGTCTAAGGAATACGCATCCACCACGGCTGCTAAAAGAAAAGCAACTAAGGCTGGTAAGCAATTTGCCAAACAGCCTAAAAAAATACGAGCTAAAGTAAAGCCCCATAGGAAGGTCAGATAATGGCTGTTGTAACACCTGATTTGCCAGAGATATTTGAAGAGGCGTTTGAAAGAGCGGGGCTGTCACTTCAAACTGGATATGATTTAAAGACCGCTAGGCGAAGTTTTAACCTTTTAACATTGGAGTGGCAAAACCGTGGACTTAATTTGTGGACTATCAATGCTGGTACACAAGCTCTCACAGCGGGTACAGCAACTTATACGTTACCTACGGGAACGATTGACATTATTGAGCAACAAATTCGTACAGGCACTGGCACGAATCAAGTCGATACTGATGTTCAGAGGATTTCGGTATCAACGTATGCTAAAACAAGTACAAAAAATACGCAGGGTAAGCCTTCGCAGGTATTTGTACAAAGGTTGGCAACGTCTACAACAGTTACTCTGTGGCCTGTACCAGACAGTGCAGCAACGTATACGCTCGCTTATTACTACCTTTTGGGGATAGATGGTTTAGCTTCAGGGGTTGCTGGCACGGCAGGAGTCCCGCCAAGGTTCATACCTTGTCTAGTTACAGGATTAGCGTATTATATAGCTATGAAGAAACCGGAAGTGGCAAATAGGGTTGCCCCCCTAAAGCAGGAATATGAGTTCCAGTTTGAACTGGCAGCAAACGAGGATACTGAATCCTCCGCGTTAAAATTTGTACCATATGATACATTTTACCTAGGAGGGTAATATGCCTATTAGAATTAAAAAACTTGGACAAAAAGGTGGCCCAAAGGGTCAGGACAAGACCATGCCTCCATCCAAAGGAATGCCGCTAGTGCCAAAAGAGTTTATGGGGACTAGGCCAATGGAATCAAAGGCAGCAGATAAAAAAAGAAGCAGAAGAGGTTCGGCTAAATCGGTTCCCTCAACAGGGATGGCTGCCGGTGGCAAACTTAAAATGGTAGAGAAGGGTGGAAAGAAAGTCCCATTCTTTGCCGCAGACGGAAAAGGAAAAATGGCTATGGGCGGTATGATGAAGAAAAAAGGTATGGCTAAAGGTGGCATGATGAAGAAAAAAGGTATGGCTAAGGGTGGTATGATGAAGAAGGGTTACGCCAAAGGTGGGCCTGTAAAAGTTAAGTCAGGAGACACGCTGTCTCAGATTGCCAAGTCAAAAGGAATTACTCTTGCCTCTTTGATGGCTGCTAATCCCAGAATCAAAAACGCCAATGAAATTCGTGTTGGACAAAGCATTAAGATGCCAACAGGTGGCGCTAAATCAAGAGCGCAGAGTACAGCAAAAAAGAAGGGTGTGTACGGCGACACTAGCAAGCCAGTAATGAGTGCGTTGGCTCGTGACACTGCGGCAAAAAGAGCAAGTAAGGCTGGAAAGCCAGCCTCTAGAGCAAAAAGTGTTAACAACCCAAAGACTGCAAGAAAAATAGCTACGACAGCAACCAGATTAAGCAATCTTGGGCAAGTGAATCAAGACAACAGGGCGAATGATGCTGCTGCTAAGGCAAGCAGACCCGATTCTGACCGCAAGCCCTCCACTAAAAAGACAGTAGCAAACACACCTAAATCAGGCGCTGCCAAGGTTGCTGAAACTCGCATGGCTAGGCTCGCTAACAAAAACAAATTAGCCCGTAGAGCTGGCGGCGGTATGATGAAGAAAAAAGGCTATGCTATGGGTGGAATGATGAAGAAAAAGGGCATGTCTAAAGGTGGTGTAATGCGTGGTACTGGCGCAGCCACAAAAGGTAAACGCTTTGGACGCGCAGGCTAGTAAATGCCAAATGCAGTAGGGAAACACGCTTACGGCATATGTGATAAAACAGGGTTTAGGTATAAGTTATCTGACCTTGTTTTTGAAACAAAGAATGGTGCCAGAACTGGTATGCGTGTGGGTAATGACGTAGTTGATCAAGATCACCCTCAAAACTTTCTTGGCAGAGTTAGAGTGAACGATTCTGAATCCTTACTTAATGCAAGGCCAAATAGAACAGAGCCTGACTCAATAAATATTCTTCAGGACAATCCATTTAAGACTGGGGCTTCTGGCGGTTCTAATACCACTATAACAATAACTGAAGTTAATCATGGTAGAAGCACTGGGGACACAGTTAGATTTAGAACAGTGGAGCCATTTGATGGTATAACTACATCAGTTATGGAGTTGGCTGTTGGATATTCAATAACAAAAGTATCAGATGATACTTATACCGTGTCGGTTTCTGGCGGTGCAACAACAGGATCTGTATCTGGGGGAGGCTTCTTTGCAAGCGCTGGCCCAGTTACCGCTTTGGGGTAGTTAGATGTCTTTTACATTTGCTGAATTAAAAACAGCCATTCAAAGTTTTACTGATAATTCTGAAGCAACATTTGTTGCCAATCTTTCAAACTTCATCAAGGCGGCAGAGCAAAGAATATTTGCCGCTGTTGATCTGGAAAACTTCAGAAAAAATGCTACAGGGGTAATGACATCAGGGAACCAGTACCTGAGAACCCCGACAGATTTTTTAGCCCCATTTTCTATTTTTATAACTACCTCTGGGAGCGAAGGCTTTCTTTTAGAAAAAGATGTAAATTTTATTAGGGAAGCGTTTCCTGATGTAACATCAACAGAAAAACCATTATATTATGGGTTTTTTGATTCATCTGTAACAGCCTCGAATGGTCTTGTTAACGCAAATTTAATATTAGGGCCAACTCCAAATGCAGATTATGCAGTGGAAATTCATTATTATTACAAGCCAACAAGCCTAACATCACTAGCAGACGCAGAATATACTTGGCTAAGTCAAAACGCTCCTAACGCTTTGCTATATGGGTCTCTCATAGAGGCTTACATATTTATGAAGGGTGAGCCTGATATAATATCTCTTTATGAAGGTAGATTTGGCGAAAGCATGTCTAGATTAAAAGATCTTGCTGAGGCAAGGGAGAACTCAGACGCGTATAGAGAGGGGCTTCCAACTAGAGAAAGGACTTAGGGAGACAATGAAAATAGCTATAGTTGGGCTTGGGGGAAGCTACGCTGATTATATTTCAGCTAGAGTAGCGTCACAAAGTTTTGATGAGGTTTGGGGCATAAATTGTATAGGCGCAATCATACATGTTGATAAAACATTTATGATGGATCCTGTTTCTAGGTTCTTAGATACAGAAAACGCAGGAACACAAACAGGTGTCGCCAGAGAGTTTTTGTTAAAAAATACAAAGCCCATAATAACCTGTCAGTTAGATGACAGAATAAGTTACCTAGAACTTTTTCCGTTAAAAGAAGTGGCTACAAGCTTAGGGTTTTGTTATTTTAACAACACCGTTGCTTACGCAGTGGCATATGCAATATGGAGCAAGGCAAAAACCATATGCCTTTATGGCATGGATTATACATATAGAAATGTAAGTATGGCTGAGTCTGGAAGGGCTTGTGTAGAGTTTTGGTGTGCTATAGCTGTATCAAAGGGAATTAAGATAGAGGTGGCTCATAGGTCTAGTCTTTTGGACACAAATGTTCCTGACAACGAAAAATTGTATGGGTATCACAGGCTAGAAGACCCTTATGTTCAAACTGTTGAGGATGGCTCTTTATTGATAACAAAGCAGTCAGAGTTTAAACCGCCTGAGCCTGTGGATGATCAGCCTACTATATTTGGGAGACACGATAATGTTTGAAGCTGGATCAATGAAGCTAGGCCCGATTAGTGTAGTAACATCACAAAACGGAGGCCTTTCTAATGATCAGATAGCCGATATGGCTACTAATAAGATTGTATACGTCTCCGAAGACTCTCCACAGGAAATAAGGCTTCAGGCTGAAGCGTTTAAGGATAAAGTCAGAAACCTTCTTCAATTTTATGTGGAGTTGGCGAGAAGGGAGGAACGTGCTACAATTTGTGCAAAGATTCGTGAAGCGGGTCAATTTGAATTGGCTGATGCTATAAGGAGATTATAATGGCAATCGCGCAGGCAATGTGTACATCATTTAAGCAAGAGCTAATGTTGGGTACGCACAATTTCGCAACTAATGGAAATGCGTTCAAGCTGGCATTGTATGCAGAAGGCGGCGGCGGTAAATCTAGCACCACAGCCACCCTTGGTGCGGCAACAACAGCCTACACTACAACAGGTGAGGTTGCTAACAGTGGGTCTTATGCGGCTGGTGGAGGCACCTTAACAAAGGTTGCCCCAAGTGTGTCTGGAACCACAGCCTTGACTGATTTTGCTGACATTAGTTTTACCACAGCTACGATTACTGCAATGGGCGCGTTAATATACAATGACACAAACAGTGATAAGGCTGTAGCAGTTTTAGATTTTAGTTCTAACAAGTCATCTACTTCGGGTACTTTTACTGTTCAGTTCCCTACAGCAGATGCAAGTAATGCCATTATACGAATAGCGTAACGAGGTAGATTTATGTCTCTTATAGCTGGTTGGGGACGAGGAACATGGGGAGAGGGTGCGTGGAGTACCCCTCTTACTGTTTCTGTTACTGGCGTTGCTGCAACAACATCATTGGGAACAGCCGTACCTGATACGGGAATAACAGTTCTTGCCACTGGTGTATCAGGAACAGGCTTTTTAAGTGGTCATAGTGCTACAACAATAGTAAAAGCAGTTACAGTGGTTGGCGGTAACCCCTCTAATCATCCTTACTTTAATGTTGGATCAGCTAATAAATTTGCTATAGGTGGTTCAACGGCTACTGTTGATGTACTGTTAGAATTATTTGAAGGAAACACATATAGATTTGATCAATCCGATAGTTCTAATAGTGGACACCCACTTAGATTTTCATTAACTCCAAATGGATCACATGGAGGAGGAAGTGCATACACAACTGGCGTAACGGTAAATGGAACGCCGGGACAAGCTGGAGCTTATACTCAAATTACTGTAGCGGTTCCTACCCCTACATTGTATTATTATTGCACTAATCACAGTGCTATGGGATGGACTGCTAATACACCAAGTATTTCAGGACATTCGTTTGAGCTTACAGGAGTAGTTGGCACAACCGCATTAGGAAGTGTAAGCGAAATTGCTGATTCAAATGTTACCGTTACTGGGGTGTCTGCTACAACTACTCTTGGAACTGGAACATTTGCCCCGCAAGCGTCTATAGGGGTTTTCCCTACAGGTGTTTTAGCGACAGGGTCAGTAGGAGAAGAAATTCTATGGGAAGTAATTTCTCCTTCTCAAACGCCTTTGTGGTCTACAATCACGGCCTCACAAACACCAAATTGGACAGATATAGCGGCATAAGGACAGAAAAATGGCAAGCACCTATGTAAATGATCTAAGACTTAATGAGCTAGGTACTGGCGATGGTTCTGGTACTTGGGGAACAACCACCAATACAAACCTTGAGCTTATAGCCGAAGGTCTTAGTTATGGCACAGAAGGCATAACAACTAACGCTGACACTCATACTTCAACAGTCGCCGATGGATCAACAGATCCTGCTCGGTCTATGTATATTGAGTATACAGGAACATTAGACTCTGCTTGTACGATTACTATCGCCCCAAACACATTGAGTCGAGTTCACTTTATTGAAAACGGTACTTCTGGATCACAAAACATAATAATAAAACAAGGCTCTGGTGCAACAGTAACAATTCCCCCCGGAGATACTAAAGCTGTTTACCTAGATGGCGCAGGATCTACCGCAAAAGTTGTTGATGCTTTTGCTTCTTTAAATGTAATAGATTTAAAGGTTCAAGACGATTTAGTTTTAAGCTCAGACAGTTCCGTAATTACTATGGGTGCTGACGCAGATGTATCAATAACTCACGATGGCACAACCGGAGTGACTATTGCGGCAACTCCTATATCTATAGATTCAACTGGAGAGTTACATTTAAACTCCACAACCGGAGACATTAAACTTCAAGATGGTGGTGTTGATCAAATTACTTTTGATTTAGACGGAACTTCTGGCGAAGTTATAATGAAGCCAGCCGTTAACTCTGATGATTTGGTCATATCCCAATTTGATGGCACCGAAGTTGTTCGTATTGAGGATGACGCAAGTTTAGGTCTTGTTGGAAACAAGTTAAACATTGCTAACTCTTCCAGTGATGTAGTTATAAAGCCTTTAACGGATGCCAAAGATATAATATTCCAGCAGTTTGATGGCACTGCGGTTATGACGGTTCAAGATAACATATCACTGTCTATAGATAACGACATTACAGTAGCTGGTAGGGCGTCTGGTCATGTGACAACAGACAATGATGGCAGCTTTGATTTGGCTGTGGGCAACGATTTTAAGTGTACTACCGCAGGAGGTCTAACGCTGACCTTTACTAACCCAGCGGCAGGGCAGTCGGGCAATATTATGTTCATCAACGGCAGCAATCACACTATTGCGGCCCATGCAAGCGTAGCCATAAACGCTGATGTGCTTACAACAATCTCAGCCACTGGAACATATCACTTGGCTTACTATTGTTCAGCGGCATCTGGCAACAACACTATTCTAGTCAGCGGTTCAGCCATCTTAACGTAGGATTTTAGTATGTCTTTAATAAAATCAGTTGGTGCTGGAGAACAGTCAACAGGCTTTTACAAGCTACTGCTTGACCAGTCGTTGAAGTTCAATGATGGCGATAATCAGTTTTTAACAAGAACACCAAGCACAAGTAATCAAAGGACTTGGACTTGGAGTGGTTGGATAAAAAGAGGTAATCTTGGAAGTAGTCAGGGAATATTTGGAACTGATACATCAAGCACTGCTAACTTTTTTCTTGTTCAATGGACTAGCGGTGACACTATCTTTATTCAGGGATATACATCCTCTTCAGAAACAACAAGACTTGGAACAACCAGATTATTTCGTGACCCAAGTGCTTGGTATCATATAGTTATTGCCGTAGACACAACTCAGGCAACAGCATCAAATAGATTAAAATTATACATTAATGGTGTTCAGGAAACAGATTTTTCCAGCGGCAATGCAACATACCCAAATAGTCAAAATCTTGATACGGTAATTAATCATTCTTCTTATCCTTTGTTGTTAGGTGCTTATGATGTTTCTGGAACTCCTGACACGCTTGACGGCTACCTAGCCGAAATTAATTTTATCGACGGTACAGCCCTGACTGCCGCCAGCTTTGGCGAAACCGTTCAGGGTATCTGGACGCCAAAAGACACATCCGGTCTGACATTTGGAACCAATGGTTTTCACCTGACATTCAAAGATGATGTTGTTTCTGAGGGTTTCAATACTGTTACCTATACTGGCACAGGGTCAACCCAACAAAGCATTAGTGGAATCGGTTTTAGTCCAGCCTTGGTTTGGGTGAAATCAAGAAATGCTACAAGGTCACATATGCTTACGGACTCTGTAAGAGGCCGTGCAAAAAGTTTTGCAGTAGAAACTACTGGTACTGAATATTCATCTGCCGCAGGTCGTGACCTTGCATCGTTTGACGGCGATGGTTTTACAGTGGGGAACCCAGAAAATTTTGGTTCTGCAAATCAAAGCGGAGATGACATTGTGGCTTGGTGCTGGGAAGGTGGCGGCACACCAACAGCCGACAACAGTGCTGGCGCAGGGGCAACTCCAACAGCGGGGTCAGTTAAGATAGATGGGTCTAATCTTGGTTCCGCTCTGGCTGGGTCAATACCAGCAACTAGATTATCGGCAAATACAACTAATGGCTTCAGTGTAGTAACTTACACGGGAACAGGTTCTGCGGCCACTGTTGCTCATGGTTTAGGTGCAACACCCAAATGGATAATGATTAAAAATCGAGGAGTCGCAACCTTTTTTACTGTTTATCACACTTCGCTTGGTGCAACTAAATATCTGCGTTTAACTAACAATTCAGCACAAATTGATAATTCTAATGTTTTTAATGATACAGAACCAACATCATCTGTTTTCACAGTAGCAACAGTCAACGATGTGAACGCTAGTGGTAATACTTATGTGGCGTACTGTTGGACAGATATTTCTGGCTACAGTAAGTTTGGCACTTGGCAAAATAATAATTCCACCACAGGAACCCAAGTAACTGGGCTTGGCTTTAAACCAGCATGGCTCATGGTCAAAGACATTGATGCTGGAGAAACTTGGTATATTCTTGATAACACACGTCAACCAACAAATGTATCACCACCTTCAACAAAGTTTCTTATTCCAAATGCCAACTCTGCGGAAGGAAGTAACAACGCATCGACAGCTACGATTGATTTTCAGGACGATGGTTTTCAAATCAAAACAACCAATCCCGCGTCAGGTGAAATTTCTTATGGCACACGAAATTATGTCTACATGGCGTTTGCCGATACCAGAGAAGCAGCCTTTTTCAAAGATGTGACCACAAACGGCAATCACTTCACACCTGTGAACCTTGATTATCGGGATAGTGTGCCGGATACGCCAACGAATAACTTTGCTACGTTTAACCCTTTGTTGTTTAACGCTAATGTTTACTCTGAAGGTAATTTAAAGAACGCTTCTGCTGGTAACGATTGGGAAATTCAAGTTGCAACAATGTTCCCTGCT
>TARA_R110000787_G_scaffold52668_2_pt1 | contig 27365 bp, 23 predicted proteins | sample TARA_R110000787 | Tara Oceans TARA_R110000787 (sample SAMEA4397920) | marine metagenome | biome: Polar Biome; feature: [DCM] deep chlorophyll maximum layer (ENVO:01000326); material: water (ENVO:00002006), including particulate matter (ENVO:01000060) such as... | depth 35 m | reverse complement strand
AAAGGATTATCTGTTCAAGGAAGGGCCGATCGGCCATCATCACGATTAGCCTTCCCCTGAAACCAAAAATGCCAGCCAAGTAAATGGCTGGCATTTCTGACAGGGAGGTGCATCCAAGATAAGATGCAACAAAACAAGCGGATAGGGAGGGACCCACTCGTTTCTTGCCGGAAGAATCCGGCATTCGTGTGATGTTTGCTCAACACCTCACAACTTCAATATTGGGTTGCTTTCAAGTTTTAGAAGACGCAATTAAGCATATCAGCCATGTTGTCACGGCATGCAAAAAAAAGACCGGCCTCAATGAAGAGGCCGGCTAAGTCTAACAGGGAGGTATTGCCTTTCGACAATACAGATTACATGTGATTGGGAGGAATACATGTAATCGATATCAGCAGGGAGCTGATATTTTGAATGCTGCAACGCAACATCCATGGTCTATAAATAGCTAACTCCAGCCTCGGTTTCCACCAATAATATTGCAGTGCACATATGCAAAAATTGCATAGCTAAATAATGGAACATGAATCGCGGTTTATAAGATTTTTCAAATTTAGATACAGAATATAGCCAAAAAAAGACCGGCCTCAGTAAAGAGGCCGGCCAAGTCTAACAGGGAGGTATATGTCAAGAAGACATAGGATTGCAAAAATCAGGGAGGAAATTTTGCAATACCGCAAAAATCAGAGATTTCTGCGGGAACGTGTGTTGCGATGCAACATCGTTCGCCGTCTTTCTATAAAAATATGGGCCGTCGGAAAAGATCAATTTCGTCAATGCTAATATGCTTATCCTGCATGGCTTGACGGAGACAATGCTAAAAGGAGTATTCAGCCACTTTCTGGATCAGAAAATCCCGAAAAATCGTCACCCGTTTGGATTTCCGCAGCTCTTCCGGATAGACATAGTAGGAATCGAAGGTTGGGCCTCCGACGTCGGGCAGGATGCGAACGACATTTGTATGGCCGTCTACAATATAGTCAGGAAGGCTCGCTATCCCAAGGCCGCTTTGGACCGCCAGCAGCAAGCCATAGACGTTGTTGACCTTGAATATGGGCTCCTTTTCACGTCCGACCTTAGAGAGTTCATTCACCAGCCAGTTAACATTGGAAATGTTCGACGGCGCCTCATCGCCATAGCTAATAAGGTTACAGTCAACAATATCTTCCAGGCGTGTCGGCGTACCATACTTTTTCAGGTAATCCGGCGACGCGTAGACATGATGATTGACTGTCATCAGTTTACGCTGAATAAGATCGGGCTGAACCGGCGCGCGCAAGCGAATGGCGATATCGGCTTCCCGCATGCCAAGATCAAGTTCCCGATCCGCCAGAATGAGATTGACCGTGATATCCGGATAGAGCTCGATAAATTCCCGAATGCGAGGTGTAAGCCAGTTAGCGCCCAGCCCGACGGTTGCGGTTACCCGGAGCTCGCCCGAGGGCTTTTCATGCGCGTCCATCAGCTGGGCTTCCGTCATTGCCAGTTTGGAAAAGACTTCATGGGCGGTTTGAAACAGCAACTCTCCTTGCTCTGTCAACAACAGTCCGCGGGCGTGACGGTGGAAAAGGGCGACCTGAAGGCTTTCTTCAAGGGCGCTGATCTGGCGGCTGATGGCGGACTGGCTGAGATGCAGGGTTTCTCCGGCGCGCGTGAAACTGCCAGCCTCTGCAACCGCATGAAATATGCGCAGTTTATCCCAATCCATGTTTTCTCCGCTGCGGAACTCAGGCGCCTTCGCCCAAACCCTGCGGTCCCTCTCTACTCAGCGGCTTCGGCCGAGGCGCTTTCATGTTCTGCAATGTATTTTTCGGCTTCAAGCGCGGCCATGCAACCGGTGCCCGCCGCAGTAACCGCCTGACGGTAAATCTTGTCCTGCACATCGCCACAGGCGAAGATGCCGGGGATATTGGTCGCGGTGGAGTCAGGCGCCGTGATCAGATAGCCCTCGCTATCCATATCGAGCTTGCCTTTGACAAGTTCCGTATTCGGTGTGTGACCAATAGCAATAAAGACACCATGCACGGATACTTCCTGCGTCTCTCCGGTTTTTACATGGCGCAGGCGTGCGGCGGTAACGCCGAACGGATCGTCCTGCCCGATAATTTCCTCAAGAACATGATCCCAGATGACCTCAATCTTCGAGTTTTTCATCAAGCGGTCCACGAGGATCTTTTCGGCCCGGAGTTCATCCCGCCGATGGACCAGCGTCACCTTATCGGCATGATTGGTAAGATAAATTGCCTCTTCCACGGCAGTGTTGCCGCCGCCAATGACCATTACTTCCTTGCCGCGGTAGAAAAAACCGTCGCAGGTGGCGCAGGCGGAAACGCCAAAGCCCATATATTTCTGCTCGGACGGGAGGCCGAGCCATTTCGCCGCCGCCCCGGTCGCGATCACCACGGATTGCGCGATATACCTCGTTCCGGAATCAGCTGTCGCAATGAAGGGGCGCTGGGTGACATCCAGATCGACAATATAATCGTTGAAAATGCGCGTGCCGACATTCCGGGCCTGAGCTTCCATCTGCTCCATCAGCCAGGGTCCCTGAATGGGATCGGCAAAGCCCGGATAGTTCTCAACGTCTGTCGTAATCGTCAGCTGTCCGCCAGGCTGTAATCCATGCACGAGAATCGGATCGAGCGAGGCACGCGCCGCATATATGGCCGCTGTGTCGCCTGCCGGGCCGGAGCCGATAATTAAAACGTCCGTGTGATGAATATCCGTCATGCCGAACTCCGGTATCATGTTGCCGTGCTTTTGAAGTTATAGCTGTATGTATAACGTGCGACGAGGCCATGCAAGGGGCGTCCGCAACTTTGCGGGAACGGTTGTGCGGCCTGATGCTTTGCGGTCACTTTTGACGCGCTTGAAGAATATCCCTGACTTCAGCCGCAACCTTTTGTGTTTCAAGGAGAGGCGGATATGTCCATTGTTCCAGGTGGCCCTTAAAAGGGCGGGTATAGCCTTTATCGCGCATACGTTTATGAAAATAATTGAACTTGGCGTTCCCGCCGGGCAGTTCAAAAATATGAACCGGTTTGCCAAGAGCGCAGGCTTCACAGACCATATTGACAGAATCACCTGTTACAATAAGGGCATCGGCAAGTGCCAGATATCCAAAATAGGGATTCTCGCCGTCTCCCGTCCAAAGCTGATGCGGGACATTGCTGAGTGCCGATTTGAGAATATGTTCGTTTGCTTCGCCCGTGCGCCGGGACGTTGTCACGAGAAAGCTGCATTTTGTTTCCTCATGAAGATGCTCCAGTTTTGCCGCGAGATCCTTCATCACATCCTCGGTCATATCATAGCATCGATTGCTGCCCCCGATCAGGACCGTAACGAGAGGCGAGGGAAGATGGGAGACCTTTTCCCGGAATTTCTCGCCTGCCTCATGCAGCTTTTCCGGCGTTATCCGACCGAGCGCGCCTTCACATACCAGCACGTTTTTGCCACGTAGCTTGTCATGCTCGGGTACGATGACAAGATCAAACTTCGAAGCATCGCAGTTTGGAGTCTGGATATGGATGGTGGATGTTTTGACGCCATTTGCCTTTTTTATCGCCAGACTCGCCGGGATAGACTGCCGTCCACACGTTATTAGGACATCGGGCCAGGGCGGAAGGAGTAGATCACCGGCTTTGTCGAGATGGGCTAGAGGGTTGATCCAGAACTGCGGCGGCAACCATCGCCATGGGGCTTTCGTAACAATTCGTTTGACGTCAAACTCAAGGCCCAGCGCCTCGGCAAGGCCGATTCCCTGAATTTCCATGCCTGCACTGCCGTCGGTGACGATCCAGCATGACATTTGATTTTCCCCCGCACTTACATTTATTTTTCTGGCATAGGCTGCGGCTTTGGTATGGGTCAAGTGATTTAGCGGCTCGCCGGGTAATTTTCTTACTCTTTTGGCATAGTCCCTGCTTCTATGGCTTGGCGGAACGCAATCTTTGTAATAATATTGCGTACAATTAATGTTCGGAGGAAATAAATGCAACGCGTAAAGCTGGACGAAATCGATCGACGTATCTTGCATGACCTGCAGGAAGACGGGCGTATCACCAATGTAGAACTGGCAAAAAATGCCGGCATATCGGCCCCTCCGTGCCTGAGGCGGGTTCGCGCCCTTGAAGAGGCGGGATATATCGAAGGGTATCATGCACAGCTGAACCCGGAGCATCTCGGCTTCGGCGTTACAGTGTTCGCGCTGGTTGGTCTTCAAAGCCAGGCTGAGAACGACCTTTCCGCCTTTGAAAAACTTGTGCAAAGCTGGCCGCTGGTACGGGAATGCTACATGCTTGCTGGAGAAAATGACTTCATCCTGAAGGTTGTGGCAAAAGACTGGGACACCTACCAGCATTTCCTCACCCATGCATTGACAGGCGCCCCAAACGTGGAGCATGTGAAGACATCTCTGGGGATTAGGGTATCGAAATTCCTGCCTGGTGTGCCGGTAACCCTCGGCGGTGCAAAAGAAGGAACGTGAGCGCATCCGCAGGAATGACAATTAACTCATTGGCTAATTGATTAATTTTTTGAAAAAGATTGGGAGACTCTTTTGACTAAAAATCCGTATCAGACTGATCTTGATCGTAATCCCGCGAACTATGAACCGTTGACGCCCCTCACATTTCTCGAGCGATCGGCAGCCGTTTATCCGGACAAGACCGCCATTGTGCATGGTGAGCTCACCTATAATTATCGTGAATTTTATGACAGGTCCCGCCAACTCGCGAGTGCGTTGAAGGCCCGCGGGTTGGGGGTCGGTGATACCGTGGCCATCATGGCCCCGAATATTCCTGCGGTGTTGGAGGCGCATTACGGTGTGCCAATGATCGGGGCGGTGCTGAATGCCCTTAATACCCGGCTGGACGCAGCGGCGCTGGCCTTCATTCTCGATCACGGTGACTGCAAGCTGCTTTTTACGGACCGGGAGTTTTCCTCCCTCATTAAGGAGGCCTTAACACTTGCCAAGGTGAAGCCGATTGTCATCGATATCGATGATCCGCTTGCGCAGAGCGGTGAGTTGATCGGCGAGATAGAGTATGAGGCCTTCATCGCGAGCGGTGATCCGAATTTTGAGTGGCAAGGGCCGGAAGATGAATGGTCAGCGATTTCCCTGAACTATACATCCGGCACGACCGGAGATCCGAAAGGCGTGGTCTACCACCATCGGGGCGCTTATTTGTCCGCCATGGGGAATGCCGTGTCCTGGAGCCTGCCCAAGCATCCAGTTTATCTCTGGACGCTGCCGATGTTCCATTGCAACGGATGGTGTTTTCCCTGGACGCTAACGGCCGTAGGCGGCACGCATGTCTGCCTGCGCAAGGTCGAGGCCGGTGCGATATATCATGAATTGGGAAGATGCCAGGTGGATCACATGTGCGGCGCGCCCATCATTCTTTCCATGCTGATCAATGCATCGGCCGAAGACAAGGCAAAGGCTCCGAAGGGCGTGAAGTTCATGGTCGCTGCGGCTCCGCCCCCTGCGACGGTTCTGGCGGAGATGGATGAGATGGGTTTCGATGTTACTCATGTGTATGGCTTGACCGAAACCTACGGCCCTGCTGTTCTGTGTGACTGGAACGCGGACTGGGATGACAAACCGGTTGAAGATCGGGCGGCGCTTAAGGCACGTCAGGGTGTCCGCTATCATGCGCTGGCCGGGCTTGAGGTCATGGACCCTGAAACTATGACTCCGGTCGCCGCGGACGGCAATACCATGGGCGAGGTAATGTTGCGGGGTAACCTGATCATGAAGGGGTATCTGAAGAACGCGAAAACTACGCAGGCATCATTCAAGGGTGGCTGGTTCCATTCCGGTGATCTTGGTGTCGTCCATGAAGACGGATATGTCGAACTCAGGGACCGCTCAAAGGATATCATCATCTCAGGCGGGGAGAACATCTCGACAATCGAGGTGGAAGGAACCCTCTACAAGCACCCTGCTGTGCTGGAAGTTGCCGTCGTTGCCCGTCCGGATGACAAATGGGGAGAAACGCCTTGTGCTTTCGTCATGCTGCGGGAGGGTAAAGCGGCAACGGAAGCAGAGCTGATTCAGTTCTGCCGCGATAATATGGCTCACTATAAATGCCCGAAGACGGTCGTGTTTGAAGAGTTGCCGAAAACCTCCACAGGGAAAGTGCAGAAGTTCGTCCTGCGGGAGCGGGCGCGAAATTTGTGATGGGTTCCGGGATGGCCGGGTTATCAAAAAATTAACCAAAAAACCGCTAGTATAGCGTCAAGTTTCTGGTTAGGAGGGCATGAATGTGACCCATTATTTGGTAACTGAAGACAATCCGGCGGGCAAGAAGTTGGAAGACGTACTTGGTATGTTGCGAAAAGACATACTTGAGCGCTGTGCGTTGATTACCGACGATCAGCGGGTCGAGGCCAAAGCCGTCCTCGCTAATAATATGCGGATTCTCAATTCCCTGACGGATGCCATTTTACTGGCGGAAGACAGTACAAGCATTCTCGATAAGGCCTTTGGTCCCAGTCAGGCGTCAAAGGGCGGGCCGCCCCGCATCGGGCATCTGTAAGGACTCTGGAAGTAGTATAAATTATTAAGGGGGCTGCCACATAGGGCGCCCCCTCTTTTTTGCCTCAACCTGTCAGACTTGCCTCTGATGGAGCGAATTAAAACGCCGATTTCGTGCAAGAGTCAAGAGGCTATGTTGCTGATTTATTAAACGAAAGAGGGTAGAGTTTTAGGTGCAGTGCAAAAAAAGAGCCGCCTTGAAGAAGGCGGCCCAAGTCAACAGGGAGGCGTCATAGAGGCTGGAACAAGGATTCCAGCCAAATGCAGTCCAAGTTGGGCTGCAGCATTTAACTTAAAGGTCAAATCTTAAATTACAATTAATGAATATACAAATTTTTAGCATTTTCGTCATTTTTTATATAAATATTCTACTGATTCGCGCCGCGCCGCATCAGGTTGTGAAATTTAATGCTAACTCTTGAAGAAGGTTGCCGCGGCATTCTGGGCCGATTTCTTTTTAGAAATAACCTGCTTTGTTCTTTCGATTTCTTCCGTCAGGGACACAATATATTCTTCAAGGTCCGAGATTGACATGGTATCGAAATTCACCGGGCCGCTTCCCATGACGGGTTTGTCATCATCATCGCTTGTCATTGCTCATTTCCTCAATATGCTATGCTGGATTTGCAACTAGAATAATAAACCTTGTCAATCCTGTCCAAGCGCGTAATGGAAGGGTTGAGATGCATGGAGAATAATATGACAAGCCTGCCAAAGACAATGACTGCGATCGAAATCAAGGAGTTCGGCGGGCCGGAAGGACTGGTGCTCGCCACGCGTCCGGTGCCGGAACCGGGTCATGATGAAGTGCTGATCAAAGTTGCGGCTGCGGGCGTTAACAGGCCAGACGTCCTGCAACGAAAAGGCGGCTACGCACCACCGCCTGGCGCTTCCGATATTCCGGGCCTTGAGGTCTCGGGAACCGTTGCCGCGGCAGGTTCAGGGGTGACCAAATATAAGGTTGGCGATCAGCTATGCGCTCTCTTAGCGGGTGGCGGCTACGCCGAATATTGTGTTGCGCCGGAAGCCCAATGTCTTGATATTCCAAAAGGATTTGACCTTGTTCAGGCGGCAGCCTTGCCGGAAACTTTCTTCACAGTCTGGACGAATGTGTTTGACCGGGGGCATCTGACGGGCGGTGAATCGTTTCTTGTGCATGGCGGAGCGAGCGGCATCGGAACAACGGCCATTCAGCTCGCAAAAGCATTCGGGGCACGGGTTTTTACAACAGCCTCCACGGATGAAAAATGCCGTGCAGTCGAAAAGCTCGGCGCAGAGAGAGGCATCAACTATCGGACCGAGGACTTTGTCGAGGTGGTCAAGGAAATGACCGGCGGCAAAGGGGTTAACCTCATCCTCGATATGGTCGGCGGCGATTATATTCAGCGTAATATTTCGGCGCTGGCTGTGGAGGGGCGACTGGTTTACATCGCTTTTCTCGGCGGGGCAGAGGTGAAGGTCAATTTTGCGGCCATGATGCTGAAGCGATTGACGATAACCGGATCCACGCTTCGCCCTCAGTCCGTGCAGGCAAAAGCGGATATCGGATCGCGACTGGAAGCGAAAGTATGGCCGCTTCTGTCGGCGGGAACGGTCAAGCCGGTGATGGACAGCACATTCCCCTTGGCGGAGGCAGCAGCAGCCCATCGTCGTATTGATGATTCCGCTCATATCGGGAAAATCGTTTTGACGGTTTAGGTGTGGACTTTGGGGGCATTTTTCGCCATATACATACAAGAATCGAGTTTGGGCCCGAACTATGTCAATGAGGCCCGAAAAAGGAGACTTTATGGTAACGCCCCTACTGCCGAAGGCGACAGCCGTTTGGCTGATTGATAACACGTCATTGTCCTTTGCGCAGATCGCTGAATTTTGCGGCCTGCATTCCCTTGAGGTTCAGGGAATTGCTGATGGTGAGGTCGCCGTTGGGATCGTCGGGCTCGACCCGGTCGCCAACGGACAGCTGACGATGGAAGAGATTGACCGTTGTCAGCAGGACCCGTCGGCACGGCTCGTTATCAGTGATCCTGCCGGTGACGTCCCGCAGCCCCGCCGACGCGGAGGCCGGTATACACCTGTATCCCGTCGCGGTGATCGTCCAGATGCCATTTCCTGGCTTGTGAAGTTTCATCCCGAACTGACGGATGCGCAAATTTCGAAACTGGTTGGCACGACGAAAACTACAATCAATGCCGTGCGCGACCGTACCCATTGGAACGCACAGAATATCCGGCCACGGGATCCAGTCAGCCTTGGTATCTGTACGCAGTTGGAGTTGGATGAAGCCGTGCAGAAATCTGCCCATCGCCGTAAGGATGAAGATCGCGGCAAGTTGATGGAGGAGGTGGCTGCTGCTGTCGCAGCGGAGGCTGCAGCTGTGCCTTTGACGCCGTATGAATTGAAAAAGCAGCAGGTCGAGAAAGAAGAGGCATATGATCCGCGCGCGGAAGCGGAAGCGGTTTTCGGTAAATCCTCAGCCAGAAAAAAGGAGGAGGACAAGCAGAAGTCAACTTCCGCGCAGGACCTTAACGAGTTATTCAAGTCATCTTCTAACGACTGAAGTTTAGTACAACAAACAGAAACCCGCCGGCGCAACCTGGCGGGTTTCTTTTTTATCTAAAGCCTCGGAATGTGGCAGTTTGTCCCGGTAGTTTCTGTTGACAACGGAGGCTGACCGTTGTTTTTCTAACAACAAGTAAAAAAACAGTCAGGGAAGTCGGATATGACCAGCTATGAACAGGATTATCAGCAATCATTGAAAGATCCGGAGGCTTTTTGGGGTAAGGTCGCTGAAGGAATTAGCTGGAGCAAACCATGGGATCGTGTCCTGAATTCCGACAATCCGCCTTTTTATCGTTGGTTCGAAGGCGCGGAAATGAACACCTGTTATAATTGTCTCGACCGGCATGTCGAGGAAGGCCGCGGAGACCAGGACGCTCTGATCTATGACAGCCCGATGACCGGGCAGGTTGTTAAATTTACCTATCGCGAATTCACGGATATCGTCGCCCGCTTTGCTGGCGCGCTTGCCTCTCGCGGTATCAAAAAGGGTGACAGGGTCCTGATCTATATGCCGATGGTTCCGGAAGCCGCGGTTGCCATGCTGGCATGTGCCCGTATCGGCGCCATTCATTCCGTAGTTTTTGGCGGCTTTGCTCCGAAAGAACTGGCAACGCGTATTGATGACGCCAAGCCTGTCGCAATCGTTGCGGCGTCCTGCGGCCTGGAGCCGGGACGGACCATCGCCTACAAGCCGTTGATTGATGATGCCATCAATCTTTCCACCCATAAGCCATCAAGCTGTATCGTTCTGCAGCGCCCTGAATGCGAGGCTGATCTGTCTGAAGAACGCGATTGCGATTGGCAGGAGCTGGCGGCGACAGCCGAGCCTGCATCCTGCGTGCCGGTTGCCGCAACGGATCCGCTCTATATCCTCTATACCTCCGGCACGACGGGCATTCCGAAGGGAGTTGTACGCGATAACGGGGGGCATGCTGTCGCGCTTCGCTGGTCAATGAAACATGTCTATGACATAAATCCCGGAGATGTGTTCTGGGCTGCATCTGATGTTGGCTGGGTCGTCGGCCATTCCTATATTGTCTATGCCCCGCTGTTGCATGGCTGTACGACAATTCTTTATGAGGGCAAGCCGGTCGGCACACCGGATGCCGGGGTGTTCTGGCGGGTTATACAGGATCATAAGGTCAAGGCTCTCTTTACGGCCCCCACGGCTTTCCGTGCCATTCGTCAGCAGGACCCTGAAGGCAAGCTGATTACCGATTATGACCTTAGTCAGTTTGTTACCCTGTTCCTCGCCGGGGAGCGAGCGGATCCGGACACGATTATCTGGGCGCAGGAGCAGCTTCAGGTTCCTGTCATCGATCACTGGTGGCAGACGGAGACAGGCTGGGCCATCGGGGCAAATTGCATGGGTTACGGTATGAAGCCTGTGAAGCTTGGCAGCCCGACCCTGCCGGTGCCGGGCTATGATATCCGAATCATAGATGAAAAGGACGGCAAGACGGAAATGGCGCGGGGCGATATTGGGGTAATTGCCGTGAAATTGCCGTTGCCGCCGGGCTCGCTTCCGACGCTCTGGCAGAATGACGAGGGCTTCGTCCGCTCCTATATGGCGGATATCCCGGGTTACTACAAGACTGGCGATGCTGGCTATATTGATGAAGACGGTTATCTTTTCATCATGGCGCGAACTGACGATATTATCAATGTTGCGGGCCACAGGCTTTCAACTGGCGGAATGGAAGAAGTGCTGGCCGGTCATCCTGATGTGGCCGAGAGCGCCGTTATGGGGGTCCAGGACCAGTTAAAAGGTCAGGTGCCCGTGGGATTTGTTGTTCTGAATGCGGGAGTAAACCGCCCGGAAGAAGAGATACAGAAAGAACTGGTTGCGCTGGTTCGGGAAAAAATTGGGCCGGTTGCCGCGTTCAAGATTGCACTGGTGGTGAAACGCCTTCCAAAAACACGTTCAGGCAAGATTTTGCGCGCCGTCATGCGAAAAATCGCGGATGGGGAGCCTTATAATGCTCCTGCGACAATCGATGATCCGGCAATTCTGACGGAAATTACCGAAGTTCTCACAAAGGCTGGCTACCCGGTAAAATAAAAAAGGGAGATACCAATGCGGTTAAAAAACAAAGTTGCGATTGTAACCGGTGCAGCGCAGGGTATCGGGTTCGGAGTTGCCGAGCTGTTCGTGCGCGAAGGTGCAATTGTCTACCTTGCCGATGTCAATGGGGGTGCAGTGGCCACCGCCGCGAAAAAGCTTGGCGATACGGCTATCAGCAAGACCTGCGATATCTCGCAAAAAGAGGCCTGCGTCCGGCTTGTTACTGATGTTGTCAAGGAACAGGGCCATCTTGATATTCTTGTCAATAACGCTGGCATTCTTCGGACGGGTGATGTGCTTGAAATCTCGGAAGAGGACTTCGATGCGGTCCTTGGGGTCAATCTTAAGGGAGCGTTTCTACTGAGCCAGGCGGCCGGTAAGGTTATGGTCGATCAGGAAGCGGGCGGTAGCATTATTAACATGTCGTCGATCAACGCCATCCTTAACATTCCCAGTATCCTTCCGTACAACGTTTCCAAGGGCGGATTGAACCAGCTCACGCGGGTGATGGCCGTTGCGCTTGCCCAGAGAGGTGTTCGTGTGAACGGTGTCGGCCCCGGATCGATTGCAACCGAAATGCTGGAGAAGGTGATGGAGGATGAGGAAGCGCGAAAGGGCGTTCTTTCCCGGACTCCCATGGGGCGGGCCGGAACGCCGGAAGAGATTGCCAAGGTTGCCTTGTTTCTCGCGTCCGAAGACAGCTCTTACATTACCGGCCAAATTGTTTATGCGGATGGCGGCCGGCTTGGCCTGAACTACACATCCCCTGTTCCGGACGCGTAACATTACCGGATGGGCTATCTGGTTTTGGCGTTTTCAAGGGCCGCGAGGATTGGTGCAGCCTTTGGATCCGTGTCGTCCTTGATCTGATGGGCATTAACGTAAATCAACAGATCAAGATGAACCCGGATAAGGGGCAGTATCATGTTTTTTGTCTCAATTTCGTCATTCGAGAGCTGACAGATCGCGGACCCGATAGTTCCCATAATCGGATATCCGAATGATCCCCCCATGCCCTTCAAATCGTGACCTTGACGGAAGATTTCTTTTTGTTCGACAATACCGCCTTGTCCTTTTTCGAGGCGGCCAAGCGCGTCTTCTATAGCTTTGATGACAGGGGGAACGCCGCTCAGGAATTCCTCTTCAAGCGCGCCCATCTTTTTTGCGACGCGTTTTTCAATTTCCTTGAGCGACAGTCCTTCGCCTTTGCTTGCCTTGCGCTTCAGGTCGGACACGGGATGATGAATTTCATATCCCTCCATTTTGACAATTTTCGTCATTGGTCACCTTTTCGCACTTTGAAATCACTATTTATCGTCTTTTTTTTCATACTACTGCCGCCGTTCCATACCCTCATATCCGCGCATCGCACGCCGACGGTCGGGGCCTAAGTATGTAGATGCCTTGATAAAGGGGCGGGGGTTCTCAATCATCCAGACCAAACGGTCATGCAGCGAGCCGACCGAGACAGGTTTTGCCAGAAATTCTGTCGCGCCGGCATCGCGGGCCGAGATCACATGTTTCAGACTGGTCTGTCCCGACAATACCAGAATTGGGGTATAGCGATCCACACCCATTTCTCCCTGCCGTATGCGGCGGATAAGATCAATGCCGTTCTCCGGATTAAGCGACATATCGGTTATGACAATATCCGGGGCATCCTCCAGCATGCACTTAAAGCATTCTTCGGACGTATAGCATCCCCTCGAATTAACGACATTCATTGCAAGCAGCAGGCTTTTTAACAGGCTGTGCATATTTTTGTTGTCGTCAACAAAAATGATATCGAGATTTCTGAAATTATAATATTTCGACATCTGCCCAAATTTAACTCTGATTTCCGATTAACTATGTTACTTTCAAAGGGAAATTAACGATAATTTCCTAATATTTCTTAAAGCCGATCTATCCAAATTTAATATTTAAGAAATAATGGGCGCAGTTGGTGGTTCAGATCAAAATATTGATATGCGTATATTGCGAGGGAGAATAAATTGCCGAAAGCAGTAGATATAAACGCTGTGCTCAGCACGCTAACACCGCTCAGCTGCCGCAGTCCGGAAACGTCAGAAGAGGAGGCCAGTGCGGCATTTGCCACGCTCGCGCCCATGAATAATGGCGCTGTCTTTACGGGTAGTTTCGATGGGACAAGCCCATGGGAACGCCATAGCGGGGGTGATGAGCTTGTGCATATTCTTAAAGGGACTGCGCGCCTGACGATCCTGTCGGATGGATCTGAGGATGTGCTTGATCTAGGTGTCGGAATGATGACGGTGGTTCCGCAAGGTTGCTGGCATCGATTCCACGCACCGGACGGAGTGACCGTTTTAACGGTGACGCCGCAACCGACAGATCATTCAGACTTGGATGATCCCCGCTAGTTCTTTGTCTGTATCGGATTTGAATGCCCATGGAAGGGTGCGCCATGGGCACGCAGTGGTTCGTGGTTAGCCGATGTAGCTTACTTCGATAACCTCATAGGCCTTGGATCCACCGGGAGTCATGACCTCGACGCTGTCGCCCTGTTCCTTGCCAATCAGCGCCCGCGCAAGGGGCGCCGAGATGGACAGACGGCCTTCCTCGATATTACTCTCGTCTTCGCCAACAATCTGGTAACTGGTCTCTTCGTCCGTGTCTTCATCAGCCAGCAGGATTGTTGCACCGAATTTGATCTGGCGCCCGGATATAGAGGCAACATCAATCACTTCAGCGCGGCCAAGCTTGTCTGAGAGCTCGGCAATACGGCCTTCGATGTGAGATTGCTGCTCTTTTGCGGCATGATACTCGGCATTTTCCGAAAGATCTCCATGCTCGCGCGCAGTGGAAATCGCCTGAATGACCGCCGGACGCGCCGTCGATTTCAGTTCCTTCAACTCTTTTTCGAGCCGCGCATAGCCTGCGGCTGTTATAGGTAGTCTTTCCATCAGAAATCTCGATTACATTCTTCGCAAAAAATTCCGGCTCATGCCAGTCACAAAGCCGCCTTGACTAAAGGCTCTTCAAGGCAGTGTCAAGGAATTAAGAATATGATTGAAGGGAATTAACTTCAAGGGTCCCCGTAATAATTTTCTCAATCGCCTGCACAGTGGCATATGCCCCGGCAACGGTTGTCGAATAGGGGGTTTTCATGACCAGCGCTGTATGACGTATGTCATAGCTATCCCGCAGTGCCTGCGTTCCCTCTGTCGTGTTGAAAACCATCGCGATATCGCCATTCTTCATGGTATCCACGATATTCGGCCGTCCTTCCATGACCTTGTTGACGCGTGTGACAGCTAATCCCTGATCGTTCAGGTATTTCGCCGTTCCGCCAGTGGAGACAATGTCGAAGCCGAGATCGATGAGCTTCGAGACCGCATCCTTGATCGGCGCCTTATCAAGATCCTTGACGGAGACGAACACTGTTCCCGATGTAGGCAGGCGGACGCCTGCCGCAATTTGCGATTTCAGGAAAGCGGCGCCGAAATCCCTGTCTATCCCCATCACTTCTCCGGTTGAGCGCATTTCCGGGCCCAATACCACATCGACACCGGGAAAGCGGGAGAAGGGGAAGACCGCTTCTTTGACGGTCACATGGTCGAGTGAGCGATATTCCAGCCCGAAGGATGCCAGACTTTCGCCCGCCATCACCCGCGCAGCGATTTTCGCAATTGGATAGTTGATGCTTTTCGCGACAAAAGGCACCGTACGGCTGGCCCGGGGATTTACCTCCAGAATATAGATCACATCATCCTTGACGGCGAACTGGACGTTCATCAATCCGATGACATTGAGGGCAAGCGCCAAGTCCCCTGTCTGCCGTTTGATTTCCGCGATGATTTCTTCTGTAAGCGTATGCGGAGGCAGGGCACAGGCGCTATCACCTGAATGGATACCTGCTTCCTCAATATGTTCCATAATACCGGCGACATACACGGATTTGCCATCGCTCAGGCAATCGACGTCGACTTCGATAGCATTCTGAAGATAGCCGTCGACCAATACAGGGTCTTCTCCCGAAACGATGACCGCTTCGCGCATATAGCGATCGAGGGATTCTCCGTCCCGGACAATCTCCATTCCGCGCCCACCCAGCACATAGGACGGACGAACCACAACGGGATATCCAATTCTTTCTGCGACATTGAAGGCTTCCGGCACTGAACGGGCGATCCCGTTCTCAGGCTGCTTGAGGCCGAGTTTATGGAGAAGTTGCTGGAATCTCTCGCGATCTTCTGCAAGGTCGATGGCATCGGGGGAGGTTCCGAGAATAGGAACACCGGCCGCTTCCAGCCCTGCCGCCAGCTTGAGCGGTGTCTGTCCGCCGAACTGCACAATTACGCCATGGAGTGTTCCGTTGGACTGTTCCTTTCGGATAATCGCGAGTGTGTCTTCAACCGTCAGCGGTTCGAAATAGAGCCGGTCGGAGGTGTCATAGTCGGTAGAGACGGTTTCCGGGTTGCAGTTGACCATGATGGTCTCGTATCCCGCTTCCGACAGGGCGTAGGCCGCGTGAACGCAGCAATAGTCAAACTCGATACCCTGACCGATACGGTTGGGGCCACCGCCAAGGATGACGACCTTTTTGGCGTCCGTCGGCTCCGCCTCACACACCGCGTCGTCCCATTCATTGCCTTCATAGGTGGAATACATATAAGGCGTCTGCGACGGGAACTCCCCGGCGCAGGTATCGATCCGCTTGTAGACGGGCTCGATGCCGAACTTCTGTCGGGCGGCAAGAACATGTTCTTCGCGTGTTTCCGCCAGTTCAGCCAGGCGGGCATCGCTGAAACCCATTGATTTCAAGGCGAGCAGGCCGCCTTTTGTTGTGGGAATGCCGCCTGCGCGAACCGCATTTTCCATCTCGACGATAGATTGTATTTGCGCGAGAAACCAGGGCTCATACTTGCTAGCATAACGGATTTCTTCAAAGGAAAGGCCTTCACGAAAGGCCTGAGCAATATTCAGGAGACGTTCGGGGGTCGCTTGGGCCAGAATCGACTGAATAAGTTGCTTGTCCGCTTTTTTATTGCCTTGCGCGGCAAAGTTCTGTTCATTGAGACCTGTAAGACCTGTTTCAAGCGAGCGTAGCGCCTTTTGCAGGCTTTCGGCAAACGTCCGGCCAATAGCCATAGCTTCACCGACGGATTTCATCGCAGTACCGAGCTTGGCTTCCGCGCCCGGAAATTTCTCGAATGTGAACCGCGGGATCTTGGTCACAACATAATCGATGGTCGGCTCGAAGGAGGCCGGAGTCACGCCGGTGATGTCATTGTCCAGCTCATCAAGCGTATAGCCGACAGCCAGCTTTGCGGCGATCTTTGCGATCGGAAAACCGGTCGCCTTGGAGGCGAGTGCGCTGGAGCGGGAAACGCGGGGGTTCATCTCGATAATGATCAGACGGCCATTTTCCGGATTGACGGCAAATTGCACGTTGGACCCGCCCGTCTCGACCCCGATCTCCCGCAGCACGGCAATCGAGGCATTGCGCATGACCTGATATTCCTTGTCGGTCAGGGTAAGCGCAGGTGCGACAGTAATGGAATCCCCGGTATGAACGCCCATCGGATCAACATTTTCGATGGAACAGATGATGATGCAGTTATCCGCCTTGTCGCGGACCACTTCCATCTCATATTCCTTCCAGCCAACGATGCTTTCCTCAACCAGCACTTCCGTGGTGGGGGAAGCGTCGAGGCCGCCGGTAACGATCTCCTCAAATTCCTCGCGGTTATAGGCGATACCGCCGCCGGTGCCGCCGAGGGTAAAGGACGGACGGATGATACAAGGTAATTTCACCTCTTCCAGAACGGCCCAGGCTTCGGAAAGGCTGTGGGCGACAGCACTTTTTGGCATATCGAGGCCGATTTTCAGCATGGCCGTGCGGAACTGGTCGCGGTCTTCCGCCTTGGCAATGGCTTCCCGGTTGGCGCCGATGAGCTGCACGCCAAGACGGTCGAGCGCGCCGCTCTCTGCGAGCGCCAGCGCGGTATTGAGCGCTGTCTGCCCGCCCATGGTCGGCAGGATTGCGTCCGGCCGTTCTTTCTCGATGATCTTCTCGACAATTTCCGGGGTAATGGGCTCCACATAGGTGGCATCGGCAAGTCCCGGATCGGTCATGATTGTCGCCGGGTTGGAGTTCACCAGAATGACGCGGTAGCCTTCCTCTTTCAGCGCCTTGCAGGCCTGAGTGCCGGAATAGTCAAACTCGCAGGCCTGGCCGATGATGATGGGCCCGGCGCCGATGATCATGATGGATTGGATATCGGTACGTTTAGGCATTTTTTCTATCGACCATATCTATAAACCGTTGGAAGAGATATTGGCTGTCCTGCGGGCCGGGGCTCGCTTCCGGGTGGTACTGCACGGAGAAAACCGGCTTGCCGTCCACTTCCAGCCCTTCAACCACACCGTCAAACAGAGATTTATGGGTTTCGGTCACGCCGACGGGCAGGCTCTCTCGCTTGACGACAAAGCCATGATTTTGCGACGTGATCTCTACCTTGCCCGTTGCCATGTCCTTGACCGGCTGGTTGGCGCCGCGATGTCCCTGATGCATTTTCATTGTCTCCGCGCCAAGCGCGATGGCCAGCATCTGGTGACCGAGGCAAATGCCGAATGTAGGAACACCGCTTTCCACGCATTCGCGGATGACCGGTACGGCATACTTGCCGGTTGCCGCCGGATCGCCGGGTCCATTCGCCAGGAAAATCCCGTCGGGTTTCAGTGCCATGATTTCATCATAGGTCGCGGTTGCGGGTACAACGGTGATGCGGCAGCCGAGCGCCGCCAGACTGCGAAGGATATTGCGCTTCACGCCGTAGTCAACGGCGACGATATGCCGTTTCGGGGTCTCCTGCTTGCCATATCCTGTCTTGATATTCCAGTTTGTTTCATTCCATTCATAGGCGGTTTTGCAGGTCACTTCCTTGGCAAGGTCCATGCCCTCTAGGCCTGGCCATTCCGCCGCTTTTCTGGTCAATTCGGCAATGTCGAACTTACCGTCCTTTCGGTGGGCGATAATACCGTTCGGCGCCCCGGACTTGCGGATATAGTGGGTGAGGCGACGGGTATCGACACCGGAAATACCGGTAAGTTTACGAGACATGAGCCAGTCGTCCAGCGGGCCGATTGCACGCCAGTTCGCCGGATCCGTGATATCGGTGCGAATGATCAGTCCGTTGGCGGCGATACCGGATGTTTCGATATCTTCATCATTGAAACCGACATTGCCAATATGCGGGAAGGTGAAGGTAATCAGTTGGCCGGCAAAAGAAGGATCGGTAAGACTTTCCTGATAACCGGTCATTGAGGTGTTGAAGCAGACCTCACCAATCGTCTCTCCTTCAATCCCGACGCCAAAGCCGTGAAAGACGGTGCCATCGCCCAGCACAAGGACCGCTGTTGCCGTCCGTTCGCTGTTCAGGTCAACTGCGCCGTTATTGTTTGCATAAGACATGATAAAAGGGACCCTCTTGCGGTAGTTCCGCTGAGCCGAAATTTCTCTGGCCTGATAGCTGAATATCGCGCAGCAACATAAGCAGTTTGATCCGGCGCGTCAAGTTTTTCGATATAAAAATACTCGTTTATTTTCAATGGCTTAGAAAGAATAATTGGTTTGCTATCAACCGCGGTTTCCGTTAGTATGGCGGCTTTCTTCATTACAGATTCGGATATCTATGCTACGAAGCAAAATTAAAGAGTCGCTAAAAGAGGCAATGAAATCAAAGGATAAGCGCCGGACTTCAACGCTTCGTCTGATCATTGCTACTCTTCAGGATCGGGATCTCGCGGCCCGCGACAAAGGCGCTGAAGAGGGAATCACCGACGATGAGATTTTGCAGATGCTGACCACCATGGTTCGCCAGCGCAAGGACTCTATCGATGCGTATGAGAAAGGCGGGAGGGTCGATCTCGCTGCATCGGAGCAGGAGGAAATTGATATTATTTCCGATTACCTGCCGAAGCAGTTTGATGAGGCGGAAACGCGCGCGGCTGTGGAAAATGTTATTGCCGATATTGAGGCGAAGGGCCTGAAAGATATGGGGCGGACGATGGCCGAGCTGAAAAGCCGGCATGCCGGGCAGATGGACTTTTCCAAAGCGAGCGCTATCGTTAAGGAAACGCTAGGGGCATAAATTTGTAGAAACTGCCGATTATTAATTTAACCGGTTAAATTAATTATAAGGTTGAACGTAGAAATGGCCTTTCCGCCGCAATTCATGGAAGAGCTTAAAAATCGCGTTGGCCTTGCGGAATTGGTTGGACGTCGAACCAAGCTTACGAAGAAGGGCCGTGAATATTCCGGCCTTTGCCCCTTCCATAATGAGAAGACACCGTCCTTCACCGTCAACGAGGAGAAGGGCTTCTATCACTGTTTCGGCTGTGGTGCGAACGGTGATCTGATCGAATTTGTCAAGCAGACGGAGGGGGTTTCCTTTCCTGAAGCAGTGGAAAGGCTGGCTGCACTTGCCGGCCTGCCAATGCCGGTCGAACGGCCGGAGGAGAAGGCGCGGCAACAGCATGCCGCGACCTTGCATGACGCCATGGAACTGGCGGCTAAGTGGTTTACGGCCCAGCTTGCCAGTCAGGCAGGCAATGGAGCCCGGCAATATCTGGCGCGGCGGCAGGTATCTGAAAACGCAGTTGCTTCCTTTCGTCTGGGCTTTGCACCCAACAGCCGGACAGCCTTGAAAGAAGCATTGATTGCGCGCGGGGTAAGTGAGGCAACGCTCATCGAAGGCGGGTTGATCATCAAGCCGGATGATGGCCGGGACAGCTATGACCGCTTCCGCGATCGACTGATGTTTCCGATCACCGATCGCCGGGGCCGGGTGATAGCATTTGGCGGTCGGGCGCTGGGGGATGCGCCTGCGAAATATCTCAACTCGCCTGAAACTCCCCTGTTTCATAAAGGTCATGTTCTTTACAATATGGCAACCGCGCGCCAGAAGGCATTCGATACCGGTTCTGTGATCGTGGCCGAGGGCTATATGGATGTCATTGCCCTGAGCGAGGCAGGCTTCCCGCAATCTGTGGCGCCGCTTGGCACCGCGATTACCGAAGACCAACTGCAAGTTTTATGGCAGATGACGCCGGAGCCCACCCTTTGCCTTGATGGAGATGCGGCAGGCTGGCGGGCGGCGCTTCGGGCATCGGAGCGAGCCTTGCCGTTGCTTCGGCCAGGTTATTCATTGCGATTTGCTCTGTTGCCCGAGGGCGTGGACCCGGACGATCTGATCCGTAAAGAAGGACCCGGCGCCATGGGGCAGATATTGAAGAGCGCCGAACCGCTCTCCGAGATACTTTGGCGCAAGGAAGTTGCAGACCGTCCGGTGGATACACCAGAACGAAAAGCGGCACTTGAAAAGGCGCTCTATGGCCTGTGCGACCAGATGCGCGATCCGGCTGTGCAGAATCATTATCGTGCCTTTTTCAAGGAACGCCTTTGGCAGGCGTTTCGTCCTAAAGGGCAAACGTCCCGTCAGGATCTGCGAGGCAACGGCGATCGCAACCGATTCGGGCGATTCGCGAATCAGGGAAGTGATTCGCGCTTTTCACGTAATCCTTCGTCTCGTATGGCTGTGGCGCCTGCTGTCGGTCGACGGGAGGAATTGATCCTCCTGACCGTGGTAAACCACCCGGAGATAATGGAAAATCACTATGACACCCTGGCGTCGATTCAACTCGCCAGCCCTCAACTTGACAGATTAAGGCGGGCGATAATAGATATTGCCACAGTCGAATCATCCCTTGACTACACGGACATGGCGCACCATTTAGCTAAACGTAAATTGTCTGAGCAGGTAAAGGGGTTACAAGGTCCGACAACCAAGTCGCTGGATTGGTTCGTTGATCCCGGCGCGGCACATGAAGATGCATTGAATGCGTGGCTGCATATTGTGGCTCGCCATAAGGTGGAGGCATTGCAAAAAGATTTGGAAGCGGCGGAACGTCAACTCGGCGAAAATGCGACTGCTGAAAATCTTGATCGATTGAAAATGGCAAAACAGGCACTGGATGCGGCAGCTGGCAACGAAGTTGACATTGACGGTTTCGGGTTGGCCTCCGGACGAAACAAGAGCGTTTAGACAGATTTAATCCAACATATCCCGCTGCGCGGGTTACAATGATGGAAACCTTCAGGAGTTAAAATTTATGGCGACAAAGAGTGCGGAAGCCGTTGATACGTCGGATCAGAGTGATGAAAGCCCCGATAGCCCGCTGATTGATGCCTCCCAGGCGGCCGTCAAGAAGATGCTCGCGAAAGCTAAGGACAAGGGCTATGTGACCTTTGATGAGTTGAATGCCGTCCTTCCGCAAGACCAGATGTCGTCAGAACAGATCGAGGACACGATGTCCTTGTTGTCGGAAATGGGAATTAATGTCGTCGAGAATGACGAGGAGGGTAATGATGATGGCCCTGTCGATCAATCTGATGACGACGATGATGACGATAGCGACGACGAAGTTGAAGAGAAGAAGGTGAAGGAGACGCCTGAAAAGCAGGCATCAACATCCGGTGACCGGACGGATGATCCTGTCCGGATGTATTTGCGTGAGATGGGCACGGTTGAGCTTCTGTCGCGTGAGGGCGAGATTGCAATTGCGAAACGGATTGAAGCCGGTCGCGGCAAACTGATTGGGGCAATTTGCGAAAGTCCGCTGACAATTCGTGCTATTTTGAACTGGCGCGAGTTGATGCTTCAGGAAAAGTTGTTGCTGAGGGATGTTATTGATCTGGACGCCACTTATGGTGCGGGTGCCGCAGCGGAAAAAGCACTTCAGGAGGGTTTCAGCGAAGACAGTGAGGATGACGAGCTTCCCGCCGCCGGACTTAGTGATGACGACGATTCAGACTCGGATTCAGACGACAGCAACGATGACGATTCCGATGATGAAGATGGCGAAGAAGGCCGCAGTCGCGACGACGATGACGACGAAGACGACGACGCTGAAGACAACACGATGTCTCTTGCTGCGCTGGAAGAAACCCTGAAGCCGGAAGTGTTCGAGCGTTTTGATGAAATTGCGAAGACATATAAGAAGCTGCATAAAATGCAGGAACTGCGGCTGACGGCGGCACTGGAAAATGAAGCTGTTTCAAATGCTCAGGAAAAGAAATATGAAAAGTTGAAGCTTGAACTGGTCAAGCTGATGGACGACGTGCATCTGACAAACAACCGGATCGAAGCACTGGTGGACCAGCTCTACGGCATTAACCGCCGTTTGATGAGCCTTGAAGGCAAGCTGTTGCGGCTGGCCGAGCGGCACAAGGTCTCGCGCGCAAGCTTCCTTGAGAATTATTTCGGCAATGAGCTGGATCCGGGCTGGGTTGACAAGATGGGTGGTCTTAAGGCCAAGGGCTGGAAAGATTTTGTTGCCAACGAGAATGAGGGGATTGGTGAAATCCGGAGCGAGATTATCAAGATCAGTTCCGAGTTCGGCATGCCCATGAATGAATTCCGGCGGATTGTTAGCACGGTTCAGCAAGGTGAGCGTGAGGCGAGCCGGGCAAAGAAGGAAATGGTGGAGGCCAACCTCCGTCTTGTAATCTCGATTGCCAAGAAATACACAAACCGCGGGCTGCAATTCCTCGATCTTATCCAGGAAGGGAATATCGGCCTCATGAAGGCCGTGGATAAGTTCGAATATCGCCGGGGTTATAAATTCTCGACCTATGCCACATGGTGGATACGTCAGGCGATTACCCGGTCGATTGCGGATCAGGCACGGACAATCCGCATTCCAGTGCATATGATTGAGACAATCAATAAGCTTGTTCGGACTTCGCGTCAGATGCTTCATGAAATCGGCCGTGAACCAACCCCGGAAGAACTTGCCGTCAAGCTCGGCATGCCGCTTGAAAAAGTACGCAAAGTCATGAAGATCGCCAAGGAGCCGATCAGCCTTGAAACGCCGATCGGCGACGAAGAAGACAGTCATCTTGGTGACTTCATTCAGGACGAGAACGCGGTTCAACCCTTGGACGCGGCGATCCAGTCAAATTTGCGAGAAACGACAACGCGGGTTTTGGCATCGCTGACACCACGGGAAGAACGTGTCTTGCGTATGCGGTTCGGCATCGGCATGAATACGGATCATACATTGGAGGAAGTGGGCCAGCAGTTCTCTGTTACCCGCGAGCGTATCCGCCAGATTGAGGCCAAGGCTCTCCGCAAACTCAAGCATCCAAGCCGGTCGCGCAAACTTCGAAGCTTCCTCGACACCTGATGAGACCCTTGAAGGGGATAAAATTGGCGGTAAGGTCAATTCGCCAATTGCGTCCCTTTGTTGAACAGGTTAAACAATCACGAACGAAAGGGCGTTTGCGTCCTTTTTTCTGTCGTGAACAAGAATTCGGGCCTGTAGCTCAGCTGGTTAGAGCCGTCCGCTCATAACGGACTGGTCGTAGGTTCAAGTCCTACCGGGCCCACCACTAATCTTGAGGCGAACCTGGATCCAGTCCAGGTTCGCCCCTGAAGCCCGCAGAACCGGGGCCTTTGGCGATATCCGATCAGAACAGAGACGCATCAATCTTACCGAATATTCCGCAATTCGACATTCGTCTCTGTCGCCTTGTTTCAGCGTCCAGTCCATGGATATAATGTGGGGATTAATCAGGGTAGCCGAGCCGCTTTTTCTGCTCGCGCCAGTCTGTTGGCAGCGGATTGAGCCTCGAAAGTCTTCTGACATTCAATCCTTCAGGCTGACGCCCGGCCAGAATATCTTCGATAATTTCCGGCGCCAGGAAGGCAAGCGGAAGTATCCGGGTTATTTCCGTATCAAAGGCCTTTTCGCGCTCGGCGATTTCCTTCACTGATCGGGCTTCTCCTAACGCCAACTGATCATACCAGTTTCTTGCGTTCGCAATCAATTGACAGAGATCAGGGTCAGGTTGATGGGCTTTCGTCGCACCGGCAATGACCAGCTTCGCCTCGACACCTTTACGCTGCAACTTGATGGCAATTTCAAGTGTAATGGTTTCGTCTCTCTCATCGTGATCCGCACCCCGCTGTACTTCCAGCAATCCGGCCAAAGCTTTCCGGCTCAAGTCAATAGAGATAGAATTTGCTCTAAGTTCAACCCGATGGATGAATGCCCTTAACAACTCCTTCCGTGAAACAGTACCATCGCCCATAATTTTTTCGGCCAGCTCAACGGCCTGTACATTAATTCGTTGCAAGTCGGGCAAGCTCTGGTCCTTGAGATGCAGGACATCGATTAATCGGCTCTGATTGTAAAGCAGTTCCCGAACGGGTTTGAGGATAGCCTCTTCCAGTGTCGCAGCCGGCAACCGCCATCCTCCGGCATCCGGTTTGGCATCCTGCGCCAGCTGCTTCGAGATATAATAGCGATAGCGCTTGCCGTCCTTGCTGGCCTGGGCCTGATAGAGTGGTTCTCCCTCTTCATCGAAGACCAGCCCCGTCAGCAGAAACGGCGCCTTCACATTTGTCGGTGAAGACCGCTCTTTGCTGTTGCCCCTCATAATCTGCTGAACCTGATCCCAGATATCCTGATCGATGATAGCCTCATGCTGACCAGAGTAGGTCTGTCCTTTATGTGGGATCAATCCTATGTAAAGCGGATTGGAGAGCAGCCGATACAGGTTACCCCGCAAGAAGGGCTTGCCGCCTGTAACAGATCCATCCTTTCGGATAATCATCTTGGTGATTATACCTTGGTGGTTTGCCTCTTGCTTCAGACGCCGGACCGTCCCGAGTTCAATATATAGAGCAAACAGCAATCTAACTGTTGCGGCTTCGGTTTCATTGATTACCAGCTTGCGATCCTCAACGTCATATCCGAGCGGCAGGTTACCGCCCATCCAGATACCTTTCTTCTTGGAGGCTGCAATCTTGTCGCGGATACGCTCGGCGGTGACTTCCCGTTCAAACTGGGCAAAGGAGAGAAGTACATTCAATGTCAGGCGTCCCATGGAGGAGGTGGTATTGAACGCTTGCGTGACAGAGACAAAAGACACGTCCTGCTGATCCAGCCTCTCAATGATCTTCGAGAAGTCAGCGAGGGACCGGGTGAGGCGATCGACTTTATAGACAACGATGATGTCGATCTCTCGCTTATCGATGGCTTCTAACAGTTCCTTGAGGGCAGGGCGGTCCATGGTCCCACCAGAGTAGCCGCCATCATCAAAGGCGGTTCGCACCCGCTTCCAACCCTCCTGGCGCTGACTTTTGATATAGGCTTCACAGGCTTCCCTCTGAGCATGCAGGGAGTTAAAATCCTGCTCGAGACCGTCCTCGGTCGATTTACGGGTATAGATGGCGCACCGCTTCATATGGACATCTCACAGTCCGAAGAAGCGCGGACCGGACCAGCGGGCGCCGGTAATGGTTCGGGCGATGGCTGATAACGACCGATAGGATTTTTCCTGATAGACAAAGCCGTTTTCCTCGATGTCGACCATATGGGTCTTCCCTCGCCATTCCCGAACCAGCCGGCTGCCGGTACCAGGCTTTAAAGCCACCGGTGGCCTTGTATCGGTGGTCGTCGTCCCAGGCGAAGCTGGTACATATCGCCCAAGCTGGCGAAGGGTCGATTTTTTCAGCCCGCCATATTCCTTGACCTGTCCGTTATAATGACAGGCATAGACAAGAAGCCGGGTGCTCAGCCCCCTGAGCGGCGGACGTCCATACGCTTTGATCCAGGCCTCAACAAGCTCAGGTCGAGACGGTTGGGCGTCCGTATTTATGTTTGCCATCATCTCACCCCTCAACGGCTTTATAAAAGATCTTTCCGGAAGCAGTCCGGGTGAGCTCAATCCGGATCCCTTTCTTCCGCAGTCCCGATAGTCCCGCCCGGATGCTATGGGCCTGCCATCCGGTTGCTTTTTGAAGGTCCTGCATGCGGGCCCCTTTTGAACGTTTGAGAAGCCTGAGGATGATCTCCTGCTTTCCGGGCGACGACTTCGCTCGTTTCCGAGTAGGGGAAGGGAACGCCTTTTTTGCTGCCGTTGTGACAGGCGTTGCCTTTGATGGCGATGTTTCTGCGGCGTTGTCAGTGATTGCTTTGACTGTCTCTGCCTGTCGCTCTTTCTTTGCTGCTGTCATATCGACCTCCGTGGGTTTTGCCCCGTCGGTGCGCCGGGGCTTGCACTGAGGCGAGCCCGGCGCCGTGGGGGAAGGAGAGCCGGGCTGGCGATAACGGGGGAGTAGTACCCTGTATCGCCGTCACAGTACCGCTCTGTTGCCGGCGAAAGTCCAGTCCTTTCTGCACCGGGTGAACATCGGGTGGCCCTGCTCATGCCGCCTTGGTGATCAACCAGTCAACAAGCCCGCTTTTAAGCGCCTGATCAGCGAGGGCAGGCGCATCCATCAGGATGATGTCACTGTCCCGGACATCAAGACTTTGTTTGCTGGAATGATAGACATAAAAATATTTGTCGGCCGCCATTGCCCCGAACCTATCGATATAGTCATCAAGCTGCGCCTGGCTGGTCGCGGACTTGACCTGTACGATCGCCCGCTCCCCGGTGGTCGGCAATAGCAGCTCGAGATCGAGGGACTTCTGGGTGCCGCCTAGCGAGCTGATACGCTGCCAGCCGCTGCGGCTGAACAAGAGCTCGGTAAAGAGTTCAAAATCCTGCCAGGTGAGGAGTCTGATGACCTCCACTGTCGCCGCCAGCAACTGTTTGCGGGCTTCCTGCGCCGCCGTGATTTCCGGCAGCTCCTCATCCCGGAGCTTGCGGAGAAGATAGTCGAGCTGATCCGGTTTGAGGGTACAGACGGTGCCCTGATATGCGGCGACTTTGGTGAGATTGCCGCTGAGGTTCCCGATGAGCAGAGGCGTTCCGTCGAAGGAGAACCTGTGCCAGCCGGACATCGTGCGGCGGAAGCGGCTTCCTTGCGGATATTGTTTCGGGTCACTGCCGAGATACTCGACGTCGGGGGCAAGCTCCGCCCACCAGAGTGATCCGCCGGAGATGGTGATCCACAGGACGTCGGGGTCGGCGTCATAGAAGCTGAGGATCTGACTGGCATGCCCGGTGGCGGTCCCGGCAGTTTTACCCAGATCGAGATAGACTTTTCGGATCGCCTCCCTGTCCCCGGCGAGGGCCATCCCGTGAGGAACATCATAATAGGCGAGGGGGGCAATGCCCTCTTCCAGGCATTTCTGTTCCCATCCGCCGCGTTTTCCGAGCTTTATATAACATGCCTTCGTAAAAGTCTTCCGTGTCATCACTCCGAACTCCTTTAA